>ERZ839767.137-NODE-137-length-120937-cov-5.539683_pt1 | contig 120937 bp, 109 predicted proteins | sample MGYA00519879_ERZ839767 | MGnify/ENA primary metagenome ERZ839767 (study PRJEB31850, sample SAMEA3708852) | human gut metagenome | biome: human gut; feature: human-associated habitat; material: faeces | place: China | collected 2014 ...
GGGAAGCGCAGACGCAGGCGGATCTTGAACATAAGAAGGCGCAGGCGCAAATAAAGAAAGAAATAGCGGACGTTTCATCTGCGATTTCCGAAAAAGTTCTCGGCAGAGAGATAAGCGAAGCCGATCACCGTGACTTGATAGAACGCGCCATCGCCGAAATGGGTGAAAACAATGACTGAACTCGGAAAAGAATATGCGTCGGCGCTTTTTGAACTTGCCCGTGAAAATTCGTGCGAAAAAGAAATTTCCGACGCCCTCGGTCTTATCGAACGTCAGTTTGAGGCTCAGCCGCAGTATGCGGAACTGCTTTCGTCTCCCGATATTTCGATAGGCGAGAGAAGAAAACTGCTTGAAGCCGCTTTCTGCGGAAAAGTTCCCGAATATGTGATGTCTTTTACTGAACTGCTCTGCGAAAACGGACGCATAAAACTGTTCGGAGAGTGCGTTTCCGAATACGAAAAAATGTATCGTGCCGTCAGCCTTGTTTCAACGGCAAAGGTCACAAGCGCCGTTGAACTTACGGCGGAAGAAAAACAAAAACTTACCGAAAAACTCAAAAAACTCTGCGGTCACGGTGTTGTTGCGGAGTATGAAACGGATAAAAACGTCATCGGAGGTCTTGTTGTCCGCATGGACGATATTCTGATAGACGGCAGCGTCGAAACAAAACTCAAACAGATAAAGGAAGTGATTGAAAAATGAGTTCGAACACCGAAGAAATAAGCAGCATAATAAAAGAACAAATAAAAGCATATCGCTCCCGAACCGAGATGACCGAAACAGGAACCGTTATCCGCGTCGGAGACGGCATTGCCCGCGTTTACGGCATACGAAACTGCATGGCAAACGAACTGCTCGAATTTGAGGATGGAAGCGTCGGTATGGCGCAGAACCTCGAAGACGAGACCGTGTCCGTTGCCGTGCTTGCAAACGAAAACGATATTCGCGAAGGCTCGCAGGTCAAAAGAACAGGCAGAGTTCTTTCCGTTCCCGTCGGCGAAGGAATGCTCGGCAGAGTTGTAAACGCGCTCGGCGAACCCATTGACGGAAAAGGTCCCATACAAACATCGGAAACACGTCCAATTGAGGCGGAAGCGCCCGGAATAATCGAAAGAAAAAGCGTTTCCGTGCCCCTGCAAACAGGTATCAAGGCGATCGATTGCATGATCCCGATAGGCAGAGGTCAGCGTGAACTTATCATAGGCGACCGTCAGACCGGAAAAACGGAGATAGCGATAGATACCATTATAAATCAGAAAAACAGCGACGTGCTTTGCATTTACGTCGCAATAGGGCAGAAGAGCACTTCCGTTGTTCAACTTGTAAACGAACTGACCCGTGCGGGGGCGATGGAGTATACCATCGTTGTTTCCGCCTCCGCTTCCGAGAGCGCGCCGCTTCAATACATTGCACCCTATGCGGGCTGTGCCATGGCTGAATATTTCAGACAGCAGGGCAAAGATGTTCTTGTTGTTTATGACGACCTGTCAAAACACGCAGTTGCATACCGTGCGCTTTCTTTGCTTATCAGACGTCCTCCGGGACGTGAAGCATACCCCGGCGATGTGTTCTATCTGCATTCCCGTCTTCTTGAAAGAGCGGCTTGCGTCGCGCCCGAATACGGCGGCGGTTCGATAACCGCACTTCCCATAATCGAAACGCAGGCGGGCGATGTTTCCGCATATATACCCACAAACGTTATTTCCATAACGGACGGTCAGATCTTCCTGGAAACGGAACTCTTCCATTCGGGAATAATGCCCGCTATAAACCCCGGTATCTCGGTCAGCCGTGTCGGCGGTTCGGCACAGTTGAAAGCCGTCAAAAAGGTTTCGGGAGCACTGAAACTTCTGTATTCGCAGTATCGCGAACTTCGTTCTTTCGCCCAATTCGGCAGCGACCTTGACGCAGATACAAAATCCCGCCTTGCACTCGGCGAACGCATTGTTGAGGTTCTGAAACAAAAACGCAATTCTCCCGTTTCCCCGGGCTGTCAGGTCTGCATAGTATATGCCGTGACGAACGGGTACCTGAATAATGTTCCCGTTGAAAAAGTCGGCGAATACGAACAGCGGCTTTACGAAAAAATGCGTTCCGAACATTCCGAATTGCTTGCGCGTTTCGAGGCGGGGTATTTTGATGAATCCGACGTTGAGGAACTGAAAAAGGCACTTTCGGAAATGGAGTGATGTTATGGCTACCGATATGAGAAGCCTGCGCACGCGAATCAAGAGTATCGACTCGACCATGCACCTGACAAAGGCGATGGGGCTTGTCGCTTCCTCAAAGTTGCGCCGTGCGACCGAAAATGCTCAAAAAAGTGAAGAATACGCCTCGGCTCTTGCCGCTGTGACAGAGGAACTTCTTTCGTGCCCCGAATGTTCGAAAAGCCCGTATCTGCGAGTTTCGGAAACGGACAGAACGAGACTTATCGTAATAGCGGGCGACAGGGGACTTGCGGGCGGATACAACGCAAATATTTTCCGTCTTGTCCGCAATTATCCCGACGCCGAAATAATTCCTGTCGGAAAACGCGCCTGCGACCGATACGAGAAAGACAAACTCTTTGCCGAAACGTTTACGGCGGCGGACGCACACGCGCTTGCAAAAAAACTGTGCGCGGATTTTGTAAGCGGCGATTACGATATTTTGGGCATTGTCGGCACACATTACGTTTCAGTTCTCAAACAGGAACCGTACGTCAACTTTGTATTCCCGCTTACAAAGAGCAAAAACAAAAAAAATCCGTCCGCGATATTCGAACCGGATGAAAGTACGATACTTGAAACGGCTATCCCCGAATATGTTGCGGGACTTATAACCTCGGCAGTTCGAGAGGGCTTTCTTTGCGAACTTGCCTCCCGCCGTATGGCGATGGACAATGCGGACAAGAACGCCGAAGCGATGATAGAAGACCTGCGCTTGAAGTATAATCGCGCAAGACAGGGCGCTATCACACAGGAAATAACCGAGATAGTCGCGGGCAGCGACGCTTGAAAGGAGAGATAAAAGTGGCACAGACACATACGGGAAAGGTTTGCCGGGTCATGGGACCTGTCGTTGACGTCCGCTTTGACGACGGAAAACTTCCCGCAATATATAATGCGCTGACCGTTCCGATAGGCGAAAGAACGCTGACAGTCGAAGTGGCGCAGCACATCGGCGACAATACCGCAAGATGTATCGCCATGTCCGCAACGGACGGTTTGCAGCGAGATGCCGTTGTTACCGATACGGGAAGTCCGATAAGCGTTCCCGTCGGCAGAGAAACGCTCGGCAGAATATTCAACGTCCTCGGCGACGTTGTGGATAACGGTGAAGAACCGAAAAATGCGGAAAGACGCAGTATACACCGTCCCGCGCCCGAATATGACGAACTTTCGACTTCTACGGAAATACTTGAAACGGGTATAAAGGTCATCGACCTTATCTGCCCGTTCGCAAAAGGCGGTAAGATAGGTCTATTCGGCGGCGCGGGCGTCGGAAAAACCGTTCTTATAATGGAACTTATAAACAACGTTGCAAAAGAACACGGCGGTCTTTCCGTTTTCACGGGCGTGGGAGAGCGTACCCGCGAGGGCAACGACCTTTACAACGAAATGAAAGAGTCGGGCGTCCTTTCAAAGACGGCGCTTGTTTACGGACAGATGAACGAGCCGCCGGGAGCGAGAATGAGAGTTGCGCTTTCGGGACTTACCATGGCTGAATCGTTCAGAGACGACGAGGGACAGGACGTTCTTCTTTTCATAGACAACATATTCCGTTTCACGCAAGCGGGCAGCGAGGTTTCCGCATTGCTCGGACGTATGCCGTCCGCAGTCGGATATCAACCCACGCTTGCAACGGAAATGGGTGCATTGCAGGAGCGTATAACCTCCACAAAACGCGGTTCCATAACATCTGTTCAGGCGGTATATGTTCCCGCAGACGACTTAACGGACCCTGCCCCCGCAACAACATTCGCACACCTTGACGCAACGACGGTTCTTTCAAGAAATATTGCATCGCAGGGTATCTATCCCGCGGTTGACCCGCTTGAATCGACAAGCCGTATTTTGTCTGCCGATATAGTCGGCAAGGAGCATTACGAAGTCGCCCGTGAAGTTCAGCGCGTGCTTCAACGTTATAACGAACTTATGGACATCATTGCCATTATGGGCATGGACGAACTTTCCGACGAGGATAAACTGCTTGTCAGCCGTGCGAGAAAGATTCAGAGATTCCTTTCCCAGCCTCTTCATGTTTCGGCAAAATTCAACGGTTTCCCCGGAATTTACGTTCCCCTCAGCGAAACCATTCGCGGATTCAAAGAAATTCTCGAAGGCAAACACGATGACCTGCCCGAATCCGCATTCCTGTTCGTCGGAACGATAGACGAAGCGGTCGAGAAAGCCAAGAGGGCGGAGAAATGAAGCCGTTTCGACTGAAAATATCGTCGCCCGACGGAGATATTTTTGACGGCGATATTCAAATGCTTATTCTCCGCGGCGCAGAGGGTGATCTTGCCGTTATGGCGGGGCACGCGCCTTTTATAACTTCCGTAAAAGCGGGGGAGTGCCGCATCACACTTGCAGACGGCAGTGAAAAGAAAGCGACGACAGACGGCGGTCTGCTGTCCGTTCAGAACGGCTGCGCAACGCTTCTTTCGTCAAGTTTTGCGTGGTAACATCTCCGTAAAATGTAAAAAGTGCCCCAATCAGGGGCACTTTCCGTAGTTATATATTTCAGTCTTTTGTATGTTTGCTTCGTTCGATAACTTCGGACGACAGTCCTCGACAGATTTCCGTTATGTGATGGAGTTCGTCCACGGCTTCGTCTTTCATTCCGTTTGATATCCAGTCGAACAGAAGCCCGTAAAGTTCGCATTTGAAAAACCGAATGGCTATCTTGCGGTCGGTCTCTCCGACCGTTCCCTTTTCAAATGCCGTGTCGAGATACGTTGTTACAAGATATTCGCACAACTGCATACAGTATTGTTCAAAGATATTGCGGTTGACCGAATTGTATATGTGCGACATCGCTTTTTTATTCTTTATCAACTGCTTAAAAACAATGTCAACACATTCGTCAAGCGAATTTATCGTGGGATATTTTTCAATCAAAAGGTCAATACTTTCCTTGATTATCTCTTCAATAAGCGTCGGCAGGTCCTGATAATAGTAATAGAACGTGTTTCTGTTTATGCCGCAGGCTTCAACCACGGTGCGGACGCTGATTTTGCTTAACGGCTGCTCGTTCAGCAATTCCAAGAATGAAGTCTTTATCGCCTTTTTTGTCAGATTCTGCATTTCTTTCTCCTCGATGTCACTTTTTGCGGATATTTGACAAGTATAATTATATCACAGAAAAATAAAAAAAGCAAGCCCCGAACGGGCATCACCCGCTCCGTTCGGACAAAATGAGGTGTGTTATGTGTACCGCAATAAATTTTAAGACGGAAGACCATTATTTCGGCAGAAATCTCGATTATGAACACGGCTACGGCGAAAGCATTGCCGTAGTTCCGCGAAATTTTCCGATAGGGAATTTATCACGGCATTATGCTCTTATAGGCACGGCACACGTTCTGAACGGGTATCCGCTTTTTTACGATGCGGCAAACGAAAAGGGACTTTGCGCGGCGGGATTGAATTTTGTCGGAAACGCATTTTACGGCAAACCTACGGACGGAAAAAACAATATCGCTCAATATGAATTTATTCCGATGCTGCTCGGAAAATGCGCCGATGTCGCCGAAGCAAGGGCTTTTCTTGAAAACGTGAATATAACCGATACTCCGTTTTGCGAGGGGCTGCCGTCCGCTCAACTTCATTGGCTCGTTGCGGATAAAAACGAGTGCATAGTTGTCGAGTCTGTGCGGGACGGGCTGCACATTTATGACAATCATTGCGGCGTGCTGACAAACAATCCGCCGTTTCTCACGCAGTTGTTTTCGCTCAATAATTATATGAATCTTTCTCCGAAATCGCCGAAGAACAACTTTGCGCCCGAACTTGATTTGAAAGCATACAGCAGGGGAATGGGTGCGCAGGGACTTCCCGGAGACCTTTCGTCGCAGTCCCGCTTTGTCCGCGCCGCGTTTGTTCTTGCAAATTCAAAGTCGGGCAAAGGAGAAGCCGAAAGCGTTCGGCAGTTCTTTCACATTCTCGGTTCTGTTGAACAACAGCGCGGCTGTTGCGAAGTTGCGGACGGCGAATACGAAATAACCATATATTCCTGTTGCTTCAATGCCGACAAGGGTATTTATTATTACACGACTTACGAAAACGGCGCGATAACCGCAGTTGATATGCACGCCGAAGATCTTGACGGAAAAACAGTCATCTCTTATCCGATGAGAAACGAAACACTTATAACGTTTGAAAACAAGTAAACTCGAAACTTTGTGCATTTTGTTCGTATATTCAGAAAAATCCCCCGCCGCGAAAGCGGCGGGGTAAATGTATGTTTTGCCTTTATCAGTCTACATCAACGGTTCCGTCTTTATGAATGGTTATTTTCATACCGTCCTTGACATAGTTCAGAAACTCTTCGCCGAGGCTGTCGATAACGGGCAGCGGTGTGCCTTCAAGCCACACGTCCGACAGAATTGCGCCTGCCGCGGCAAGCGAGTCTATCGGCTCTGAGAAAAGCATACAGGCGGGCTGGCGTCCCATGGCGCATGCGCAGTAAAGCACGAGACCTCCCGTAGTCGAACCTATCGTCATCGGCAGACAGAGCGCTTTGCCGAGCATCTTTTTGCCGTAAAGATCGGGGTTGTTCTGATCGCCGCAGGTTGCGGTTTTATCTCCGAATTGGAGCGCTTTTTGAAACGATGCAAGAGTGTTGAGACCGCCGTGCGAAACAAGTGCTTTCGCTGTCAGTTCGCCCTCCGCGACAACTCTTCCCTTAAAAGTTTTCATTATCGGTTGCCCCCTTTCGTGATTTCCGCAAGTATCTCATCGTCCGTATAATATCTTGCGCTCGTATAAGTTCTGAGTTTGTTGCTCGAAGTTATAACGGGCATTTTTGTGCTGAGCGGGTTGTTCATATACATCAGCGGGCAGATGTAACTTGTTATAACGCCCGTTTTTCTGAGCCTTTCCGCATACGGAGTTTTTTCAAACTCTTTAAGCACTGCGGGCGCTGCGGTGAACACCGTCGGGATGACTACTTTTGTGTTTCCTGCTTCTTTGAGCGCTGTTTCCACTTTGTCCGTCCATGTCATAAGTTGGTTCAGGCTCATGTGCGGGCAACCCATGAAGCAGAGTTTCGGTTTTGCGTCTTTGTTTTTCCAGATTATCGGATAACTGTCATAAACTCTTTGAAGTTCCGCATCGTCGATAACATAAACTTTTGCGTCCTCTTTGATGAGTTTTTCACCGAGTTCGACCGCTTCGGGTGTGATATTTTCGATATGGTAAAGTCCGACCGCTCCGTTAGATGCAGTTGCCGCACCGAAGTCTTTAAGATACGTTTTTGCGTCTTCATCAAGCGTTCCGAGCCATTTGTCAAGACCTCTGACAAACGGAACTTCTTCCATAACTTTCATTCCGATTGCCGAGCCGAGCAATTGCGCTTCGGGCTTTTTCGTCGTTTTTATCTCGACTACCCAACTTGCTTTTCTGCCTTCGTCTTTAAGAAAACCGAAAGAGGGAACATAGCCTACAACGGAACCCATAAGGTCGATTATACCGGAGTTTCTGTTGCAGCGTGCACCGAGTACGGAGTTGGCGTAAACTACCGCCGAGGATTCCGACCACGAAAGAACGTCGCCTTTTTTCGGAGTGTTTCCCACTTCGTCCATATAGCATGTGCAGGTAAATGCGTCGGGTGCCATAAGTCCGAGTTTTTGAAGTTGTCCTTCATAAAAATCCTGTTTCGTATACATGAACTTATTGAATACGAAGTTTTGCAGGAAGTTCGACGGAACGTTTTTGTCAAGCGGTCTGGGGTCTGCGGAAAATTTCTGCTGCGAAACCGCGCCCGCTTCTATAAGTTTATCCATAAGCGCATAAACGGGTGCAAGCGCTTTCAGCCCGAAAGAAGTAACAAGGTGATTGTATTTGCTTGTAACGGGCACCATTTCGTCCGCTCCGAACAGTTCGCCGTAACGGACAAGCGTTTCCATGACCTTTGCCATGGTCTCGCCCTTGCTTCCGTCAAGTATGGCTTTCTGTTCCTCGGACAGTTTCATTTTATATTCCATAAATATCCTATCCGCCTTTCTTATATCTTCATCGCAGTTTCGTATGCGTTCCAAACAACGGTGCGCAGGTTGCCCACTTTGTCGCAGTCGCCCACAAGGTATCTCTTTCCGCCTTTTTCCGCAACGGGGGCGGGAATGTAGCCCGCGCAGCTGATAACGGAATCACATTTTATCTCAATGTCTTTTCCGTCCTTGCCCGTGCATACGATAGCGCCGTCTTTGACTTCTTTGAGCGTTGTTTCAAGGTAAACGGGAACTTTGTGCAGTTCAAACCATTCTCGCAGATACGATGAGTTGGCAAGACATACGCCTTTTTGCGAGATAAGGTCGTCTTTCATCTCCACTATAACGGGGTTTTTGCCTTGAAGTGCGAGTTCGTAAGCAATTTCCGACCCCGTAAGACCGCCGCCGATTACCGCGACTGTCTGTCCCACTTCTTTGCTTCCTCTCAAATATTCGCAGGCTTCGACCATTTTTTCATATCCGGGAACTCTCTTCAACAATCTCGGTGTCGCACCTGTTGCGATAATAACCGGATCGTTTCCGAAAACCGAAACGTCTTTTACTTCGTCGTTCAGGCGGACTTCAATGCCGAGTTTGTCCATCTTTCTGATATACCATGCAAGCAGATCGCGGAGTTTGCCTTTGTAGGATTCCGCACTTGCCGCGATGAACGCACCGCCGAGTTCGCCGCTCTTTTCGTGGATTATCGGGTTATGTCCGCGCAATTTCAGCACTCTTGCCGCTTCCATGCCGCCGATACCGCCGCCGATAATGTGAACGGTTTTGGGCGAAGTCGTTTTCTTTATGTAATGCTTGTTCCATTGCATCGTTTCCGCATTGACGGCACAACGCGCAAGGTGCAGACTGTCAGAAAGGTCCTGATCGTTCGGCACGCCCTTGTAATGGCACATATTGAAGCATCCGTTATGACAGAGTATGCAGGGACGTATATCGTCCTGCTCGCCGTTCATGAGTTTTGTTATCCAGCGCTGATCCGCCAAGAACTGACGTGCAAAGCCCGCGCCGTCAAGTTCTCCATTTGCAACGGCGTCAGCCGCCGTTTCGGGGTCAAGTCTGCCCGCGCAGATAACTGGGATATCTACAAATTTCTTGATATGTTCTACGTCTTGCAGGTTGCAGTTTTCGGGCATATATATCGGCGGGTGCGCCCAATACCATGCGTCGTAAGTGCCGTTGTCGCAATTCAGGCAGTCATAACCTGCGTCCTGCAAATATTTTGCCGCTTTTTCGGATTCCGCCATATCTCTGCCGACTTCGGTATATTCTTCTCCCGGCAGCGCGCCTTGGCGGAATCCCTTTGTTTTTGAAATAACGCTGTAACGCAGGGAAACGGGGAAGTCCTTTCCGCACGCCGCTTTTATTGCGTCAACGACTTCGACCGCAAAGCGGTATCTGTTTTCAAACGAACCGCCGTAGGAGTCCGTTCTCTTGTTGACGTAACCGAGCGTGAACTGGTCAAGCAGGTACCCCTCGTGAACGGCGTGAACTTCAACGCCGTCAACGCCCGCTTCTTTGAGCAGTCTTGCGCTTTCCGCAAACGCTTCCACAAACTCGTGTATCTCTTCCACGGTCATCGCTCTCGACGGCACTTTGTCCGACCAACGGTTCGGGGACGGGCTTGCCGTCGCGGTTATTTTGTCGAGGTTCATAAACGGCTTGCTGACAACTCTCAAAAACTTGTTTGTATAAAGTTTTTCCATCATTTCGCTTATTGTGAACGAACGTCCGAATCCCGCCGTCAACTGCACGAAAAGTTTTGCGCCCGTCTTATGAAATTCGGGCATCCACTTTTTCAGATCCTCAAACATTTTCTTGTTCTTGTGCAGCCATTGCCCGAACATCGGGTTGTAAACGGGCTGACATCCCGGCATAACAAGTCCCGCATTGTTTTTTGCAACTTCCATGATGAAGCGCGCGCCGTCTTTGTCGAAATGGTTCTTCTCCATCCAGCCGAAGAGATCTGTTCCGCCCATGCTTGTCAGCACAAAGCGGTTTTTTATCTCACAGTTACCTATCTTCCACGGCGTGAATAATGGGTCGAGTCTTTTGTCCATATCTTTTCCTCCGTTATCCTGCTTTCCGCAGATATTTCCGCGGAAAACTTCTTTCAGCCGTAACCTACGCCTTTCGGCACGAGTTACGCTTTTATTTATAATTATAACATAAAAAATTCTGAATTACAAGGTTTGAAGAGCGTTATATCTAAAAAATATATATAAATTTATATATGTTTTTTTATGCAAAAAGAAAATCCCCGAAAAATCGGGGACAACGTGTCCGTTTTAAATTTACAGCGCAAAATCAAGGTTTTCCGCTTCTTTTTCCAACTCTTTTGCTTCGTTGACAAAGCCCTCTTCACGGCTTTCGGGCAAAAGGTTCGTCATGCTTTTAAGGCTGATGCCGAGAGTAGACATATTGTGAAGCATTGCGGAAGTCGTGGGCTGAATAAATCCCGCAACACCGAGAACTATAAGCATAAAGTTGAATCCGACAATGAAGCGGTAGTTTCTGTCTATCCGCTTTGTCAGCGCTGACGCAAGTTCACGGAGTTTGACAATTTCGAAAAGGTCTTCCGAGGATATTGTTATATCCGCTATCTCCTTTGCTATTGCCGCGCCCGTGTTTATCGCTATGCCGACATCGGCTTCCGAAAGTGCAGGGGTGTCGTTTACTCCGTCGCCTATCATGATAACGGTTCGTCCCGCCGTCTTTTCTTCTCTGATGAACTTTGCCTTGTCTTCGGGCAGAACCTCCGCATGATATTCGTCAACGCCGACTTCTCTTGCCACCGCCGCCGCGGTCTTTTCATTGTCTCCCGTCATCATAACAACGTTTTTGACGCCGAGAGCATGAAGCGCTTTTATAGCGTCTTTCGCTTCTTTGCGGAGCGGGTCGGAAATACATATAACCGCTGTCAGAACGCCCGAAACGGCAAGATAAAGGTGCGAGTATTCGTCCGAAATGTCCGCAAATTTTTGTTCGTCGCCGTCGGGTATACGGCAGTTTTCGTCTTCAAAAACGAAATGGTAACTTCCGATAACGACCTTTCTGTTTTCGACGGTGCTCGATATTCCGTGCGCAACGACGTATTCCACTTTTGAGTGATACTCTTCGTGGTTAAGACCTCTTGCTTTTGCTTCTTCCACAACGGCATTTGCAAGCGAGTGCGGATAGTGTTCTTCAAGGCACGCCGCAAGACGCAGCATATCGTTTTCCGCACGGTTGCCGAACGTCACTATTTTTGCCACTTTCGGTTGTGCATAGGTCAGAGTTCCCGTCTTGTCAAAAACTATCGTGTCCGCTTTTGCAGCCGCTTCAAGGAATTTTCCGCCTTTGACGGAAATGTTGTATTGGTTGCATTCGCGCATCGCGGAAAGCACGGCAATGGGCATGGAAAGTTTCAGCGCGCAGGAGAAATCGACCATGAGCACCGCAAGAGTTTTTGTGACGTTGCGGGTTAGCATATACGTCAGAACAGTTCCTCCGAGCGTGTAGGGAACAAGTCTGTCCGCAAGTCTCGACGCTTTGTCTTCCGCGGTCGATTTGAGTTTTTCGGATTCCTCTATCATCTTTACGATACGGTCATACCGTCCGCCGCCCGAGACTTTTTCGACTTCTATAACGCATTCGCCCTCTTCAACGACCGTTCCCGCATAAGCGTAGCTGCCGCAGACTTTGCGCACTGGGAGAGCCTCTCCCGTCATTGAAGCCTGATTTACAGCCGCTTCGCCCTCGACAACTTTTCCGTCAAGCGGAATCATGTTGCCCGTGCGGACGATTATTCTGTCGCCCTCTTTCACGTCGCTTACGGAAACGAGCGTTTCTTCTCCGTTTTTGAGCCATACTTTGTCAACATTCAGAGACATCGCTCCCGCAAGGTCGGAAACGGATTTTTTATGCGTCCAATCTTCAAGAAGTTCGCCGAGTCCGAGCATGAACATAACCGAACTTGCCGTTGAAAAGTCGCCTCTGACAAGCGAGACCGTGACCGCCGTTGCGTCAAGCACCGAAACGGAAAGTTTGCCGTTCAAAAGCGATTTCAGTCCCTCCGATATGTAGCGGACGGAACGGATTATCGCCATTCCCGCTCTTATCGGCGCGGGTAAAAACGATTTCGACGCAAAGCGCAGCAGCACTTTCATTACAAGTTTGTCTTCAAATTCTCTGTTCAGCACCCTTGAAGTGTGGTCGGGAACCAACCCCTCATTTTCTGCGGATTCAAACGAAAACGCGGCAAGAGCTTCGATTATTCTTTTGTTGCTTCCGCGGAAAAAGATAACCGTATCTGCGGTTCTGTCATAAACTTTTACGTCCGTTATTCCGTCGATGTTCCGAATGTAATATTCGAGTACGTCGGCTTGTCTTAACGTCATGCCGTTCACACACAGATGAACGCGGATACGTCCCGCCGAAGTGTGTAATATCTTACATTTCATATTTGTGCCTCAAAAATGAAAGAGCCGCTTTCGGACGGCTCTTTCGATGTTTTTTACTGTTCGGATACCGGTTCTTCGCAAGAGCAGTCTTCTATCACGGTTTCTTTTTCCGCTGCGCGCTTTTCGTTGAGCGCTTTTGCGTCTGCGAGAATGTCTCCCGCATTTTCCTTGATAACGGTTGCTCTCTTCATAACATCGTCTTTTGCACGAAGAGCCGCCGCAGTTGCGTGAGTGTAAGCCTTTTTGGCTTCTTTGCTGCCGAGGATCTTTATGCCCGCCGTGCCGAAAAGAAAGCCGCCTGCGAACAGTCCGATCTTACCCCAATTGCATTTCATGGCAAATACCTCCAAAATAGTTGTTTTATATTTAATAGAATAATATCACAAAATCCGACATTTTTCTACCCCGAAAAGACAGTTGCGAAATCATTGCAAATACTTCAAACTCCCGAAAAAAAACTGACGTGATTACATGTTTTTCGCTTGTAGTACCCGCAATACTTTTACGTTTTTTCGGAAAACAAAGGCTTTGTATCTGAAAAATCTCGAAAATTTTTCAGTTGAGGCTCCAATCGGACATTTTTACTTGAAAACGAATTGAACGAGCAGCATATAGCATACTGTTCCTCCCGCTATGGAAAGCAGCATTTGCCTTTTCCTCAGATGAAGAGAGACAACGGCGGCGATTGCAATGAGTTCGGGTAACCCGTGGCTTCCCGAGAATATGCTCACATCTTTGAGACAGTAAACGACAAGCAAACCGAAAATCGCTGACGGAAGTACCGTTCCGAGATATGAAATATATTTCGGAGTCGGCTTTCCCGCGGGAAAAACAACGAATGGAATATATCCGTATTTGTTTTCATCGCCGCTTTTTTGTTAAATCTTACAGGGCTGTAAAAAACTTACTTTTACAGCCCTGCAAGAAATTTTTTCCTTGTTAAATTTTTTAATAGTAGATTGAACCCTCATAGACGAGTTTTGTGTCGCCCGTAAGGATTATTCCGTTTTCACCGTAGTTTACGGTGAGGTCACCGCCGCGAACCTTGACGGTTATGTCTTCGCCTTTCTTGCAGTATCCGTTTTCGACCGCCGCAACAACAGCCGCACAAGCGCCCGTGCCGCAGGCGAGGGTCTCGCCGCTTCCGCGCTCCCAAACGCGGATTTTGAGCATCGTCGGGTTGACCACTCTTACAAATTCCGTGTTGACACGCTCGGGGAATATCGGTGCGTTTTCAAACTGCGGACCTACCGTTGCAAGATCTACCGCGTCAACGGAATCGCAGAACACTACGCAATGAGGGTTTCCGACGGAAACGCACGTTGCGTTATATTCGTTGCCCGCAACGGTTATCGGCGAATTTATAAGTTTGTCTTTGTCCGTTATCACGGGCACGGAAGCCGCCGTCAGATCCGCTTTCCCGATGTTTACATCAGCCAGCGTCACTTTGCCGTTTCGAGTGTAGAGTGTCAGGTTCTTTATACCGCTTGAAGTTTCTATCGTAATATCTGTTTTCGGCACTATGCCGTGGTCGTAGAGGTATTTGCCGACGGAGCGTATGCAGTTGCCTCCCATCGACCCCTCCGAGCCGTCACGGTTGAATACTCGCATTTTTGCATCCGCGACTTCCGATTTCTCTATCAGCGCAAGTCCGTCCGCACCAATGCCGAAATGGCGGTCGCATATACCTATGCTGATAGACTCGGGACAGTCGATGTTGCCGTCTCTGCCGTCGATGATGATATAGTCGTCGCCTGTCGCCTGCATTTTGAAGAAATCTATCTTTTGTTTTTCTTCACGCAGTTTGTTGATGTCAACAAGTTCCGTGTTGCTTTCGTTGAACCCGCCCGCGATGATGTCCGCCGCCGCGTGCGCCGTGTCAAGAGAAGTGAAGCAGGGTACGGAAAGCTGCAGACAGCGTCTGTTCAACGCGATATATTCATCCAGTGTGCCGTCAAGCAAAGCGCCCGTGTAAAGAACGTAACTTATTTTGCCGTCATCAAGAAGCGGAACAAAGTCTTTGAATGTGACTTCCGTTACGTCAATGCCGAGAGAACGTACCGCCTCTGCCGTTTCGGGTGTCGCATAAATCGAGAATTTGAGGTCGTCGAGTTTTTTCGCAAGAGAAACAACTTCGAGCAAGTCGTGCGTGTCAACGCTTAAAAGCACTCCGACGCTTCCGTCCTTGTGAGGATATTTGAAGTTTCTGCCCGAGGCGGTCATACCTTTGAAAAGCGCCTCGCTTAATGTTCTGCCTATGCCGAGAACTTCGCCCGTGGACTTCATCTCAGGTCCGAGTGACGCATTCGCATCTATAAGTTTTTCAAAAGAGAAAACAGGGAATTTGACCGCATAATACGGCGGAGTTCTGTAAAGTCCCGTGCCGTAACCCGCGTCGCGGAGTTTGCCTCCGAGCATTACGCTTGAAGCCACATCGACCATGGGAACGCCCGTGACCTTGCTTATGTAGGGAACGGTTCTCGACGCTCTTGGGTTTACTTCGATTACATAAAGTTCGCCGTGCCAGATAAGATACTGGATATTGACAAGCCCCTTTGTGCCGAGCGCCAGCGCAAGTTTTTCGGAGCAATCGACAATAGTCTGCGTCATCTTGTCGTTAATGCTGTAAGGCGGGTATACCGCAATGGAGTCGCCGCTGTGAACCCCGGCGCGTTCGATATGTTCCATTATTCCGGGAATGAGCACGTCTTCTCCGTCCGAGATAACATCGACTTCAAGTTCCACACCCATCATATATTTATCGACGAGAACCGGGTTGTCTATCTTTTGCGCGAGTATTCTGCGCATATAAAGGCGGACTTCCTTTTCATCGTGGACTATTCTCATATTCTGCCCGCCGATAACGTATGAGGGACGGAGCAGTACGGGATAGCCTATTCTTTCAGCTGCGGCAACGGCTTCTTCTTCCGTCGAAACACCGCAGCCCACGGGTCTGTGTATGTTGAATTTTTCAAGCAGAGCGTCAAAACGTTCTCTGTCTTCCGCAACGTCTATACCCTCTGCGGAAGTGCCGAGAATGGGTATTCCCGCTTTGTCCAGCGCGCCTGTCAGTTTTATGGCGGTCTGACCGCCGAATGCAACAACAACGCCGACGGGCTTTTCAATGCGTATGATGTTCATCACATCTTCTTCGCAGAGCGGCTCAAAATAAAGCCTGTCCGCCGTGTCATAGTCGGTCGAAACCGTTTCGGGGTTGTTGTTTATGATAACAACGTCATATCCCATTTGTTTCAACGACCAAACGCAATGGACGGATGAATAGTCAAACTCGATGCCCTGACCTATGCGTATCGGTCCAGAGCCGAGAACTATGACAACGGGCTTTCCGCTTCTGCCGAATTTGACCGCTTCGCATGCGCCGTCCGCGACCGAATAGAAATACGGCGTTTCCGCATCAAATTCCGCGGCGCAGGTGTCCACCATTTTATATGAAAGTGTGAAGCGCGGGCAGGGAAGAATGTCACAGCCCGAAAGTCTTTTAAGCGCCTTGTCGGGATAGCCGAATTTCTTTCCTTGCAGGTATTTTTCGGAATCAAGTCCGTTTTCTATGCTCTTTTCATAGTCCGCAAGGTGTTTGAGTTTGTTCAGGAAAAACGTATCTACACGGGTAACGTCGTGGATATGTTCAAGTGTAACGCCCGCTTTTATCGCCTCGAATATTGTAAACAGTCTGCGGTCGTCGGGTGTTGCAAGCCTTGTTTCGAGGTCATTGTCCGATATCGGGCGCGCATTGAGTGTGTCAAGCGAGATCTCCGCACCGCGCACCGCTTTCATCAGCGCGTTTTCAAACGACGGCGCAATAGCCATAACTTCGCCTGTCGCTTTCATCTGCGTGCCGAGTTTTCGGGACGCGCCTACAAACTTGTCGAACGGCCATTTCGGAAATTTTACCACAACATAGTCAAGCGCGGGTTCAAAGCACGCACAGGTCTTGCCTGTTATATCGTTTTTGATTTCGTCGAGAGTGTAGCCGAGCGCGATTTTTGTCGTTATCTTCGCGATGGGGTAGCCCGTCGCTTTCGATGCAAGCGCCGACGAGCGCGAAACTCTCGGATTGACTTCGATCACCGAATAATCAAAACTGTTCGGGTCAAGCGCGAACTGGCAGTTACAGCCGCCGACTATTCCGAGTGCGGAAATGATGTTCAGCGACGCCGAACGGAGCATCTGATATTCTTTGTCCGAAAGCGTCAGCGCGGGTGCGACAACGATGCTGTCGCCCGTGTGTATTCCGACCGGGTCGAAGTTTTCCATTGAGCAGACCGCTATGGCGTTTCCCGCCGCGTCTCTCATCGTTTCAAACTCTATCTCTTTCCAGCCGAATATGTATTTTTCCACGAGTATCTGCGTTATGGGGGAAGCATCAAGCCCCGTTTTTGCGGCTTTTTTCATCTGTTCCGCGTCATAAGCCACACCGCCGCCAGTTCCGCCGAGCGTGAATGCGGGACGGATGATCACGGGATAACCTATCTTTTCGGCGATTTCGAGAGCGTCTTCAACCGTTGTGGCAATATCGGAAGGAACCGTCGGTTCGCCTATCTGCGCCATTGTTTCCTTGAACAGTTTTCTGTCTTCGGCTTTGTCTATCGCTTCCGCATTCGTGCCGATAAGGCGTACGTTGTGAGCTTTCAGAAAACCGTCTTTTTCAAGTTCTGTCGCAAGCGTCAGTCCCGTCTGTCCGCCGAGCGAGGCAAGCAAACTGTCGGGCTTTTCTTTCTCGATAACGCGCTCAATGGTTCTTTTTGTCAGCGGTTCAAGATATATTTCATCGGCAAGAGCCTTGTCCGTCATTATCGTTGCGGGGTTTGAGTTGACGAGCACAACGTTTACGCCCGCATCTTTAAGCACGCGGCACGCCTGCGCTCCCGCATAGTCGAACTCAGCCGCCTGTCCGATAACTATCGGCCCCGAGCCGATAACGAGAACTTTTTTTATACTTGTGTCAAACGGCATTTCAGTTCCTGCCTTTCTGCATCAGTTCGCAAAATCTGTCAAAGAGAAATTCGGTGTCTTTCGGACCCGAACACGCTTCGGGGTGGAATTGGACGGAAAAAGCGTTGTATTCGGGATAGTCGATACCCTCACACGTTCCGTCGTTTGCGTTTACCCAGCGCACAACGCCGTTTTTGATGCTCTTTTCGTCAACCGCATATCCGTGATTCTGGCTTGTGATAAACGTTCTTGTTCCCAAAGCGTCCCTGACGGGCTGGTTAGCGCCTCTGTGTCCGTATTTGAGTTTGAACGTCCGTGCTCCCTGCGAAAGAGCCATAAGCTGGTGACCGAGACATATTCCGAATATGGGAACGTTTCCGAACAGTTTGCCTATCTCTTTGATTATCTGCGTATTCTCCGCAGGGTCGCCGGGACCGTTGGAAAGCATAACTCCGTCGGGTTTTTCCGCAAGGATTTCTTCCGCGGTCGTATCGTAGGGAACGGACACGACTTCACACCCGCGTTTGCAAAGACAGCGTTCGATGTTTGCCTTTGCTCCGAAATCCATAAGCACAACTCTGAATTTTCTGTCTCCGTCGGGCGTAAAAATCGTTTTTTTCGAGGTGCTGACGCTCTTTACGGCGTCCTTGACAGAGTATCTTTTCAAACTCTCAAAAACAGCAGTAGAAGCGGCGGCACCTTTCGGAATGTCGTCGCTTATCGTTGCGTTCATAACTCCGTATTCACGGATAATGCGTGTCAGCCGTCTTGTGTCAACGCCGCTTATGCCCGGAATACCGTTGTTTTTAAGAAATGTATCGAGGGTATATTCCGCTCGGAAATTTGACGGTTCGTCGCATTTTTCATGTACGACGTATCCCTTGACAAAGCATTTGCCCTCGAAATCGGGACTGATTATGCCGTAATTTCCTATCAGCGGAAATGTCTGTGTAACAATCTGCCCGTAATAACTCGGGTCGGTCAATGTTTCGATGTAACCGCACATACCTGTCGTGAAAACTATTTCTCCGACCTGCGTCACGTCCGCGCCGAACGCTTCGCCCTCAAAAACGCTTCCGTCCTGCAAAATAAGATATCTTTTTTTCATACTCATACTTCCGTAAGTGTTGCCGCCATAACGGCTTTTATTGTGTGCATCCTGTTTTCCGCTTCTCGGAAAACCACGGAATTTTTACTCTCAAATACTTCGTCCGTAACTTCCATTTCTGTTCTGCCGAACTTTTCGCCCATCTCTTTGCCTATCTTTGTTTTGATGTCGTGATAAGAGGGCAGACAATGCATAAATATCGTCGTGGCTTTTCCCGTTTTGCGCATAAGTTCCGCATTTACCTGATACGGCGAAAGTTCTTCTATGCGCTCCGCCCAAACGCTTTCGGGTTCTCCCATGGAGACCCAGATATCCGTATATATAACGTCTGCGTCCTTGACCGCTTTTGTCGCGTCGGTCTCAAACCTGAGTACGGAGCCGCTTTCTTTTGCAAACTCTTCGCATTTTGCTGTAAGGTTCTTTGACGGAAAATATTTTTCGGGACAGCACGCCGTGAAGTTCAGCCCGAGTTTTGCGCAACCGACCATAAGCGAGTTGCCCATGTTGAACCGTGCGTCGCCCATGTAAACAAAGTTAATGCCTTTCAGTCTGCCGAACTGTTCCCGTATGGTCAGCATATCGGCAAGTATCTGCGTCGGGTGCGCTTCGTCCGTCAGCCCGTTCCAAACGGGGACGTCGGAATATTCGGCGAGTTCTTCAACGGTTTTCTGCGCAAATCCTCTGTACTCTATTCCCTCGAACATAGACGAAAGCACACGAGCCGTGTCCGCAATGCTTTCTTTTTTGCCTATCTGCGAGCCCTGCGGGTCAAGATACGTCACTCCCATGCCGAGGTCGTGCGCCGCAACTTCAAAACTGCACCGCGTCCGTGTGCTTGTCTTTTCGAAGATAAGCGCAATGTTTTTGCCGTTGCAATACCTGTGCGGTACGCCGTCCTTTTTCAGCGTTTTCAACTTTTCGGCAAGGTCAATCAGATATGTTATCTCCTCACCCGAAAAGTCGAGTAGCTTCAAAAAGTCTCTTCCTTTCAAATTCATTTTTTTCCTCCGCGCAAACTTTTTTCAGTATATAAATGGATTTTTCCAGCAATTCAAACGGAATGTTCAATGCGGGCAACAGGCGTACCTTGTCTTTTGCCGTCAAAACGAGAACCCCGTTTTTCATACATTCGGTAACGACATCTTTTGCGGGACGCTTCGTTTTTACGCCTATCATAAGTCCGAGCCCCGCAACGCTTTCAACACCCGCGGCACCGCCCAATTCGTTGAATATATATTCGGATTTTTTGCGAACGTCTTCAAGCAGGGTATCGTCAATCCTTGAAAGCACATTCAGCGCCCCCGCGCAGCAAACGGGGTTTCCGCCGAATGTCGAACCATGCGAACCGGGAGTGAAAACGTTCCCGACTTTTTCGCCGAGCATTGTCGCGCCGAGCGGCAACCCGCCGCAAAGCCCTTTTGCCGTGGACACGATGTCGGGAGTGAGACCGTAATTCATATATGCGTAAAGTTTTCCGCTTCTGCCGTTGCCGCATTGCACTTCGTCCGCAATAAGCAGTATATCTTTTTCTTTTGCGATATTCACCATCGCCCGAACGAACTCTTTTTCAAGCGGAATAACGCCGCCCTCACCGCGGACAATTTCAAACATTATCGCCGCCGTGTCGTCTCCGATTTCTGCTCTCAACGCTTCTTCCGTCGGCTCCACGGAAACAAAGCCCTCTGTCAGCGGCAGAAAATCGTGATGAAATGCGTCCTGTCCCGTTGCCGCAAGCGTTGTCAGCGTTCTTCCGTGGAAACTGTTGTTGAGCGTGATTATTTTGAAGCAGCCTTTTCCTTTTTTATCCGCGGCATATTTCCTTGCCGCCTTTATCGCGCATTCGTTTGCCTCCGCGCCCGAATTGGAAAAGAATACTTTCTTCATTCCGGTTTTTTTGCAGAGTTCCTTCGCAAGTTTTGCGCAGGGTTCGGTGTAATAAAGGTTTGAGGTGTGCTGGAATTTTCCGAGCTGCGCGGTGACCGCTTTTATCCACTCTTCGTCCGCAACGCCGAATGTGTTTACCGCAATTCCGCTCCCGAGGTCTATGTATTCCTTGCCGTCGCAGTCGTAAACAAGCGACCCCTTTCCTGAAACTATATCAATGGGAAAACGCGCGTATGTGTTTGCAACGTATTCCCTGTCAGTCGAAAATATATCAGTCATTTTTGTCCCCCTCAAACATCGTTCCGATGCCCTCGTCCGTCAATGTTTCAACAAGAATAGAGTGCGGAACCTGTCCGTCAATGATGAAAACGCGTTGAACGCCGTCCGCAATGGCCTGCACGCAGCATTCGACTTTCGGAATCATTCCGCCTGCGATAACGCCGTCGTCAACAAGTTTTTTTGATTCGGAAACCGTCATGTGCGAAATAAGCGATGACGTGTCGTTTTTGTCTTTGAGTATTCCCGCAATATCGGTCAGAATGATAAGACTTTCCGCTTTCAGCGCACCCGCTATCTTTGCCGCCGCAGTGTCTGCGTTTATGTTATACACTTTTCCGTCATCGTCGCAGCCGAGCGTGGAAATAACGGGAATATATCCTTTTTCGAGAACGTCGAGTATGGGCTGCGGGTCGATTTCCGTAATCTTTCCCACATATCCGAGACGTTCGTCTTTTATCTGCGCTTTTATCATGTGTCCGTCAAGTCCCGAAAGCCCTATCGCCGAACCGCCGCGGCATTCAAGCAGATTGACAAGACTTTTGTTTATCTTGCCCGCAAGCACCATTTGTGCAACTTCTATCGTCTCTTCGTCGGTAACGCGAAGTCCGCCTACAAACTGCGTCTCTTTTCCTATTTTTGAAAGCATTTCCGTTATTTCGGGACCGCCGCCGTGAACAAGAACAACTTTCACGCCTATCAGGTTCAAAAGCACGATGTCTCTTGCAACGGAATCTTTCAGTTTTTCGCTTGTCATTGCGTTCCCGCCGTATTTCACAACGAGAATTTTGCCCGTATATTTTTTTATGTAGGGGAGCGCATGAACAAGTATTCTTGCTCTGTCGGCATTTGAAACAGTCATCGTGTCCGCTCCTCTCATGTGCGATAATCTCCGTTAATTTTAACGTAATCGTATGTCAGGTCGCAACCCCACGCAACGGCGCTTCCCGTGCCGTCGTCAAGGTCGATCTCTATCGTTATATCGTGTTCGAGCAGTATCTTTTTCGCAAGTTCTTCCGAAAAATCCACTCCCGCGCCGTCTTTGCACACCGTTATCCGTCCCGCGGAAGATATGAACGTAACGCCGACCTTTGAAACATCGACATCAGCGCCGCTGTAACCGAGCGCGCAGAGAACGCGTCCCCAGTTCGCGTCCGCTCCGAACATCGCCGCTTTGACAAGGGAAGAACATATAACGGACTTCGCCACCGTTTTTGCGCAGACCTCGTTTTTCGCTCCGATGACGGCACACTCAATCATCTTTGTCGCGCCCTCGCCGTCGCCCGCAATGGATTTGCAAAGGTGAACCGTGACTGTGTTGAGCGCCTGCATAAATACTTCATAGTCGCCGTTCGGCTCGGTTATCTCCTTGTTTTCGGCTTCGCCGTTTGCAAGCACAACAACCATATCGTTGGTCGATGTGTCGCCGTCCACGCTGACCATATTGAATGTGCTTTGTATATCCGTAGAAAGCGCTTCGGAAAGCATTTCCGAACTTATCGCGCAGTCGGTTGTTATAAAAACAAGCATCGTCGCCATGTTGGGGTGTATCATTCCCGAGCCTTTTGCAATGCCGCCGATATGACATACCCTGCCGCCCAACTCAAACTCCACGGCAATCTCTTTTTTCTTTGTATCGGTCGTCATTATGCCCTCTGCGGCAAGTTCGCTGTTATCTCCGAGCCCCGAAACAAGTTCGTCTATCCCGTTCGAGATAGGCGTTACGTCAAGCGGCAAGCCTATAACTCCCGTTGACGCAACCACAACGTCGCTTGCTTTTATTCCGAGCGCCGTCGCCGCGATCTCACTCATTTCTTCGGCTTTTTCAACGCCGTCCGCGTTGCAGGTGTTCGCGTTTCCGCTGTTGCAGATTATCGCCTTTGCCTTTCCGTTGGTAAGGTGTTGTTTTGTCACAAGCAGGGGAGCTCCCTTGACAAGATTTGTCGTATAGACCGCCGCCGCGTTTGCGACTTTGTCCGAAACGATAAGCGCAATGTCCCTTTTTGTTTTGTTTTTGCGTATTCCGCAATGTATTCCGTTTGCTTTGAATCCTTTCGCGGCACAAACGCCGCCGTTTATTATCTCCATATTCATATACTCCGTTTTCCGCTCTTCGCGTACATTTTCACTCTTTGTCTTGGTTCTTTCACTCTTTACGTTATATTCAGCCCGCTTGTTTCGTCTTTGCCGAGAATTATATTCATAACTTCTACCGCCGCACCCGACGCGCCTTTTCCGAGGTTGTCGTAAACCGCCGTCAGAAGCATTCTTTCATCGTTCCCGAAAACGCATATCTTCATTGAATCCAAACCCGACATCGTTGCCGCGGAAAGCATTCCGTCCGCCGCCTTATCTTCATAAGAGACTATCGCGGATGCGTATTTGGATTTGTATATCTCTTTGATTTCATTCGCTCCGACACCGTTTTGCAAATCGGAAACGAACAGGGGAAAGGTCACTTCCATTCCGCTGTAAAACGGCGCCACAACAGGACAGAATATCGGTGCGTTTTCAAGCCCCGTTATCGCCTGCATTTCTTTCAGGTGCTTGTGGTTCTGCGTCAGACCGTACTGTCTCGGCGCTTCCAAAAGTTTGTCCCTGCCGTCCTGTTCATATTGCGCTATCATCTTTTTTCCGCCGCCGCTGTAACCCGTCAGCGAATGACAGCACAGTTTTATACTCGGGTCGATAACTTTTTCGTCAATCAACGGTTTTACAAGAGCGATAAAGCCGCTTGCGTGACACCCCGGAACAGCTATTCTTTTCGCGCTTTTCAGTCTGTCTGAAAAATCCTTACCGAGTTCGGGAAAACCGTATATCCAACCGTTTGCCGTTCGGTGCGCCGTCGATGTGTCAATAACCACGGTGTTCGGATTTTCTATCATTTTCACCGCTTCGATCGCCGCATCGTCGGGCAGACACAAAAAAGCAATGTCCGCATCGTTTAACGCCGCTTTGCGCTTTTCCGCATTTTTCCTGTCTTCCTCGGCAAGCGTCAGCAGTTCGATGTCGTCTCTCTGTCCGAGCCTTTCGTATATCCGAAGCCCCGTCGTTCCCGCCTTGCCGTCGATAAATACCTTTTTCACTCTTTTTCACCGTCTTTCGAAGCCGTTGCATAAATAATCCGACTTGCGGATTTTATGTGCGACCTGATTTGCTGTAAGGATAATTATTCACAAAACTGCATATAAATGAATTGTTATGCATATATAATAGCACTTTTTGAGCATTTATGCAATATCTTAATTTGAAAAAGTTAAAAAACGGCAATTCGTACAAACACAGGCGTATATCAAATATATGAATTGTATATATTGAAAAAACGCTGTACGGAAAAAGAAAAAAGCGTTTCCGAAGAAACGCTTAAAAGTCGGTGGTTATATTATTGTCGGCGGAATAAGAATTTGAAAAAACGGGGTAAAAAGGCACTTTTTTTCGGCAATTCGTTTTGTAAACAAACACCGTTCCCATCTCGTTGCCCTCCGCCTTAAAATCTTTTTGGTTATTTTACCATATATAAAGCCCAATGTCAATACGTCGTAAAGTATTATTTAATTGAACTTTTTGCGGACAGCAAAAAACGGATTAGATTTCAGTTGTAACTCCTTTTTGATATAATTCAGGTTTCGTTCAGTAAATAATCTATAATGAGATATAGTAATACAGTAATTTTTTATACTTCATTCGAGGGGAATTTTCTGTTTATAAAAACAGAAAAAACTGATTTATGGATTTATCTCATGAAGAAAACGAAGAATTTTTTACTGCATACGGACATCGGCAGTATAGTGCTTAATCGAAAGTATCTCAAGTAATTGAAATGGATTGTCATATAACGCAACGCCGGAATAACAAATGCATGTGTGTTCAGACTGAGATTCGGGGCAACCAATGTAGTAACAGAAGCATAGAAGAAAATGAAGCAAGGTTTCTGTCCGGCATATTAATCGTTTTTTTGTCAGCGTACTTGTGCGCATTATACAAAACGTGATATGATAGTGGAATATTTTTGCCTGTTATTTGTGCACGTTTACAATTTTGCAAGCAGTAGAAATTTTTGAATTGACAAAATATGACGATTGTGTTATACTTAATCCAGAAAAAATTCATAAAAAGATAACGTCTCCAAAGCGTAAGTGCGAAACGCATTTCCCCACCCGAGACTTCCGAACCCGCACATGCGTTTGCTCTTTATTATGGCACGCTTGTGCGGGTTTTAAAAATCAAATTAAACGCAAATTGCAAAATGAAATTACAGCCCCAATTTTGCAAAAAACAAATTCGTAGCTCCTATTATAGATATAAAGCATAGTATCAAAAAATTAACGAAACATTGCATACCTCTTCAAATTGATATGCGCCCTAGATTTTGCGAGTATCTATCTGTCGATTATAGCGCGCATATTATTTATAATTTGAAAAACATTTTGTGCTGCTCAGGAGAATATGTGTGGTATATAGAATAGAAAGGCAACGTTCATCCGTGCTTGATATTTCAGATGAAATCTGGAAAATTAGCGTTGCATAACAATATTTACCAAAAAAGAAATTATTAATATTAATTCGGCAGAAATAGAAAATATAGAAAAATCAAAATATTGGGATACTTTTGTTCGCGGTAAACACAAATTTAGAACCGAAAAAATTCCTACTTGTGGGGAATGCCGTTATGTAGATGGATGCCCGCTGTGTTTCTTTTATTACGGAGAATATAACCGCCAAATTATGGAATTTGAATGAAACAAAAGAAAATTATTGATTAATGGAGAATAAAGCAAATGCTGGTTTATTAAAATTCTGCCCAATATTCCCGTTTTATGAACATCGGGGGAAGCCCACCTAAACATAAAATAAACATAAGAAAGGAGAAAACTAATTGATTTACGAGAAGCCCGAAATTAAAGTTGTCACAATTAATTTGGAGGAAACTCCCATCATGTTTGCTTGCGGAAATTGCAACAATTCTTCTCAAGCTGGTCCTAATTGCTAATATATTTTTCCAAGAAAATTAAAGCTAAGTAAGCAAGGGCTTTCCCCGGGTGTTTTGAAAAGGAGGCTAATATGAAAAACAAGATGAAAAGCTATATTACAAAAACAGGAAAGTATTATGAAGAGCCTATAAAGAACGGTGTTGTTCTTATCCCTATTTCACCAAATAATCCGGTTTTAATTGATCTAATTGAGATAAGTTCGCTAGCTAAATTAATATGGGATTCTATTGGAGATAAAAGGGATAAAACTGTAGAAGATATTATAACGCTTGTGAGTAGTATGTTTCCTCATGTAGAAAATGTTCAAATACATGATGATATATGCGCTTTTTTAAATGAACTTCATGAAAAAGAAGCAATAAAATTCATTTAATTGGGGGGAGAAGAAATTATTCATGGAAAATATAGATTTTTATTTAAATGTTTTGAATCGTTATATAGACAAAACACAAGAATATCTTCCATTGTATGCTATGTTTGAGATAACGAATTCATGCAATTTTAGATGTGGTCATTGTTATATTCCTTCCAAATTAAAGAATGATAATGAATCTATAGATAAAAATCTAGCAATAAGAATACTTGATGAGTTGAAACAATTGGGTTGTATCAAACTATTGATAACGGGTGGCGAGGCAATCCTTCACCCTCATTTCTTTGAAATATATCGGCATGCTTATGATCTCGGTTTTGTAATTACACTTTTTTCTAACGGCTATAATTTAGACGCGAAGATTATCTCTTTTTTAGATGCATATAAACCGGACAAACTGGAAATCACGCTGTATGGTTGGAATGAAAAAAGTTATTCAGATTTTACAAAAAGGAGATGTGCATATCAACAAGTAGGCAATGTTCTTCAAACTCTTGTTGATACTGAAATCAACTTTGATCTCAAAGTTTCTTTAACGACACACAATGTTCACCATATACAAGAATTAAATAGTTTTGCAGAAAGGTATGGAAAAAAGATCAGATATGATGGTGTAATTATTAATTCTCTTGACCAATCAGAAAATACATTATGCAATAGATTGGATCCATATGATGTGGTGCAATTAGAAGATAATTATGAAATAGAACCGACAATTCATCAATATAGTTCAACTCTAGGGATATATGAAACAAAGGAAATGCTGTTTAAATGTGGCGCAGGAAAAAACAGTTTTTGTATTAACGCAAGAGGTGAACTCTACGCCTGTGCACAACTGCGCATTTTCCCATACGATTTAAGCTATGGATCATTATTAGAAGGAATTAGGCATTTTGAAAGAATAGTAAACCAATTGATGCCCGAAAATATGAAATGCAGGAGTTGCACATACATTGATTACTGTCGATATTGCCCAGGAAGATTTTTATTAGAATCAGGAAGTATGTTTACACCCCCTAAATGGTATTGTGAATATGGAAAACTTGGATATGAAAAAGCAAGGAAACAAAAAAATTATGAGACATAAATATAATTTTTCAATTGATGGCATCGAAATACTTATGTTGTCAGATACATTATTTGATGAACCTTTTTATTCAACATTACCCCGGTTTGTTCCTTTGAAGGCAACTACCAAATTAGATATTCTAATATATTATTTCGGTAAAACTATACCAAGTTTAGAAAAAAATCAAACATATGAACTTATATCTCAATTACCATTTATTAAAGTATTTAAAAATCAAAATAGTTTTGATCGATATACATATAAGTTTTTGTTTTATGCAAAAGAAAAAGAGACATCAGAAAAACTTTTATTAAATACCGCTCTATGTTCTTCAGATTTTAGAGAAATAATTATCTATGGGTTCGAGAGCAATCTCAAAAGAATAAATCACAGTATAGTAAATCCTATTTTAACAAGCGTTGGAAGTACGTTGGTTTTAAGTTGCTTTATGCAACTTAATGGAATAGGAGTTGGTTTGCATGCCTCTGCTGTAATATATAATAATAAAGCAGTTGTTTTTACAGGTCCTTCTGGCGCAGGAAAGTCAACTATGAGAGATATTTGGCAAGGTTTTGGTCATTCGGTAATAGGTAATGATCGTGTAATTATTGATTTCAATACTCTTTCTTGTTGCGGTACTCCATATGAAAGAACAAAGGATTGGGTGAATGTTCAGAACTTCAAAATTAAAGCTATCTTTTATTTATCACATGGTGACACAAATATTATTTCTGACGTTTCAGATACCGCTATGATGTATAGTTTATTAAAGCAATGCATAGTACCAGTATGGTTTGAAAAAGGAATTCAACAAACTCTTGCACAAATTCAAAAAATTATTAATGATATTCCTGTTTTTTCTTTTTCTTTTAAACCAAATGAAAGCGCTTACAATTGCTGTTTAAAATTTTTAGATACAAAAGTATAAATGATATTTAACCGAAGGAGTTTTAAATGCCAATCAATTATGTTGCAACTTATTACAAAACAATAATAAAGAACAACTCCTTTATTTACATTCATGGGATTGGCAACAGTATGTTTCCCTTACTAAACGAAAACATGCAGTTGAAGATACTAAAAAAAGAGACATATGAAAAAGGCGACTTAGTTTTGTATTCAAACGGAAGTCGATTAATTCTACATAGAATCATCGAAATAAACACAACTGCATGCAAAGTAAAAGGGGATAATACCTTATCGTCTGAAGTAATCAGAACAACACGAATTCTTGGATATGCTGCAGCGTATAGATTGGTCGGCAGACGAGAAATTCGGTTTGTTAGAAACAAAATCTCAAGTTCAATCATACCTAACCTTTCACTGAAAATGGATAATCAAAAAAGCAGGATGTACCGTATGTTGTTGCATTTTTGTATTTGTTTTTATGCCGTTGTTTATAAATCGGTATGTGTAATGAAAAGTCGTAGAGTCATGAAAAAGCGAAAGGACAAAAAACAGAATGTTTAAATCTTTTGCGTTATTACGCAAACACTGCAAATCTCATTTTTGGATATTGAATTTTTGCACTTTTGCAATAGGTGTATCTGTTCCGATAAATACGTATTTGTTGAAGAAATTGCTCGAGAATGTCAACCTCCCATTCTTTGGGTATTACATGGGTGCATACATAACTTCACTTGCGTTTGTCGTTTTATGCAATTATTTGAAAAAGTACGTCTATACGCTCGCTGAATGTAAGTTGACAAAGACATTGAACAAAGAAATGCTGAATATATTCAGTTCTGCAAATTACAGCGATCTGGAATCACCGACCGTCAACGATTCGATCAGTCGAATGGGAACGCCCGCCGATCTTGTCATGAAATCTTATAGCGCACTTATATCGTTGCTTCAAAATGTCATAAGTTATACGGGCATTCTCTCCATTTTCTTCTCTGCTTCCGTGGTTTTTGCACTGTTAAGCATACTGCTGTTCACCATATCATTTATATTCAACTTTAAAGAAATTAAAGGAATCCGCAATTTGCAATTTAATCAAACGGCAACCGAAAGAAAGAGAAATTATTTTTCAAATCTGTTTTTAGATAAAGTCGTAGAAAAGGAGATCAAAATTTTCGGTCTTTCTTCTTACCTGCTGGGGATATATGATGATACTTCTGTGGCACTCATAAAAGAACGAATGGTTATCCGACGCAGAGGCTTTAAGAACGGATTGCTTCCGCTCGTTGCTACATTGATGTTCAATACTTTTTGCGTAATCTATCTTTTATTTTTGGGGAAACAATCCATCTTAACACCGACAGAGATCATTGCATTGATTTCCGCCTTGCCAACATTATCAATTATGTCCGGTTGGACATTTCCATCGTTATTAGAAGAACTGGACAAATATAAGATCCCATGGCAAGACTACAAGAAGATAAGCACGCTTTTAACTAAAAAACCAAGTGACTCTTTGTGTCATGAAATTTCAGGGGATATCATTTTTGAAAATGTATATTTCAAGTATCCGAACACCGAAACCTATATTTTGAATGGCATAAATCTTACGATAAAACGAGGTCAAACAACAGCGATTGTCGGAGAAAACGGTTGCGGAAAATCTACCATCGTAAAACTATTGCTGGGATTATATTTGCCTGAACGCGGGGAAATAAGAATCGGAAAAACGCCTTTGCAAAGTTTGACTCAAAAAGAACGTCTGTCGCTGATGACCGCTGTGTTGCAGAAATTCTGTATTTACCAAATTCCCGTGAAAAACAATATTGAAATTGCCGATCCGAGTGTTACTTCGGGAGAACTGAAATTGGAAGAAATCAAGCGCCGTACCTCCTTTTTGGATGATATCACGTTAACTTCTCGAATCGGTGAAATATATCCGGATGGCATATCTTTATCCGGCGGACAAAATCAAAGAGTTGCATTGTCCAGAGCATTGTATTCATCCGCTGAATTTTGTATTTTAGATGAACCGACAGCCTCTGTAGACCCGCTTACGGAATCAAGTTTTTATGAAATGATTCATAAGAACAATTTTGACAAAAGTTTGGTTATTATCTCGCATCGCCTGCCATCTGCAAAACTTGCAGATACGATATTGCTTATAAAAGAGGGAAAAGTCAAGGAATCCGGTTCACATGAAGATCTGATGAAATTGAATGGTCTTTACTTTGAAATGTTTACAAAACAAGCGTGTCTATATCAAAAGTAAGAGAAGAAAAAATGAAAAAAAAAATAAAACTAAAATCGCTGATTTCTTGTATTGCCATTATTTTTAGAGAAAAACCTTTTTTAGCGTCTCTTGAAGGGTTGTCATATCTTGGTTCGGCAATTACAACCGGCTTTATGCCATTGGTTTGGGCTTTTGTATTTCAAGCCATTGAAAACTATATCACAGGAAAAAATGAAAACAGCATTATTCACGCAATGATTTTGTTTTTGATCGTACAACTGGCTGAAGTTCTTTTTAAAATGATTGGCAGAGTTCCCACCAGAGTCTTCTGCTACAATGAACAATTGCAGATGAAATTATGTAAAAATATATATCTTCATGCCACAGAATTGCCGTATGAAGATTTTCTTGATCAGGAAATATATAATTCGTTTACTCGCGCCAATAGCTCAATTTCCAGAAATTTGCCCATGAATTTGTTGAATACATTTTTTCAGATTCCTTCACTCGTATTATCTTTATGCGTAGCGATTGTGACTCTGGGCGCATTTTCGCACTGGCTTGTTCTGATTTCGATCGTATCTTTGCTTCCAATTTCCATTATTCAGGCGATCATATTAAATAAAACGTATGATATAAGCAAAGACCTTACCCCTATAAAAAAGGCAACAAACTATTTCTATTCTCTTTTTACCAAGCCGACTGCAGTGGCAGAATTCAGAACCTATGGTTGTGAAGAATATTTCAAAACTTCATGGGAGAAAAGTCTGGATAAAGAGAATCTCATTGTAAAAAAACATGCGGCAAAAAGCTCGTTACAAAGTATTATGGGAGAGGCATTCAAATTGCTTGGATTTGCGTTTGCCTTGATTTTTTCTTCCATAGCCGTAACTGCGGGAAGCATTAACTTAGGAGTTTTCGGAGCACTTTTAACAGCATATAATTCTATGCAAACCACATCAAATCAAATTGTATCCGGTCTGCTTAGCATCGATTCTACATATCTGTTCTATTCAGATTATGAATCCTTCCTGAAAAAAAGCATATGTACAATTCCGGATCTTTGCGATAAAACCATAGAAGAAATCTCCTTTGAAAATGTATCTTACAAGTACCCTCATAGTTCTGTATATGCCGTTGAAAATTTGAATCTGAAATTAAAATTTAATGAAGGTGTCACCGTCGTCGGCGAAAACGGATCGGGAAAAACAACGCTTTGCTTGTTGCTTTTAGGACTTTTGCAACCGACCACAGGGAAAGTTGTCACAACATTTTCGGACGGTGAAAAACGAGAGAATATCATATTGCAAAGAAAAATCGGTACTGTATTTCAAGATTATGTTATTTACAAGTTAACATTAAAAGAGAACTTGCTTTTGGCGAACCTTCATAATCAATATGAGTCTGCCGTGCTCGAAAAAACATTGCAAAATTTACACTTCAAGGATGGAGAGACCATCAATCTCGACGAAACTATAGGAATTGAATTCGGCGGAGTTGAATATTCCGGGGGGGAACGTCAAAAAATTGCACTAGCCCGAGCGCAACTCTCGAAATGCAATTATATTGTTATGGATGAACCGACAGCATCGTTGGATCCAATGATGGAATTTGAATTATTAAATAACGCCTTATCCACCGTAGAAAATAAGGGCTTTTTATTGATTACTCATCGTGTTGGTGCCTCGCGACTTGCCGATCAGATTATTGTATTGAAAAATGGCAAACTTGTTGAGTGCGGCTCCCATGATGAACTGATAAATTTACATGGCGAATATGCAAATTTGTTTAAAATGCAAGCTAAATGGTATATTGACAACGAGGAATAATAAATGGAAATTCTATCGATCATACAAAAAACTATAAAAATTCGGCGTTATAACGAAAGTAAATCTTTTTTTGAATTTTTAAATAATAATATAATCCCTTATGTTGTTGTGAAAGGGGAACCATTATCTTTGCTATCTTACAATGAACCCGGAAAAAGAATAAGCGCGGATATAGATATCCTTATTCCAAAAGCGTACCTAAAATTAGCGGAACAAAAGCTAAAAGAATTGGATTTCAACAACGATGGAAACAATCGTGAAAAACATATGTTTATGTTAGCCTACACACATCAAGTTTCGCCATGGTACAAAGAAATTAAACCTTGCGGAGAATTTTCAATTGATCTAAACTTTGATATTTTTTGGGGCGAATATGAAGGCAAACGAATAGACATTGAGGAATTTCTGTCGAACCCCATAGAAATGGAGATTTATGGCGTCAAAGTAAAAACTTTGCCCCCATTAAAGGCGATGATTCAGATTGTCCTTCACCACTATAAAGACATGAATTCCCTTTTTTTGCTCGCAACGAGAAAAAGCATCAGGTACGATATGTTCAAGGATGTATATTACTTGTTGAAAAATAATCTTGATGCAATACCCTTAGACAAGCTATATGCCATGAGTGCCGAATATGAGATTATTCCCTATGTATTTTATGTCTTATACTATACAGGACAGGTATTTGATGATGATGTATTAAAACAGTACATAGAAGCATTCAGAACACCGGAGGGAGAAATGCTTCTTAATTGCTACGGGCTGTGTTCGAAAGAGCGGAGAGAATGGCGGTATGATTTTTTTACTCGTCTTGAAACTGATAATTTGTTTTCGCTGATAAAATATGATTTGAGTGAAAAAGACAAGGATAAAATTAACATTAACAAGCGTATATTCTTGGGGGTGTCGGAATGAAGCGCGTTTGCTTGAATCGGGTGCTTGAAATACTTAATAATAACATAGCTGACGCAAATGTTTCGAATGATATGCTTGAAGAGAGCCTGCCCGCGCTTGGTATGGATTCTGTTTCTTTCATTCGAATAATTGTTGAGTTGGAAGAAGTGTTTGTGTGTGAGATTCCGGATGAGAAACTCCTTATTGCTGAAATGGATACTGTGCAAAAGATTTTAGATGTTCTTTTTGAGTTGTACAATGAACAATACAGTGCTCAAAGTACAATTCAGAGAGACTTAGTCGTTGGTAAGGAATAATCGTTATGGGAATCAGAATCTCGCTTATTTCAAATATAGTGTTTGAACCATATTTTCGGACATATATACCAAAGGCATTTTTGCCTTTGGATTCAGATGTTCAGTTGACATTTATTCTTTGTGAGGAAGTTTGTAAACGACAATACGAGTTGAAAAATTCGAAAATGATTGTTGTATGTCTGAATTTCAATGAGTTGTATCCTGATATCTCGGATGATATTTTATCAGAAAAAATATTTTATAATAACATATCAGAGGATTTAACCGAGAAGTGTAGGCGTCTGTATTTATCAATAAAGACATATTCTGATGCAAGAATTGTATGGTTCGGTTTTGAGGATTATTATCTGAACCTGGATTCGGTCTTCGGAACTGTTCCGATATTAAACGGAATGGTGGACGGGATTAATCAAAGAATCGTTGATATAATTACTGGCGATGTTTATATTGATTTGAAACACCTGATTGCCGGCATAGGTATAAACAGTGCTTATAGTCGCAAGGGGAAATATCGCTGGAATGCCCCATATTCGAAATATCTTATGGCGTTGATGGCTGATGAGGTATACAAACAATTTTTAATATATATCGGGCAGACAAAGAAATGTTTGGTTCTTGACTGCGACAATGTTCTGTGGGGTGGTATCCTTTCGGAAGATGGTATTGAGGGAATACATCTGAGCAGAAGCGGCATAGGGGGAGCATATCGGGATTTTCAACTGTTTCTAAAAGAATTGTATTATCATGGCGTAATTCTGGCAGTTTGCAGCAAAAATAATCTGACAGATGTTTTGCAGGTTTTTAATGAACACAGAGAAATGGTTCTTAAAGAAAAAAATATTTCTTGCTTTACGGTAAACTGGGATAACAAGTCGTTAAACATTAAAAGAATTGCAGAATACTTGAATATCGGACTGGACAGTATTGTTTTTGTAGATGATTTGCCTGCTGAGATTGAATGTGTGAAATCAGTTCTCCCTGAAGTGACGTGTATTCAGTTTGACAAATATATGGATTACGGAGCATTTGCCTGTTTTAATTTAAAATATAGATATGACTCAGAAGACGCCGAAAGACGAACACAAACATATAAAGCGAACAGTTTAAGAGAAGATTTGAAAGCAGCATCTGTAACTCATGAAGAGTATGTTCAATCTTTAAAAGTTGTCGTGGATATCCACCAAGCATTACCCATAGAGTTTAACCGGGTTTCAGAATTGACTCAACGGACAAATAAATGCACAAACGGATGCCGTTATACTATTAAAGACATTAAGGAACGAATCAAGATTCCAAATGGTGCACTTTATTCAGTATCAGTTTCGGATAGATTTTCAGATTTAGGATTGGTAGGTGCGATGGAAATTGAAGATGCTCGACTGTGTTTGTTCAGTTTGTCTTGCAGAGCATTTGGACGAGATGTTGAGCAAGCAATGATTAATTTTCTATTATCTCATCATCAACTTAAATCATTTGATTTTTCCTCGACAGGCAAAAACGATGAATTAAAAAATATTTTAACGAACTCTATCTCGAATAATACATAATAATTGGGTGTTATAATGTAGTTTGTTGAACAGATTCCGTATCTTTTTTTTGATTTACGTAAGAGAAAACATTTGTTTTGGCAACTTGGCATCATCGGAAGAAAGCAAAGAATAAGAACGACGTTCTTTCAAAATTAGTGTGGGAAAAGGACTTTAAACTGCATCTCTGTGACCGGTAGAACCTGAATCTAACGCGCAGCGTAGCGGCGCGACGGGAGTGAATGACAGTCCGGGGGACTGTCAGAGCCGGAGCGTGACCGAGCCGCAGCGAGACCTGCCGATTCCGTGTTGGCAGAGAATAAAATCGACAAGCAGCATGTGCGGCTTGTCGATTTTTGTCTATGGGCTACGAAAAAGATATTTTTGCCGTTTTTGCGTATGAATTCGAACTCTCACAATATGATCTTTATTCTTCTTCAACACCATCATCAAAGACAGCTTCAAATTCTTCGTCACCGCGTCCGTCTATGATGTCGCTAAAACGAAGCATCGCTATGCCTATTGAATCGGTCGCATGCTTTTGCTTTTCTTTGGCTTCTAAGACATCCGCTATTAGGCTTCTTTGAATTTCCTTATCAGGAGGGAAACAAACTTCTATAGATTCAAAATCGCTTGTTTGAGTTCTTCTCCGATTGCTGTGACCTGTTGTGATTGCGCGGAACGCTCGTTGATAATACCTGCTTCGCAGCAAAACAGCAAGAAATTCAGGAACGATTTCATCGGTCAACATTTCATATATTGGGAACTCTTTTGTAACAAGGGCACCGTTAAACTGTTCAGGAACAACCGATATACAACCTTTCCACAAATCTATTGACGAATACACCAAATCCCCTTGTTGTGCTTCATACCATGTTGACGGGCTATCTTCAAAATACATTCCTAACCATTCGGGAGGATTTTTACCTTTGCCTGCTTCACGAGGGCGAATGTCGCCAGTTTGTGAAAGCGTCATCACAACAACAGGTGTTTCAGGTGATTCTTGCGGGCGAACAATCGACTCTCGTCTACGCATTAATTGTGATATTTTTTTGCTAACCCAACCATCGGGTAATGTTTGTTGTTCTTGCACTTTAAATAAATGGTATTTGGGGTCTAATCTATGGCTTTCGTGCGAAGTCCAAACACTGCAAATATCTAATCCTGCACAATCATTGATTGCAGGAACATAATTGTCTGGATCAGCACAAAACCTCCTATATTCACCAAGAATTGTACCGGTTTGGTCGTCAGAAAGATGTCCGCCTGCAGAACCCCTGTACAAATCGTTTTTCTCCATCAATGCACCTGTGGAAGAATAACCGACATAATTGGCCTCAGCCATAAATACTTTGTAACTATTAGCGGAAAGGGCGGCAAGTATTGCCTGTTCCTCTGTCTTACCTTCTGCAAGCTGCGATTGATATACTCTTTCAAAAGAAGTTTGTTGGTCATAATTAAACTTTTTGAAAAACAATATAGATGTTTTGTTCTGCGCACCGGATTTTCTAAAAGCGTAGTCAGGCAATGAAACAACAGCCAGTATTCTGCCGTTTTTTACTAAATAATTTCTAAGCTGAGGACAATTGGATAGTTCGCCTTGATTATTAAATATACCATCTGGCAATACAAGACCCAAGAGACCATCTTTTTTAAGCATTTTAATGGACTTTTCAACAATGATATGTTCAGAGGGAATTTGTACCCGTCCAGCAGATATTTCAAAGTCTTCAAGAGAGCTTTTACCGAGCTGATCTTCATCTCCTTCTTTGATAGTATCACCAAAGGGCGGATTACCTACTACTACATGGAAGTTTTCTTCCCCAAGTCTTAACCTTTCTTTTGTGAACTCAGTATCAAGACAGCTCTTATCGCCTTCAATATTTGTATGTCCATCATGGTGTAGTAAAAGATTAATCTTACAAATTCGAGCGAGTATTTCGTGAATTTCGATACCATAAACCTGGTTAAGCGCAAAGTCTGTTTTTATTCGCTCAAGTTCACGTCGTCCGGCATAATCTTTGTCCAATCTATTCCACACTTGCAAAAGCACTTCCAGAAGGAATCCGCCGCTTCCGCACGTAGGATCAATAACATAATGATCGTGTTGAATGTCTAACATAGCAACTGTGAATCTTGAGAGTGGCCGCATAGTAAAATACTGTCCCAGTTCTCCTCTAAAAATAGAACCGAAGAAGATTTCAAATGCCGCACCAATGTTATCGACAGACGTGTCCGTTATAGATATGTCTTGCAGTACCTTTACAACTTCAACAATTTTCTTATCTGACAGATTGATTGTAATTTGCTCAGGGAAAATCGTAGGATCGGCTAAGCAAGCCTGCTTGAATAACTCGTGAACCCTTGTTGCAACAGCCACATAAGTCTCGTTTGTTCCAACTTGGAATTGTCTCGGCGTATTATTAGGTGTATGCTTTTCATCTTCAACTTTGGCGAGCATTAATTTGCTCCATTCATCAAAAGCAAGAAGAGGATCTCGCTTACCTCCTGCCCAAATTATTGAATGAGCTCGTTTTACTTTAGACTCTAATTGATAATCTGTTGCTGCGTGTATATCGTGATTTCCAGGACCTGCAATATAAGTGTACTCGGGAATCTGTCCATACTGAACTGGAACAACATCCCGTGTGCCTTTAACATTCTCGCTTCTTTCAGTTGGTGGATAGTTAGCTACATCAAAAAATACAGATTCACCAAAACTATCAAACAATGCAATAGGGGCTCTAAGCGAATTTGCATTGCCAAACAACTGCTCAATAGCTTGATTTCGTTCTCTTGGGGATAATTGCTCTTTTTTATTCTCAATAACAAGATATGGATTTTGGCATCGTTCATCAGTATATACAACAATATCCGCAAAATCCTCGGGTGTTCTGCGCGGAACTACAACCTCCGTTCTGATACTGCGAGGGGTATATGCTTTTTCTAACACTAAAAAAGCAATAGTTCTCGCTCTTACCCATTCTTCCGGATCGGCCCAGTTATATGTTTTCTTTTGGTGAATATTGTAGGTTATCCTATCACCATGAATTTCAATCAGATTTCTCTGAATCGCATTCAAAATAAGCGGGTCGTTTTCAAAATCAATTCTATTTCTCATTTCGACTTCTCCTTTCAGAGTAAGCTACTCTAAAATTATACCACATTTCTACATTCCTTTCAATAGATTGCTAAGATTTTTTCGAATAATCCAAAAAATCTTATAATCAATGGTGGAGATGCTATAATTCTCAAAAGGAGTTGAAAATATGAGAACTTATACTAAAGAAGAAAAACAAGCGGTCATTGACCGTGTCATATCCGGTGAGCCGTCTGCACATATCCTTGCTGACACCGGTATACCCAAGAGTACCTTTTACAGTTGGCTACGCATTTACCAAGAGGAACAAAACGCTGCCAATAGGAGAAAGGTGGACATCCGCAATTTCCATTTACTCGAAAACAAGGTCGCACGTTTGGAGAGCATCGTTGAAATTCTCAAATCTGCACCCTGCACGCCGAGAGCGCCATTGAGGCAACGGTTATATGCTGCCGAGCAGCTTTACGGAAAATATAACGTGCACGTGATCTGTGATGCGTTTGACATTCCCCGAGGAACATTTTATAACCACGTTCTCCGCAACAAGAAAGACAACACGTGGTATGCGAAACGTCGGGAAGAACTACGGCTTCGCATACAGGAGATTTACGACGAAAGCAATCAGATCTTCGGTGCCGCTAAAATTGCGGCAGTCATGAAAAGTGAAGGATTCAAAGTCAGCAACGAAATGGTGCGCACGCTTATGCGTGATATGGGGTTAGTCAGCATTCGTCAGTCGGCGAAGAAATTATACGAGGACGAAGGCCGCAAATACAAAAACCACCTTAACCAAGAGTTTGACACGTGCAAACCGAACGAAGTGTGGGTTAGTGATGTTACCTATTTTAAGTACGGCGAAAACGCTTATTATATTTGCGTGATTATCGACCTGTTCTCCCGTATGGTCGTAGGTTATAAAATTGGAAAGACCAACAGCACGCAACTTGTGAAGTCGACTTTTCAGATTGCCTATAAAGCACGCCAACCGGATTCAAGTTTGGTTTTCCATACCGACCGTGGTGGTAATTATCGTTCAAAAACGATGAACGACTATATGCGGTCACTGCACATCACGCACTCCTTTTCAAGAGCGCACGTGCCGTATGACAATTCAGTAATGGAATCGTTCTTTGCTTCTTTGAAGCGCGAGGAATTGTATCGAACGAAATACCGTTCGGAGGCAGACTTCCGAAGTGCGGTAGACAAGTACATAATTTTCTACAATACGAAACGTCCGCACAAGAAACTGCAATACAAGACTCCCGAACAGAAGGAAGAGGAATATGCCTTGAAGGGCGCGGGTTTATAAGACACCTGCAGTCGGACAAATGGGTTCGATAAGGTTTGTTTTTAAATCTTTGGATTGCCTAATTTGAGTTTTTCTGTTTTCAGTCCAGTTTGCAAAAAGAAAATGCGACCTCGAAAAGCCGCATAAATACTGGGTTTTATAATAAAAACACCATTGAGTCTGAAATTGAGGGTTCAGATTTCAATGGTGTCTTTATATGGTGCGGGTAACAGGACTTGAACCTGCACAGCCTTGCGACCATTAGAACCTGAATCTAACGCGTCTGCCAATTCCGCCATACCCGCATATTAAGTTTTTATCCTCTGATTTTTACACGGCGAGGTGCCCGAGGCGGAGCGTTCTGCTTGATCCGCTTGCATAAAAAAGCATTACTGCGATTTTATCGTAAATACAAGGAGTTATGGTGCGGATGAAGGGACTTGAACCCCCACGTCTGAGACATCGGATCCTAAATCCGACGCGTCTGCCAATTCCGCCACACCCGCAGACAAAGACAAATCAACTCCGTTGCTAAAAGATTATACCACACAAAGCGTCGGTTGTCAATAGCAACGGAGTTAAAAAACCTTTTTGATTTGTGAAATTTTGTTGATAGGGAAGCGTTACTTTCGGATCATTCGGCAGAGAATACCGAAACTATCCCGTTATAAACGAAAACAGCCTTGCAAAATATGTTCCGAAGCCTGCGGCGGGGATTTTTTCGGTCGTGATTATCGGGCAGGTCTTTATTGTTTCGCCGTTGAGCGTGTATGTGACCGTTCCGACCTCCGTGCCCGCTTCTATCGGGGCTGTGAGTTCGCTTTCAACCGTTATATGTTTTTCTATGTTTCGTCCCTGTCCTTTTGCAACAAGCAGATCAAGCCCCTCCGATTCACGGATTCCGACGCTTGAAGATGTTCCTTTCAATACGGGTATCGGTTGATATTCTTCTGCTTTTGAACTGTAAACGGAAAAGTTCGCAAACCCGAAATCGAGCATTTTTGCCGTGTCCTTGAATTTGTCTTTTGCGGACGGCGCGCCCATGACCGTGGCAATCAACTGCATTCCGTCACGTTTTGCCGTGCCGCTGAAACAATGTTTCGCAAGTTGCGTGTAGCCGGTCTTCATGCCGTTCATTCCGTTGTAGGTTTTGAGCATCTTGTTTGTGTTTGCAAGCCCGAACTGACCGCCCCGCAAAGTGTCCATCCAAATCGTTGTATATTCAAATATTCTTTCATGGAGCAAAAGAGCGCGTGTCATAATCGCCATATCTTTTGCGGTCGTATAATGGTTGTCGTCGTCAAAAAGTCCCGTGCAGTTTGTGAAATGCGTGTTGTTCATTCCGAGAGCGGAGGCGTGTTCGTTCATCATCTGAACAAAGCCTTCTTCCGAGCCCGCAACGAACTCCGCCATTGCAACGGTTGCGTCGTTTGCGCTCGGAACGGCGATAGCCTTTATCATATCGTTCACGCACATCTGCTCTCCGACTTCGAGGTATATCTGCGTGCCGCCCATCGACGCGGCGTGTTCGCTTGTTGTAACGGTATCTTCCGTTGTGAACGTTCCTTTGTCGAGTTCTTCCATTATTATCAGAAGCGTCATAACTTTTGTCACGCTTGCCGGGGCATGGCGCGCGTCGCCGTTTGTTGCGTAAAGAATCTTGCCCGTCGAGGCCTCCATAAGCACCGCCGAGGCTGCCGTCAGGTCAAGTTTGATTTCTGGTGAATCGGTTTCCACACTTGAAAGATAATTCATTACATCCGAAAATGTTTTGATTTCCGCTTCCGTGTCGGTCTCGTCCGCGTTTGTCATAACGGCGCACCCGAGAAAAAGCGTCGCCGCAAGTATCAGACTGAAAATTTTTTTCATATCGCTGTCTCCGTTTACTTGAATAGTGATGAGAAAAAACCGTTTTTCTGCGAATTTTGGTTGGGCGGGTCGATACAGACAAGCACCGCGTCTTTGCCGATTTTCTGAATGTCGCACCAACGGATATATATTTCTTCTCCGCGCCCGAAAAGTCCGAAAAACCGCGCGCGTCCCAAAACGGTTATTGCGCAGATGTCGCCTTTCGGCAGCGTGAACTCCACGTCGTCCACAAGCCCGAGCCGCGCCCCGTCCGTGACGTTGACGACTTCTTTGCACCGCAATTCGTTTACGCGCATTATTATGACCTCCGAACCGTTTGTCTGTTAATCTATATGCCGAAAATTTGTCCGTTATGATATTGCTTTTTTGATGGCGGTATGATATAATCAATCAAAAGGGGAGATTTGAAAACAAAATGAAAGTGTATTACGAAACAACTGTTCCCGCAAATATCGTAAAAGATAAGATAAAGCGAAAATACGGAGAGTATCTGCAAGAGATTCTTTCCAAAAAACTCTTTCCCGAATTTGTAAAACCGCGGGAAAAACTTAACAGACTTGATTATTATTACAACACATACGCAGAGAAGAAAACCGTTTCCGAGGGTGTGAATTCCCGCTACCGTATCTCGATAACCGTCGAACAGATGCGCGGATATTCTTCCGTTTGCGTGAATGTTGTGAACGGTTGGAAAAAGTTGCTGCCTGTCGATCCGTTTGCACTTATCCCCGTGTGTTCGTTTGGTGTTATTTCATTTTTTGCATATCCGAGTATCCAATATGTTCCTTACACAACAAAAATAGATTATTTTGAGCGTAATTTTTTGTTTGGTTCGCCTTTACTTCAATTTTTGTTTGCTACGGGTATAGGTGTTATTGCTTCGGTTGTCTTTTCACTTTTGCGCAGGTGGCTGGCAGAACCGAGCGAAGACCCGCAGCAGAAACTCGACGCCTTTGCCGAACGGCTTATTTCGGACATTCCGAACCTGAAAAAAACAGATATACAAAAATAAGAAATGCCTACCGCATATTTGAAATGTGCGGTAGGCATATTAAATGCTTGTTTTGTTGATTGATGACTATTTCACGGTGTCGGTGAAAATCTGTTCCTCGTCGTTTCCGTCGTCCTTGTTTTCTTCTTCTTTCGCAATATATTTCACAAGCACGGGATATACCGCGAAATTGTTGAGCAGGAAAACAAGCGAAAAGTTCGTCAGAAGCAAAAAGGCAAGTCCTAATTGCCAGAAGTACGCAAACGCGCCGAGAAATACGACGGCGAAAAGCAACATTCCGAGTGTTCGGAAAATTTTTGCGGTGCAGAGGATAAGGCTGTTTCTTATCAACTGTTTAAGAGGCAAATCAAAAGATACCATCATCGGGAACAGATAGGGCAGAGAACCCGCCGCAAGAAGCACTATTAAGAGCATAAGCCCGAACAGAAGCGCAAACCCAAACCCGCCGCCTGTTGTATACTGCGAACGGTACCACGATATTGCAAATCCGAGCAGAATGCCGACGATGATGTAAAGCACCGTTACCGCCGTGCCCTGCTTGAAATTTTCTCTGCACTTTTTAAGAAAATCGTGATAAGGGTCAACGTGAACGCCGCGGACATAGTTTCTCATAACATAGTTGAGCGCGGCGGTTGACGCGCCAATCGTAACTATCGGAAGACAGCAGAAAAGATAAAGCAGGTTCAGTCCGACCATTGTCGGAAAATGCGTAAAATACGTTTTGAAAAATCTGATATAGGCAGGGGCTTTTTCTTCGTTTTTGCTGACCCCGGGACCTATTTTGTCTTTGAACGACCAAATGCTCATAAATTGTCCTCGGATTTTAATGTATGTATTTGATTGCGAGCGGCGTAAGAAAAATGCGCCACAGCACAGGTATTGCCGCCAGCGCAAAAAGTGCGCCGCAGACTGCGAAATACCGCTTTATAAGTTTTTTGAGTATCGCTCTGTCCGTTGCCCTGTATGCGTGATACGAAAGGTCCGTCGCTTCAACGCAGAACAGGCACAGCACGCATAATATCAGAAACGCATAGGGGAGTATCGCAGTTGCGACCGTAAGCGCGCCGCGAACACCGTTAAGACAGTAGCACGCACTTGCCGTTATCCCCAAAAACATCGCTTTCAGAAACAGAAAAAGATTGCAGAACCAAAAGCCGAACAGCGAAAAACCGAGCAGAAACAGCGTGACAGTGAAAAACAGCGTATCTGCAATTATCGGAAAAATTTTGACCGAATTTTCAAATGAGGTCTTGTACTCTGCGCAGATTTGCGAAAGTCCGTCGCCGCAGAAAAAGCCGATATAGAGACAGCCTGTGATAAATCCTATGGCGATAACGCAAAGCGCAATTAAAAAAATATTGTTTTTATATTTTCTCTCAAACGGCATTTTTGCGAACCTCTTTCATCAGTCTTACGGTCAATGACTATGAAAAAAAAACAGTTCTTATGCCGTCAAAAAACTATTTTGCCGAGTTGACCCCGAAAATTCCGCCGAGAGACGCCGTGCAAATCTCCACTGCAAACAGCGCGAATACAAGCGCTCCGACGTCTCCGAGCCCTTTGAAGATTATGCATGCGAGAATGTGGATAAGCGCATAGAACGCCCCGCATATTATTCCGTTTCGGAGTCCGTTGCTCTTTATCAGACGTGCCGTCAGAAACCCTCCGAAAAACGAACCTCCCGCAATGCTTATCCCCGCAAAAAGGGGCATAAACCCGTCCGAGATCCGCGTTAATGAAAGAATCAGCGCAAAAATGCACATCAGCGCGCAGAAAACAACGGCGCCGCCGAGTATTCCTATTAAAAACCTCAGCAGAAAAACGCCTTTTGGCAGGTCTGAATTTTTTTTGTCGTAATAGTTCATAAACATCACACTCCCGAGTCTCGGCAACGGCTTTTGCCGCGCCTGTCAAAACAAGAATATGATGTTTATGAAACGATTATTCTCAGTCAGAGATTACTTCTTCTTTTCGCCGTTCAGTTTTGCTTCTGCGGCGGCACTTTCAGCCGCAAGGCTTTCCGCACCGGCAGCGTCTTTGGATTGAAGCGCCCATCTCTTTACCGCGATCTTGGACTTGTCAGCGGAAGATTCGATGATAAACAGGTCTTCGTCTTCTTTGATCTGACGAACGATGCCGTTGATACCGCCGATGGTGGTGATGGTATCTCCGACCATAACGCCGTTACGCATTTTCTGTGTTTCTTTTTCCTGCTTTTTCTGAGGTCTGATTATAAGAAGCCAGAAAACAAGAACAAGACCGATGATCATAAGCGCGGGGAAGAGGTACTGCTGAACCGTTGCCCAGCTGAATCCCGACGAAGCGGCGCTCGATGCTGTCGAAGTTGCAGCCTCGGTTGCTTCTTTCGTAAGTGCAATAAGAAAATTCATGATTGTTTCCTCCGAAATTATATTTATAGATATTTTAACATATTTTTACCGTTATTGCAATAGGTGATACAAAACTTTCGCAAACCGTTAAATTCTTCTGCCCAAAACTTCTCTCCGTTCACGGTAAAATTCTTCGTATCTGCCCTCTGCGAGAGCCTGTCTTATCTTTGCCGTAAGGTCGTTATAGAAGAACAGATTGTGCATTACGGCAAGTCTCATCCCGAGCATTTCGTCGGCTTTTATCAGGTGTCTGACGTACGCTTTTGAATATGTTTTGCAGACGGGGCATTCGCAGTTTTCGTCTATGGGGGAGAAGTCGTGCGCGTATTTCTCGTTTTTGATGTTGATTATGCCTTTTGACGTGAACAGATGTCCGTGACGGGCATTTCTTGACGGCATAACGCAATCGAAGAAGTCAACGCCTCTGTAAACCGCTTCAAGAATATTGACGGGGGTGCCCACGCCCATGAGATAACGCGGTTTGTTTTTAGGCATAAACGGTTCGACCGCCTCGATTATTCTGTACATTTCCTCGGCGCTTTCACCGACCGCCAATCCGCCTATCGCATAGCCGTCAAGGTCGAGTGTCGCTATGTTTTTCATGTGCGTTTGACGCAGGTCTTCAAAAGTGCAGCCCTGATTTATACCCCAGAGCATTTGTTTTGGATTGACCGCAACGCCTGTTTCTTTGAGTCTGTCAAGTTCGGTCCTGCATCTGACAAGCCAGCGGTACGTTCTTTCGCACGATTTTTTCGCATATCCGTATTCCGCGGGGTTTTCAACGCATTCGTCAAAAGCCATAGCAATGGTGGAACCGAGATTCGCCTGTATCTGCATACTTTCTTCCGGCCCCATGAAGATTCGGTGCCCGTCAAGGTGGCAGTTAAACGTAACGCCCTCTTCTTTTATCTTTCGGAGCTGTGCCAGAGAGAAAACCTGAAATCCGCCGCTGTCGGTCAGAATGGGTCTGTCCCAATGAACGAACTTGTGAAGTCCGCCCGCTTCCGCGACAAGTTTGTCGCCGGGTCTGACGTGCAGATGATATGTGTTGCACAAAAGCACCTGGCAGCCGAGCGTTTTCAAGTCGTCCGCGCTGACGGCGCCTTTTATTGCGCCCGCGGTTCCCACGTTCATGAAAACCGGCGTCTGCACCGTGCCGTGAACGGTCTCGAATTTGCCGAGACGCGCGTTTCCTTCCTGTTTTATAAGTGTATACATAGTTTTGCCTTTCAATACGGTGTGCCCGTGTTTTTAATAAATGAACATCGCGTCGCCGAACGAGAAGAATCTGTATTTTTCCTTGACCGCCTCTTCATAAGTCGCGAGTATCGTTTCTCTGTCAACAAGAGCGGAAACAAGCATTATCAGCGTGCTTTCGGGCAGATGGAAGTTCGTTATAAGTCTGTCGATGACATGAAATTCAAAGCCGGGATAGATGAAAATATCGGTCTCTCCCGACTGCGCTTTCAGCGGCATAGAGCGTCCCGCCGTTTCAAGAACGCGGACGGACGTTGTTCCCACCGCCGTGACCTTTCCGCCTCGTGCTTTTGTTCTGTTTATCATATCGACCGTCTGCTGCGGCAAGATGTAATATTCGCTGTGCATTTTGTGCTGCGTCGGGTCGTCAACTTTGACGGGTCTGAACGTTCCGAGCCCGACGTGCAGGGTAACATATCCTATCTCCACGCCCTTTGCCTTTATTTTTTCGAGCAATTCCTGCGTGAAATGCAAGCCTGCTGTCGGCGCGGCAACGGAGCCGTCATATTTTGCGTATACCGTCTGATAACGGTTCGCGTCTTTGAGTTTTTCGTGTATATACGGCGGAAGAGGCATTTCGCCGAGTTGTTTGAGTCTTTCGGTAACGTCGCCGTCGTATGTGAATTTTATCGTTCTGTTTCCGTCTTCTGCAATGTCGAGAACTTCGCATTGCACGTCTTCTATATCAAGTATCGTTCCTATCTTTGTCTTTTTGCCCGGTTTGCAGAGACATTCCCAAACATCGGCGCCGCTTGTGGGACGAAGCAGAAATACTTCGACCACCGCGCCCGTGTCGCGTCTTACCGCATAAAGTCTTGCGGGAATAACTCTCGAATCGTTCAGCACAAGGCAGTCGCCCTCGTTGAAATAATCCAAAATGTCGAAAAAATGACGGTGCGAAATTTCATGTGTTTTTCTGTTTAGGCAGAGAAGTCTCGAGCCGTCTCTTTTTTCAAGAGGTTTCTGCGCTATGAGTTCCTGCGGCAGGTCATAATAAAAATCGGATAATCTCATCTTTTTGTTAAAGAATCTCCCTTGCTGAAATGTTGACAAAACGCCGAAAATGTGCTATACTTTCAATATTATAATGCAATACGAAAAATTTGTCAACCTTATCGGGGTAACAAAACATAAAACTTTTTCGTAGTATATTGGTAGGAGTGATCGAAATGCAAAATCTGAAAATCGCCATCGTCGGCGCAACGGGCATGGTCGGCAGAACCTTTTTGAAGGTCTGCGAGGAGTACGACCTTAAAGCTGATTACACGCTTTTGGCTTCCGCACGTTCGGCGGGCAAAAAACTTGAATTCTTCGGTAAGGAGTACGAAGTCAAGGAACTCACGGAACACAGTTTTGACGAGGGTTTCGACATTGCTCTTTTCTCTGCGGGCGGCTCGACGAGCGAGAAATTTTCTCCGATAGCAGCGGCGCACGGATGCGTTGTCATAGACAACAGTTCCGCGTGGCGTATGGACCCCGAAGTGCCCCTTGTCGTTCCCGAAGTGAATCCCGAGGATATCAAGTGGAACAAGGGTATAATCGCAAACCCGAACTGCTCGACGATACAGGCTGTTGTCGCGCTCAAACCGCTGCACGACAAGTACGGTATCAAGAGAATAGTTTATTCGACTTATCAGGCTGTTTCGGGCGCGGGCGTCGCGGGCTATGAAGATTTGAAAAACGGAATCAACGGCGAAGCGCCGAAGAAGTTCCCGTATCCCATCTTCTCGAACTGTCTGCCGCACATCGACGTTTTCGGCGACGACGGTTATACCAAAGAAGAAAAGAAAATGATAAACGAGACGCGCAAAATCCTGCATGACGACACTCTCAGAATAACGGCTACGACCGTTCGCGTCCCCGTTTTTGACTGCCACAGCGAATCCATCAACGTCGAACTGAAAAAGCCTTTTGAACTTGATAACGTGAGAAAAGAACTTGCGGATTTTGAGGGCATTGTGGTTCAGGACGATCCGAAGAACAACGTTTATCCCATGGCTGTTACGGCAAAGGGTACAAACGAGGTTTATGTCGGAAGATTGAGACGCGACGACAGCGCAGACAATGCGCTCAATATGTGGGTGGTCGCGGATAATATCCGCAAGGGTGCCGCGGCAAACGCCGTTCAGATCGCCCTCAAACTCATTTCCATGTGGGAGAGCGGCGAAATCAAGAAATAGGGTGACTTTTTTGCCTCATGCTCCGATTTTTGTCGGTTCCGCGGCGGCTGTCACGACTCCTTTCCTCGATGACGGTTCACTCGATCTTTATTCGTTTGACCGTATACTTGATTTTATTCTCGAAAGGAACACCGATGCCGTTGTCGTTTGCGGAACGACGGGAGAAGCGTCTACTCTGACAGACGAGGAAAGAACGGCGCTCATTGCGCGCTGTATCAAAAAAGTCAAGAAAAAGATTCCCGTGATTGCGGGAACAGGAAGTAACAACACCGTCCACGCTCTGGAACTGTCGCAAAAAGCGGCTGACCTCGGCGTGGATGCTCTTTTGCTCGTAACTCCGTATTACAACAAAACAACGCAAAAAGGACTTGTCGAACATTACGGCTTCATCGCCGAGCGTGTGGCTTTGCCGATGATAGTCTACAATGTTCCGTCCCGCACGGGACTGAACATTTTGCCTGAGACGTATGCCGAGTTGAAAGAAATTCCGAATATAGTGGCGATAAAGGAAGCGAACGGCAATGTTTCGGCTCTTTGCAAAACTTTCGGACTTTGTCGTGATTCGCTTGACGTTTATTCGGGCGACGACGCGCTGATAACGCCGTGTCTGTCTCTCGGTGCAAAAGGTGTTATTAGCGTTTTGGCAAATATCTGTCCCGCTCAGGTTCATGAAATCTGCACATCGTTTTTCGAGGGCGACCATACAACGGCGGCGATGATCCAAACGGATTATCACGACCTTATCGAGGCTCTGTTCTGTGAAGTCAACCCCGTTCCTGTCAAAGTTGCTCAGTCGCTTCTCGGGCTGTGCTCCGACACGGTGCGGCTGCCGCTCGCAAAGATGAGCGAAAGCTCAAGGGAACGTCTTGTTTCGGCAATGCGTCGGCATTGTCTTTTGCCATGACCGGTGGATGTTCCGAATATTGCCGCGTCACGATAATCTATTCCGCGGATACGAAGAAAACTTCCGAATTTCTCCGTGCGCTCGCGGAAGAGGGAATAGAAACTCACGCGTTTTGCGGTTCGTTCGGAAAAAAGAACAGACTGGCGTTTACCACAAGGGCTGTAAATGTCGCCGCGGCACTCCGATGTGTTGCGCTCCTTAACACGGACGGAAAAAGAACGAAAACGAGAGTGGAAGTCTGCCGAACGTTCGATATTGTTCCTTTTTTGGACTTTTCCTCGATTTCGGAAGACGAAACGCCGCTTTCCGTTTCTGCGACAAGGATAGAAAAGGCTAAATTTTAACCGTCGGGGTCGAAAGACCCCGTCTCTTTTTTCAGAGTATACAATGACCGACGAATCCTGAACAATTCTTTATGCCGAAAATCAAAATTACCTAAAATGATTAAAGAAAAAATATCTTTCGCTATTGCTAAACAGAAAAATGTATGATATAATATATTTATAATAAGTCGCACGGAGGTGCCGTCCACGATGAAAGAAAGCGTTCTTCGCGCTGTCGCGGTTTTCGCGGCTGTCATCAATATTCTTGTTTTTTCCGTCTTTTCTTTTTCGGGAAATACGGACGGGACATCTTCCGCGCCTGTTTTTGACAATTCAGATAATATTTATTCGGTTTCCGTTTTCTCGCCGAAGTCCGTTTACCGTGACGAACTCGTCGGGGGAGCGGATATTGATTTTTCCGTATACAGAAACGGAGTGAAACTTGCGTCCGACGAAATTTCATCATTGGATATTTCTGTCTCCGCCGACGGCAGACCGTTTGAACGGGAGATATTGTCCGACGGAACGGTTCGTGTTCGCGTTTACGGGCTGACGGCTTCCTCTTTTCTTGCGACTTTCGCAAAACCGCTTTCTCCGTTCTTCCTTAAAACAGGCGATTGCCGTGTCAGATTGACGTTTTATTCGTCAGAAGACAATATGACGGTCGGAAACTCCGCAACGGTATGCGTCTTGCCCGAGCCGTTCGGAAGATATGTTTTTTATGTATTTCTTCCGTTTTTGGTATTGTTCATTGCTCTCGGCTACGTTTTTAAGAGCCGCTTCGGAAAAAAATACAGGTTGCTTGCTTTTGACGTTACCGAGATCGACGGAAAACTTTCTTTCAGTCGGAAAGAAAAGAAAAATCCCGCAAAAGTCGGTTTCAGAAGTTTTGTTCCATATATTAGAAACAAGGCGTATGTCGGCGGAGTAAAAGTTGCGGCTTACGGCGTTTTTCGGAAAAAGTTTTATATCCGCAGTACAAACAAATTGTTTTCTTTTTCCGTGCTTCCTTTGACGGAGATTGAAAACAACGGTTTAACTCTTCCCGAGACTCGGAAAAAAGGCGCTAAAAAGTCTCATATCATTTTTTCTGCGGGAGAAGCAGTATTGTTAAAGACTTCCGACGGATTTGTTTGTGTTGCGGCAAAAGAAGTAAGACCGAAAAGAAACGAAAATTCTTACAAAATAAAAGAGTCGTCTGTTTCGGAAACGGAGCGTTTTGAAGAACCTGCGGAAACGGAGGGCAAAAAAGAATGAAAAAACTCGGACACTTTTGGTTTGCTCCGCGTATTTTGCTTATCCTGCTTGCCGCGCTTCTTATCTGCGGAATAATTTTTGTCGGCGCGTGCGTCGGCTACGGACGGTCATTCCTCGATATTGTGGGGTACGATGAAGAAGTAAGCAAAGCCGATGTGATAAACGCACTTGAACGCGGAGAAGATATTTCATCTTTGGGTTTGACCGACGTTGAGATATCGAACGCCGTAAAAGCGTATCAGAAACTTTCCGCTCCTTTGGCGCTGCGCGATACGCAGAATACCACAACAGAAGAACTTTTGTCCCGATTGGAACGGCAGGCGGCTTACAATTCGACGAGAGCATCGGCGTATCTGACAAATTATCTGCTTGTCAGCACGGATAAGGACGATACGGAAATGATACTCTGCGTTCTGCTGTCGCTCAATTCGAAAACGGGCAGTTGCGTTATAACGTCCCTGCCGTCGTATATGCTTGTGCTTGACGACGAACTCGGAATGACAAAACTCGGAAACGTGTACTTCCGACGCGGCATAAAAGGCGTTGCGGAAGATTGCGGAAAAATGTTCGGACTGACCGTATCGGAAACGGGAAAACTCAACATCGGGTCAGCCGCTGAACTTATAACCGCCGCAGATACGGATTTCGGGTATGAGATAATCGTTTCAAACTCGGGTATAGGCGTAAAACACAACAGCAAGCCGCTGACGTTTTCCGCGCTTGACAAAATGCTTCGTTTGCTTGTCCGCGATGTGAGAACGGATATGGATACGTTGTCTCTTTACCGCTTTGCGCTCGGAGTTCGCAATGCTCTTAAAACAGAGATGCTTATGATCTCGCCCGCGGCAATAGAAACGAGCGCTGTTACGACTTATGACGGCAATTCGGCATTGGTCGTCGATTTTATCGCCGCAAGAAGCCTTATCGGCTGATGTGATTGTTACGGAGGAAGTATGACCGAAAATGTAAAGGTGACCGAAAAGGGAAATGACGGTGCGATTTTTCTGTTTCATCAGGGAACGAATTTTCGCGCTTACGAATATATGGGCTGCCACCCTCTCGGAAAAGACAGGACTGTATTCAGAACATGGGCGCCGAAAGCCGATTCGATAGAACTTGTCTCCGATTTCACGGGCTGGGATGAGGGCATTCCTTTCGAAAAAGTCTCCGAAAACGGGATATGGCATGCCATTGTTGACATTCCTTATCGCGAACTTGTAGGAAAATTCTATAAATTCCGCGTGACGGGCGGCGGGGTTACACGTTATAAATCCGACCCGTATGCCTTTGAATCGCAGACGCTTGAAAAAACTGCGTCGATAGTTGCCAAACCGTCGGATTTTGCGTGGAACGATTCGAATTGGCTCAAACACAGAAAATGCATTTTTGCGGGCGGCAGGCATTTTTACTCCGCTCCGATGAATATATATGAAATGCACCTCGGTTCGTGGCGCACACGCGACGGCGCTGATAATTCCGACGGAAAACATTATCTGAACTATCGCGAGATTGCCGATTTGCTTGTTCCTTATGTAAAACACCTCGGCTATACGCACATCGAACTTATGCCCATTGCGGAATACCCGTTTGACGGCTCATGGGGCTATCAGGTCTGCGGCTATTACGCTCCTACATCGCGTTTCGGAACGCCCGACGATTTCAGATACTTTGTCAACACGCTTCACGCCGCGGGCGTAGGCGTTATTCTGGACTGGGTTCCCGCGCATTTTCCCAAGGACGAGCACGGACTGTTTGAGTTTGACGGTCACCCGCTTTACGAATATACGGGCAAAGACCGTATGGAACATAAAGGTTGGGGTACACGCTGTTTTGACGTCGGTCGCCCCGAGGTTCAATCTTTCCTTATCTCAAACGCGCTGTATTGGCTTCGCGAATTTCATCTTGACGGACTTCGCATAGATGCGGTTGCGTCAATGCTGTATCTCGATTACGACAGAAAACCCGGGGAATGGATTCCCAACGCTTACGGCGAAAATAAGAATCTTGAAGCGATTGCCTTTTTCAGAAAACTGAACACCGCCATTTTCGGCGAGTTCGGCGATGTTCTGATGATAGCGGAAGAATCCACCGCATGGCCGATGGTTACGGGACCCGTGGACAAGGGCGGTCTCGGCTTCAATTTCAAGTGGAATATGGGCTGGTCGAACGATATGTTCGATTACGTCTCCCGTGACCCGCTGTTCAGACGGTACGACCACGAAAAACTGACGTTCCCGCTGATGTATGCGTTTTCGGAAAACTATATTCTGCCGGTTTCTCACGATGAAGTCGTTCACGGCAAAAAATCGCTTCTTGACAAGATGTTCGGCGAATATGAGGACAAGTTTGCGTGTATGCGCGCATTCCTTGTTTATATGATAACTCTGCCCGGCAAAAAAATGACGTTTATGGGCACGGAGTTTGCACCTTTCCGCGAGTGGGATTATCAGAATCAACTCGAATGGTTTATGCTCGATTATCCCATGCACGCAAAAATGTTTGAGTTTACATCGGCGCTCAACAACTTTTATCTGCAAACACCCGCGCTCTGGCAGATAGACGACGGGTGGGACGGCTTTGAGTGGATAGATGCCAACCTGCGCGATATGAACACGATAACATACAGAAGAAAATCTTCGGACGGCGCGTCGGTTTCCGTCATCATCAACTTTTCGCCTGTGGCGCATGAACGTTTTCGCTTAAAAGTTCCCGAAAACGGAACATATCGCGTTGCTTTTTCATCGGACGACGAATGTTACGGCGGCAAAAATTCTTTGGAAAAACGGTCATTCAAAGCAAGACGGGACGAAAACGGCGGATATTATATTGACGTGGACATTCCCGCATACGGCGGTCTTATAATTTACGACGCAAAGAAAAAACAGGGAAGATAAATAAAGATAAAAAAGAACAGAAAAAAAATACGGAGGTACGATATGAACACCAAAAAAGAATGTGTTGCGATGCTTCTTGCGGGCGGGCAGGGAAGCCGTCTTTACACGTTGACCGAGAAGACCGCAAAGCCTGCGGTGCTTTTCGGCGGAAAGTACAGGATAATAGATTTTCCGATGTCGAACTGCGTCAATTCGGGTATAGATACCGTCGGCGTGCTGACCCAGTATCAACCGCTCGTGCTCAATGAATATATCGGTAACGGACAGCCGTGGGATCTGGACAGACTTTACGGCGGCGTTATGGTTCTTCCTCCTTACCAGGGAAAACAGGGCGCGGATTGGTATAAAGGCACGGCAAACGCCATATATCAGAACTTGCAGTTTATTAACCGCTACGACCCCGATTATGTTCTTATTCTTTCCGGCGACCATATTTACAAAATGGATTATGCCAAAATGCTGGACGCGCATAAAAAAGAGGGCGCGGATTGCACGATTGCGGTTTTGAGCGTGCCTCTCGATCAGGCGAGCCGTTTCGGCATAATGAACACGGACGATACGGGCAGAATAATCGAGTTTGAAGAAAAACCCGCACACCCGAAAAGCACAAAAGCGTCAATGGGCATCTATATATTCAACAAAAAACTGCTTGAAGAATATCTGATAAAAGACGAAGCCGATCCCGAGTCTTCAAAAGATTTCGGCAAAAATGTCATTCCCGCAATGCTTGCCGACGGAAAGAAACTTTTCGCCTATCCGTTTGAGGGGTATTGGAAAGACGTCGGAACTCTGACAAGCCTTTGGGAAGCAAACATGGACTTGCTCGGCACAAAGCCCGAGTTTGACCTGCATACAAAAGATTGGAAAATCTATTCCAGAAACAACAATCTTCCGCCGCACTTTATCGCGGACACGGCAACGGTTCAGAACTCACTCATAACAGAGGGGTGCGACATTCACGGCACGGTTGTCAACAGCGTGCTTTCAAACGGCGTTACGGTCGAAGCGGGCGCATTTGTGCGTGATTCCGTGCTGATGAACAACGTAACGGTAAAGAGCGGCGCCGTTGTCGAGTATTCCATTGTTGACAGCGACGCAGTTATAGGCGAAGATGCCGTTGTCGGCAAAGAGCGTTCGGAAGCAAAAGGACTTGCCGTTATCGGCGAGGGGCTTACGATAGCGGCGGGCAGAGTTATCGCCGACGGCGAAATGATAGGTTCCGCTTCGAAGAACAACTGATGAAAGGGAGAGCATTATGACAACCGCGGGTATTATTTTTTCTAACATTCATGACAGCAATATCCCCGAACTCACAAGCAAAAGGACTATGGCGTCCGTTCCGTTCGCCTGCAAATACAGACTTATAGATTTCACCCTTTCGAATATGGTGAATTCAAATATAACGGATATCCGAATAGTTACGCAGTACAATTATCAGTCGCTTATGGACCATATCGGCTCGGGCAAGGATTGGGACTTGGCTCGCCGTTCGGGCGGTGTCAAGATAGTTCCGCCGTACATTTCTGCGGGTTCTCCGGCATCTTCGGTCTATCCCACACGCCTTGAAGCGCTGAAAAACGTCAATTATTCCATAACTCACATAACCGCCGACTACGTCGTGCTTTCGGATTGCGACGTTATCTGCAATATTGACCTGACGGATATGATAGAGTATCATATCAACCGGGGCGCGGACATAACGGTTGCGACAAGGCTTGTCGAGGTGGACAGCGAGACCGCAAAAAAGAATGTTCTTTTTCAGGCGAACGATGAGGGCAGAATCACGGACGTTATTTCTTACAGCCCGATATTCTGCGGCAAGGCGCACGTCAATCTGAATATCCTGGTCATCAACAGAGATTATCTTTTTGAGCTTGTCGCAGACGCAATTTCACACGGTTACAGAAGCTTGACACGGGATATAATGACAAACCATACCGTTGACAGAAAATATTCCGTTTATGAGTTTTCGGGTTATTATGCGTGTCTGTCGTCTCTGAACGATTATTTCGGTTGCAGTCTTGACCTTATATCTAACAAAGCGTCCCGCAACGCATTGTTCAACGTTAAGAACAGACCTGTTTATACCAAAGTCAAAAATTCCGCGCCGACATATATCAGCCCCGACGCAAAAGTCAGCAACAGCCTTATCGCGGACGACTGTATGATTCTCGGCGAAGTTGATAACTCCATACTGTTCCGAGGAGTTAAAGTGGGCAAGGGAACGGTTGTGAGAAATTCTATTCTGTTCCAGGACGTGTTTACGGGTTCGGACGTTCACTTAAACTATGTGCTTGCCGATAAAAACGCCGTTATATGCGACGGAGTGACTTTGAGCGGGCACTCTCAACTTCCGAGTTACATCGAAAAAGGAAAGTCGATAGGCTGATTTTTTCCGCAAAAAGAAATACGTCGAAAAGGAGTGTCGATATGAAAAAAATACTATATGTCGGTTCAGAGGTCCTGCCGTTTGCTTCGACGGGCGGACTTGCGGACGTGCTTGGGTCTTTGCCTGCGGCGGTCGCAAAAAAACTCGGTGACGGCGGCGATGTTCGCGTTGTTTTGCCGATGTACAAGTCGGTCAAAGAAAAGTTCCTTTCAAATATGACACGCGAATACGAAACATATATAAGTCTTGCGTGGCGCTGGCAGTATTGCGGTATATGGAGCCTTTGCGACAAGGGCGTTAAATATTATTTCATAGATAACGAATACTATTTTTGCAGAGGTCCTCTTTACGGCGAATACGACGATGCCGAAAGGTTCGCATTTTTCTGCAAAGCCGTTATGGAAATGATGAACATTGTGGATTTCCACCCCGATGTGCTTCACGCAAACGATTGGCAAAGCGCGTTGACTGTCATCTATCTGAAACGGAAATATAATAATAACGGGGCATTTGCGAATACCCGCGCCGTTTATACCATTCACAATATCGGCTATCAGGGCAGATACGGTTTCGACATTCTCGGCGACGTGTTTGAACTTTCGGAAGCGGATAAAGAGATAGTCGAGTTCGGCGGGGATATAAACCTGACCAAGGGTGCTATCGTGTGCGCCGATAAAGTAACGACGGTAAGCCCTCGCTATGCTGAAGAGATAATGACCGATTATTATTCGGAGGGGCTGTCTCCCGTTCTGAATATGTACCGATTCAAGACCTGCGGCATTATCAACGGCATTGATATAGATTATTACAATCCGCAGACCGATACGGAAATTCCCGCAAATTATTCGGCAAAAAGTTTTTTGGGCAAAGCCGCAGATAAAAAAGCGTTGCAGGAACGCTGCGGACTCGAAGTCAGAAAAGACGTTCCGATCATAGCAATGGTTTCGCGCCTTGCTTCGCATAAGGGATTTGACCTTGTCAGGTATGTATTGGAAGAAATCCTTACGAATGACGTTCAGTTTGTTCTGCTCGGAACGGGCGAACACGAACTCGAAAATTTCTTCCGTTATATCGCAAACAAATATCCCGGAAAAGTAAGTATAAATCTTGCTTACGACAAGGCTTTTTCAAAACTTATCTATGCCGGTTCGGACATCTTCCTTATGCCGTCGCTTTCGGAACCGTGCGGTCTTTCGCAGATGATAGCGTCCCGCTACGGAACCGTGCCTGTCGTTCGCGAAACGGGCGGTCTGTTCGATACGATAAAGCCTTACAACAAATTCGACGGCAGCGGCAACGGTTTCACTTTTGCCAATTACAACGCGCATGAGATGAAAGATGCCGTTATGCGTGCTGTTGAACTGTATCATGATGAAAAAGAGTGGAAGAAGTTCGCAAAACACGCAATGGAAATGGATTTCTCGTGGAACGCTTCCGCGGAAAAATATCTTCGTCTGTATGACGATTTGACATAAAAACGAACCGTTCGTCTTTCGGAACGGCTCGGAAACAGGAAAAACTGAAAGGACACTTGCAAAAGCAATGGAGAAAAACGTAAAAGAGGAAATCAGAAAAGCGCTCGAAAGCAAAGTTTCGAGATATTTCGGCTGCGCATTGACCGACGCTACCGAAAAACAGATCTACAATTCGGTCATTCTTACCGTCAGAGACATTCTGACCAACAAAAAGGCGGAGTATAAAAAACTCATCAAAAAGAATCAGCCGAAGAGAGTTTACTACCTCTGCATGGAATTTCTTGTCGGACGGTCTCTGAAAAACAACCTGCGCAATCTCGGACTTGCGGACGAGTATGCTTCGGTGCTTTCCGACCTCGGATTCGACATCGAAAAACTCTACGAACGCGAACCCGACCCGGGTCTCGGCAACGGCGGCCTCGGCAGACTTGCAGCGTGCTTTATGGACGCGCTGACAACGCAGGATTATCCCGCAATGGGCTTTTCTATATGCTATGAATACGGACTTTTCAAACAGCGTATAGTTGACGGTTCGCAGGTCGAACTGCCCGACGTTTGGATGGACGACGGCGGCGCATGGCTCGTTCCGAGAACGGATAAAACGATGAGCATACGTTTCGGCGGCACGGTCTCCGAAAAATGGGATAACGGCAGATGTGAGATAATCAACGAGGGCTACGAGGAGATTCAGGCCGTTCCCTACGATATGATGATATCGGGCGCAGACAGCGCGGCGGTAAGCACGCTTCGTTTGTGGCGCGCCGAAAACGTCAGCAATTTCAACATGAAACTGTTCTCACAGGGCGAGTATATCAAGGCGATGGAGGAGAACAACAACGCCGAGGTTATTTCAAAGGTTCTTTATCCCGCAGACGCAACTCCCGAGGGCAAAATGCTGCGTTTGAGCCAACAGTATTTCTTTGTTTCCGCGTCGCTTCAAAGCATAATCGCGGATCATCTTGCCATGTACGGCACGCTCCGCAATTTCGGTGAAAAAGTCGCTATCCATATCAACGACACGCACCCTGCGGTCTGCATTCCCGAACTTATGCGTATATTCATGGATATTTATTCGTATTCGTGGGAAGATGCGTGGAACATTGTGAAACAGACCGTTTCGTATACAAACCATACGGTTATGCCCGAAGCGCTTGAATGCTGGAACGAGAATATTTTCAAACTTCGTCTTCCGCGCCTTTATATGATAATCGAAGAGATTAACCGCCGTTTCTGCGCTGATATGTGGAATCTCTATCCCGGAGATTGGGACAGAATTTCCCGCATGGCTGTTATCGCAAACGGACAGGTGAGAATGGCTAATTTGAGCGTTGTCGGTTCTCATACCGTCAACGGCGTTTCCAAACTCCATTCCGAAATTCTGAAAGAGACAATATTCCACGACTATTACAAGGCGATGCCCGAAAAGTTTACCAATGTAACAAACGGTATCGCGCACAGACGTTGGCTCTGCTATTCAAATCCCGGGCTGACTGCGTTGCTTGACGAGACCATCGGAACGCAATACAGAAAACAGCCCGAGACTTTGAAAAAATTCGAGGCATTCAAGGATGATAAGTCCGTTCTTTCAAGACTTGAACAGATAAAGAAAGAAAACAAGATAAACTTTGCAAATCACATCTTTGAAAAAACGGGCGAAAAAATTGACCCGAACTCGATTTTCGACGTGCAGGTAAAGCGTATGCACGAATATAAACGCCAACTTCTGAATGCGTTGAAGATAATCAACAGGTGTATAGAAATCAAAGATAATCCGAACGGCAACTATGAGCCGATGACGTTCGTTTTCGGCGGCAAAGCCGCGCCGAGTTACTATATGGCAAAAGACATAATCAGCCTTATATGGAATCTCGGCAAAGACATCGACCGTCACGACGTTCTGCGCAAATTCATCAAGGTCGTATATGTTGAGGATTACAATGTAAGCACCGCCGAAATCCTTATGCCTGCGTCGGATATCAGTGAACAGATCTCACTTGCGGGTAAAGAAGCAAGCGGCACGGGTTGTATGAAATTTATGATAAACGGCGCGTTGACGCTCGGAACGCTTGACGGCGCGAACGTTGAGATGAAAGCGGCGGTCGGAGACGACAATATCTATATTTTCGGACTCAACGCAAAAGAGGTCGAGGATCTTTGGCGTAGCGGCTACGTTTCGGCAAAATACTATATGGCAAGCCCGCGCCTTCGTGCAACGATAGACCGTATAAGCGAGGGCTTCAACGGCAGGAACTTTGCCAATATCGCAACGTATCTTACAACTACCAACGGCGTTGCAGACCCGTATATGTGCCTTGCGGATTACGAGTCGTATAAAAACACGTTCGACCGAATGATCGCGGATTATTCCGACCGCGACGCATGGCTGAAAAAATCGCTGATGAACATTGCGAACGCGGGGTATTTCTCCGCAGACAGAAGCATTCGCGAATACGCCGAGAACATCTGGCATATCACTCCCGTAAAATGATGAAAAAAACGGTTTCACACGAACAGATTTTGATAAAACGCGACGGCGGGCTCAAACCCGTCGTCGCTTTCGCGCTTCCTTGCGGGGTGACAGCCGTTTTCAGAGTTTTTATAGCCCGTATTTACGGCGCATACGACGGCGTTTTTCGTTTAAGAGCGGACGAGGATTTCGGAAAACACGGCGGTGTTTCCGTTCCGCTTGAATGGATAACATTTGAAAACGGACACGATGTTTTTGAGGCGGAGATAAAGGTTTCCGATTTCTGTGACAGTAACGGCGGACTTTTCTTTTACAGATATGAGTTTAAGACATATTACGGCGAAAGATATTGCGTTTCGGACGGTTTTTCGGAGCTTTCGGTCAACGCTCTTCCGTCGGAAAGACAACTGCTTGTTTATGACACAGACAACGAAATAACATATTCTCCGAAAGGGATAATATATCATATCTTTGTCGACCGTTTTCGCCGCAGCGGAAAATGTGAAATAAAGAAATCTTCCGTGCTGAACGAGAATTGGGAAAACGGTATCCCCGAATACGCAAAGAAAAACGGGGATTTTCTGAAAAACAACACGGTGTTCGGCGGCGACCTTTACGGCATTGTCGAAAAACTCGATTACATCAAAAGTCTCGGTACGGAACTCATCTATCTCAGCCCGATATTCGACGCTTACTCAAATCATAAATACGATACGGGCGACTATATGCGGGTCGATGAATCGTTCGGCGGCGACGAGGCGCTCGATCTGCTTATATCGGAAGCGAAAAAACGCGGTATCGGCATAATTCTTGACGGCGTTTTCAATCACACAGGAGACGACAGCGTTTATTTTAACAGATACGGCAATTATCCCGACACGGGCGCATATCAAAGCGAAAAATCGCCGTATTATAATTGGTATACGTTCAGGCATTTTCCCGATGATTACGAGTGCTGGTGGAACATCAAAATTCTGCCCCGTGTCCGCTGCGACGAGCCGTCATACAGGGAGTTTGTCTGCGGCGACGGCGGCGTGCTTGAAAAATGGATGCGAAAAGGTGTACGCGGCTTTCGCCTTGATGTTGCGGACGAACTTTCCGACGGTTTTATTGCGTCAATACGCAAAAAAATCAAGAAAGAGACCTCGGACGGCGTTCTTTACGGCGAGGTGTGGGAAAACGCTTCAAACAAGGTTGCGTATTCGACCCGTCGAGAATATTTCCGAGGAAAAGAACTTGATTCCGTTATGAATTACCCGCTTCGAAAAGCGGTTATAGAATATCTTCGAAACGGAAATGCGGCGCAGTTCAAAACTCTGTTGTATGACGTTTACGGGACTTATCCGCCGTTTGCCGCACGGCTTTTGATGAATTTTCTCGGCACGCACGACACAGAGCGCATAATCACGGCGCTTGCCGCCCCGCCGTGGGACGGAAAGTCAAATGATGAACTTGCGGTTCTGAAAATGAACGAGAATGAGCGGGCAAGGGGAGAAAAACTTGTAAAACTTGCGCTTGCGCTCGTATTTACCGTTCCCGGAGTTCCCTGTGTCTTTTACGGAGATGAAGTCGGTGTTGAGGGCTATCATGATCCGTTTAACCGCAGGACTTTCCCTTGGGGACATGAAAATTGTTCGCTTGCGGACTTTTTGCGGACGCTTTCCGTAATTCGTGCCGAAAACAGCGTTTTCAAGGACGGGGATTTCCGCATTTGCGAGGCAACTGCCGAGTATCTTATTCTCGAACGTAAAAACGCCGACGGCGGCATATTGACGGTTGTAAACCGCTCCGACAAAACGTTGACGCTTGCGTTTGAAAATCCCGTTCTGAGTCTGCTGAACGGCGACGAAGTGTCAGTTATTACTGTTTCGGGCTTGACCTGTTCAATGCTCCGCTTTGACGGCGAAACGCCCGATTATGAGATAGAATAAACACTTAAATACAAAAAATCGGTGAGCGTTCGCTCACCGATTTTTTATAAAATCAAAGGAGAAAAAAATGGCAAAATATGGTTATGTTCGTGTTTCAAGCACGGATCAAAATGAGGACAGGCAAATAGTGGCTCTGAATAAATATAATATCCGCCATGAAAATATATTTATTGATAAGCAATCGGGAAAGAATTTTGAAAGAAACGAATATAAACGCTTATTACAAAAAATAAAAAAAGGAGATGTGTTGTTTTTAATAAGTATTGATCGTTTGGGACGAGATTATAAACAAATACAAGAACAATGGCAGTATTTGACGAAAGTAAAGGAAATAGATATAGTTGTTTTGGATATGCCTTTACTTGACACAAGAAGGGAAAAGGATTTACTTGGAACATTCATATCTGATATAGTATTGCAAATACTTTCTTTTGTTTCACAAAATGAAAGAGAAAACATAAAGAGGAGACAAGCAGAGGGAATATCTGCCGCACAGAAGAGAGGTGTTATATTCGGGCGTCCAAAAACCGACTTACCGCTTGATTTTTTAGATATAGTTAAACGTTGGAAAGAAAGAAAAATTTCAACAAAAGAAGCAATTACATTGTGTGAAATGAGCCGAGCAACATTTTATAGAAAAATTCGATCCGAGTATTTATTGTAAAAAAAAATTAAGAGTCTCAAAAAGTAGACAATTTGAGACACTTAATTTTTCTACATTTTAACACATAAAAGCAAAAAATGCAACCCTTTGTCATGAAAATGTTGAAAAATAATCAAATTAACTCGGTTGAAATTATGTTTTTATAAGTCTGCTTTTTGAGACAAAAGGAGGATTTATGGGTGAAACAATAGGAACAAAGGCTTTCGCCGAAAAATTTGGGGTAAAACAGAGTACTGTGGCACGTTGGTGTCGAGAAGGGCGGTTGGAGGCAACACAAGACTCTCCTGGAAGTCCTTGGCATATTTCTGTTGATGCGAACCCCCCTCAAGACCGTAGAAAAAAAGGGGGAAAATAGGCAATGAATGATGATCCGTCGCCAGAACAAATCGTTGCAGATACTTCTTCTGATGACATTGTTAAAAGTAATCAATTTAAACAAAAAAAACAAATAAACAAAATTATACTAATTTGCGGAATCACTTTCCTGCTTTTAATCATTGCTATTGTTTGCATTATGTTTGTTCCGAGATTGCAGAAAACAGTAGATGATTACTTAGCAGTTGGTGATTATTCAAAGGCGTATCATGTTGCAAAAACAGATGAAGAAAAAAGTGGAGTTATAAGGGAGAATACAATTGCGGTTTGCAGTGCATTGTGTTTAGATGTTCTGAAAGACTCTGAGTCATTTTGTTTAAGGGATGGATGGTACGACGGTGAAAAAAACGCAGTTATAAAAGTATCTGCCAACAATAGTTTTGGAAATACCGTTGTTAATTATGTTTTATTGTTTTACGACGATTCAAGTTGCAGCTGGACTATATTTGATTCTTATGCTGACCTTAACAATGAAAAAATTGCGTCTTACGATGATATTGCAAAGAGATTTGAAAAAGGTGTTCATAATTTGGGGTTATTAACAATTAAGGAAACGATGCTTTCGCAAAACAAAATTGATAAATATGGGATTTATAGAATCAACAATATTTACAAGGAGAATGCTCTTGAAAATATCAAGTTGTGCATTGAATCTATTCCATGAGACTGATATTTTAATGAAAAATACAATAAAAGGAAATAAAGAAAAATGAAAAAAACAGTTTTAATTTGTATCATAACTATAATAATATGTCTTGCATTTTCAGGTTGTTCACATACGCATGTCTTTGGAGACTGGAAAATCACAAAACAAGCGACATGTAAAGAAGAGGGGGAACGTGTCAGATCTTGTGAATGCGGTGAAATACAAACTGAAAAGATAGAATTAACAGATCATAAATGGAAAGCCGCAACCTGCACATCTCCAAAGATATGTACAGTTTGCAATGCAAAAGAAGGAAGTTCCTTAGGACATAATAAATATGGATATTCCTGTTCAAGATGTGGAATAAGCCTTGTTACAAAAAAGGATGTTCCAAATATTATTGATATAACATCTCTTAGATATTATATTGATAGTCTCGGTGGAATGGATCAATATATAACTTTTAAGAACAAGAGTTCCTCAAAAACAATCAAATATGTTTATTTTGATGTATCTTTCTATAATACCGTTGGGGATATAACTAAGAATGAGATAGGCGGAGATTCAAATGTCGTTTTGCAATATACCGGTCCATTAAAACCCGGACGTTCGTCTGGAAAAATCACATGGGAAACATGTTTTTATTGCAAGGATTTTGGAGGAAAAATGAAGTTCAACTCAATTAAAATTGAGTACACCGATGGTTCTAAAATAACACTTGAAGAATCCATGGCTGACTACGCTGTGTCCTCATGGCGGTGAAGATTGACTTAAGACTTAAAGATTCAATATAAATCCACGTTCTTCTAATAAAAATCTCTTAGAGTCCGTTTTGAAATGGTTATGTAAACGGGCACTAAGGGATTTTTTGAGCTTAAAAACTATACTTTTACTCTGTTTCCGAGACGGCTTTTTACGAGCGACGAAAGACCGAGCGCCAGCGCGAGTTTTGCGAGGTCAAACGGAATGTACGGCACAACGCAGAGCATGAGCGCGGGGAAGAAAGATGTTTTTGTGCTTATCACGAACCATACCGTGCCGAAAAAGTAGGCAACGGCAAGTCCCGCAATGAGCAGGATTATGCGTTTCCATATTGCCGAAAACTTCGGGTATGCGGTAAGCCCCGCAAGAAAAGCAAGCCCCAAAAATCCGATAATGTATCCGCCCGTCGGTCCCGCAAGTTTTGCAAATCCGCCCGCGAATCCCGAAAATACGGGAACGCCTATCGCGCCGATGACGATATACAGCGCCGTTGCGGGAACGGAAACTTTTGCGCCGAAGATCAGCGAGAATAAGGAGATTACAAAAATAGCGAGCGTGAACGGGATAGTGGGGGACAGCGGGTTCGGTATCGCCCACGGCGCGGTCACGCAAAGAATTGCGGCGATAAGTGCGATGTAAACAAGTGTTCTGAGTTTTTGGTTTTTCATAGTTTTCCTTTCACGCTGACTTCTCCCGAGTCAAGCGTTTTTATCTTCTCATTTTCTTTTACGATAAGCCGTCCGTTTTCGTCAACGTCAACAGCCGTCGCTTCGTGCGTCACTCCGTTTTTTACAAACGTAACGGTCTTGCCGAGCAGGAACATTCGGCTTTTGTATTCGGAAATCCCGTTTCCGTTCGAATAAAGGTTTTTCGTTATTTCAGCGATAAGACATTCGCGTTCCGCCGTCTCGTTTTCGGAGAACAGATACCCGGCTTTTTCTTTCAGCTCGTCGGGCAGGGAAGCGACGCTTCCTCTGAAATTTATTCCGATGCCGACGACTGCCGCATTTTTTGCGGGGACGGCTTCGCAGAGTATTCCGCAAATCTTTTTGCCGTTCAGATAAACGTCGTTGACCCATTTTATCGCAGGCTTTTTGTTCGTCAGACTTTCGATAGCCTTGCACACGGCGACCGCCGCAGACGTCGTGATTTTTCCCGGATTGAAAATATCAACATTCGGCAAAACCGCCGTCATATATATTCCGTTTTCGGGGGAGAAGAACGATTTCCCAGAACGTCCTTTTCCTTTTATCTGCTTATCGGCAACAAACAAAGTTTTCTCTGCGTCGTGTTCTTTCAAAAACGCTTTCGCGTCTTCGTTTGTCGAACCCGTTTCGTCGCAGACAAAAATTTTTACTTCGTCACCGAGCAGTTCGCTTAATCTTTTCTCATTTATCTTCATTGCCGTAATATTTTGTTTCGACCTCATATAGGCTTTTTTCCGTTCCGTCGCATTCAAGGTCTTTTCCGAACGGTTTCCAGCCTGTTTTGTCGTAATATTTCTTCAAATCGGTATACAGATACACTTTTTCATAACCGAGTTTTTTCGCATATTCAACCACCGCTTTTTGCAGCAACGCTCCGAAATGCCTTTTTCTGTATTCGGGTTTAACATAAAGCAACGCAAGCCACGGGCAGAGATCCTGCCTTGTCATCAGGTCGCTTCTCCAAAGCCCGCACGTTCCCGCAAAACGCCCTTTCACGGTCAGAATGAACGTTTTCGGCAGCGCGGTTTTTGCTTTTGCGCTGCTTTCTACCATTCTTTCAAAAAACGCCGCGCTTTCGCTTTCTCTCGCAAACTCGTCATAGAGCGCTTCAGCTGTTTCTTTTATCAGGTCGGGTCTTTCGTCAAGCGCAAATACTCTCGGTTGCTCGTCAAACGTGCCGAATTTGAGAAAATCGGGATTTGAACGTCCGAAATAAAACATATACTGCTGTATTATACCCGCGTTCTCTCCGAGTTCTTTTTCAGAGAAATTCTCATGAAAAACTTCTCTCGTCACACGGTTTATCCATACGTCTTTCGGGAACACATCGTATTTTTGAAAAGCAAACAGCAATATACAGTCCGCAACCTTGTCGCCTATGCCTTTTATCGTTTTCAGCTTTTTTCTTGCTTCGTCTGCGTCGAGAGATGAAAGGGAAGGTATAAAATCCTCGTTTTCGTTCAGAACCCTTGCGCAGTCGATAAGATATTTGTCCCTGAATCCCGCATGAATAGGTTCAAGGTCTTCTACGGTTGCGTTTTTGAGTGCCTCCGCTTTCGGAAAAGCGTAAAACAGCCTGTTTCCGACCCAAATTTCTTCGCCGAACAGCGCGCAGAATGCTTCCACTATCTTTTTGATACGCGAAATATTGTTGTTAGACGAGATTATAAACGAGAAAATCGTTTCTTCGGGCGCTTGTTTCAGAATACGAATACCTTTTCCGCTTTCCGCCGCCGCGGTAAGAAAGGCATTGTTTTTGCAAAAATCGCGAACCGGCTTGTAGTCGTGTTCAAGGTCAAGATACGGAATCCAGACTTTGTAAATATCTTCTTCCGTGGTGTTGCCGACTGCAATTCCGTTTTCCGTCTGCCGCATATAGACTGCATGCCCGAAGGCAACGCCTTGCCATACGCCGTCAAGGAAATTCCAACGGAAGCATTGACCGCATTCAAACGTGTCTTTCAGGTTTATGTCCGCGTTTTCTATCTCATATTCACCGAGTTCCGAATTGACGCATTTTACAGACAATTTGCGCATATAAACGTCCTTTTTCCCGCGTGGGGGTTGACAAATTTTGAATAAACCGTTATAATATAAATAATTATACCACGAACGCAATAATATTTCAATAGCAGGAGAGTTGTTTTTTATGTTTTTGGAAAAGATCAAACCCATGATAGCGGAAAAATTCGGTATAGATGAAGCGCAGATAACCGCAGATACGAGAATAATCGAAGACCTCGGCGCGGATTCTCTTGACCTTGTAGATATGCTGACCATAATCGAAGACGATTTCAACATTGTTATTCCCGATGAAGCGGCAATGAATATGCGCACCGTCGGAGATGTTGTCAACTTTATGCAGAAAGCATCCGAGCAATGAAAATTCTTGCGATAGATTACGGTATTGCGAGAACGGGCGTTGCAACCTGCGACCCGCTTGAAACCATAGCGTCTCCGCTTTGTGTCATTCCGTCTTACAATCACGAAAAACTTGTTGCCGAACTGCTTCGTGTCATCAAAGAAAGCTGCGCGCAGAAATTGATAATAGGCAAACCGCTCCGTACCGACGGCAATAAAAGCGAAATGGCTGAAAAATGCGAGGTGTTTGCGGCGGAACTGCGCGAATTGACGGGTATGGATGTCGAGTCCGTCGACGAACGGTTCACCACCGTTATCGCGTCCCAACATCTTCACGCAAATTCGATAAACGCGAAAAAACAGAAAAAGACCATCGACGCCGCGGCTGCCGCCGTGCTGTTGCAGGGGTATATCGATTCAAGAAAATAGAATTGCAAAATATCAGGGGCTTCCGTTCGGAAGCCCCTTTTCATCTGTTTGTTTTATGCGTTTTTGGATTTCTTGTTGTTGGAAGCGATTACGAAAAGCACCACAGCAACAACCGCAACCGCCGCGGTAACTATGCCGATAAGCATCCAGTTTGCCTGACCGATAAGCGAGAAGTCAAGTTCGCCGCTGTCCGCATTCTGAAGTTTGGAGAAAAGAGCAACAACGTCAAATATAAGACCGCCTGCAATAAAGAGGCCCGCAATTATGGAAAGCGGGCTGATGGGCGAGCCCTGAGTCTGAATACGAACGGGTTTTTCGCTTCTGAGATCTATTGCGGAAGACAGATAGAATGCAAGAACGAGCGTAACTATCGTTTCGGGAATCATGTAAGTTGCATTGTAGCTGAAAGAATAGAGCATTGCTGCCGTTGTCGGAATGGAAATACCCGCCCAAACGGTTGCCCCCGAGAGAACGTGGCAGAAATATCTGAGAACGCATACGATAAGCGCTCCGATAAGAAGACCGGTGGTCTGATTCTTTATCTTCTTTCTGAACATACCGGCAAGACCGAGAACCGCAAACGCAACGATATAGTCGAGCATAATTATAGCAACGGTTGCCTGCCAGGAAGTTGCGTAAGAAAGGTTTTTAAGTCCGAACAACTGCTGGATAACAGCATAAACGAGCGCGGAGCCCATGCCCCAACCGAGACCTCTGCGGTAGGAGATAAGAATTATCGGAAGCATAGAAGCCGCCGTGATCGAACCTCCGTAGGGGAGATCAACGAATTTGATCATGCTGAGTACGGTTGCAATGGCGATAAGAATCGCACATTCTACCATACAAACTACTTTTTTGTTCTGTGCCATGTGTTTTGTACCTCTTTTATATTAAAATTTTTTGAGTGCAATAAAAAAACGGAAGGCGACATAGGTTCGCCTTCCGCAATTTTCGGATTTAACATTCCCTACGCTGGCATTACCCATATCAGGTTCAAGGGTCGAAGTTCGATAACTTCCTCTCAGCCTGCCTAACAAGCTCCCCGTATTAAATTGTGAATTATCTTTTAGATATCTTCTTCTTCGTCTGCACAGCATTTGCCGAACGCTTCAAGATATTTGTCATGAAGTTTCTGCTTCTTTGCCTTGCATTTATCCGCAAAATCGGAAACTGTTGCTCTTGCTTTGTCGTTCTTGCAAACGAATACTACCGCTCCCGCTACAACTCCTGCAACGATAACCGCGCCGATTGCGATTTTCAAAACTTTTGCTGCTCTTTCACTCATGATATAAGTCTCCTTTACAATTATAATAAAGTATAAATTATTGTCGCAAACAGGGAAAGGACAAGTGCGCCCGCAAGCACGAGACAAATTATCCTTATCGCTTTTTTATTGAGCATTGTATATTACCTTTCGGTCAGTCTTCTTTGATTGATTCTTTTAATTTCCTTATTCTGTCAAGGATGGATTCCGTTTTCTTCGGTCTTTGCTCCGCTTGAATCTGTTTCGCTCTTATTTCCGCCGCTTCAAGGTGCTTTTGGGCGTTTTGTCTTATCTGCGCCGCCTCTTCAACAGCCTTTGAGCGAATCTCTTCCGCTTCGGCTCTGACTTCTTCAAGAATCTGGTCAATATTTTCTTCAACCTGATCGAAAAGTTCTTTTTGCTCGGAAAGCCTTTCGAGTTGCTCTGTCAGTTCCGCAATTCTTGCGGCTTGTTCTTCTATTGTTTTTCTGTCCTCGTCGGACTGAACATACTGCTCCGAAAGTTTATCCGTGCAGGTGGTTACCTCTTCGCAAAGCTGCGATACCTTTTCGGAAAGTTTTGCATCTTCCGATGCTTTTACCACAAGGTCTGCATTCGACTGCTTTAATCCGACTATCTCCGTTTTGAGCGTTTCGAGTTCCGAAAGATATTCTTCTTTTTCGGCATGTAGAGCCGCACATTCGTCGTTTTTTTCTTTCAGCGTATTTTGAAGCGCTTCATTTGTTGCGTTTACGGTTTCGAGCAATTTTTCCGAACGTTCGAGTTTTTCGGTCACATCGGCAAGCGCGGAAGCGTTTGCATCGTTCATTTCGCGTATCTTTGCGTCGGTCGCAACGATGTAAGCGTTTACGTCATCGGCATTGTAACCGTGAAAGCCCGCTTTTCTGAAAAACTGTTCGTTCATGATTTAAGACTACCTTTTAATGAATATTTCCAGTATCTTTTTATATATTCCGTCGGCGTTTTCTCTGAAAGACTGCGCCATCATTTCCGCCTGCATTTCCGTCGGACAATACATCGAAAGGTCAATGATGTCCGCTCCGTCGTCTTTGAGTTTAAGTTCAACCACATACTCTACAACGCCGTTGTTCAACCTCTGTTTGACCGCCGTATCGACTGAAAGCGACTTTTTCAGCTTCTGCAACTCAATCGCCGTTATATACGTCACTTTCTGACGGAGAGCGAGAGGAAGTTGTGTTCGAAGGACGTATGCTATTTCCTTGCCTTTTTCCGAAAGGGAGAGAAATATGCCGTCTTCCGTTTCGTATCTGCCCACAAGTCCGTTCTCGACAACTTCGTCAAGCACGGGGACTATATTGAAATAGTTGATGTCACAGATTCCGAGAATTTCTCCGAGCGTTGATTGGGGTATCGGCGATACCGCGGAACGCAGCGAAAAAAGTATCAGTATTTTTAACTGTTCGTCGGACAAATTGATGCTCATATATGCAAATTCCTTTTTCACTTATATAATAACACACAAAACCGCAAATTGCAAGTGGTCGGGTACAAATGACAGAAAAAAATTAAAAATTTTTCGTGCGATTTTCTTCACAATTATGTGGTAGTATAAAACCGAACAAAAAAACGGGAGGAAACAACCATGGATATAAATTCAACGATAACTCTCAATAACGGAACAAAAATTCCCCGTCTCGGCATAGGCTGTTGGCGTTCGCCGTCCGGTGATGTTACAAAAAACTCTGTCTTGTGGGCATTGGAAGCGGGATATCGTCATATTGACACCGCCGCGATATACAAAAATGAAGCAGATGTCGGAAATGCCATAAAAGAAAGCGGCATAGCCCGCAAAGACATTTTTGTTACCACAAAACTCTGGAACACGGACAGCCGCGCACACCGTCAGCGGGAAGCGTTCGAAGAAAGTCTTGACAGACTCGGTCTCGATTATGTTGATCTCTATCTGATACACTGGCCTGTCGAAAACTTTGTTGAATCGTGGCATGAGCTCGAAAAGATATACCGTTCGGGCAGAGCAAAAGCGATAGGTGTGTCAAACTTCAAGGTTCATCATCTGCAAACGCTGCTCAACTCCGCGGAGATAACGCCCGCCGTGGATCAAATGGAATTCAGTCCGTATATGCAGGATAACGAAGCTGTTGATTTCTGCCGCGCGCACGGTATCGCTTACGAGGCATGGAGCCCACTCGGCGCGGGAACATTGCTTGAAGAGCCAACGCTTGTAATACTTTCGCAGAAATACGGTAAGTCAACCGCGCAGGTCATTCTTCGTTGGGTCCTTCAACGCGACATCATTGTTTTTCCGAAATCTAACCATAAAGAACGAATAGCGGAAAACGCAGACATATTTGATTTTGAGATTTCGGAAGAGGATATGAAACTCATAAATTCGCTGAATTGCGGAAAGAGAACGGGCTCCGACCCCGACACTTTCAATTTCTGATTTTGCGGGTCATACGGAACGACCGCCGTCAACACAAAGCGTCTGTCCCGTGATAAATGACGAATCGTCTGATGCAAGAAAATAGATCGCTTTTGCGACATCCTCGGGACTGCCGACTTTTTCAAGCGGGGTATCGGACGCAAACGCTTCGATGTCTTCTTTTGAGAAGTGTGCGTTCATATCCGTCATTATAAAGCCGGGGGCAACGCAGTTGACCCGTATTCCGGACGGTCCGACCTCTGCCGCAAGCGCCTTTGTGTAACCGATTACCGCGGCTTTCGACGAGGTGTATACCGCTTCGCAGGAACCGCCTCGAACGCCCCACAGGGACGCCAGATTTACAATGCTTCCGCTTTTGCGGGAAATCATATAGGGGAGCGCCGCGCTGACCGCGTTGTGCGTTCCCTTTATATTTGTGTTGAATATTCCGTTGAACTCTTCGTCGGAAACGTCCGTCACAAGTTTTTGCGGCAAAGCGATTCCCGCATTGTTTACAAGCACGTCTATTCCGCCGAAAGTTTCGACCGCTGTATCAATAAGCGCACGGGCTTCTTCTTTGATTGAAACATCCGCTTTTATCGCGACCGCGGAAGGCAGAGCGCGGGCAAGCGCTTGTGCCTTTTCTTCCGAGCGGACGTAATTCACGCATACATTAAATCCCTTTTCAGCAAAAAGTTTTGCGGTCGCCGCGCCGATGCCTCTTGCCGAGCCTGTTATGACTGCCGTTTTCATTTTTTGTCGTCTCCGCCTTTCGAGCCGATATGTTCGAGAACTTTTTGAATATCCGTTTCAGTCGTATCGTCTTTGATAACCGACGTTTCAGCCGTGTCGGCCGATACGGGACATTCCACAACGGCCGCACCGTCCGCCGTGACTATACGCGAAAGTTTTATATGCTTTCTGTCAAGCCTTTCGGAAGAGCCGTTTTTAAGCAATTTATAAACGACCGCAGTTGTCGGAACAGCAAGCAATGCTCCGATAATTCCGAAACAACCGCCGCCCACAATAACCGCAATGAGAGTCCAAACCGCAGGCAGCCCTGTTGAGTTGCCGACTATCTTCGGCGCAATAAGGTTGCCGTCGAGCTGCTGAACCGCAAGAATGAATATCGCAAAGAAAATCGCCGACTGAAAACCTCCGTCGGGGGAGATAAGAATAAGCAACGCCGACGGTATACCTCCGATAAAAGGTCCGATTATCGGAATGATGTTTGTCAGACAGATAATGACGCTTATAAGTATCGCATCGCTGAAACCGAATATCGTCAACCCGATAAACGTCACAACGCCGATTATTGCGGAATCTATAAGTCTGCCCGAGATAAATCCTCCGAAAGTTTCCGCGCAGATATCCGCGGTTTTGCAAACCCTGTCCGCATTTTTCTTTTTAAGATAAGCGTAGCAGAGTCCTTTTGATTGTCGGAGCAAAGAGTCTCTGGACGCAAGCAGATATACGGAAGTGCAGAAGCCGAAGAACAAATATGCAACGGTAGTCGCAACGGAAACAGTCGCGCTGAAAATGTTCGGAACTATCGAAACGAACCAATTTGCCAAGCCCTGGCCTATGTTTCCGCCCTCACTCATATACGGCGCAAGGAATTTTTCCAAATATTCAAGCGCAATATCGGGCAGCGGCTTTTCGATGTGGAAGAAATTGCCGACGTTCGTCAGAATCTTTTGTATCTGCTCCCAATATTGCTCATAATTGACGGCTATTGTCGTCACGCTTTCCGTAATGCTCGGTATGAGCAACCAGAAGAACAGCGCGATAACGCCCAAAAATATTATGTATGAAAGCGTAAGAGATATTGCTATCGCGGGCTTTGAAGCCATATCCTTTTTGAATATTTTTGCATAAGACCGCCTGAAAAACATATACGGCTTGTTAAGCACAAACGCAATGCAAAAACCGATGAACAGCGGGGACAGATATTTCAGGATGATGCCGAGCGCATATATGACCCAATCGATTTTTATAAGCACGGCAACAAGTGCAATGCAAAATGTCGCTATCAGCAGTATTTGTTTGAATGTCCTCTTTTTCATTTGTCTTCACCTTTGTGCGGAAATCCGCCGTACATATTTATATTTATATCATTATATCATATATTCCGCGAAAAATCTACCTCTAATCGAAAAAAAATACCGTATTTGCTTGAATTTTTTCTTAATCTGTGCTAAACTGTTACGGTATTACTGTTCACAGCCGAAAAGAAAGGCGGAAAAAATGGATATAATCAAACAACTTGCCGAGGAATTCAACCTGCGGCAGGACTACTCGAAAAATATCGTCTCGCTTATCGATGACGGAAACACCATTCCGTTTATTGCGCGTTACAGAAAAGAGATGCACGGTTCGTGCGACGACCAGGTGCTGCGTGAGTTCGATGAGCGACTGACATATCTGCGCAACCTTGAAAAGCGAAAAGAGGAAGTAACGTCTTCAATCACAGAACAGGGAAAACTGACGCAGGAACTTGCAGAAGCGATAGCCGCCGCAAAGACGCTTGCGGAAGTTGAAGACCTTTACCGTCCGTACAAGCAAAAAAGAAGAACGCGCGCCACCGTTGCCAAGGAAAAAGGGCTTGAACCGCTTGCCGACATTATTTTTGCGCAGGAATTGAAAATCGGAAACATCGCCGATATAGCGTCACCTTATATTTCCGAGGAAAAGGGCGTTGAAACCGTTGAAGATGCTGTTGCGGGTGCTTCCGACATAATCGCGGAGACCGTTTCGGACAATGCGGAAGTTCGCAAAAAGATAAAAGACGCCGTTCATCGTCTCGGAACCGTGGTTGCGTCGGGCGACAAAGAAAACGACTCCGTTTATCGCAATTACTATGAGTATTCCGAACCCGTATCTAAAATTCCGAGCCACCGTATTCTGGCAATTCTCCGCGGCGAAAGCGAAGACTTTTTGAAAGTCGGAATAGACTGCTCCGACGCCACTTGTCTTAACATAATTTTCGATGAGTTTGTAAAGGGAAACAGCATTTTCACGGAAATCGTTAAAAATGCCTGCGAAGACTCTTGGCAGAGACTGCTTCAACCGTCCGTCGAAAGAGAAATACGAAACGAACTGCGTGACAAAGCATACGAACAGGCTGTCAAAATGTTCGGTCTTAATCTGCGTCATCTGCTTATGCAGCCGCCCGTCAAAGGCAAAGTCGTTCTTGCTGTCGATCCCGCATACAGAACAGGTTGCAAGATTGCCGTAGTAGACCCGACGGGCAAAGTTCTTGACACGGGTGTGATATATCCGACCCCTCCGCAGAATAAGGTCGAAGAAGCGGAAAAGAAAATACTTGAGTGGATCAAAAAATTCAACGTTGACTGTATTTCGATAGGCAACGGCACCGCATCGAAAGAATCTGAAATTTTTATCGCGAATACGATTAAAAAAGCCGACAGAAGCGTTTCGTATATGGTCGTCAACGAGGCGGGCGCGTCTGTGTATTCCGCCTCCAAACTCGGCGCTGCCGAATTTCCCGAATTTGACGTCTCGCTCCGCAGTGCCGTTTCCATAGCGCGCCGTTTGCAGGACCCGTTGGCGGAACTTGTCAAGATAGACCCGAAGTCCATCGGCGTGGGACAGTATCAGCATGATGTTCCTCCCGCACAACTCGATGAAGCGCTCCGTGCCGTTGTGGAAGACTGCGTTAACAGCGTAGGCGTTGACCTGAACACGGCGTCTCCGTCGCTTCTTTCGTATGTTTCGGGCCTTTCTGCCGCCGTTGCTAAAAATATTGTCGCTTACAGGGAAGAGAACGGTTCTTTCAAGACACGTTCCGAACTTAAAAAAGTGCCCAAACTCGGACCGAAAGCCTTTGAGCAATGCGCGGGCTTCCTGCGTATTCCCGACGGGAAAAACGAGCTTGACAACACCGCCGTTCACCCCGAAAGTTATGATTGCGTTAAATCTCTCCTTGCACTGTTCGGTCATAAACTGTCCGATATTGCGTCTTTTTCTGACGGAAGTCTGTGCAAAGAAACCGAGAAATACGGAAAAGCAAAAGCCGCCGAAGCGTGCGGCGTCGGTCTTCCGACTCTTGAAGATATACTCGGCGAACTTGAAAAGCCCGGACGCGACATTCGTGACGATTTGCCCGCGCCCTTGCTTCGAACAGACGTTATGGATATGAACGACCTCAAACCGGGAATGCAACTGACGGGAACTGTCAGAAATGTTATTGATTTCGGGGTTTTTGTCGATATCGGAGTTCATCAGGACGGGCTTGTGCATATCTCCGAGATAGCAAACAAATATATTAAACACCCCTCGGAAGTCCTTTCCGTCGGCGATATCGTCAAAGTAACCGTGCTTTCTGTTGACCCTGCCAAAAAGAGAATATCTCTTTCAATCAAAAGAAAGCTCGAAGATATAAAATAAGTAAAACTACGCCGTCTCCGCAAAGGGGCGGCGTAAAAATATTTGGAAGTACCGTGTCGAACGTTGTGCAATACGCATAAATGCGAAAAAGTTCATATAAGGGTATTGACAAAACGCTTTCGGCATGGTATAATGATTGAGCAATTGAAAAGCGGCTATGTGCCGGAGTGGCGGAATAGGCAGACGCCCGGGACTTAAAATCCCGTGGGAGTAACATCCCGTACCGGTTCGAGCCCGGTGTCCGGCACCATTTTTTCAATTTTATATATCGCGGGGTAGAGCAGTTGGCAGCTCGTCGGGCTCATAACCCGGAGGTCGTGTGGTTCAAGTCCCACCCCCGCAACCAAAAAATAAACACCGTTCAAAAGACGGTGTTTATTTTTTTCTTTAAGAATTACGCGCCGACGTGTATGAGACCGACGGCGAATAACTCGGAGGGCGAGGCGGTAGCGAATGACATTCCGAGGGGATGTCATGGCCGCCGAGCCGACCGCGGCATTTTCAACGCAGTGAAAAATGAGAGACCGTGTGGTTCAAGCCCTCCCGCACCATAAAGAACGGATGTAACGGATTTCTGTTGCATCCGCTTTTACTGTATATAAAGTCGATTATAAATTATACCTCAAAGAAGACTTGACAAAACACAAATGTTCTGTTAAACTCTATATGAAGATGAGAGTTTTGAGGTGAGTTTATGCAAAACGAATTATTGTCTATCGGAAAAATGGCGGAAATCAACAACCTGACGGTGGCAACGCTGCGTCTTTATGATGAACTCGGACTGCTGCACCCGCGCCGCAAAGACCCGCAAAGCGGCTATCGTTATTATGATATGGCTCAAAATGCGCGTTTGGACATGATAGCATATATGAAAGAATTGGGCATGAGCCTTGCCGAAATCGCGGATATACTGAAAAAGGAAGACATCACTCTGATAGAGACTATCCTGATTCGCAAGAATGAACAGCTGCACAGTCAGATGCGGGAGTTAAAAGCCCGTCATAATGCCGTTGAAAGGGCTATTGCAAGCGTGGAGAGATATCGGAAATCTCCCGTTAAAGGCACAATTGCCCTTGAATATATAGACCGTCGCTATCTGTGGGGATTGCCGTGCCGCGACAATTTCTATGACACGGATATTTATGCCTACGAGCGTGAATTGATGTACCTGCGACAGGCGCTGATGAATCGCGGATTTTCGCATATTCATTCTTATGCGACGGGAACAAGCATTACAAGGGAAAACTTCCTTGCGGGACGCTTTGAAGCAAAAGACGTTTTTGTTTTTCTTGATTACCGCGATGTGGAAAATTTCCGCGATGCGACGGTTCTTGACAGCGGTATGTACGCTTGTATTTATCTTGACAGTTACGACGACGAAGTACGTTACGCCGACAGACTTCTTGAAGCCTGTCATGCCTGCGGTTGGCACGTCAGCGGCGATTACATCTGCGAAGTTCTGACCGAATTCAATGTTTTTGACAGTAACAGGCGGAATATGTTTCTGCGTCTGCAAGTTCCTGTGACATTCGGCGAAGAGTGATTGTGAAATTTTTATGAACCGTATTGACTCTCATCCTGCATGAGGGTATATAATAAAACAAAAAGGGTATATTCAAATTAAAAGGGTAGAGAAACGGCGTACTTTACAGACTGTGCACATTCAGTCTGCGTCATATACAATTTTTAAGGAGGATTTTCCCATGGAAAAAATCAAAGTTGTACAGTACGGTTGCGGAAAAATGAGCAAGTACATTCTTCGTTATCTGCACGAACACGGCGCGCAGATAGTCGGTGCTATCGACGTTAATCCCGCGGTTGTGGGACAGGATGTCGGTGATTTTGCGGGGCTCGGGTTGAAAACCGGTGTTATCATCTCCAACGATGCTGACAAAGTTCTCGATTCGTGCGATGCGGACGTTGCCATTGTAACATTGTTCAGTTTTATCGGCGATATCTATGAGCATGTGGAAAAATGCGTGGCACGCGGTATAAATGTAATTACCACCTGCGAAGAAGCAATTTTCCCGTGGACGACATCTGCGGCGCAAATTAACCGTCTTGATGCTCTTGCAAAAGAAACCGGCTGCACCATTACGGGCAGCGGCATGCAGGACATATTCTGGATCAACATGGTTGCTATGGTTGCCGGCGGTTGCCACAAGATTACAAAAATCAAGGGCGCATACAGTTACAACGTTGACGAATACGGTCTGGCACTTGCGAAAGCCCACGGTTGCGACCTGTCCAAAGAAGAATTTGAACAGCAGATAGCCCACCCCGATTCCTTTGAACCGTCATACGCATGGAATGCAAGCGAAGCGTTGGCAAACAAACTCGGGCTGACCGTTAAATCCATTACGCAGAAACACGTTCCTTATATCATCGACCACGACATCGATTCTTCCACTCTCGGCAAAACCATTAAAGCAGGTCGCTGCATAGGTATGTCCGCGGTTGTTACGATTGAGACCATGCAGGGCATAACTATTGAGGAAGAAACCATAGGCAAGGTTTACGGTCCCGATGACGGCGATATGTGCGACTGGAAAATCACGGGCGAACCCGATACGGAGTTTCACGTTGTCAAACCCGCCACGGTGGAACACACCTGCGCTACGGTTGTCAACCGTCTCCCGAGTCTCATCGCCGCTCCCGCAGGCTATGTGACCGCCGATCAACTCGCTCCCAACGAATACCTGACCTATCCGATGGAATTCTATTGCTGAACCTTTTGTCGAAGAAGTTGATAAACAGATTTTTTGTCCCCGGTCGTTTTTCGATCGGGGGCAGTTTTATGCGTTGGCTTTTGTCGCATGGTATTCGTTTCGATATACATAAGAAGTTTTATTGAAATTTGTCTTGATTTTTTTAGAAACTTGTGTTATAATATATCAAAATATAGGATTGCCATTTATTGATTCAAGGAGGACGATATATTGATTATCGGTAAAAAAGGAAAATATTTTACTGTTGAAGAGAAAAAGACCCATTGGAATGTATTTCGTCGTGAGGGTACATCAGGCGTAAATTACATGATATATAAGACGACGTGTCCGACTGTCGAAGATCTCGCCCGATATGTGGAAAAGAGTGATTTGGTAAAATAGATTTTTGTGTCTAAAAAGCCAAAACTCAATTAAAAAATGGATTTTTATATGATATAATAACATCGATAAAAAGATCGACGGCGGGTTTGAGTATATTACAGATTATATTTGTTATATTGGCAAAACGTCAAGGGCTTGCCTGAACCACTTGTGGCGGGCGCAAGCCGCAACCGTCCATATTTCAGACAGACGTGAAAAATCGTGTTTCCGTATGGCGGTCACTATGATTGACAATTATGCTTATTTTCGTTAAAGTGTCTGAAATACCGATACTTGTTGAGATTTATGATGTTTGATAAATTAAAGAAACGCTTCTCCCGAAAAGAAAAAATAGATTATGTTTTGCCGTCGCATACGGAAATAGTTGATATGTTTTACGATAAGCATCTTGATTTTTCGGACGAAACAGTTATAAAAGTTGTTTACGGCGCGAATAATGAGCACAGAGTTGTAATCCTGAAAAACAGCGATGGGTATTTTTCGGTATATATTCGAACGCATAGAAGAATATGATGCGGATGAAATGAAGTATTTTTCGGGGTATCCCGACAGATTTCCGGCAGAATGGCGAGAGTAGATGATATGCGTTTTTCGGCTTTCGGTTCCGAGGAAGAGGCTTGGAATGATTTGATAGCAACTTCCGAGTACAAGACGTATTTCAATCGTTAATCTAAAAATTAAGCGGTATAATGAATACAATTATACACTTGACAAAAAAGACTTGCTGGTACGATTTTTTTGCAGTGTTGGAACGGAGAAAAATGAAAAATGGTATCATTAAGGCATTTTGAAAGTTCGGATATTCCGTTTTTGAAAGAGAAAATGGGATATACGGACGAAAATGCACAGGCGTTGCTGAATACATATAAAACACTTGAATATGACGGCAAATATTTTGAAATGTTCGCCGTTATACACGATGGCATAATTGTAGGAAATACTTCGTTATATTATAAATCCGAAGATACTGTCAGCGATGGAATAGAAATTTTGCCCGAATATCGAAATAAAGGATACGGCGGAGAGGCAGTATCTGCTGTTTGCGAAAAGGCAAAGGCGCGCGGGTACAAGTTTGTTATCGCGCAGATACGGATTGAAAATGAAGCAAGTATCAGACTGCACAAAAACGCAGGCTTTTTATGCCTTTTTGAAACGGTAAACAGCCGAAGCAGAAAAGTATATATCTACGGAAGGCAGTTATAAATGAATAAATCGCTTATAAACCATTACGATTCGCTTATTGACGAAAATAACGACCCTCTTCAAGATACCCCCGCATTACGGGCGTATATGGATAAATGGGACGGTCAAGCGTTTTTTGGAATGCTTGCATTGTCTTCAAACCAAAAGGTTTTGGAGATAGGTTGCGGCACGGGACGTCTTGCCTTTCGCGTTGCTCCTGTCGTTTCGTCATTTTTCGGAATAGATATTTCTCCGAAAACAGTCGAGCGTGCAAAAAAATATTTATCTTTTCCGAATGTTACTTTGATTTGCGGCGATTTTCTCAATTATCCGTTTGATACGGTTTTTGACTTGATATATTCGTCTTTGACATTTATGCACATCAAAGAAAAACGGCAGGCGATAGAAAAGATTTATTCTTTACTGTCGCCGAGCGGAAGGTTTGTTCTTTCGATTGATAAAAATCAAAGCGATATTCTTGATTACGGAAAAAGAAGTCTGAAACTGTATCCGGACGATCCCAAAAAGATTCATTCAATACTGTTTTCCGCCGGATTTAGTAATATTCAAACAAGAGAAACTGAGTTCGCATATTTGTTCTCCGCTGAAAAGAAATAACAAAAAAACAGGCAGCCTTTTGAGGTTGCCTGTTTTAAGTTGTAATGTGTTATCCGATAAGTTCTATAATAAATATTGAAATTATCATCAGCGGAAGAACAATTAGAAAATACCATTTCATCCAAGGATAAACTTTAAGTCCTTTGCCCGTGTTCGCCTCTTCTTTGTATTTGTCAAAGCCCCAGCCGAATTTGGTCACGCAGAACAGAGATATACAAGCAATCCGGGCGGTCGGTGAATGTTATCGGCAAGCAGGGTTTTGCTGTCGAGGATACATCGTCCGCCATCTTGGTGAAAAGCATTTGAAAGAGCATCGAATACCGCACCGTAACCGAAGCAGGCGGGGAAAACTGTATATCATTTCAATGAATAGCGGATAACCGAAATTAGTGCATAAAAATTCAATAGTTCGGAAGCCTTTCAAGTAACGTATGTCCGTTCTCTTTCAGCCACTTGTTTCTTTCTTTATAATCGGGTAATATACGGCTCACTTCCCGATAAAACGCGGCAGAATGGTTCATCTGTTTTATGTGGCAGAGTTCGTGAACTACCACGCCGTCGAGCACTTCGGGCGGAGCAAGCATCAAAAGCGCATTAAAACTCAAATTGCCTGCCGACGAGCAGCTGCCCCAGCGCGACCGTTGTTTGCGAATGGTTATTTTACCGTATTTAACGCCGACGGCGGGCGCAAAATATGCCACACGTTCCGGTATATGTTCTTTTGCCGCGGCGACCAACTCTTTGAGTTCGGTTTCCGTAAGCTTTCCGACTGTTGCAAGGCGCGCGCCGCGTTCTTTGACCTTTTTCTGTGTTTTTTCTATCCAATCCGTTTTTGTGTTTATGAATGAGTAAATCTGCGCCTTTGACGCAAATCGCGGCGCTTTTATAATTACGGAACCGTCGTCGCAGACTTTTATCGCTATCGTTTTTCTTTTGCTTCTGATTATTTTATACATCGGATATTCCTCCTTTTGAAATTATACCATTTTCGCGGACACATATCAAGAATAAAAACACATTTTTTTTCAATTTTGCTTGCGAAATCAAAATTGATGTGATATAATTAAAAAAACGGCAAAAAGGAGTATTTTATATGTCTGTTGCTGAAAAACTGAACAGTTCGCCGATGTATCTGATATGCGGCGGAATCATCGCCTTTGTCGCTGTTGTTTGCGTGATTTTTATGGTGCGCGCATATCGGCAGGGAAAGGCTCTCGGAATGGATACCGTCAAAATGAAGCGTGTTATCGTTTCCAGCGCAACGTTTTCGGTGCTTCCGAGTGTCGGAATATTGCTCGGCGTAATTGCGCTTTCGGGCAGTCTCGGAATCCCGTGGCCATGGCTTCGCCTTTCCGTTATCGGAGCGCTCCACTATGAAACGCAGGTCGCGCAGGGGGCTGCGGAACAGGTCGGAATGAAAGAGCTTTCATCAAGCGAAATGACGGCTTCGGGATTTGCGACCATAGCGCTTTTGATGAGTATTTGCATTATCTGGGGAATGGTACTTTCCGTCCTCTTCAACAAAAAGTATACGAAAAAACTTGTTTCAAACAATAAAAAGAATGTCGGCGCAGGCTTCGGCGATACCGCAATGACAGCAATGTTTATCGGACTTGTCAGCGCATATATCGGCAGTTACATAGGTGCTTTTGCTTCATCCGAGGGATTGTTCACTTTTAAAGGCGATTGGACGCCTTTGCTTGTGGTTGCGGTTTCCGCTGCTGTTATGGCTCTTTTCGTATACCTTTCATCCAAAAAGAAATTCGCTTGGGTAGACAGTTTTTCGATTGCCGTCAGTATGCTTGTGGGAATGGCTGCGGCAGTTGTTGTCAAACTCATATAAAGGAGGAACGGGAAAATGGACGAAAATAAAGATTTGAACTGGGAAAAATACAGCAAAAAAACTCATGTGATAGGAAGAACCGTCAGCATTATCGCTCTTGTCATGCTTGTCGGCGCACCGTTCCTTATCGGCACTTATCTCGGCGCGATGCCCGACCTTGCCGCAACCGCAAAAGGCTTTGTTGCGGTCGGTCTTGTATGGCTTGTCAGCAGCATTGCCGAATTTCTTATTTATACACCTATGCTCGGCTCAGGCGGCGGTTATCTTGCGTTTATAACGGGAAATCTGATAAATATGAAGATCCCGTGCGCCGTCAATGCCCGCGATATGGTCGGCGCAAAAACGGGAACGCGCGAAAATGAGATAATCTCGACGCTCTCCATTGCAACATCATCTCTTGTTACGATAGTTGTTCTTGCCGTCGGCGTTGCAATACTTACACCGCTTCGCCCCGTGCTTGAAAGCCCGACGCTCCAGCCTGCGTTTGCAAACGTCGTTCCCGCACTTTTTGGCGCAATGGCATACAAATACTATCGCAAAAATATAAAGGTCGCAATAGCGCCGCTTGTTTTGATGAGCGTTCTTTTTATTCTTGTTCCGTCTCTTGTATCCTCGACGAGTTTTATGATTATTCCGTCGGGCGCAATAGCGATAGGAATAGCGTTTTTCTTCTATAAAAAGGGAAAGAGGGCAAACAAATGATTCATCTTTTTTGGATAATTCCGCTCTGCATTATCGGCATACTTTTGCTGCTTGTTCTCGTCGCCGTGATAAAAACGCTGCTTACACCCGCAAAAGTCTCAGAATATAAGGCAAATGAAAACGAAAATGAGTCTCTTCGCCTTGCCGAAAAACTGTCTGCGATGATCAAGTATGACACGACTTCGCATTCGGGTGTTGATGAAGCGGAAAAATTCCGCGGCTTTCATAAAGTTTTGGAAGAACTTTTCCCTCTTGTGCATAAAAACCTCGAAAAAACCGAAATTGACGGAAATCTGCTCTATTATTGGAAAGGCAAAAGCCACGATAAGCCGATACTTCTGATGAGCCATCAGGATGTTGTCCCCGCAGAGGGTGTTTGGAAACATGAACCTTTTTCGGGTGATATTGCAGACGGTAAAGTTCACGGCAGGGGAGCGTCCGATACAAAATGCTCCGTTATGGCTTTTTTTGAAGCGGTTGAGCAACTTCTCGCAGAGGGGTACGAACCCGATGTTGACGTATATCTTGCGTCTTCCTGCACCGAAGAGTGGGCGGGTGACGGCGCGCCGAAAATCGTTGAAGAATTGAAACGCCGCGGCGTCGAACTGTTTTTGCTCTGCGATGAGGGCGGCGGAATAATCAGCGAACCCATCGGCGGAATCCACGGCAACTTTGCAATGGTTGGCATTTTTGAAAAGGGTAAAGGTGACGTTGAATTTACCGCAAAAAGCACAGGCGGTCATGCAAGCGCCCCGTCGAAAAACACACCTATCGCAAGACTTGCCGCTTTTGTGAATGAGGTGGAAACAAAATCTCCTTTCAAAAAGAAAATGATGCCCGAGGTTGCCGCAATGTTCAAGGCGCTTGCTCCGTATGCTTCATTCGGACTTCGGCTCATTCTCGGAAATCTTTGGCTGTTCAAGCCTCTTCTTGTCGCACTTCTTCCCAATATCAGCGCGCAGGCGGGAGCAATGCTGAAAACTACGATTGCCTTTACTATGCAGTCTGGCTCGGACGCCTACAATGTCATTCCGCAGGAAGCAACGCTTGGCGCAAATATGCGTTTTATTCCGCATCAGGGTGAAAAAGAAAGCCTTGAAATCATCACGGCTCTTGCAAAAAAACACGGTCTTGAAACCCGCGTGCTTCATGCAAATGATTACACCGAACCTGTCGATATTCACGGCGAGGCGTATACGCTTTTTACAAAAGTCATTGCCGATACTTTCCCCGGGCTTCCGTCATCGCCTTATGTTATGACGGGTGCCACCGACGCACAGTTCTACCAGCCGATATGCAAAAACTGTCTGCGCTTTGCTCCCGTTATCTACGGTCCCGAACAGATGAAAGGTATGCACGGACTTGACGAGAACATTGAGTATAACTGTCTGCCCGGCGCGGTAAGATTTTATAAGAATCTGATAAAAGCACAGAGATAAACTTTGATTAAAAAATATCCGACGCGAATTTTGAGGTTCGCGTCGGATAATCTATATGTACCGCATATCGGTATAACATTCTTTTTATTTGCGCAGATATGCGTGTTTTGTCAATATTTGAAGCCGTCGCTGAAAAGCGACGGCTTCAAAACTATATGATATTTTCAGACGGTTGGTATATCAGCCGTTGACCTTCTTCTTTTTAATGCAAACGGCTGCGCCCGCAAGTGCGGTCAGAGCCATAATGCTCCAGAAGAAAACGCTGAGTTCATCGCTCGTCGGAGGTGTTTCTTTCGGAGGATCGTTTTCGTTGTCTATTGTGATTCTTCCGAGAGGTGCGGCATACTCTTCGCCTACAACACCGCCGAGTTTATCGGTTATATATTCAACAAGAACTTCATCAAGAAGTATGCCTGTATCAAGTTGCTCGGTCGAACTTGCGAACGCATAGTAAGTGTCACCGCCTGCGGCAACAAAGTTGTTTGTGATAACGGCATATTTTGCGTTTTTGTCAAACGGCTTGCCGTTCACTTCGGTTATTCTTACTCTCTGAATGCTCTTCGGTCCAAAGTAGGACGAACCGGGATATTCGGTGTCCGCCTTGTCATATGCGGGCTTTGTGTAAACGGTGAATTTGATGCCTGCAACTTGAGGGAAACCGCCGAGACTTTCGGGAAGTGCCTGCGTGGATGCTTCAAGAGCTTCGAGCAGCTGCTGACCGGAAACATAAACAATCGCAAGGCTGTTGCCGAACGGGAGAACTGTATTAACGTCTTTCTTCGTCAGATCTCCTTTATGGAGCCAAGCGCGGATTCCGCCGCCGTTTGTAAGAGCAACAACATTCTCTTCGGGAACGGTAAGTTCAACCGTGCTCTTGATTTTCCACATCATAGCATCCGTGATAAGGTCGCCGAGGTTTGTTTCTTCGGTTCTGTTTCCGGGTGCTTTGTCGCCGTTGAGTTCAACTTCGGATTTTGCAACAACGGCTCCGAATTCAGCGTCGATACGCGCGATGATTTTGTTTGCTTCCGCCTCAACCGCCGCGTCGCTTCCGCCCTCGTATTTTTTCATATCGAGAAGTTCGTTTTTCTCGATCTTCTTTGTTGCGTTGTCAATAACGATAACGCCGATATTTGCAAATGCCGTTCCCGTTGACTGAATGGGAAGTTTTTCTTCGCCGTAACTTGTCATAACGGTGTGAGAGTGACCGTCGATAATGAAATCAACGTTTGTAAGCGCTTTATAAAGGTCGTAAGATGTATTGGGCTCAGAACTTGCGTCAACGCCGAGGTGAACGATACCGATAACAACATCTGCCCCGTTAGATTTAAGCGTATCAACCTCTTTTTGAGCTGCCGCCTTCATTTTGTCACCCGCAAGGAAAGAGAGTCCCTTGATGAGCGCCGGATTTGCTTTTGTCTGCGCTTCGGGAGTTTCGAGACCGAAAAATCCGACCTTGACATCCCCGAGGTCTTTTATCGCAGATGCGTCATAGAGCAGTTTTCCGTCCGCTCCGAGAACGTTTGCGCAAAGAACCTTGCCTTTGAATTTCGACAGGTTGCTCTGTGCCTGAGCGGCGCCGTAGTCAAATTCGTGGTTGCCGAGAGTTACAAAGTCATAGCCGACGGCGTTCATCATGGTGATGGCATCCGCGCCTTTTGCAACGCTGACGTATGCCGTTCCCTGTGAAAAGTCGCCTGCGTCTACGAGAAGCACTTTCGCGCCCTTAGCCTCGTAATCGGCCTTGACTGCCGCGAGTTTTGCGTATCCCGTGATGGAACCGTGAACGTCGTTTGTGTGAAGAATAACGGTCTTGCCGTCATATTCACCTGCGGCGAACGCGGGGAGCGCTGCAAGGCTGAGAACCAAGCAGACGGTCAGCAGGATACTGAAAAGCCTTTTTTTCATGTGTTTACCTCCTGATCTGATTTCCGAAGCCGGCATAGAATTTTCGGCTCCGATTTATTGTTCCGTTGTCATTGTATCACAGTTTGGCACGAAATGCAAGAGGAAAAAGACATTTTTTTAACTTTTTGAAAAGATTATTCATTTTTCAAGTGCATAAAGCGTAATATAATTGTTTTCGGCATAAAAATGCGGTGGGTCGAAAATCGACCCACCGAAAATGTTTTAATGTTAATTTATTTAATAAGTCCGCTTTCTTTGAGCAGAATTTCGATATCCGTGCCCTTGACTTTCTTCATAACGAGTTTCAGTGCCTCTTTTTCCGCAAATGAAAGTTTTACGTCGGTTATGGGCTTTTTGTCTATCGCGTAGTAGCACGCTCTCAACAGTTCGCGGACATCGTATTTGCTGCCCCAGACTTCGGGAACGCCTCTGTCAACATTGAGCAGGGTATAGACCGCTTCCATACCGGTACGGATAGAATATTCCGTGGTGAATATCGTATCTCTCGGAGTTTCCGCGAACTGACCGAGGAATGCGAAGTTGACGGCTCCGTGAGGAACGACAAGCGGACGGTCCTCTTCTTTTCTCGGCTGGAAGAATGCGTTGATGAACGGCATGAAGCAGGTCGTTGTATTGCAGGCATTCTTTGCGAGCTCGTCAATTTCGTTTGTCGGAACGCCGATATGATAAAGCCATTCGCGGCAGACTTCTTCGCCCGTGCAGTCGCGCATTGCCTTTTTGACGTAGTTGCCCTCTTTGTTTGTGTTCAGCGCATATACCCAAACAAGAACTGTGTTTTTGTCCTGTGCTCTGAACTGCGGCTGACGGTTTATAGTCCAAGACAGATACCAATTGTCCGTGCTGTCTTTTACGGTAACGATACCGCCTGTCGTAACTTTGCCGGCTCTCTGGTCTCTCTTGCAGATGTCCATGATATGGCGGATAACTTTTTCGTCCGATGTTGCAACGGTGGCGCTCATCCAGTTTGTCGCTTCAAAGTCGCTGCAGAATTTGTCGGGATTGCCGTATTCGCCGTTTTTAGCCTGTCTTGCGATATTCTTCCAAAGATCCCAGGATTCGCCGACACCGTCGCGAACATTCGAAATATCGGGTGCATGGGTCTGGTCGCCGTAGCAGGAAGTGTCCGTGCAGCAGCCGTTTGTGATGAAGACGAGGTCGTCTTCGATAAGGTCAATGGTCTGCTCTTTGCCGTCCTTGACATAAACTATCTGTTTTGCAATTTTTTTGTCGCCGTTGTCTTCGATTATAACATTCTTGACGTCCATACCGTATTCAATGGTGACGCCGTGCGATTCAAGATACTTTACAAGGGGAAGAATCATACTTTCGTACTGGTTGTATTTTGTGAATCTCAACGCGCTGAAATCGGGAAGACCGTCGATGTGGTGAACGTATCTGCAAAGGTATCTCTTCATTTCAAGTGCGCTCGACCAACGCTGGAACGCAAACATCGTCTGCCAATAAAGCCAGAAGTTTGTTGACCAGAACGATTCGGGAAGAACGTCCGAGATTTTTTTGTCTTCAAGGTCTTTCTCGGGCGTCATGAAGAGTTTTGAAAGCGCCAAAGCCGATTCTTTATCAAGCTCGAATTTTTTGTCCGTATGTGCGTCTTCGCCGCGGTTTACGGTCGCTCTGCAAAGCGAATAGTTCGGGTCGTGCTTGTTGAGCCAATAGTATTCGTCGAGAACGGAGACTCCCGGCGTTTCAATGGAGGGAACGTCTCTGAACATATCCCACATAACTTCGAAATGGTTATCCATCTCTCTGCCGCCGCGCATATAGAAGCCTTTTGTTACATCCTTGCGTCCGTCGCAACTGCCGCCCGCCAAATCAAGTTTTTCGAGAAGGTGAATGTGTTCGCCTTTCATCTGTCCGTCGCGGACAAGATAGAAAGCAGCGGAAAGCCCGGCAAGACCCGTTCCGATGATATAAGCCGATTTTTTGTCAACGCCCTCCGGCTTTTCCGGACGAGCGAAAGATTCATAGTTACCTGCCGAATAATACATAATGGATTACCTCCGATTTATTTTTTCTGTCTTTATTATACTCACTTTTCGGAGAATTACAATAAACAAAAAAAGACCCGTGATAAAGAACTTATCACGGGAATACTATCTGTAAAAAATTTTATCATTTTCGGCGATTTGATAAAATTATATGCGAGGGGCTGATTGAATGCCTATCGTCGGAAGCCGCTTATCTTCTCTTATCGGTTCTGAACCGTTCAAGCGCTGATGAGATATTTCCTTGAATGGCGAGCGCCAACCGTTCAACGAGTTGTTCGGGGTCTTCTTTCATGTCGTCGCAGATCCAATCCAACATAACGCCTACCAATATATAAGTATATATTTTTGCAATGAATTGTTTGTCGTCGTCGCGCACGGACATTCCGACGGACTGCTCCTCCACAACGCCCATAACAAGGTCGTCGGTAAGAGGGTTCAGGTATCTTTCGACGCGCTCTCTGCTGACACACCTGTAAACATTCATTATGAATGGCTTATTTTCTTTGACCGCATAAAAAATCTGAATAAGTCCCTGTTCCCATGTATCATGCGTCTTTTTTTCTTTCAGAGCCTTTGACGCGTCTTCCAGACAAGACCATTCCACAAGGTCGTAAATATCCTTGAAATGATAATAAAACGTCATGCGGTTAATTCCGCAGTCTTCGGTTATGTCGTTGACGGTTATTTTGTTCAGCGGCTTTTTGAGCAAAAGATTTTTCAGCGATGTTTCAAGCGCACGTTTCGTTATCTGCGACATTTTGTAACTCCAGACATTCAATCATTTTTTTTCTTATTGTATCATAAAATTTATCTGATTGCAAGAAAAATCGTATGAATAAAAATCGGGAACCCCGTCAAGAGATTCCCGATGTGATTTACAGAATAATGCAGATAAGCCCGCCGCTGCCCTCATTGATTATTTTTTGAAGCGTTTCCTGAACTTTTCCGCGCGCTTCCTGCGGCATTTTGTTCAACTTCGCATTCAGCCCCTCGTTGACAAGTTCATGAAGCGATTTTCCGAAAATATTGCTCTCCCATATCTTTTTCGGGTCTTCTTCAAACCCTGTCAGCAAAAATCTGACAAGTTCTTCCGATTGTTTTTCGCTGCCCACAATTGGGGAGACTTCGGTCTGAATATCTGCTTTGATTATATGGTACGACGGCGCGGACGCTTTAAGTCGAACGCCGAACCTGTTGCCCTGTTTTACTATTTCAGGCTCATCGAGTGTCAGTTCGTCAATGCTCGGAGTTACAATGCCGTAACCGGTCGCGTCAGCCGATTCAAGTGCATCCGAAAGTTTGTCATACACCTGTTTTGACTGCGAAAGTTGTGTTACAAGCGAAATAAGATCTCCGTCGTCTTCAAGTTTTACTCCTGTTGCATCGCCGAGAACTTTATAAAAGAGCAGTTTCGGCAGATCGAGCGTTATTCGCACTATACCGGTTCCGAGATCTGTTTTTTCGGACTTCGCGGAGCAAATGTATTCGTTCTTTTCGAGCCGTTCCGCAATTTTTGAAACTTCGCTTATGCGGCAACAGTCTTTTGTCGCTTCACGCACATCTTTATATACGCTTTCTTTCAGCGCGTGCCCGTCTTCAAGCGATGAAACCCAAGAGGGAACGGAAACTCTGATTTCCCGAACAGGAAATTCACAAAGTATCTGCCCGAGAATATACTTTATCTCTTCTTCGCCGAGTGTCAGACAATCTGCGGGAATGACCGTTACGCCGTACTCGTCCGCCATCGAACGCGCCAAAAGTTTTGTCGGTTCGGATTCCGGCTGCGTGGAATTGAGCAGTACGACAAACGGCTTTCCGAGGTCTTTCAATTCGGATATGACGCGCGTCTCAGCTTCTATGTAATCGTCACGCGGAATATCTCCTATTGTGCCGTCGGTGGTAACAACAAGCCCTATCGTCGAATGTTCGGTTATAACTTTTTGCGTGCCTATCTCCGCCGCCATATTGAACGGTACCTGTTCGTCGAACCACGGTGTCATGACCATTCTCGGATAATTGTTTTCGATATATCCGAGCGCACTCGGCACAATATATCCCACGCAGTCAATAAGCCTTATGCGCATATCAATATTGTCGTCAACGCATATATTGACTGCTTCGTTGGGAATGAACTTCGGCTCTGTTGTCATTATGGTTCGTCCCGCCGCCGATTGCGGCAGTTCGTCAACCGCTCTGTCGCGTTTGTAGTCTCCGTCAATGTTCGGAATTACAAGCGCTTCCATAAATTTTTTGATGAATGTGGACTTACCCGTGCGCACAGGTCCCACGACACCTATATAAATGTCTCCGTCCGTGCGCGTCGATATATCCCTGTAAATATCGGTTCCCGTCATAGTTTACCTCCGAAAAATTCGTTTTGGTAATAACTATGACGGGAAATACTCATTTATGCGTTGATTTTGACGGCTAAAACATTTTCTTCTTTTTAAAATATATGATTTCAAGTATAACGGAAACGACGGCGATAACGATAACCCCGAGATAACCGTGTTCCCATTGAAGTTCAGGCATGTTTCTGAAATTCATTCCGTACCACCCCGTAAGAAGTGTCAAGGGCAAGAATAAGGTTGTTACTATTGTAAGAATGCACATAACCTTGTTTTGCTTTGCGTCCTGCTTTGCCTGATAAAGTTCCCGTAATTGCAGAATGTTTTCTTGCAGAAGTCGAATATGGTCTCCAAGCCTGTCGGCTCTGCCGCCGAGTCTTGACCAAAGTTCGGTTTCCTTAATTATTTGTGTTTTGCCGCATGCCCCGAGTATATCGGACATATCGGATATCTGTTCGTAAAATGCGTGCATTTCTGAAAGTTTTTTGCGTTCTTTTGTAATCTTGTCAAAAAAGTCATTCGGCAGATTTTCCGAAATGGAATCTTCAAGAGTTTCAATCTTTTTTTCGATATGGGAAAGATACATCAAATCGTTTTCAAATGAACTTTCAATGATCCTGAAAAGCAGCGTGTCGGAACTGTTGAAATCGCAGAGCTTTTCGGATTGAACCTTTATCCATTGCTTGATGTTTCCGACATCTTCAATCAAAACAAGTTTGTTATCAACCAAATAAAAAAGAAATGATACGGGCGGTTTTGTGTCGTCACTTTTGTTCGGTATTCTGACTGTTCCCCAAATACAGTTTGCGAAAACATCCGCTTTGCAATACCTTGCGGCGCCTTTACCGTGCAGCACATCCTTGACATGCAAAAACTCATTTTTCCGTTCTGCAAATTCTTCCGCAGTCATAATTGTCAGTATGGGCGAAGAGGCATTGTTTTCAGCAGATAAAAGAGTACCGCCGTTTTTTTCTGTTCGTATATATTCGGTCATATCTTTCTTTCTCCTAAATAGCCGTTTTATTAAATTATCTGATTACTGTTTTCAGATAGAGGCAATGGGTGTAAACGGATACCTTTATGCGTTAATGTTTGTATGTATAAAATATAGCACATTATAAGAAAAAAATCAAGATATCGGTTATGTTTAAATCAGACATTCATTTTTTATAACCGGAAAGAATCTTACGGATATACATCTTCAAATTTTTTAAAAACGCAACTTCCGTTTCATGGGCGAGTTTTGTTTTTGAAGTCGCGGCCTTTATTTCCGTGAGAACAAGATTGCAAGTTCGTCGGCAAGTTTACCGCCCCGGACTTCCATATATCATGCCTTTTGCTTGGGGCTGTATTTGTTGCGCGCGGTATGCCGGCCACATCGTTTCTTCTGACATTTTGTTTCTCTTTCTTCTGAAAAATTCAATATGACAAACTAATTGTATCTTATAATAAAACCATATAATATTCAATATAATCTTCAATAGAAAAATCCACCGTAATTTTATCAAAAACATGGCGACTGAGTCCGATAGGGGTATTTTGAAACGAAGTTTTTGAGATAAAAAGTGGCACAAAAAGTGGCACAAATTTTTATTTTATTGCGCTTCAAGTGTATTTTTCAGAGATAATCAAGATATAAAAAATCCCCATAACCAGCGGTTTTTTGCCGTGGTTATGGGTTTTTCAATGGTGGAGGCGGGGAGAGTTGAACTCCCGTCCGAAAGAACATTCCCAAGACTTTCTACGAGTGTAGTTTATCGTTTGAATTCGGCGGCAGGGGAACAATAAACAAATCCTCTGTCGCTATAAACGGAATTAAGCCGCAAAGGAGTCCCGATACCCTCCGATGTCGTTCACCGCTGAATCGACGCCCTGTTCTTCGCCGCGGTACTCAAAGAGAGGACGGCTGCCGGGTTAGGCAGCTGCTAATTCTGTTCTATTAGCGTTTAATTTTAAGTTTAGGCCTTTTAAGTGATTGCCCGACACTACTCGCTTATCAAGGTTCAGCGCCCCCGTCGAAAACCGGTACGCCCCCGAATACGGTGTACCTGCGTGAATAATAAATCCGCGCAAGCACACATTTGGCGTTCCCGAGGTGATTCGAACACCCGACCTACCGCTTAGGAGGCGGTCGCTCTATCCTGCTGAGCTACGGAAACATTTTTTAGGCCGTATTCTATTTCAATATATTATACCATAAAACAAGCGCGTTTTCAAGCCTTTTTCATGATTGTTTTTATTTTTTTGCATAATTACCGCTTAATTCCTTGCGGTATTAGGCGGATTTATGCTTAAGGAAAAATCCGAATTTCTGAAAAACGTAGAGGATTCACCGTTTTGGGTTGATGAGCTCGCGGGCAATTTGAGATATTTTGAATTTGACTATGTTCGGTGTAATTACTATTTGATCTATAATGAAACCGAAAGAAAATACAATATTACGCCGTGGGAAGACGAAACATATACTTTTTTGGTCTTCGGCTTTGATGCGCAGAGCGGAATTATTTGCGTTTTTGAAGAAGAAAGCACATTGGGTAGATGAAAATTAAAAAAATTCGTCGAGAGACTGTCCTCTCGTCGTTTTTGTTCGTATAAAGGATTGAAGAATGAAAAATGCGAGAGATATTCGTCGTAGATGTCTTATATTGTGAAAAAGTGTGTGGGTCACAAAAAAATGCGCAAAGGGTTGTTGACGAATATGTGTTAAAATGGTATAATGTTATTATAAAATTCAGATTGGAGATTTCAGAATGACGATAGAAAAAAAACTTGACGGAACGTCTTTGACGATAACTCTTGAAGGCAGATTGGACACCAACACCGCACCTTTGCTTGAAGCGGAACTTAAACAGTCTCTGAACGGGATAACCGAGCTTACGTTTGATTTCGGCGGGCTTGCGTATATTTCTTCCGCGGGGCTCCGCGTTTTGCTTGCCGCGCAAAAAGTTATGAACAGGCAGGGCAGTATGCTGCTGAAAAACGTAAACGACGATATAAATGAAGTTTTTGAAATAACCGGGTTTTCCGATATATTGACGATCGAAAGATAAAGTTATGTTGATTAAAACTCTTTTACAATTAGCCCTGATTGCGGTTTTGCCCGTTATCCTCTCCGTTATAATATATTTTATCGAGAAAACGCGGCTTGCCAAAAAGATTCCGTATGCGTTGAATCAGATCATGGTCGGAATCCTTTTCGGCGGACTGGCGGTTCTCGGAACGGAGTTCGGTGTTGATATAGGCGGCGCGGTGATGAATGCCCGCGATGCGGCTCCCATATGCGCGGGGCTTTTGTTCGGCGCGCCGGCGGGTATTATCGCAGGTGTTATCGGCGGCGTGGAACGGTGGTTTGCCGTTTTGTGGGGTGCCGGTGTTTACACGCAACTTGCGTGCTCCGTATCTACTGTTCTTGCGGGTGTGTTTGCGGCGCTTCTTCGAAAGTTTATGTTTGACAACAAGCGTCCCAAATGGTTTTACGGGCTTGCCGTCGGCATAATCACGGAAGTTATACATATGCTGATGATTTTCCTGACGAACATGAGAGATGTTCATACCGCATTTTCGTTTGTCCGCACCTGTTCGCTTCCGATGATAGCGATAAACGCGATTGCTGTTATGGCGGCGGTTGCTCTTGTGTCTTTCCTCGGGAGGAGAGGACCAAAAAGGAAACATCACGGTATAAAGAAAATATCGCAGACATTCCAGCGCTGGCTACTGCTTTGCGTTGTGGCGGGATTCTTGCTGACCACATTGTTTACATGGGCTTTGCAGACGGAACTTTCCGCAAATGACGCTTATGAGTTGGAAAAACTCAATATTGAAGACGTCAGACAGGATATTCTCGACGCTTCAAACGAGAATTTGCTGCGTCTGACAAAACAAATAACAGCCGAAATCGAAAGAGCGTATCTGCCCAATTCGGATTTACTGAAATCGCTTGCGGAAAAATATGATGTCGCGGAAATCAACATGATTGACGAGGCGGGTATAATAATTGCTTCGACAGAGCCCGAATTCATGTATTACAACATGCGCGGCGGGGAGCAATCGGCGGCGTTTCTTGTGCTTCTTGACGGGCAAACGACCGAATTTGTTCAGAGCTATATGCCGACATCTTCCAACCCGAACATTCTGCGCAAATATGCGGGAATCGCTTTGGACGGCGGTGGGTTTGTTCAGGTTGCGTACGATGCCGAACGTTTTCAAAAAGACATAGATGATAAAGTCGTAGGCGCTACCCGCAACCGTCGCGTGGGCGAGGACGGCTGTATAATAATTGCCGACGAAAACGGAAATATCGTCAGCGACCGCCATGGCGGCGAGGGCAGAGACCTCGGCGCTACGGGCATAAATCTCGATAAAGAGAAAATTTCCGAAAATCAGATATTTGAAACCGAAGTTTACGGCGAAAACGCATATTGTGTTTATGTTGTTTCGGAGGGATATTACATAATTGCGACGATGCCGAAAGCGGAAGCGTTGTTTTCGCGTGATATTTCCGTTTATGTAACGGTATTTATGGAGTTTGTCGTATTCGGCGTTTTGTTTATATTTGTGTATTTCCTTATCAAAAAACTTGTGGTTGACAATATGGAAAAGGTCAACCGTTCTCTTTCCGAGATAACCGGAGGAAATCTCGATGTTGTAGTAGATGTCCGTTCAAATGAAGAGTTTGCGTCGCTTTCGGACGACATAAACTCAACTGTTTTGACGTTGAAACGGTATATCGCGGAAGCGGCGGCAAGGATAGACCGTGAACTTGAATTCGCAAAAGCAATTCAGCATTCCGCAATTCCGTCGGTGTTCCCGCCTTTCCCGGGACATTCGGAATTTGACATATTCGCTTCGATGTATACGGCAAAAGAGGTCGGCGGTGATTTCTACGACTTCTATTTTGTTGGCGAAGACAGAATAGCATTTCTTGTCGCGGACGTTTCGGGCAAGGGCATTCCCGCGGCTATGTTTATGATGACGTCAAAAACGATAATCAAAGGATATGCCGAATCGGGAATACCGGTTAACGATGTATTCACCGTCGCAAACGAGAAACTTTGCGAGAGCAACGAGGCTGGAATGTTCGTAACCGCGTGGATGGGCGTGTTGGAATTGAAAACCGGGCTTGTCGAGTTCGCAAATGCGGGACATAATCCTCCGCTTGTACGCCATAGGAACGGAAAATTTGAATATTTGCGTGTCCGTCCCGGGCTTGTTCTTGCGGGCATGGAGGACATCAAATACAAGAAGAACGAGTTGAAACTCTCTGCGGGCGATGAAATCTTTCTATACACGGACGGCGTGACGGAAGCGACAAATGAAGACGACGCCCTTTACGGCGAAGAGCGACTTCTTTCATTTCTGAATACGCTCGGCGACATATCGAGCCAAGAAATCTGCAACGCAGTAAAGGAAGATGTCTCACGCTTTGTCGGAGAAACTCCGCAGTCCGATGATATTACAATGCTTTGTTTGAAATACAACGGGGGTGTTACCGTGAAAGAAATGACTATTGAAGCGACCGTCGCAAATATCGAAAAGGTGACGGACTTTGTAAACGAACAACTGCAAGAAGTTGGGTGTCCGATGAAAGCGCAGACGCAGATAGATATTGCGATTGACGAACTTTTCGGCAACATTGCGCATTATGCTTATGACCCGAATGTCGGTCCCGCAACCGTTCGTGTCGAAGTTCCGAAAGAGCCGCTGTCCGTTATTATAACGTTTATAGACAACGGTGTGCCGTATGACCCTCTCAAAAAAGCAGACCCCGATATAACTCTTTCGGCTGACGACAGGGAAGTCGGCGGGCTTGGGATATTCCTCGTAAAAAAGACGATGGATGACGTTTCATACGAATATAAAAACGGACAGAATATTCTTCGGATCAAGAAATCTTTCTGATAGGGGTATACAGGTAAAAAGATGAAAACGAAAAGAAATGCCGTACAGGGCAGACTCTTCGCGCTGTTTGATTATCAGCGCATTGCGGAAAACCCGAGACTTGCAAAAATGATTGAGGACACGGAAGCGCGCTACGGCGCCGCACTTTCGGACGATTCGCTTGAATTTGTCAGCGCGGCGGGCGAGACAGACATTCCTCAAAAGAAAAGCAAAGGCGGGAAAGAGAAACGATGAACACGCTGTGCGACAGGGAAAGAGTGTATCTCGACTATCGCGATAAGGTTCGTCGTTACATATCGGGAAAGGTTCGGAACATTCATGATATCGAAGACCTGACAAGCGATGTGTTTGTAAAGGTATACGAAAAACTTGAAAAGTTTGACGGCGAAAAAGCCTCCGTTTCGACGTGGGTATATACGATTACCAGAAATACCGTAATTGATTTTTACCGAACAAACAAAACTTGTGAAGAATTGCCCGAAACGTTGGTGTCGGATGACGGCGTAGACGAAAACGTTATAAAGGAAGAATCTCTTTCCGAACTTTGCGACGCGCTTGAAAGCCTTGACGAACGTTCGCGGGACCTGATAATATTTCGCTATTATAAAGGCTTGACATTAAAAGAAATTGCGGAAAAAATGAGTATTTCATATTCTTACGCAAAACTTTTGCATAACAACGCTTTGGCGAAGTTAAAGGATTTTTTGAGTTAAAAAATATATACGCAACTTAACCGCCGCATGAAAGTTCCTGCGGCGGTTCTGCTCTTGTTGCTCTATTTGTTTATAAGAAAGTCAATAAGCGTATCAATATCCTTTTTGCCGAATGAAACGTCGTTTTCGTTGACAACAAGGCACGGAACGCTCATTATTTTATACTTTTCCCGCAAGTCGGGGAAAAGGCTTACGTCATATACTTCCGCTGTTATATTTTCGTTTATCGTGGCTGTTTTTTGTGCCGCCGCCACGAGTTCGGGGCACATCGAGCAGGTGAGAGTTACAAGTATTTTCATGTCTGTTTTCGGCAGAGATTTAATTTTCTTCTCCGTTTCGGCGCTTATTTTTAATCCCGAATCGGACGATGCATTGAGTAGTCCGAGAATGAACGGCGTAAATTCATGTCCCGTAGGCACGCCGTGAAAGCCGAGCCCTGTCTTCTTAACGTCGGCTGTCAGAATTTCGACGAACGGTTTATGCTGTTCTTCGCTGTTTTCCGCCGTCGTTACATTTAGTTTTTCTGTTTTCACAGCCAGTTCCGTTACGAACTTCCGCAGTTCTTCGGACTTCGGTGTTTTGTCAAGATGCAGTTTGAGCGTCAGCGGTTTTTTCATTTTTTCAAAAACTTTATCCAACTGTTCCGTTACCTTATCATCAAACAGTTTTTGGGTCTCGGGGGTTGGGTCTGTCTTGTTTACGGCAGGCTCGTTTTTCGGATTAAATCCTGTTTTTCGCTGCATTGCCGCCGCATATTTTTCAAGTTCGGTTGCCGCAGTCGCACCGTCGGACACCGCAGTAACGACTTGACGAAGCGTTTTTTCGCAAACATCACCTGCCGCGTAAACGCCGTCAATGTTTGTTTTTTGTGTCTTGTCCGTCAGGATATATCCGTACTTGTCCGTCGCAACAGCCTTTGCAAAAAGTTCCGAGGCGGGTTCATATCCGACAAACACAAACACCCCGAACGCATCGTCTTTGCTCGCAAAAGTCGTTTCTTTTCCCGTTTTATTATTTTTATAAATAATTTTGTTCGGATATTCGCCGCCATCGACGCCGACAACTTCCGTGTTCGTCATCACTGTTATTTTCGGATTCTCCTTTGCTTTTTCCGCGACAGCCGCCGCGCAGGTAAAATCGTCTTCACGGACAAGAACCGTAACGTGTTTTGCGTACCGTGTCAGAAAAACGCTTTCTTCCGCCGCCGCAAAGCCGCCGCCGATAACAAAGATTTCCTTTCCCGTAAAAAATTCTCCGTCGCATGTCGCGCAATATGCAACGCCGTGTCCTTTGAATTTCTCCTCTCCCGGAAAACCGAGCGTTCTCGGGCGTGCGCCGGTTGCAATCAAAACCCCGAATGATGAAAAAACGCCTTTGTCCGTTTTTACGGTTTTGATATCATCCGTAAGATCTGTATCCCGCACTTCCGCTACCGAAAATTCCGCGCCGAACTTTTCTCCTTGCCTGCGCATGACTTGTGTCAGGTATTTTCCGTCTGTCTTTTCTATTCCGGGGTAGTTGACCACTTCGGACGTTATTGTTATCTGTCCTCCGAACGTTTCTTTTTCGAGAACAAGAACTCTGTAACGCGCCCGTGCGAGATATATTGCGGCGGAAAGTCCCGCAGGACCTCCGCCGATAATTATTACGTCGTAAATATCCTTTTCGTCCATTACAGCAACCCCACAAGATCAAGGCTCGGTTTAAGAGTTTCTTCTCCCGGAGTCCATTTTGCGGGACAGACTTCATCTCCGTGTTCCGCAACAAATTTGCACGCGTGCAACCGTCTGAACAGTTCCTCCGCATTTCTTCCCACGTTTCCCGCGTTGACTTCGTACATAACTATTTTGCCGTCGGGGTCAACTATAAAACTGCCGCGCTCCGCAAGTCCTTCCTTTTCAATAAGCACTTCGAAATCTCTGCACAGAGCATGTGTGGGGTCGGCAAGCATGGGAAATTCCGTCTTTGATATTCTTTCTGAACTGTCGTGCCATGCCTTATGCACGAAATGCGTATCTGTTGAGACCGTAAAAATCTCGCAGTTCTCTTTTTTGAAGTCATCATATCTGTTTTGCAGATCTTCAAGTTCTGTCGGACAAACAAAAGTAAAATCCGCGGGATAGAAAAAGAACACGCTCCATTTGCCTTTTATATCTTCCTTTGTGACCTTTTTGAAATCTTTGTTCTGATAAGCCCAAACCGAAAAATCATTTATTTCTTTACCTATAAGCGACATACAGATATCTCCTGTCTTTTTTTTGTTAGTTTGCGCGTCTGTCGTATGAATATGCGTATTGACTTTTTATCTGAAAACGTTATAATAATGACGTTGCGAAAATTACGGATTATGTTTGGAGGGCAGATATGAACAGGGATTTAACAAAAGGACCTATCGTCAAGTCTATGTTGCTGTTTGCCGTTCCGATGATTTTGGGTGATCTTCTTCAACAGTGTTATAATATTGACGATACTCTGATAGTCGGTCATTGGCTCTGCAGGAACGCGCTTGCCGCCGTAGGTTCATCTTTTACACTGATGACATTTCTGACTTCCGTTATTCTCGGATTGTGCTTGGGCAGCGGCGCTCTGTTTCCCATGCGTTTCGGACAACGGGACGAAAAAACGTTGCGCGGGAGTTTGTGCGCTTCTTTCTTTTTTATCGCAGTAGTTACTGCCTTTCTGAACATTTTTGCGTATGTCTTTTTGGACAAACTCCGCATTTTTCTGCGAGTTCCCCTTTAAGCTTGGGGCGATATGCGCGAGTATCTGTTTGTTATATTTATAGGTATACCCGCCGTCGGTGTTGTAGGAATTTGGTGGTCTGTGCCGATAGGTTGGATATTGGCAGATCTTGCAGGTTTGTTGTACTATAAAAATAAAAGAAAGCGCCTGCTTTCATTTTTGTGATTAGAATTGACGCTTCAAAAAGCCCATACGAGGCTGACCGATGTTTCGGTATTTCCCCGTATGGGCTTTGTTTGTTATTGTTTATTTTGCGTCGCTTACAATACGGTAGTAGGCGTTTGAAGTTATTTTATAAACAAGCGCATAGAATATCGCGTAAACAAAAAAGGTTCCTATCGTTACAAGCGCAAAAAGCGTTATGTTCTGCAATCCGGACAGTGCAAGCATTTTTTTGACCATCGGAAACGCAAACGCCAAGTGCAGCGCCGCAAAAAGGAGCGGCAAAAAGAAGACCGTCAGCAGTTGTGAGTTTATGCTCTTTCGGATCTCTTTTTTAGTCATGCCTATCTTCTGCATAATATCGAAACGCGCCTGATCCTCATAGCCCTCCGTTATCTGCTTGTAATAGATTATCAGAACCGCGGCAAAGATGAAGATTACGCTGAGAAGTATGCCGAGAAAGAAAAGTCCGCCGTATGTGCAATAGAAATCATTCCTGTTATTTTCGCGGCTTTCGACGTTTATTGAACCGTATCCCAGCTTTTCGGAAAGGGAAAGATCTGAAAGCGTATCGGAGTAGGCTATCTTTTGCGCGAGAGCAATTTGACCGTCGGCGTCAAGTCCCGTGTCAAAATTGAACGTGTACCTGAAAAGGACGTTGACAGGATCTTTCGCTGCGTATATGTCTTCAATGATGGCGTCGGGATCGGAAGAAAAGATTATCAAAGACTGCGAAGGATTCATCGCCGCATCGCCTCTTTCAAAATCTGACGCGATCACGTCTTTAACATGATATGACTGTTTGCCGTTGAAACTCAAGGTGTCGTTCTCGAATTTTCTACCGTTTCCGTAAAAGGAGACGATCACTTCGTTTTTGTCAAGTTTTTCGCTATATTCGCTCATCGCATTGAAATCCGAGAGGGGGATGATGTATATCCAATATACGCCGCTTGCCGTTGCGTTGAATTCAGAATAGGAATAGACATCTTCCGCGTTTGTCAGAAAATCAGAACCCCTCGCGAGCGCCGAAAATGATATGCTTCGGTAAGCGCTTGTGTTTGATACTGTCGCCCCGTTTTCTGTCGCCGTTTTTGCGATTTCATCGCGAACGGTTGCCGCGTTTTCTTTCGTCGCCGCATCAGCTCTTCTGAAAGTGACTGTTGTGTTAATCTCTCTCGGATAGAGTTTTTTGACAGCGTCGTCCGCACCGAAATACAGGCTTGCCGTTGAAGAGATCATAACAAGCACCATTGTGGCGAGAATGCAGACGGACGCAAGCCCCGCGCCGTTTCGCTTCATTCTGTAAGCCATTGATGAGACAGAGACAAAATGCGACGGCTTGTAATAGTATTTTTTATTTTTCTGTAAAATTCTGCAAAACGAGACAGAACCGGCTATCATTGTCAGATAAGTTCCGAGAATGACCATTATCACCGCGATAAAGAACATCAGCATCGCGGCAATCGGGTCTTTTATCGAAACCGCGAGCCAATACGCGCCTCCGAGAAGCAAAATGCCGAGTATTCCGATGAAAATGTTTCCTTTCGGGGGCTTTTCACCGAGATTTTCGCTTCGCAGAAGTGCCGCCGTATTTGAAAATCTGATTTGCCTGATTGAATTGAGAAGCAACAGCAGAAAAATCGCTCCGAACACGGCAACAGTCATAACTATCGCAAGGGGAGAGATCGAAAACGAATACTTTACCGCGCCGTTCAGAATATTGACAAGCGCAAGTTCCGCAAGTTTTGATATTGCTATGCCTATAAACAGCCCGACCGCAAGAGAAAACAGCGCAATTATCAGCGATTCCCATACAAGAATTATGCCGATATTTCGTTTGCCCATACCGAGGATATTATATAGTCCGAACTCCTTTTTTCTGCGCTTCATCAGAAACGAGTTCGTGTAAAAAAGGAATATGCACGCAAAAACCGCGATTACGATTATGCCGAACAACAATATCTTCTGTACCGTGCTTCCGCTCTGCATCGCTCCGACGGTCTCGCTTTTTTGCAGAAACGTGATAATATAGAACATCGTGACCATTCCGACGCAAGTCAGAATGTATGGGATATACAGCCTTTTGTTTTTGCGTATCCCGTCAAGTGCAAGTTTTGGATAAAATGCGCCTTTCATTGTCTTTCACCGCCCGTCGCAAGAAGTGTGAGCGTGTCGGAGATCTTCTGATAGAGTTGTTCGTTAGTATCTTTTCCTCTGAAAATCTGATGAAAAACCTCTCCGTCCCTGATAAACAGCACTCTGTTTGCCGAGCTTGCCGCCTTGACCGAATGGGTGACCATAATTATCGTCTGACCGAGCATATTTATTTTGCCGAAAAGGCGCAGCAGTTCTTCTGTCGCTTTTGAATCGAGCGCGCCCGTCGGTTCATCAGCAAGAACGAGTTTCGGGTTTGTGATCAGCGCTCTTGCAACTGCCGCACGCTGTTTTTGTCCTCCCGAGATCTCATACGGGTACTTTTTCAGAATCTCGGTTATCCCGAGATTCGCCGCTATCGGTTTGAGCTTTTCGCTCATCTGTTTGAAGTTCTTTCCCGCAAGAACGAGCGGCAGAAAAATGTTGTCCTCAACCGTGAAAGTGTCCAGCAGATTGAAGTCCTGAAAAACAAACCCGAGATTGTTCCTTCTGAATTCCGCAAGTTCCGAGTCCTTGACTTTTGCAATGTCTTTTCCGTCCAGCAACACGCTGCCCGCTGTCGGTTTGTCAAGTGCCGCGATGATATTAAGCAGTGTCGTTTTTCCCGAACCCGATTCACCCATTATTGCGACGTATTCGCCCTCTTCAACGCTGAAATCGACTTTTTTCAGCGCTTCGGTCTTGGTTGTTCCGAAACGGGAAACATAGATTTTTTTAAGTCCGTTTACTTTCAATATACTCATAAATCGTCCTCCGATCTTTTTTCTGCCTCCATTATAGCAGAAAGGGAAATGCCTCGCCATAGATAAGGCTTACATTTCCCGTTTCAAATCTTACGCTTCTGTAAGATTCAGATCGTATTGCTCAAAATTTATTGTTACTTCCGTACCTTTTCCTGTTTCGGAGCGGACGGATAGACCGCAGCCGAGTTTTTCGCATATATTCTTGCACAGATACAGCCCTATACCGCTTGCGCGCATATCTGTTCTGCCGTTTGCGCCCGTATATCCTTTTTCAAAGATTCTCGGCAGATCCGCTTCGTCTATGCCTATGCCCGTATCGGATATGCAAAGAGATTTTTCGTTTTTCATATATATTTTTATCGTTCCGTCGGACGGGGTGTATTTCAGCGCGTTTGAAAGTATTTGTTCGAACACAAATGAAAACCATTTTTCATCAGTTATGAGTTTTGAGTCAGTCGGCGTATATTCAAGTTTTATTTTTCTGTTGATAAACTCCGAAGAAAACCTCTTGACGGAGTTTTTTATTATTCGGTCAATCTCAAACTCCCTGAAAACGAAGTCCGTCGTCTTTGAGTTGAGCCGCAAGTACGCCATAACCATATCGACATACCGTTCGATTCTGAAAAGTTCCGCAAGAAGCTGCCTTGCCGTTTGTGTGTCCTCGTTTTGCAAAGTGAGTTTCATCGCGGCAATGGGCGTTTTAATTTGATGCGCCCAAACGGTGTAATACTCTATTGTATCGTTCAACCGTGCCGAAAACAGCTCTGAGGAATTGATACACTCCTGTTTCAGACCCGCAATTATCTCCTGTAAATCTTTTTCTTCAATCCCATCCGCTGACGGTATATCCGTAAGCGTTTCCGCTGTCAAATTCTTGACAGCGCTGTAATCCTTATGCTTTTTTCTTATTCGCAGGAAATCAATTGCAACAAAGACTGTGCCCGAAATCAAACAAAGCGCGGCAGGATAGGCAACCGCGCCGACAGGCAATTTGTAAAGCGCAAATGAAACTGCGAACAGCGTGCAGAAGAAAATCCCCGCAAGTATTCCGCGGCGACGCTGTTTCAGATATTGAAACAGCAGTTTTTCTTTTTGTTTTTTCATAACGGTTCAGTCAACGATGTAGCCGACGCCGAATTTTGTTTCAATAAAGTCGGCAAGTCCCGCCGCATCGAGTTTTTTTCTCAATCTGTTTACGTTTACGGTCAGCGTGTTTTCGTCAATGAACTGATCAGTCTGCCAAAGCCGCTCCATCAATTTTTCACGGCTGACGGTTTTTCCCTTGTTTTCCATCAGACACAGCAGTATACGGTATTCGTTTTTTGAAAGCGAAATTTTTTCGCCGTTTACCGAAAGCGATCCGTCGCCTGTGTTCAAAATCGCTCCCTTATGTTCAAGCAGGGGAACGGACGCTCCGAAATCGTAGGTTCTGCGAAGCAATGCACGGACTTTTGCGGTCAGAACATTCATGTCAAACGGTTTTGAAACAAAGTCGTCCGCGCCGAGGTTCATCGCCATAACGATGTTCATATTGTCGGAGGCTGAAGAAATGAATATGACGGGTACTTTCGAAACCGCCCGTATCTGTTCGCACCAATGGTAACCGTTAAAAAACGGCAACGATATGTCAAGCAGAACGATATGCGGCTGAAACTTCGCAAATACCTGCATCACGTTTCGCAAGTCGTCGGCTTTTTTTGCCTCGATTCCCCAAGGCGCTATCTGTGCCGCCACCTCGTCCGCTATCATCGGGTCGTCCTCAACTATCAGCATCTTGTACATTTCCTCGCCTCCTTTCAGTTCTTATTTATATTTTAGGCTCTGTCGGCTATCTCTTTCGTTATCTTCGCAACAAATTCGTCAAGCGTCATTGAGATGTTTTCGCTGCCGTCGCGTGTGCGGACGGAAACGGTGCCTTCTTCCGCTTCTTTCTGACCGATTATCAGCATATACGGAACTCTGTCAACCACCTGCGCTTCGCGGATAAGATATCCGATCTTTTCGTTTCTCTGATCAAGTTCGCAGCGGACGTTGGCATTTCGCAGCGCTTCATATACTTTTTTGCCGTATTCCGTACTCTTTTCGGAAACAAGAAGTATTTTTGTTTGCAGGGGAGCGAGCCATGTCGGGAATTTGCCCGCATAATGCTCAGTCAGTATTCCGATAAATCTTTCTATTGAGCCGAATACGACGCGGTGAATCATTATCGGTCTCTGTTTTTCACCGTTTTCCGCAACATATTCAAGTTCAAAGTTAAGCGGCATCTGGAAGTCAAGCTGTATCGTTCCGCATTGCCATGTACGGCCTATCGAGTCTTCAAGGTGGAAGTCTATCTTCGGTCCGTAGAATGCGCCGTCGCCCTCGTTTATCGTATAGGGCATATTGAGTTTTTCGAGAGCGGCTTTCAATCCGTTTGTCGCGTCCTCCCAATCCTCGTCGCTGCCCATGCTGTTTTCGGGACGTGTGGAAAGCTCAACCGCATACTTAAAGCCGAATTTGCCGTAAACCTCATTGATAAGGTGTACAACGCCCGCTATTTCGTCCGTTATCTGGTCTCTTCTCATAAAGATATGCGCGTCGTCCTGCGTGAAGCAGCGGACTCTGAAAAGACCGTGAAGCGCGCCGCGAAGTTCGTGACGGTGAACAAGCCCGAGCTCTCCCACGCGCAGGGGCAACTCTCTGTAACTGTGCGGACGGCTTTTGTAGACCATAACTCCTCCGGGGCAGTTCATCGGCTTTACGCAATATATGTCATCGTCTATGACAGTCGAATACATATTGTCCTTGTAGTGATCCCAATGTCCGCTTGTTTCCCAGAGTTTTCTGTTCATTATCATCGGGGTGGAAACTTCGACATAACCTGCTTTTGTATGAAGTTCGCGCCAATAGTCTATAAGCGTGTTTTTCAGTTTCATACCGTTGGGCAGGAAGAACGGGAAGCCGGGTGCTTCGTCGCAAAGCATAAAGAGTCCCATTTCTTTGCCTATTCTTCTGTGGTCTCTCTTTTCTGCTTCTTCAAGCATTTTCAGATGTTCGTCAAGTTCGGTCTGATTTCTGAACGCGATACCCTTGACGCGGGTAAGCATCTTGTTGTTCTTGTCATTTTTCCAATATGCACCCGATTGCCCCGTTATCTTGAACGCTTTGAGCGCTTTTGTGTAGCAAAGGTGAGGACCTACGCACATATCCGTGTATTCGCCCTGCTTGTAAAAACTTATCTGCGCGTCGGGGGCAAGGTCTCCGATATGCTCGACTTTATATTTCTCTCCGAGGTCTTCCATAAGTTTTATCGCTTCTTCTCTCGGAAGAATAAACGGTCTTATCGGAAGATTTTCTTTTACGATCTTTTTCATTTCCGCTTCAATAGCCGCAAGGTCTTCGTCCGACAATTTCTCTTCACCGAGGTCTACGTCGTAATAAAATCCCGTTTCGGTCGCGGGGCCGTAGGCAAAATCCGCGTCGGGGTGAAGCCTCTTTATCGCCTGCGCCATAATATGCGCCGCGCTGTGTCTTATAACGTGAAGTTCTTCCTCTTCGGGACACTCCGCAACGGTTCCGTCATTGTAGATAACTTTCATTGTCTGTATCTCCTTAAATACGATTGTTTTTATGTTAAGTCTTTGCTTTTATTCTGTTTCGGTATTTTTTATCTGACGCTCCTGCGCTCTTCGCTGTTCGCGTCTTTGAGAAATAAGTCCGGGCAGTCCGCCTTTTCCCGTGTGGCATTCTTTTGAAAAGATGTGGATCAGCAGTTCTTCCGCGGACGCGATAAACGCGATAATCACAACTCCGATGCAATACCACAGCGCAAACGTCAAATTTAGTATGAACGGAACGGTAAACACCGCAAGCCCCGTTATTTTGTTCATCAGAGTGTGAAGCGAAACGAACTTTTTGAATTTTATTGCGCCGACAATGTATGAGCAAAGACGAACGAATGCGGCTGCCGCAATAAGCATCCACACATGCGGCGTAAAAAGCGCAATAAGGTTCGGCAAAAGCCTGATTATCATAACCCCGTAAAACAAAATGTCCGCAATGCTGTCAAGTTTTGCGCCGAAAGCCGTTTCGGTATTTGTCAATCTCGCAAGCGTGCCGTCAACGACATCGCTGACGCCGCATATTCCGTAGACGATAAAAAACGGCAATGTCAGAGGCTCCGTCAAAAAAAGGCACAATGTTCCGACAATTCTTATAAACGTGCAAATGTTCGGAGGCGTAAATACTTTTTTCATTTGAAGTTTCATATTCCTTATGTAATGTTATCTTTTACCTTTTTTGAGAATGTTCAGCAGTATATATATCCCGATGAAAGCGACAACCGACCCTGCAAGAATCGCATACATTGCGCCCACTTCAACTTTATTTCCGAAGAAATAAATACTGCAATCTATTGATTTACGAATGTTTTCGACCACATCATTCGGAAATCCGAGAGAGGACATCTCTCTGAAAACGCCTGCCAGCGAATGCGAACGGATAAGCGCCGTTCCGTATGTCCCCGGCAGAAACGAAAGCACTTTTTGAAGCCCGCCGCCGAACTGCGATATGGGCATATATGCGCCGCAGATGAAACCGTAGCCCGCGCTTACAACCGTTCCGACCGCCGAAATCTGCCCCTGTGAAGTCAGAAAGAAGTTGACTATGCTTGAAAGCGCCGTTCCGAACATGACAAGCAGGAACACGTCAAGCAGCGAAAGCAGAATGTCGCTTGCCGAAAGATACCAGCCCACATTTGCAAGATAGATAAAACTTGCGCCCTCTGCGATAAGACAAATGATAAATGTTGAAATGAACGTTGAAAGGTAGTAACTCAATGCAAGCGTTGATTTTTTGACGGGTGTCATCATCAGGTCTTTGCGCGCGCCGGTCACTTTGTCCTGAACCATTGTCATGTTGCAGCAGAATGCGACCGTGATACAGCATACGGCAAGCAGTGAAGAAAACAACTGTCCGCCCACGGTTGCGTCAATGAGTTCCTGCGGAAAATCCGCGACGTGCGCTGCTTCGAGCGACGATAAAAAACTGTCCTTATAGACTTTTGCCAGAAACGTTATGTAGAGAACAAGCAAAATAAGAGGCGTTATCAGGGACGAAAAAAGCATACCCTTATCTTTGAAAAACAGTTTGAGACCTCTTTTTGTAAGACTTCCGAGCGAACTCATCTGTTTTCACCTCCCTCGGGCTTTTTGCCTGTGACGGCAAGGAAAACATCGTCCATTTTGCCCTTTGTGATTTCATAATCAGAAAAAAGTTCGGGGTGTTCAAGTATGAGTTGCGTTGCTGCCCTTGTATCGGGAACGGAAACCCGGACCGCATCGCGTATCTTTTCAAACGGGAGTCCGAGATTGTTTATGTTGTCTTCGGAAACACCGTAAAGTGTAATAAAATCTCCCGTATATTTGTTTTTGAGTTCAAGCGGCGTACCCTCCGCGGATATTTTGCCTGAATCTATAATAACAACATAGTCCGCATCGGCGGCTTCTTCCATATAGTGCGTTGTCAGAAGCACCGTCATGCCGTCCGTTCGGCGCAGGTTGCGAACAACGTCCCAAAGCAGTTTTCTTGTCTGCGGGTCAAGCCCCGTTGTCGGCTCGTCAAGAATAAGCAATTCGGGCTTGTGCAAAATTGCCCGCGCAATGTCTATGCGTCTGCGCTGACCTCCCGAAAGTTTGCCGACGGTTCTGTTCAGCAGATTTTCAAAATCGAGCAGGGAAGCGAGTTCCGCAAGCCTTTTCTTGAATTCTTTGCCTGTTATACCGTACAGCGCCGCACGGCTTTGCAGGTTGTCCCTGACCGTAAGCGCTTTATCAAGTACGGAGCTCTGGAACACAACGCCGAGTTTTCGGCATATCTTTTCCATGCCTTTCTCCACATCTTCGCCGCAAACGAACACCGTTCCCGCATCTTTTGCAAGCTGTCCGCAGAGAATCGAAATAGTCGTTGACTTTCCCGCGCCGTTGACGCCGAGAAATGCAAACAATTCGCCTTTTTTTACTTGGAACGAAAGGTTTTGAACGGCTTTGACGTCTCCGAACGATTTGCAGAGTCCGTCAATGCTGATTATCTGTTCCATACGTTTTCTCCCGTTTTTATCTAATCTTTTTTCTGAGGTTTCGGCGTCTGAACGTCAAGATTGCCCGCTTTGACATACAAAAGCAACGATATGAACATTCTGCCGAACATCTGCACGAGTTGGTTTTCCGAAAAACTGCACATCTTCGTTGCACACAGCATACTTACGCCGTATGTAAATATCCATGCCTGCTGAAAAAGTATCTGCGCTTCGTCGTCGTTCACGTCATAGTCGCGTTTTATGCAGTTAATACATTTTTGAGCGTGTTCTCCTAGCTCGCCGAATACGACGTTGAAACTTGATGCTTCCGTGTGTTCTTTCATAAAAAGAAACTGAAAAAGTTTAGGCTCTTCGGTTGCAAATTTGACCATTCTCATTCCGAACTGTTTGAATGCGGGAGTGTATTCAAATGCGGTCATTATTTCTTTTTCGAATTCGCTTTGAACGGATTTTCTGACATCAGAGATGAGTTCTTCCATATTCCTGAAAACCGTGAATATCGGTCTTGCGGAACTTCCGAGTTTTGCGCCGAGTTCTCGCGCCGTCAGCGCCTCTATACCTTTGTCTTTTATCAGTTCTATTGCCGTATCGACAACTTCTTCTCTTGTAAACTTCGGTTTCGGCGGCATTTTTATCCCTCCCGAGCAGGCTTTTTGTATTATGCAACGCTTGTTTTTATTATACGACAAGTCGGCTTTTTTGTCAATACTGTATTTATTAAATATTTATTATAGTGGCAATAATAGGCAAATTTTTTATAACAGCGTTTTATTTCGTCAAAAACGATTGAACATATCAAGCTGAACGTTAATACGTATTAAAACTTAGTATTTCAGCAAAAAAAAAGACCTCAAAGTATGATTTGAGGTCTTGAATATATACTGTTTTATATCCGTGCGATAATAACTCCGTTTTGATAAAGATTGTACATCGCAAACGCGTGCATATTGTCACCGTTGTGCGCCTGTGTGTCAAAAGTCTGCGTTGCGTTTTCAACCACGATGACCTTTGCCTTGCAGTCGATTTCGTTGAAATGCGCTTTTTGCGTCAAAGCATATTGCATAACGGATATATCGGACATTCCGCCCGTGACTATGATGTTTTCAATCGTCGGAAGATTTGTTCCGAGCCATTTGACGTAATCGGGCGCGAGAAAGCCGTTTGTACAGTTCTTGTCAATTACGTCCGAATCGGGCAAAAAACGATTTAATTCGGGAATTATTTTGCATTCGTCCTCCGTGACGCAATGCAGGGGATAGGCGGTGAATTCCGTACTGACCGCAGAGTGCGAATCAATGAAGAAAAGTTTTCTCGATTTGTCGAAAAGGTCATTTACCTTTTCTATTTTCGGAATTATCTTTTCAAGACGCGGCGATGCCATTGCTCCGCGAAGAAAAAAACCGACTATCGGGTCTATGTTTACAACCACTGTTTTTTCGGCGTTGAGGGAAAGTTTTTTGAGGTCTACCGTAACGTCGTCGACAAGTCTTTGAACGCCGTTCATCGGAAAAAGTTTCAGTCCAAGTTTCATTTCAGACCTCCTCAAACCGATTGCAGCAATTTGAGTTCTTCTTCTCTGTTTTCCGCTCCGAACAGGGCGGAACCGACAACCGCACAGTCAACGCCCGCATCTTTGCAGTCAATGATCGTTTGTCTGTTGACTCCGCCGTCGGTCTGAATCATGAACGAAAGTCCTCTTTTTGCTCTTTCGTCGCGGAGTTTTCTGCATTTTTCAAGGCAGTCTGCCATGAATTTCTGTCCGCCGAAACCCGGTTCAACGGTCATAACAAGCACCATTCCGACCTTGTCGAGAAACGGATAAATATCTTCAACAGGGGTGTTGGGCTTGACGGAAATCGACGGGACAGCGCCGTTTTCTTTTATCAGTTCGATACATTTGTCGGGACAATTTGTCGCTTCGATATGGAACGTTACTATGTCCGCACCCGCTTTGCAGAAACGCTCTATATATTTTTCGGGTTCGGTTATCATGAGATGCACGTCAAGCGGAATATCGACACTTGATTTGAGGTCTTTGACAATGGGCAGTCCGAATGTGATGTTCGGAACAAAATGACCGTCCATAACGTCAACGTGCAGGTAATCAGAGTCTTTTACTGTCAAAACATCGTCTCTGAGCCATGCGAAATTCGCACTCAGAATGGATGGGGAAATTTTCATGATATTTTCTCTCCTATTCTTTCAATCTTCTTGCTTTCCGTGTCAAAGAAAATTCCGTCTATGCGAACGTCGTCCGTCGCCTTTTCGAAAACAACGGGCATTCGCGTTCTGAATTTTTCTATCACACATTCTTTTTTCACGCCGAGCACGGAGTCATGCGCTCCGCACATTCCGAGGTCGGTTATGTATGCGGTACCTTTCGGCAAAAACTGTTCGTCTGCGGTCTGAATATGCGTATGTGTTCCGAAAACCGCCGTGACTTTGCCGTCAAGATAAAACCCGAGTGCGCGTTTTTCGCTCGTCGCTTCCGCATGTATGTCAACCAAAATGTAGTCCGCGTCGATTTTTTTCAGCAGTCCGTCAACGGTCGTGAACGGGTTATCGACGTTTTCAACGTTTACCTGTCCCAAAAGATTTATCACGGCAACCGTGCCGAACGGGGTTTTTATTTCCGTATATCCCGTACCCGGCGCCGAAGACGGAAAATTCGCGGGACGGAGTATGTAATCTTCTTCGTCAAGCAGGGGATAGATGCTTTTTTGTTTGAAGACGTGGTTACCCGTCGTTATAACGTCCGCGCCGCAAAAATGCAGTTCCCGTGCGTCATCGGCGGAAATTCCGTTGTACTTGTTCGCGTTCTCGCCGTTGACAACGACAAAATCCGCACCGTATTTATTTATCAGACGGGGCAGAACTTTTTTGACAGCATCAAGTCCGATGTCCGCAACAACGTCGCCGAGACAGATAAATTTCATATATTTTCTCCGTTTTGGTATTCGAATAAATTCTACCTAATCATTATAACCCGTTTTTCGACAAAAAGCAATAGAAGAAAATAATTTTTTTTCACATATTGCTTTTTTCGGCGAAATGTATTATAATCATCTTGTATAGGAGAAGATTTGAATATGGCATTACCTTTTGTGACCGCAATAGTCGTTGCGGCGGGAAATTCAACGCGTATGGGACGCAACAAACTGCTGCTGTCAGTGGGCGGAGAACCGCTGATAGTCAAGACCGTTGCCGCTTTTGTCAACGCCGAAAGCGTGCGTGATATAGTTGTTGTTACGTCTTCGGACGATGTAAAAAAAGCAATAACCGAAAAGCAATTTTTGAAAAATATAATGTTTGCGAACGGCGGAAACTGCCGTCAGGAATCTGTCCGTAACGGCTTTTATGCCGTTTCCCCGAACACTGAAATAGTTTGTGTGCATGACGGCGCACGTCCTTTTGTCTTGGCTGACGATATAGACAGCGTGAATGCCGCCGCCGCAGAGTTCGGCGCAGCCGTCTGCGGTGTCCGTGCGGTAAATACAATTAAGACCCTTACGCCCGACGGTTTTATAGACGAGACCGTCAACCGTGAAAAAGTTGTTTCGGTCTTTACTCCGCAGGCGTTCAGACGTGATATATATGCCGAGGCGCTCTGTCGTGCGGAAAAATCGCTTCATTTATATACGGACGATTCGGGACTTGTCGAAGCTTGCGGTTATCCCGTCCGTTTTATCGAATGCGACCGCTGCAATATAAAAATAACGTATCCGTCCGATTTGAAGTGATCACAGCGGCGTTTTTTGCAGATATTCCCGAAGCGCAAGCAAAGCCTTTTTTTCCAGCCGTGAGATGTATGAGCGTGAAACGCCGAGCCGCTGCGCGGTTTGTTTTTGCGTAAGAGGCGGTTCGGTCAGCCCGTAACGAAGTTCGATTATCGTTCGCTCTCTGTCGTCCAGCTGCGTTCTTATACCTTTTATCAGTTGTTCGACGCACATTTTTCTGTAAACCGAGTCGAGAATTTTATCCTCTTCGGCTATTACGTCTATCAGCGACAGTTCGTTTCCGTCCTTGTCGGTCTCGATGTGTTCGTTCAGCGATATTTCATTTGCCGCACGTTTCTTTTTTCGGAAATGCATACGGATTTCATTTTCGACGCACTTTGCGGCATAAGTCACGAGCCTGACCTTCTTCTCGGGCTTGTAACTGTCAACGCCTTTTATCAGACCTATCGAACCTATCGAAATAAGGTCGTTCTGGTCTTCTGCGGACGCATAGTATTTTTTAACGATGTGCGCAACAAGTCTCATGTTGTGTTCGATGAGTTTCGAACGTGCGCTGTCGTCTCCTTTCAGCATTTTTTCAACGAGTTCCTTTTCTTCTTTTTCGGAAAGCGGCGGTGGAAACGACCCTGTCTGACCGATATGCAGTATAAGCAGAAACAGATTTAAGAAAGAACCGAACATATTATAATGCCTCCCTTGTAATTTCAATTTATGGCGGAACTCGGCTTGTCTATGAGTTTTTTACATTTAATCGTGAATTTTAATTCGGAACAACAGATAAAATAATTTCGGAGCATGATGTTTTATGGCTAAGCTTTATTTCAAATTCGGCGCGATGGGCAGTTCGAAAAGCGCACAGGCGCTGATGACAAAATTCAATTATGAAGAGAAAAACAAAAATGTTTTTCTGATGAAGCCCGCAACGGACGACAGGGGAGACGAAGTTGACGAATTCGGCAACGTCACGGCGGAAGTTCGGAGCAGAATAGGGTTGAAAGCCCCTGCGATAACCGTGTCGGACAACGATAACATTATAGATATGTACTTGGAGCGTGACAAAAAGCAAAAGGTCGATGTCATAATCTGCGACGAATGTCAGTTTTTGACGGAAGTTCAGATAGAACAGATGAAAGACATCGCGGATATGTATGATGTTCCCGTTCTGTGCTTCGGGCTTCGCGCGGATTTCAGAACACGGCTTTTCCCCGGAAGCAAGCGGCTTTTTGAGATAGCGGACAGCATAACCGAGATCAAATCCATTTGCCGCTGCGGCAGAAAAGCGACCGTCAATGCACGTCTTGACGGAAAAGGCAACATTCTGACCGAAGGTTCTCAGGTATTTATCGGCGGCAACGAAAGTTATGTCGGAATGTGCTACAAATGTTATCATGAGCAGATAAGAAAACAAAACGGCGAAAAATAAAAAATTTCGGAATGCGCAGCAGCGTTCCGAACAACAAAGGAGGAACTTCACATGGCAAACCTTACCCCTCACAACGAAGCGGCTCTCGGCGATTTTGCCAAAACCGTGCTTATGCCCGGTGACCCGCTCCGCGCTGAATTTATCGCAAATACTTTTCTTCAAGACGCAAAACTTGTCAACAATGTCCGCGGTATTCACGGTTACACGGGAACATACAACGGCGTAAAAGTTTCTGTTATGGCAAGCGGCATGGGTATGCCGTCCATCGGTATATATTCTTACGAACTGTATACTGTTTACGGCGTGCAGAACATCATGCGTATCGGCTCTGCGGGGGCGATAAACCCGAATATAAAGGTTCGCGACATTGTTATAGGGCAGGGCGCTTGCACCAATTCCAATTTTGCGGCGCAGTATCATCTGCCCGGAACTTTTGCTCCGATAAGCAGTTACAAAATGCTCCGTCATTGTGCTGATATTGCCGAAGATATGGGACTCCGTTATCATGTCGGCAACATTCTTTCGTCTGATACATTCTACAATGACGAAGAGGGACTTCCTGACGGGTTGAAGTCAACGCCGTCCTGGAGCAAAATGGGCGTTATGGCGATAGAAATGGAAGCAGCCGCGCTTTATATGAATGCCGCAAGATGCGGACGCAACGCGCTTGCGATATGCACGATTTCCGACCATATCCTGACAGGCGAAAATCTGCCCGCGATAGAAAGACAAAATTCGTTTACGGAAATGATGGAACTTGCGCTTAAAACCGCAGTTGCGTTGGACGCCGAATAAAGGAGGTTTTCCGAAATGACGAAAGAAGAACTCTGTGCGCTTGCGATAGATGCAATGAAAATGGCTTATGTCCCGTATTCGGGTTATACCGTGGGCGCGGCTCTTCTGACTTCGACGGGAAAAGTTTTTACGGGCTGCAATATAGAGAACGCATCGTTTACACCGACGGTATGCGCGGAAAGAACGGCTATCTTTAAGGCTGTCAGCGAGGGCGAACGCAAATTTGAAATGATTGCGGTTGCGGGCGGCAAAGGCGGCGTTGTCAACGGTGAGTTTCCTCCGTGCGGCGTTTGCAGGCAGGTGATGGCGGAGTTTTGTTCGCCTGAGTTTCCCATTCTTTTCGTTGTCGGAGACGGGAAGTATACCGAGCATACTCTCGGAGAAATTCTTCCGAATGCCTTCTACCCGAATTTTGTCACAAATTGATTTGTGCAGTTTATACAAATGCATACAAATCTATTGACATTATAGGTAAATTGTGATAAAATTTTTACGAACAAGCAGTAAAATACTGCATATTTTTAGGAGGTTCTTTTATGAAAAAGTTTCTTGCTGTTTTCCTGGCGGTAGTCATGGTGGCAGGCCTTTTCGTTCTCTCCGCATGCGGAAATAAGGAGAATAATCCTACTTCTACATCCGGAACTGACGACAAAACCCCGGCTTCCGACTACAAAATCGCGATGATCACCGACTACGGAGACATCACCGACCAGTCTTTCAACCAGACCACCTACGAGGCGTGCAAAGCATTCGCAGAGGCTAACAACCTTCAATTCGAGTACTTCAAGCCCGCAGATAACTCCGACGCCGCTCGTGAGTCTATGATAGACAACGCGGTTGATAAGGGTTACAACGTTCTTGTTATGCCCGGTTATGCGTTCGCGACCGCTATCCTCAGCCGCGCTCCGCAGTATCCCGACGTTAAATTCTTCGCGCTCGACGTTGCTCAGGGCGACTTCCTTGAAGCAGGCGTTAAACTCGCAGGCGAAACCTACGACTACAAACCCGAAAACTGGGATTTCGACAAATATGTAAAACTTGACAACATTTACAGCGCTATTTACAAAGAAGAACTCAGCGGTTACATGGCAGGTTACGCCGCAGTTAAACTCGGCTACACCAAACTCGGCTTCCTCGGCGGTATGGCGGTTCCCGCGGTTATCCGCTTCGGTTACGGTTTCGTTCAGGGTGCTGACGAAGCAGCAAAAGAACTCGGCATCACCATCGATATGAACTATGTATACGGCGGTCTTTTCCAGGGCGACCCCGCGATCACCGCTAAAATGGACACTTGGTTCGCTAACGGCACGCAGCTCGTGTTCGCTTGTGGCGGCGGCGTTTACACCTCCGCGGCAGAGGCTGCCAAGAAAGTCGGCGCTAAAATCATAGGCGTTGATACCGACCAGAGCCCCATCATTGATAAGGGCTACGGCAAAGGAATCACCGTTACGTCCGCTATGAAGGGCCTTTATCCCGCAACGTACGACACCCTTACCGACATCATTGCCGGCAAATGGGATAACTACAAGGGTAAGATCGTTTCTCTCGGTCTCGTAAACGGCGAAGACCCGACCAAGAACTACGTTCAGCTTCCTATGGATACCACGCAGTTCGGCGATACGTTTACCAAAGAGGATTACACCGCTCTCGTTAAGAATATGTTTGAGGGCAAGGTTACCGTATCCGATGACACGACCGTATTCCCGACCGTTACCAATTCCAACGTATCCGATCAGGGCAGAATAGTCGGCTAATCATTGTTAAAATAAGGGAATTGAAAAGATCAGATTCCCCGAACATTGACAGGGGTGTCCGAAAGCGGACACCCCTGTTTTGCAAAGAAACAGGAAAAAACAGTAAGAAAGGGGGAGATCGTTATGGCGGAACAGTATGCGATAGAAATGTTGCATATAACGAAAAGGTTTGCGGGAATAACCGCGAACGACGATATAACTCTCCGACTTAAAAAAGGTGAAATCCACGCGCTTCTCGGCGAGAACGGCGCGGGAAAATCGACTTTGATGTCCGTTCTTTTCGGTATATATCAGCCCGAAGAGGGTGAGATCTACAAGGACGGCAAAAAGGTCAGCATAAAAGACCCGAACGATGCGAATGCGCTCGGAATAGGAATGGTACATCAGCATTTCAAACTTGTTGAGTGCTTTTCCGTTCTCGACAATATAATGCTCGGTGTCGAACCGACGAAAGCGGGTTTCCTGCAAAAGCGCGTCGCACGCAAAAAGATACTTGAACTTTCGGATAAATACGGACTCAGCGTTGACCCCGATGCGATTATCGAAAATATCTCCGTCGGAATGCAGCAGAGAACCGAAATTCTGAAAATGCTTTACAGAGAAAACGAAATACTTATATTTGACGAACCCACCGCGGTTCTTACTCCGCAGGAGATAACGGAACTTATGCAGATAATGCGTAACCTTGCGGCAGAGGGAAAATCGATACTTTTCATTTCTCACAAATTGAACGAGATAATGGAAATAGCGGACCGCTGTACTGTTTTGCGTAAAGGCAAATATGTGGGCACTGTCGATATCAAAGATACGACCAAGAACGAACTTTCTCGCATGATGGTCGGCAGAGATGTTGAATTTGTGGTTCAGAAGGACGAACACCCCGTCGGCGATACCGTTCTTGAAGTCGAGGGGCTTTACGCTCGAAGCCGTATACATAAAAAAGACGCGGTCAAAAATGTTTCGTTCCGTGTTCGCAGAGGTGAGATTGTCGCTATCGCGGGCATTGACGGAAACGGACAGACCGAACTTGTTTACGCTCTTACGGGACTTGAAAAAATCAAAAAGGGAAAAATTTTGCTTCTCGGAAAAGATATTTCCCACGCTTCTGTCAGAAAGAGAAATGTTTCGGGAATGAGCCATATTCCCGAGGACAGACACAAACACGGTCTTGTTCTTGATTATTCACTTGAAAACAATCTCGTTTTGCAACGTTATTTCACTCCGAAATTTACTAACAAAGCGGGCTTTCTTAAAAAACGCGTAATTCGCGGTTACGCAAAAGACCTTATCGAACGTTTTGATATTCGTTCGGGACAGGGAAGCGTTACAATTGCAAGAACCATGTCGGGCGGTAACCAGCAAAAGGCTATCGTTGCCCGTGAAGTGGACTGCAATCCCGACTTGCTTGTTGCGGTTCAGCCTACAAGAGGTCTCGATGTCGGCGCTATCGAAAACATTCACCGTCAACTGATAAATCTGCGTGACGAGGATAAGGCGGTATTGCTTGTATCTCTCGAACTTGATGAGGTCATGAGCGTTGCGGACAGAATCCTTGTTATGTATGAGGGTGAAATTGTCGGACAACTTGACCCGAAGAAGATAACCGTTGAAGAACTCGGACTTTATATGTCCGGCGCAAAGAGAGAGGAGGTTTATGATGCCTAAGAAAAGTTTCGGACGTCGCCTTGTAGGCAATAATGTCTTCCAGACGATAGTTGCTTCCATTCTCTGTGTCATAATCGGACTCATCATCGGTTATGTCGTTCTTCTGTGCATAAACCCTGACGGCGCATTCAAAGCCATTACGGATATGCTCAAAAACTTTATGACGTTCTCGCGCGCCACGTTGCGTGTAAAGAACCTCGGCAATACACTTGTAACGACCGTTCCTCTTCTTATGTGTTCGCTGTCGATACTGTTCTGCTATAAGGCGGGACTTTTCAATATCGGCGCTGCGGGACAGTACGTTATCGGTGCAGGCGTTGCTCTTTATGCGGCGCTCGGTTTGGGGCTTCCGTGGTATCTGTGCATACTCCTTGCAATCGTTGCGGGTGCTGTGCTCGGAACCGTCAGCGGTCTGCTCAAAGCCTATTGCAACGTCAATGAGGTTATCAGCGGAATCATGCTCAACTGGATAAGCCTTTATCTTGTCAATATGCTTTTGAACATTGTAAAAGAGCCTACCAGCCCTTACACAAAGAGCGTTCTCGGTGTTAATTCAAAGGCAATTATTCCGTCTCTCGGAATAGGTAAACTTCTCAATAACAACTATGCAACGATTGCAATTCCCATTGCTGTTCTTGTTGCAATTATAATCTGGGTAGTCCTTGACAAAACAAAATTCGGTTATGAATTGAAGGCGACGGGCTATAACCGTCACGCCGCAAAGTATTGCGGTATGGCTGAAAAACGCAACATCGTTGTAACTCTTGTTATCGGCGGTGCGCTTGCGGGCTTCGGCGCGGCTCTGTATTATCTCACGGGTATTATGCAATGGTCGTGCAGCGAATCTTCCGTTCCGGCAATGGGCTTCAACGGAATTGCGGCGGCGTTCCTCGGCGGACTTCATCCGATAGGTTCGATATTCTCGTCGTATTTCATTCAGCACATCACAAGCGGCGGTGCATACATCGACAAGATGGTATATTCGTCACAGATCTCCGACCTGATATCCGCAATCATAATTTACCTGTGCGGATTCGTATTCTTTGCGAAGACCGTGCTCAACAAATGGCTTATGACCCGCGATGCGGCAGCCGCTCGCAAACTTGAAGAAAAACAGGCTGCTGCGGTTTCTTCCGAAGAGAAAGGAGGTAAGGCTGAATGACGTTACTTGTTCAATATACTTTGATTTACGCTTCGGTTCTTATCCTTGTCGCTCTCGGCGGTTGCTTTGCAGAGCATTCGGGCGTTATCAACCTCGGACTTGAAGGTATTATGATAATGGGCGCACTCGGCGGCGCATTGACTTTGAAATATCTTTGTGCTGCATGGCAGGGCGTTCCCGCAATAGTTCTTATTCTTTCCGCTGTATTGGTTGCGGCGCTTGTCGGACTGATATATTCATTGCTGTTAAGTGTGGCATGTGTTACATTCAACGCGGACCAGACAATAGTCGGTACGGCGCTGAATATGCTCGGACTTGCCGCTTCCGTTATTATCGCAAGAGCGATAAATACGGCTGAATCTCCCGACAACGTTTCTTCAAGCATAACTTATTACGACGGCAAAGGCGCATTTGTGCAGAAGATAGGAGACTTTGAACTTAACTGGTTCATGGTCATAACCGTTATCTTGCTTATTGTGGCTTACATACTGCTCTACAAAACAAGATTCGGTCTGCGTCTTATGGCGTGCGGCGAACATCCGCAGGCGGCGAACAGCGTCGGAATAAGCGTTTACAAAATGCGTTATGCGGGCGTTATGATTTCGGGTGTCCTCGGCGGTATCGGCGGTATCGCATATATCACCGCAGGCGTCAGCGAATGGAAATTTGAGGGCGGCGTTGCAGGCTTCGGTTTCCTTGCTCTTGCCGTTATGATATTCGGTCAATGGAAGCCCACGCGCATTGCGCTTGCCGCGCTTCTGTTCGGTCTTTTCCGTGCTCTTTCAAATGTTTATTCGGGTATCGGATTCCTTGCGAACCTGAACATCAGCAGTTCCATTTACAATATGATGCCTTATGTTATTTCACTTATCGTTCTTGCGTTTACTTCCAAGAAATCAAGAGCGCCGAAAGCAGAGGGCATACCCTACGATAAGGGACAACGATAATATTAAATCCTATCGGCGGGGATTTTT
>ERZ839767.141-NODE-141-length-119156-cov-10.279964_pt1 | contig 119156 bp, 120 predicted proteins | sample MGYA00519879_ERZ839767 | MGnify/ENA primary metagenome ERZ839767 (study PRJEB31850, sample SAMEA3708852) | human gut metagenome | biome: human gut; feature: human-associated habitat; material: faeces | place: China | collected 2014 ...
TCGGTATCAGATAATCGGGGCTGATGTTTTCCTCAAAGGTTTCGTTCAGCTTTGGATTGGTTTCAAAGTTGAAGTATGCCACATTTTCGTAATGGGTGCGCCCAAACTCCAGAATGGAATAGGTCTTTCCGACCTGTCTTGCGCCCTGTAAAATAAGGGGCTTGCGGTGTTCGCTTTCTTTCCACGCTTCCAAGAAGCCCATAATCTTTCTATACATAAGCAGTCCTCCTTAAAGGTACTGACCATAGTATAGCAGATATTCGCGTAAAAATCAATGAAATTTACTTGAATTTTCGCACTAATTAACACGATTATTTTCTCTAACCTCTCACGATACGACACGAACACCGCAATTTCTGCATTTTATACCTCTCCGAACTTGGTCGTCATCAGCTTGTAAAGCTCGGTATTGCGGGGGAACTTGTTGACAAACGGCACAAGAGAACTGCCGACCTTGAGAAGCCCCTGTCCTGCGCCGACATTCGTAATATAACTGAGCTGAAGGTCGGAGATATTAAGGAGCTTGGCAAGCTCGATACGGTCTGTGGACGCTTGGTTGAGCATAATGATAAACTCGCTGTTGGCAAGCATTGTCCTTGCCGTGTGGCTCTGCAAAAGGTCGTCCACATTCTGCGTGATACCCGTGCAGTACGCACCGTATTTTCTTACTCTTTTCCAGAGCGTAAAGAGGAAGTTGGCGGAGTATTCGTGCTGAAAGAGCAGATAAATCTCATCAATAAAAATGAAAGTGTTTCTGCCTTTGGCTCTGTTCTGGGTAATACGGTTCAAGATGCTGTCAAGAACAACAAGCATACCGATAGGCTGTAACTGCTTGCCGAGGTCAAGAATGTCATAGCAGATAAGGCGGCTGTGGGTATCCACATTCGTATGCTTGGCAAAGGTGTTCAAAGAGCCATCCGTGAAAAGCTCAATGGCAAGGGCGATTTCCTGCGCTTCTGGCTCGTCCTGCTTCAACAACTCCTCACGGAAGTCCTGCAAGGTCGGCGGCGTTCCCATATAGTTGCCTTGCTGATAGTACCGATACACCGAAGCGGTACAGCGGTCAATGATAGATTTCTGCTTTGCGCCAAGACTGCTGCCGCCGATGAGCTGTTCGCAAAGGGACAAAATAAACTCCGATTTCAAGATAACGGGGTTTGCGCCGTCACCGTAATCGGAGTTCATATCCATAGCGTTGATATGGTTTTCGCTCGTTGCTGAGATGTGAATGACCTCGCCCTGCATTGCCTTAACAAGCGGCGAATACTCTCGCTCTGGGTCAATGATGATAATATCGGCGTTGGGGTCGGTCAGAATGATGTTCGTCATTTCTTCCTTTGCCGTAAAGGATTTGCCTGCACCCGATACGCCGAGGATAAAGGAATTACCGTTGAGCAGGTGGCGGCGGTTGGCGATAATCATATTCTTGCTGATTACATTCTGCCCGTAATAAACGCCGTTCTCGTGATAGATTTCCTGCACCCGAAACGGAATAAACACCGCAAGACTTTCCGTTGTAAGGGTGCGCAGGGCGTCAATCTTTCGCACACCGAAAGGCAGCACCGTATTTAAGCCGTCCATCTGCTGATATTTCAGCACGGCAAACTGACACAGGTGCTTTCTGGCAGTCGTAAGCAACGCTTCTGTGTCGCTGTCAAGCTGCTCCTTGCTGTCAGCCGTATGCACCATAGTCAGCACGGCGAACATCATTCTCTGGTCACGGGTCGTAAGGTCATCAAGGAACTCCTTGCTTTCTTTTCGCTGCTGCTCCAAGTCATACGGTACAACGGCAGAAAAGTTGTTGTTCTGGTTTTGCTTTCGCTGCCAATTCGTGATATTGGTTTCCACGCCGAGCAGTCGGTTCTCCACCTCTCGCACGGCTTCATCTGTGGGAACGGGGATAATGTCAACGGAGAGCATCATATTTCTGTTCAGCTCACAAAGCTCCGCTACCATACTGTCCTTGATATAGGCGGCATATTCTCTGAGGAAAATCACACGCCCGTATCTGTCTCCCATTCTGAAACAGTCCTTTTCAAACTCAAAGGTGTCGGGACAGATAAAGTCCTTGAAGTCGTGACCCTTTCGCATCGTCTGGGAAATATCGAAGCGGAACGCCGTTTCTTCGCCTGTGCGGTAAAAGTCGTGAAAAATGCGGAGCTTTTCCTCGGCTTCAAGCTCCACGCAGCGTGACCCCAGACGGGAAAAATGGGCAATAAGGTCAGCACCCACACGGGCAAAGTAGTTTCGGGCTTCCTCGATGTTTTTCTTGCTGACAGATACCGTCACATACTTGTCCTGCACAATGGAGTTTGCTCCCGTTGCTTTTTCAAGGAGCATTTTGTTATATTCCTTGCGGTACTTATCCAGACCGTCATCAGCCATAGGAATGAGTATCGTCTGTTCAAAGTCCGCTTTGTTCAAGCGGCGGTTGTTGATTGTGATTTTCGTGGTAGCTCCGCTGTCAAGCGAATTAAGCAGCTCCGAGTATTCAAGGAACATTGCTTCCTTATCCTCACGGCTTGCTACGGCGTAATTGATGTCCTCAAATTTGAATGTCTTAGCGTACTTGTTCTTGCCGACAAGGAAGATACCGTCCTCCCAGATAGTTTTAATCGGGATAACGCTCTGTACCGATTTCGGCACGACAAACTTCTCCTTATCCTGCTTGAACAGGTTTTTGAGTGTTTTAAGCATTGTTCTTCAACGCCTCCTTTTCGTGATTTTGGATTGCTGCTTTCAGCGTTTCATAGTAGAGATTATCGGGCTGAAACATCAGCTTTTTCGGCATAAGGAACTCCGATTTAATCCACGCCCAAACGAACTGCTCGGCGTTCATACCGTTGTATGTTGTGCTTTTTTCATTAGCTTTCTGCTTTTTCTGTTTTTGTTTTAATTGCGCTTTTAAGGTGTTTAATTGGATTAAATCGCTATAATACTCCTGGCTAATCATTCCTGCAAAAACAGGGAATTGATCTATTACATCTTTTCTTTTATAAAAATCCGAGAATCGATAGAAAAGTGCAAACTTGCTTGCCATTAAATTTTGATGCTGAAACAAGTAAGAGACCATATTTCTCAGCGATGCCTTTTTGCCTTGCTGGTCTGCATCAGTCGCCATATTAGTTATAAATAAACCCAATGCACATTCAATTTCATTTTTTGCATCTTTATATGATAAAGCAGTTTTTTCTGCAAAATAGTTTATCTCTAAATTTGCAGGAGAAAAGTCCTCAGCTTCTTTGGAAAAAAACATTTTTCCGCCATCATCCCAATTATAACGAGCAATAACATAGGTGCTATTTCCTATAAGCATTACAAGAGCGTAAAGATAAGCAAATTCAGTTATCTTCCCTTTAGGTACCGTACACCGAGTGCTACACAAACAATAATCGATTATCTCTACCAATGCACTTTTGCCTGTCTTTGATTCGCCAGTAATTATATTGACCCCTTGCTTAAGCGGAACAACTCTCTTTTCGCCATTTTTATCAAATATAATGATGGATTTAATATAGCTCTTCATTTTGTATCAACTCCTAAAAAGAAAGATAGATGGTCTTCAGTTGCTTTAGAAAAGACAACACCAAGATAAAATGCACATTTAATCCATTCTCGGATATCGCCCTCAAAACCTTTATAATCAATTTTTTGGAGCAGGAAAATCTTGTGTTTTTCAATGGCTATTTTTTTCTCAGAGGATAAGATGATAATTGCTTCCTTGCAATATGGTTTAAGTGAATTGTATCTATCCACATAGCCTGACAGCCGTGTTTTTCCAGAAATCTTATTTTCATTAATGGTTTGAGGGGATTGAAACAGTGTATCTATTCGACTTCTTTTATTTGCGTTCACTAATTTTTCACGTGATTCGGCATATAGTAAAATAGGAATTGCCATAAACGGTAATTTAATCTCGCATGGTTTTTCGTAGCCAGAAAGAAAGCTTTGCATTAGTAAAGAATAAAAATGTGGATTCATTGACAGCCTTTTAATGTAATTAATGCTCATCTTTTTCTTCGCCTACCTTCCATTTAAAATCCGTTTCATCGACTATGTTATGTATAATTCCCCTCTGGAAGTAACCTTGATTACGAATTATTGAACCGAAATCATTAGCATCCCAAACCATTACATCATTATAGAGTTGTTTGGAAATCCGTATTTGTTCTTGCTCAGTCGTCCCTTCGGCATTCAAATCGCTATTCGCTTTGCTATACTGCAATTTTGCAGACAAATCTTCCGTATATGCATCAAGGCTTTCTAAATACATAAGGTTGTCCCTGAAATATTTAGCAACGGTTAAATCAGCTTTCCAATAATCTGACATAGCACTTGGAACCATTTTTTCATATTTAATCTCCCGAATGGATGCAACAAACTTTTTTTGTTCGAGTGTAGTAATTTTATCTGCAGGAAGTTTAGCTTTGGCATACTCATTTGGTAGCGGTGCAGTTCCTTTAGTCCCATACGCTACCGTCTGTGCCTGTAAAATCTCATCAAATGCAGGCTTTGTCACTTCCCATTTGTGCGGTGGATTTTTGACTCTTATTAGTATTTCACCAAGCAAAGCACCTATATAACTATCCCTGTTTTCGGAAGGAATATGACCTACGTATTTGGAGAATTCATTAGAAATCCCCGCAATTGAATTCTTGGCAGCTTCTATTGTAAATTTATCTAAAATCTCCAATAGATGATTTTCGTCGTAGGAATTCCCAAAAATTCTGTTATATTGGAATCTGAATGTTTCTTCATTTTTCTTCGAGACAGTCCCTATCTCTTTTAGGCGTGTTAGTTTCTCAGTCTTTGCTGTATTGTTCCAACCATAGAAGGGAGAGTCCTCTCTAATTGTAGCTGTAGTACTAAGTATATAACTAGAGAAATTCTTCACACGCTCATAGTCTACATACCAATTTGCAAGTGTCTTCCAAAAGTCTATATCCCTGTCTGAAATAAAACTTTTGCCAACATGATGCTTTACTTCTTTTTGAAAGCGACCACCCATATCGTTTATAATGCTTACATCGCCGTTTGTTTCAATTTGCAAAGTATCGCCATCTGCCAAGTCAAAGCAATCTTTTAATGCAATTAAATATTGATATATATCACCAGCCTTTTGCAATGTTGCATCATTAACTGCTCTCGCCACAATTGCCACCCTCTTTCATAATCGACCATTTTTCAGCATTACTTTTCCAAACTTTTTGCCATTCACTCTCATTGACAATCGCATCAAATACAGGCTCAAGGAAAGTCTGGATTTCAGCAATAACAAACGGAAATTCAAGCGTATCGTCTTTTATTGTTTTCAAAAAGTATTTCCAACGCTTTTGCATATCCTCGTCATCGGCAAGTGAAACAACCCGCTTAAAGCTATCTCTATCGTAGGGAGTGCCACGCCGCTGCAGGGTGTTAAAGATAGCGGATTGTAATCTTTCTCCGTCAAAATTGAATGTCCTTGAAAGATAATAAATATCGTAAAAATCTTTCATTCTTCCTGTCAGCTCAAAGCGCTGCAATATAGCATCAAACTTCTCGGCAATAGTGCTTTCAAGTGAATAAGTTTTGATTATCGGTGCCTCAAAATCTGGAAGTTGCGTACTGATTTTGCGTTCTTCAGCACGGGGGAATATAATATCACCCACACCAATGTCAATGTTGAATGGCACACGCACATTCTTTATGTGAGCAATAATTTGTGTACTGATACCGTGGTATTTCCTTTGTGGGGAAATTTCCTCAAATCCTTTTGCCTGCATTTCTATATAATCGTTGCCTGTTGGCGTGTCAATAATTTTACCAATCAAATCTTTTATATCTTCTATAGAATTAGGGTATCCACGGAGCAGAAAATCGACATCAATAGTAGCTCTGCTTTCGAAATTGGTTAGGGTATAAATGAACAGTCCGCCTTTGAGTATCAGCGTATCTCCATACCCCGATTTAGATAATTTTCTCAGAAATTCTTCTTGAACAAAAAGCTGCAAGCATTGTTGATAACTGATACCCGAAGCCTTTGCCTTATTTCTGAGCTTTGCCAAAACGGAAGCTGCTTTGTCTGCCATTACAACCACACTCCTATCAGTTCTTTTACCTTTTTCTGCACACGCAGCTTCTTGGCATACATCATAAGATTGGGGATATTCTTTTTCGGGTCATTAACATATCCCTGTATTGCTTTATTGAAAATTTCCTTATCCATTTTACTCATATTTTTTAGAACATCACATATCGTCCTGTCACGGTCATAAATTCGGACTTTTGTAAAATCGATTTTGCCGGTTGTTTCGCCAAGCGTAACCAACTCTGGCTCAATGCGATATGCTTTAATAAACGGGTACTCTATGTTAGTTCGCAATTTTGAAATATTCCTATCTATTGCAAAACACCATTCGGCAGGGTTTCTATCACTGTACTTGTAATAAAACAGCGCTGTTTCCATGCAAAGAACAGCATCTGGAAACAATGTGTTGATGATAACTATTTCTCTGGTTTCACAGCTTTCAATCCAATGATAATAACCACGTCTTATTCTTTCAATATAGCCTTCGTCCAAAAGTTGTTTAATGTCGGCATAATATAGCTTGGCTTTAAGAATTTCGGCAGTAGACATCACATAATGATGTTGCTCAAAAATCTTTTTCACCACTTTAATATCATTTTCACGCAGCATTCGCACACCTCTACTTAATTGCCTCAAATTCGTTAATCGGTCGGGTACTTTACTATATTATTATATACTATTTTCATATAGAAAGTCAATAGCGAACTACCCACTTGTTTGTTTCCAAGTGGGTAGTTCGCTATTGATAAGGTGGATGGCTTGTCCACAATTGAAGCATACGGGGCTGATATTGAATTAGACAGCAACTTGAAATTTTGTTGAAGCGATAGCGTATAGATTTATAGTCCGTTCTATCTCTCCAACCTCGATAGAATAAGGCTTTTCGGCACTTTTCCCATTGTCAGAATCGTCGTATTTTTTAATTCTGTCGAGTGTCGAAAAGCTATGTATCTTAAAGCCAAAGACCTCCCGCTTGTCCTCGTATTTGATACATTGGAACATTTCCGATGCTTCTCTGGGCACGGAAGAGCTCGGCCACCTCGAGATGATAGGCGCCATCGTGCACCAGTTGACGCGCTCGATGAGCATCGACGAGATCAGAAAGGCCGGGTTTGATGCGTATTTCGTTGATCACACGGCGGGCGTCTATCCTGCTGCCGCTTCGGGCTTCCCGTGGGACGCCGCATCCATGGCCGTGAAGGGCGACGTGATCACCGACCTTTCCGAGGACATGGCGGCAGAGCAGAAGGCGCGCACGACCTATGACAACATCCTGCGGCTCAGCGACGATCCAGACGTAAACGACGTCATAAAGTTCCTGCGGGAGAGGGAGGTCGTCCATTATCAGCGCTTCGGTGAGGGGCTTCGCCGCGCCGTAGAAAAGATGGATCAGAAGAATTTCTATTCGACCAATCCGGCGTTTGATAAATAAATACTGGCGCATATGTGCATTTATGTCATATGCGCCGATTTTTTATACATTTTGAAAAAAATGATGACATGAGAAAAAATAGGTGCTATAATATTTTGAAAAAATTTTGGCCGAAACGGTCGAAACAGGGATGGATTTGTTTTGGTATTCAGCTCCGCAATATTTTTGTTCGCCTTTCTTCCGGCGGTTTTTATAATATACAGGCTGTTGCCGGGCATCCGCTCGCGCAATGTGTTCCTCGCATTAAGCAGCCTTGTGTTCTACGCATTCGGGCAGCTCGTCTATCTGCCGCTGTTTCTCGCATCGATACTCATCAACTACATATCCGGCCTGCTCCTGTCGGGTAAATTCAGACGCAGCCGCCTGATACTTACGCTCGCCGTCGTTCTCAATCTCGGCATACTCTGCGTCTTCAAGTACACGGATTTTCTCATCGGCAACGTAAACTCCCTGTTCGGAACAGCCATCCCGCTCACGGGGATCGTCCTGCCCATCGGCATATCGTTCTTCACATTCCAGGGGCTCTCGTACACGATAGATGTCTACCGCGAACCGGAATGCGGTACGCGCGATTTCACAAAGCTGCTGCTCTATATATCCTTCTTCCCGCAGCTCATCGCGGGGCCGATCGTCAAATATCATGACGTCGCCGCGCAGATAGACAGCCGCCGCTGCACAAGAGACGAGACTGAGGCCGGCATACGCCGCTTCATCGTCGGTCTTGCGAAAAAGGTACTGATATCGAACGCCGCGGGCTACGTCGTGGACAAGGTGTTTTCCGATTGCCTGTACGCTGCGGGCGGACTTGACTGGCGGCTGGCGTGGCTCGCCGGAATATGCTACACGCTCCAGATATATTTCGATTTCAGCGGGTACAGCGACATGGCCATCGGACTGGGGCATATGTTCGGCTTTACCTTCAAGGAAAACTTCAATTTCCCGTACGCGTCAACGAGCATGACGGAATTCTGGCGGCGCTGGCATATCTCGCTGTCAACATGGTTCAAGGAGTATCTGTATATCCCCCTCGGCGGGAACCGCCGCGGCCGCTGGCGCACCGCACTGAACCGCCTTATCGTGTTCTTCTGCACGGGTATATGGCACGGCGCGAACTGGACCTTCGTGGTCTGGGGTCTGTGCCACGGCGCGCTGACCAGCCTTGAAAATCTCGGTGTGATTCCCGTAAAGCGGCTTCAGGAAAGCCGCGTCGGGCAGATCATGTGCAGAGTATACACGCTGCTCTCCGTGATGCTGCTGTTCGTGGTGTTCCGTGCGGCGTCGCTGGAGGAGGCCGCGCGAGTCATCGGCGCGATGTTCTCCGGCGTGCACACCGCCTACGGCAGCTACATGCTGCACTATCTGCTGACGCCGCTGTTCTGCGTGACGTTGGTCGCCGCGATACTTTTCTCTGGCAGTCTCATACCGCGCCTGCGCGCGAAAATAGGCGAGCCGGCTTCCGCCTGCCGCGTGATATCCGCGGAGCTGCTGTGCCTGCTGCTGTTCGCGCTGTCGGTATTCAGCCTTGCGCGCGGCGGATTCAACCCGTTTATCTACTTCCAGTTCTGAGAGATCGATAATATGAAAAAAGCCAAGCTTATATTCATATCATTATTTGTTGCGCTGTGCCTTGTCCCGTCAGCCGGCATGCTGCTTTTCGGCGAGGCTCAGCCCGCCGCAAACGAGATGCTTGCCGCAAAGCCCGCCATAACAACGCGGAGCGGGGAATTCAACCTGAGCTTTCTCTCCGACGTCAGCGACTATATTGCCGACCGCTTCGCCTTCCGGCAGGAGCTTGCCACCGCGTGGGCGGGCGTCAACGCAAAGCTTTTCGGAACCTCCGTCGAGGAGCAGGTGGTCTTAGGCCGTGACGGCTGGCTCTATTTCTCGGATACGCTCCCTGACTACATGGGGCAGGGGATGAGCGATACTCAGCTGCGGTATCTGGCAAATGATCTGGCGCTGATGCAGGAATATCTTGAAGCGCAGGGCAAGCGCTTCGTTTTCACCGTCGCGCCCAACAAAAACAGTATCTATCCCGAACATATGCCGGACTATATTGAGAACCGGCACGGCGAGTCAAACGCTGCCCGCATAGGCGCGTATCTCGACACAGCCGGCGTGAATTACCTCGACCTCTTCGATATCCTCGGCAGTGAAGAAAACCTCTACTATAAGACGGACACTCACTGGAACTCCCGCGGCGCAGCCTTGGCTGCCGACGGACTGCTGAATCTGCTTGACCGCGGCGGCGATTATTCCGCTGCAAGCTTTGCAACGGCGGAAAATCACAGGGGAGACCTGTACGAAATGCTCTATCCCGCAGGGCGCGCCGTGGAAACCGCGCCGGCCTACGACGGTGAGCTTTCTTACATATGCGAGTCCGACCCGAACGGCGGCAACGCGATAACCATTAAAACCGTCTGTGATGCTGGAACCGACGGGCTTATGTGCTGGCGCGACTCGTTCGGCATCGCGCTGTATCCCTACCTCGCGCAGAGTTTCGCTGCGGCGACATTCTCCCGCAGCGCGGATTATGACCTCACGCTTGCAAATTCCGCCGACGCGGTTATAATCGAGCTTGTGGAGCGAAATCTGAGCAATATTCTCAGCCGCGAGCCGACATTTCCCGCTCCAGCGCGCGAGCTGCCCTCGGCGGCAAGCGTTGGGACAATAGCCGTCGATTCCGATGAAGCAAAGACCGACGCTATGGCGGACTATGTCCGCGTATCCGGCGAGCTTGGGGCGTATATGCTCGATTCCGGCAGCCGCGTATATATTGCAGCCGGGGACACCGCGTATGAAGCGTATATCTGCACTTCAAGCGATTCCGACGCACTGCGCTTCTTCGCATGGATACCAGCGGGTGAAGAGGTGCATCAAGTTATAACAACTCTCAATTCAGAATATACGGCATATCAGATCAGTTAAGATATGCGGAATGGAGGCCAAAAATGAAAAAACTCATCTCAATTATTCTGCTCTGTGCAACGGCTGTGCTCCTCTGCGCATGCGGCTCCGCGGCTCCGGACAAATCCAGCTCCGGCGGCAGCGCAGTACCGCCGATGCAGACCGCTTCCGGCAGCAATACCCATGCGGCCGCCGACGCGCCTGAAGAAAAGGCTGCTGAGAACGAGCAGAAGATCATCGCCGAGAGCTATATCGGCAAAGAGGTCAGCGAGCTGTATGACGCGATAGGCGAGCCGGAGTCGGTCAGCTACGCTTCCAGTTGCCTTGGCAGCGGCGATGACGGCGAGCTTGTGTACAACGGCTTCACGGTGTATACATATAAGGAAGGCGACTCCGAGGTAGTCCAGAACGTGCAATGACAAAGACCGACACAAAAAAGCGGCTCAGAATATATATAATAGCAGCTGTAATACTCGTCATTATCGCGGGCGCGGCCGCATTCGTGTGGTACCGCTTCGGCTCTGTGAAGGTGTCCTGCATGCTTGACGACGGCAGTGTGACAGAGACGCGGCTCTCCCGCGGCGATAGCTTTGTTTTCCCAGAGACCGCCGATTATGACGGGTACACCTTCGTCTACTGGATGGACGCAAAGGGCGCGCGTTACAGCGGCGAAAGCGTAGAGTTATACGTAAGCACAAGCTTCTCACCGGTGTATACCGTCGCTCTCGAGACCGTAGAGCATAATCCGTATCTTTTTCCGGACGAGAACGGGTTCTACCGCCCGTATGACAAGCTGACCCGCGGCGAGGCGGCGCGTATGATATATGCGCTGCTGGCGCAGCCCGTTGAAGCCACGGGAAATTATATCGACGTTGACAAGAACGCCGACTACGCGCAGGCAACTGCCGCGCTCTGGCAGCTGAAGGTAACAGGGGAGAGCAAGTTCCACCCTGACGAGATCATCACGCGCGGGGAGCTGCTGTCTCTGCTATGCAGCTTCTACCGTGAGACCGAGCAGGACTACGCGTTTGCCGATGCCGACAGCGACAGCTATTATTATCGCGAGCTGTGCACCGCAGCGGAGCTTGGCTGGATAAACAGCGGCGAGGATGTGAACGCGCTGCCCGACGAGGAGCTTACGAAGATAGACGCGGTGCGCCTTATAAACAATATACTCAACCGCGAGAAAGCAGGGAAGGTGTCCGCAAAGCTTCTCGGCGCAGTACCCGATGCAAGCCCGCAGCTTTCCGATTACGCGGAACTGCTCGAGGCCGCGCTGGGGCACGAATACGAGATCGTTGACGGCGTCGAGCGCTGGACGAAAAACGACGAGTTTACGCGCCATTCCTCAAGCTTCGTCACGATTGGGACGCACCTGTACTACTTCGACAGGACCGGAACCATCGCGCGCAATACCGACGTCGGCACGATGCACTTTGACGAGTATGGCCGCTACACCTCCGGTATGCCGGAGCTTGACGAGCTGATCCAGCAGGTCATTGCCGAGAACACGGACGACTCGATGACGCAGGAGGAGAAGCTGAAGGTTCTCTACGATTACACCGTCAACTCCTTCAGTTACCTACGCCGCAACTATTACGCCATCGGCGAGACCGGCTGGCAGAACAAAGAGGCCTACACCATGCTCTCCACCGGCATGGGCAACTGCTACTGCTATGCAGCGGCATTCGGCGAGTTGGCGCGCGCCATAGGCTATGATGCGCAGGCCTACAGCGGCACGGTCGGCTCGAACCGCGCGAAACACAGCTGGGTCGAGATCGAGATCGACGGTGTGAATTACACATTTGATTCTGAGCTGGAGATGGCTGGGCGCAAGAAGTACGTGTACAGAGACATGTACATGATGACACCTGAGCAGGCCAGAATCTGGAACTACAAGAGATAAGGCGAAATGAAAACGAAAAAGATCCTTTTAGCTTTAATACTGGCGCTCTCACTGCTGCTTCTGACGGCCTGCGATATCGACTCCGTCATCAGCGCGGCAGGGTTGGAGCCGCCGTCGCGCCAGACGGAGCAGCCCGCGGCGTCGGAGGCTCCGGCTGCCACGGCGCAGCCGGAGGCGACCGCAGAGGTAACGCCGGAGCCGGAACCGGAGGTATACATCGTCCGCATGCCTGAGACGGCGTTCCGCATGGCTCCCAAGACGGAAGAGAGCAACGTCATGCGTACGCTTGACGCGGGGACGGAGCTGCGCTGCCTCGGCAGCGAGAATGAGTTTCTCTATGTTGAGCTGGCGGACGGCTCTCAGGGCTGGTGCAACGGCTGGTATCTCCGCGCGAAGGACGACGCGCTTGAAGCGCAGCGCGAGGAGGAATATCTGAGCGAAATGACGTCGAGCGAGACATTCGTTCCCATCGACGGTGAGCCTGTATACACCTGCACCGCGACGCGCCTGAACTGCCGCGCGGAGCCGAACACAAAGGCAACCATCCTTCATCAGATAACCATGCTCACCGAGGTGAACGTGCTCGGCCAGGACGGGGACTTTTATCTTTGCCGTCTGGATGACGGGGGAATAGTCTACTGCTCCGTGAACTATCTAACCGAGGGCGCGACCTACGCCGAGTATGACGGTGCGGTCGATCTGCGCGTGTATCTGCCCGGCGCAAAATTCGAGCTGCTGTTCGCAAGCCCCAACAACATTACCGGCTCCGCGATGTACCCCGCAGTGCCGCTGATGGAGGCAAAAACCGCCGAAATGCTCAAGCAGGCGTATGATATTTTCCAGAATGACGGCTACACCATTAAGGTCTATGATGCTTACCGCCCCAAATCCGCGCAGATAAAGCTGTACGACATTGTCCATGATAACAAATTCATCGCCAATCCCTATACCGGCGGCTCATGGCATCAGCGCGGCCGCGCGATAGACATGTCGCTCATTGATAACGAGACGGGGCTTGAGCTTGAAATGCCGACCCCGATGCACACCTTTGACGACTCCGCAGCGCGTTACAGCCGCGATTCGTGGACAGAGGAGGCGCGCAAAAACGTGGATTACATGACAAGTGTTATGGAATCGGTCGGTTTTGGCATTATTCAGACGGAGTGGTGGCATTTTGAAAACAATTCCGGCTCTGGCGGATACCTGCCCGATGAAATTGATTTCACGAGCCTGACATATAAGCCCGTCTCGGAATATCAGGGCAGCTGATAAATGATCCCCCATGCAGCGGCATGGGGGATCATTGCGCCTATAATTATATACAAAACCCGTCGGTGTAAATAAACCGTTTTCAACCTGCTTGAAACCAAGGTGCCTGAAGACATCACGCTCGACGACCTGACTATCGAGTATTATGCAACCGCTAAATCCGGTTCCCTTGGTGAGCTCGGAAAGGAATGGATGCCGCTTGAAGGCGGCAAAGAAACCTTGACCTATCCCGGAATCAGTGAAGGCACCCAGACCATTCGTGTTTCCTACGCCGGTGACAAGACCCATAATCCCACCTCCGTCACCGCAGAAGTCACCGTTCTTGGCCGCCCCGAAGTCAATGTAGCGCAGAAGGAAGGCCCCTACAACGTCGGTTTCGTTTTTGCCGACGCTGAGAACTACGACTATGACGCGACCGCACGCGCGATCTATGACGCTGTCGTCGCCTCCAACGATCAGGGGCTCGGTTACGAGGACTTTACTATCAAATATAATGCGTCCACTACATTAACACCTGAATATAAGGAGCTTAATTACTCCGGTCTCCTCAACAAGTTCACCGACGGCACTTGGACGATCCGCTTCTCCTGGAACGGCACCGCCGCATACAAGGACGGCTACTTTGATGTCGAAGTAACCGTTACCGACAGCCGCGAGGCGTCCGCCGTCGTTCTCAAGGACGGCGCGGAGATCACCTACAACATGGACGCTTCCGTCATGGAGCAGGCCATATTCGACAATGCCATCGACTGGGATAATTCCGCTATGCCCGCAAAAGAAAAACTCAGCCTTGACGATTTCACCATCGAGTATTACGCATCCTCTGTCTCCGAGACCGGTGCTTTTGACGGCGCATTAAAAGCTTGGGCGCCGGTTGGCGGCGGCACGGTTGTTGTGGTCAAGTACCCCCAGATGGGCGCGGCAGATGCACAGCAGATTCGCGTAACCTACAAGGGCAGCACCGAGTTCCGCCCCTCCGAGACGGTCGAGGGCACTCTGAAGGTCAACAAGGCCGACGTCAAGGTCAAGGTTCACTCCGCGATCATCCGCGCGAATGAGGAAGTCCCCGCAAACTTCGTCACCATTGATCCGAACGATCCCAAGATCGACATTTACACCGTTTACGCCGGCATCAGCAGCTCCAACGTTGAGAACGACGTCAGCAAGCTCGGCGGATGCATCTATCTCGACCTGCCTGACAAATTCCAGAACAGCGTTATTATCAAGATAATCGATCCGGTACTTGATAGCATCTATCACAAGTCGCTGACCGAGATCATGCAGGAGGGTACCACCGTCGGTGCACTCAAGGAAGCTCTTAAGACTCAGGAAATCCTTGATCTGCTGAAGAAGCTGAATATCGACACCGGCGCTGTCGGTCAGCTGATTGAAGTCCTCAACAAGCTGCCCGGCGTGTTCGACAATACGCGCGTCGCATTCGGCACTCCGAACCACGCTGGCGTTTACACCGCCACCGCCATCACCGATAACGCCAACTACAACACCGGCGTCGGAGTCGGTGTGCTGACCGTGCTGAAGGTCACCAAGGGCGTCAAGATCACTTGGGAAACTGAGATTCCCAAGAAGCTCACTACGGACGAAGCCGCAGCTTTCAACTGGGACGCTTACCTGACCATTGACGGCGTCGCAGTCAAGGATGCAAGCAATATCCGCTACCTGTACAGCGGCTTCACCAGCAAGTGGAAGCCGTACTCCAGCACCATCACTGCTCCGACCGAGCCGGGACGCTATGTCGTGACCGTCGTCACCATCAACGGTGACTATCTTGCAGCTCCCGTGACCCGCACCTTCCAGATCACCAAGTAATCGCAATACAAAAAACACTCTGCGGCTCTTACTGCAGAGTGTTCTTTCGCGCAAGTGGAGGGGAGAACTCAAAAAATGCCCTGCGGAAGGCTCCGCAGGGCATTTGTGCATATTGACGGAAGAAAATCCCTTAATTATAATTATTTGGCAAGTATCTTCTTGAGCTTCGCGTATCTCGGCAGGGAGCTTTCCAGCGGAAGCTGCGGCTCGCCCTGAATGAGGGGGAGTGCATAGTCGATGAACTCCTTGGTCAGGCCATTGTGCTCGGCATTGATCCACTCCATCGGAACCTTTTTCTCAAAGTTTGCAACGGAGCTGAGCGGAAGCAGCTCATATTCGCAGGTGTATTTGCCGTCAACATAGACGCGCTTGAAGCCGACCATCTTGCCGGTGCAGCCGGAAACAGCCTGCTTGACCGCCTCTTCGCCCGCGCCGAAGGCCTCGTCGATATCTACCTTGGAAGCGAGATGCGCGCCGCAGCGCTGGAGCAGGCTAAGCTCAATGCCGCGAACCTTGACGCCGGGGAAGTGCTCTTTCACGATGGAAGCGAGCAGCGCGGCCAGCCCGCCGAGCTGCGCGTGACCGAAGCCGTCGCTTGCGGAGGTCTTGGCCTCAGAGACAAAGCGGCCGTCGGCATAGTGGATGCCCTCGGACACCGCGACGAACGCCTTGCCGTTGGCCTTATATACCTTGTCGATATCGGCAAGGAACTTTTCCATATCGAAATCACACTCGGGAAGGTACACAAGATCCGGACCGGAACCGAAATGGGTGGCCAGAGAAGCGCTTGCCGCAAGCCAGCCCGCGTGACGTCCCATGATCTCAACAATGGTGATCATGCTGTTGTTGTAAACTCTGGCGTCCTTATTGATCTCCATGCAGCTCGTTGCGATATATTTTGCCGCGCTGCCGAAGCCGGGGCAGTGATCCGTGCCGTAAAGGTCGTTGTCAATGGTCTTGGGAACGCCCATGACGCGGCACTCATAGCCGACGGACTCCATGTAACGGCTGATCTTCGCGCAGGTGTCCATGGAATCGTTGCCGCCGTTATAGAAGAAATAGCGGACGTTGTACTTCTTGAATATCTCAAGGATGCGCTTATAATCGGTGTCATCATCTTCAGGAGCCGCTATTTTATAACGGCAGGAGCCAAGCTCGGAGGACGGAGTGTGCAGCAGGAGCTCAAGTTCTGCCGGATCCTCTTCATCCATGACGAAAAGCTCGTCGTTGAGAACGCCAACTATACCGTGCGACGCGCCGTAGACCTTGGTGATGTCCTCGGATTCAAGCGCAGTCTTGATAACGCCGTACGCGCTGGCGTTGATGACCGCAGTCGGCCCCCCCGATTGACCGAAAATACATGCCCCTACCAATTTCCCGTTCATTTTTACTTTCTTCCCTTCATTGAAATCTTTAGAAAAATTTTTGGGTTTTGTCAAATGTGCGACTTGATTATAACATAGTTTGAGGATATAATATAGATGTAATTTTGTATAAAAACAAAATCAACATAAATTTGGAAAGGGAGATTTCAACTATGCCTCTGGTAACTACAAAAGAAATGTTTGAAAAAGCTTACAATGGCGGATACGCTATTGGCGCTTTCAATGTAAATAATATGGAGATCGTGCAGGGCATCACCGAGGCCGCGAAGGATCTCAACGCTCCGCTGATCCTCCAGGTGTCCAAGGGCGCCCGTGCATACGCAAATCACACCTATCTGATGAAGCTGGTCGAGGCCGCCGTCATTGAGACCGGTCTGCCCATCGCCCTGCATCTTGACCATGGTGACAGCTTCGAGCTGTGCAAGTCCTGCATAGACGGCGGCTTTACCTCCGTTATGATCGACGCTTCCTCCAAGCCCTTTGAGGACAACATCGCCATCACCCGCAAGGTCGTCGAGTACGCGCATGACCACGGCGTCGTCGTTGAGGCCGAGCTTGGCACTCTCGCCGGCATTGAGGACGAGGTCAAGGTCTCCGCTGAGGACAGCTCCTACACCCACCCCGAAGAGGTCGAAGAGTTCGTCTCCCGCACCGGCTGCGACTCTCTGGCCATCGCCATCGGCACCAGCCATGGCGCATACAAGTTCAAGCCCGGCACCAAGCCCCAGCTTCGCTTTGACGTTCTCGAAGAGGTCAGCAAGCGTCTGCCCGGCTTCCCGATAGTTCTGCACGGCTCCTCCTCCGTTCCTCAGGAGTTTGTCGCCAAGATCAACCAGTACGGCGGCAATATGCCCGGCGCGATCGGCGTTCCGGAGGATCAGCTCCGTCAGGCCGCATCCATGGCAGTCTGCAAGATCAACATCGACTCTGACCTGCGTCTCGCCATGACCGCGTCCATCCGCGAGTATTTCGCGCAGCATCCGGCAGATTTCGATCCCCGCCAGTATCTCAAGCCCGCGCGTCAGGCTATCAAGGAAATGGTTGCACACAAGATCGTTGACGTTCTCGGCTGCGACGGCAAGGCCTGATTTCCGCCGCTGAGAGAATAAAAATTTCGGAGGTGGCACAATGGGGTCAACACCTGATCATCTTAATAAAGCGACTTCTACCCCCGCAGGGGAGGTAGGCCCATTTGACACGGCAATCGTAGTCCGGCTTGTCGTTGCATCTATCATATTTGCTGTTGCTCTTATCCTCAAGCTGCTTCCGAGCTTTGTGTCTGTCCTGCTGCTGCTGGCATCGGCCGGCGCAGCGGGATACGACATAGCTATTGAGGCGGTCAACTCGGTAGAAAAAGGGGAGTACTTCGCAACTCCGCTCATCATAATTGTCGTAACAGTGCTCTCATTTGTCATCGGCTTTGCCGCCGAGGGCGCCGCGCTGATAATTCTCTATCAGATAGGGCTTATTCTTCTGGCCTATACGAAGGACAAGACCAAGAAATCCGCACTCGATCTGCTGCACTATCAGGACAGCGAGACTGCCGAGAAGGTGGCCTCCCTCATAGAGCAGGACGAAGCTCTTGAGCTGCCAATAAAGGGCATGATGGAGCACAGCTCTGGTACGGTTTTGAAATTCGCGATAGCGTTCGCCGTGCTGTATGCGATAGTTCTTCCGCTGTTCACGAACTTCACATACGCCGTATCCATTCACCGCGCGCTCATGATAATCATCGTCTGCACGCCCATGTCGGTCGTCGCCGCCATGCCTATCACCGCGCTTGTCAGCCTTTGCAGAGCCGGTCAGTTTGGCGCAATATTCAGCAGTGCTTCTGTCATGGAATCCGCAGCCGATACTACCACGGCGCTTTTTGATAAGGCCGGCATCTTCACCGCTGAAACGCCCAGACTTATCAGCGTCCAGTCTGACGTGCTGGACAGCAAAACCTTTATGAATTTCGCCGCGCATGCAGTGTATTACTCCGAGCAGCCCATCGCCAAGGCCATTTCCGCAATGAACGACACCGAATACAGGCTCGACGTGATAAGCGACTTCATGGACATTCCCGGCTGCGGAGTTGATCTGAGCGTTGCCGGAGCGCATGTCACGCTCGGCACACGCGCACTGTTCGTCAGCAGGGGAGTAGACATTCCGTATGATGTCTCTGACGACAATCATCTTGTCTATTATATGACCGTGGCCGATAAATATGTCGGCAAACTCATTTTCTCTGACGATTTCAATGAGGACACCGTCGATATCGCGGACGGAATGAGAGCAGCCGGAGTCAACAAATGTATTCTTCTCACCGACGACGGCAAGGAAGAGGCGGAGCAGCTTGCGGACAAGCTTGGCTTTGACGAGTTTATCAGCGAGTGCGACACCGCGAAGAAACTTCGCATCATCAAGAACTTCAGCGAAGCCGAGGATCAGAAAACGCTGTACGTGTACGCCGCCGGTATCGAGGCGCACAGCGCCGCGGAGACGGACATTCGCGTGAGCCGCAAGGGCAAATATGCCGATGCTACAATCGCTCCTGAGTACGCCGTGAACCTGCCGAGAGCATTTTACACCTGCGGCAGAATGCGCGAGATTGCTACCGAGAACGCGCTGTTCGCGTTTATAATCAAAGCTGTGCTGATTTTCCTCAGCATAACCGGATACTGTAATCTCTGGTTTGCGATGTTTATTGATATGGTGGCCGCTCTGGCAACGATACTTAACAGCATCAGAGTCACGACCGACTCGCTTATCAAACCGTTTGATAAATAAGCTCCGGCAAATAGTTTAAAACGCATATCGGGGAAGTATGATTTCCCCGATATGCGGTCCTCCTCCAAGTTCGCATAATATCAATTAAGCGAACTTAGAAGGGCTAGATTGGAGGTTTTGCCATGAATATTGATGAGATCCACGATGCGCCGGATATTTTGATGGAATTCCTTGAATATCACTCAACAGTACGTGGACACTCTGACCAGACCGTTGCCGGATATTATCTCGATCTGAAAATTCTTTTCCGGTTTCTGAAGCGGCGCCGCGGACTTGTCGCGCCGTCCATTCCATTTAATGAGATTGACATCAGCGACGTTGACCTTGATTTCATTAAAAGCATTAAAATCGAAGAGCTCTATCGTTACCAGTCCTTTTCGCCGGAAATGCTCGGCACAAATCGCTCACTGTCCGCCGCGAGTCGCTGCCGCCGTACCTCGTCCGTCAAGTCATTCTTTAATTATCTCGTCTCGAAGCGTCATTTGCTCGAAACCAATGTTTGTCAAGAACTTGACATGCCTAAAAGGCAGCTGTCTCTGCCGCGCTACCTCGAGGAATCCGAATGTGAGCGGCTTTTGTCTGTATGCAGCGGCCCGTATGGGCTCCGCGACTATTGCATATTGATGCTGTTCATGTCATGCGGGCTCCGCGTGTCGGAGCTTGTATCTCTGAATTTGGGCGATGTGTACGATGATCATGTCCGCGTTTTGGGCAAGGGTAACAAAGAACGCATAGTATACTTCGCTGAGGGCTGCCGCGAGGCCATTGATGACTATTTGTGTGTCCGTGATAATGGAAAGCTACGCGACGAGGATAAACAGGCGCTCTTCATAAGCCGCGACAACCGCCGGATAAGCGTCCGCGGCGTTCAGAAAATGGTCGATAAGAAGCTGCTTGAGGCGGGGCTTGACAGCAGCCGCTATTCGCCGCACAAGCTCAGGCACACCGCGGCTACTCTTATGTTGAAAAACGGCGTCGATACGCGGGCTCTTCAGGAGGTACTCGGCCACAGCAATCTGAACACGACGCAGATATACACCCACCTTGACAATGCGTCCCTGCACGAGGCTGCAATGGCAAATCCAATCGGGCGCAAAACGAAGTCCGATATAGAAAACGAGCAATAGAAACGCAGCACGGTCTAAAAAATGACCGTGCTGCGTTTCTATTGCTCAAATATCGGTATGATGCCGCCGATATCAACGGCGGGTTCATCCGTCAAATACAATGGTTCAACTCCGTGATTGCGCAGAAAGCCTATTATCGCTCCCCTGTCCGGATGCCGGTCGATCGTGCCGGTAAACACAAGCTCCGTTTTCGATAGTTTGAAGCAGCTCCCGCCGATAAAGCCGTATGAATATCCCGGCAGTTCAAAAAAGCCCGGCTGAATTTTCAGAACGTCCAGTCCCCTGCCCTCAGCAGCGGCGGCAATTCCGGGGTCGGCTGTTATGATCGAGTTTTCGTCTACAACGCAGACCGAGCAGCGGGCATAGCCCTGTCTAAAGCCTATAACTCTTTTGTTTCCAAAGCGGGACAATACTTCTCTCGCTGTGACGTCCGGATTGCACAGCAGATGCTTGCCGACAACGCAGGCATTAAGCGCACAATCCTTCGGGTAAGCACTTCCCTGCTCGGTATCTGCTGCGCTTACTTTGCATCCCGCTCTCTCGAGGCGGTCTGCAAAATCGCTCCCAGCCAGATACGGCGCAATGAACACCTCGTTTCCGCCGCAGTGGAAAAAGGACAAATCGGCATGGCCTGAAAGTCCTGGGCTGACGCAGGGATTATCGGGCAGATATATCGGCGTTACGCCGATATCCGCCAACGCCGCATGAAACCGTGCGGCATATTTTTCTCCGAGAATAACGTCTGCGGCTCTGTGCGGCAGGTTCGGATCATCTACAAAATTTTTCATTTATCCCGCGCCAGAACCGCCGCGATCGCCTCGCCGATATTTTTAACGCTTATGATGCGCAGCCCCTTCGGCACGTGCACATCATCGCGCACATGCGCCGGAATGATGCATCGTTTGAAGCCTAGTCTTGCAATCTCTGAAAGCCGCTGATTTATCGCGCTGACGCTGCGTATCTCGCCCGACAATCCAACCTCGCCGACCGCCGCAAGCTCAGTCCCAAGCGGGCGGTCAAGATAGCTGGAGGCAATTGCAAGTACGGTCGCAAGATCCGCCGCCGGTTCGTCGAGCGTCAGGCCGCCGATGACGTTTATATACGCGTCGCAGCTAGTGACGTTCATACCGCCGCGCTTTTCAAGCACCGCAAGCAGCATGGCGGTGCGGTTATAATCTATGCCGTTGCTCCTTCTGGAAGCATTATAGTTCGACGGCGTGACCAGCGCCTGCACTTCGGCCATTATCGGGCGCGTCCCCTCCATCACGCAGGCGACGCAGGTACCGGGGCTGTTTTCCGGCCTGCCGGCCAGCAGCATTTCGGACGGATTCTCTACGCAGCGCAGGCCGCTATCGACCATCTCGAACACGCCGATTTCATTCGTTGAACCAAAGCGGTTCTTCGCGCCGCGCAAAATGCGGAAGCTCGTGCTCTGCTCGCCCTCGAAATACAGCACGCAGTCAACCATGTGCTCCAGCACCTTCGGCCCCGCGATGCTCCCCTCTTTGTTGATATGCCCGACAACGAACACCGTGTAGCCCTTCTCCTTCGTAACGCGCATAATGCGCATCGTGCACTCACGTACCTGCGTTATGCTGCCGGGAGCGGATGCGACATTTGCGTCGGACATCGTCTGGATGGAGTCGATTATTATGACGTCCGGATCAAGCTCGTCGGCAGCGGAAATGATGCTGTCAAGATCGGTTTCGGCCAGAACATACACCTCGCCGCCATTCACGCTGAGCCTCGTTGCGCGCAGCTTCAGCTGCCGCTCACTCTCCTCACCTGTGACATACAGGACCTTCCGGTCGTTCTCCATAGAGCCGCACATCTGCAGCAGAAGCGTGGACTTGCCGATTCCCGGGGCGCCGCCGACCAGAACCAGCGAGCCAACGACTGCGCCGCCGCCGAGCACACGGTCAAATTCCGAGATGCCGGTGCTGAAGCGTATCTCCGCCGAAGTGTCAAGCTCCGACAGCGGGCGCGGCTTTTTCGCCTCATGTGACGAGCGGTACGCCTGCTTGCCATTTTTGGCGGTGCCGAGCTGGATCTCCCTGAACGTGTTCCACTGCCCGCAGGATGGGCACTTACCCGCCCAATTCGAAGTCTCATAACCGCATTCGGAGCAGCAATACGTGGTCTTTTGTTTTACGGCCATACATTTTCTCCATTCTTTATCTGAGAATCGCTAAATCCTTTCGCCAGATGTATACTGCAAAAACGACGCAAGGAGCACAGACGCGAGCGCCGTCTGATATTCCCCATCGCAGAGCTTTTCAACGTCCCCCTGATTCGACATGAACCCGCATTCGACAAGTATCGCAGGGCACTTTGCGTGTGCGGTTATGTACAGCCCCTTGGAGGCTGGCTCCGCAACGCGCCGGTTTGACGGGTCAAGATATGTTATCAGATTCGCGTGACACAGCTTGCCGAGCTGTTCCCCGCCGGTGTACGCCGAGTACAGCACCTGCGCGCCGCTGGGCTGCGAAGTCGGATAGCAGTTCTGGTGGATGCTTATCAGAATTCCGTTCGGCGCAGAGTTGATCTCTTCCACCCTGCGCACAAGGTCTTCGTGCTCGCTGTAGCCTTCAGCCGCCGATTTCGAGTTGTCGTCAACTCTGGTCATGTGAGTTCTCACTCCGTACAGCTCCGCCAGCGAATTCAGGCGCCTTGCTATGGCGAGGTTTATCTCGCTCTCTTTGACGCCCGCAGCGGATACCGCGCCGCCGTCTATGCCGCCGTGCCCCGCGTCTATCACGAGCGTCACACGGTTGTCGGCTGCGGCAGGCGCAGCACGCGGAATAAAAATTGCCGAAGTTATCCCGATCGCGAGCGCCGCCACAAGCATCAGCGCAAGCACGGCGCCGCAGCGGCTGAATTTCATAACCTTAAACACTGCGTTACCTCTGATATTATATAGTTTACCGTGTGCCAAGTCAATATTGCATCTTCCCTTCTCAGAGAAGTATACATATCAGTCCCCCGCTGCCCTCGTTGATTATGCGCTGGAGAGTCTGCCGCAGCTTGGCTTTCGCGCTGTCCGGCAGCGCTTCGATTTTTGCCGTAAGCCCCTCTTCCGCGATCGTATCCAGCGACTTTCCGAAGATGTTCGACTGCCATATCTGGTTCACGTCGCCATCGAAGCCCTGGAGCAGGAAGTTGATAATATCCTCCGACGCGGATTCCCCTCCGATGGCAGGGCTGACCTCGGTCTCTACATCTGTCATCAGCATGTGTATCACCGGAGCGCGCGCCTTGAGTTTAACCGTGTATTTTCCGCCCTGCCGCACTATCTGCGGCTCGTCAAGCTGTACCTGCCCTGACAGCGGCATGACCACGCCGTAGCCGCCGCTGCGCACAGCGTCAAGCGCGGAGCGCAGGGAATCATAATCGGTTTTCACGGCCGCCATCACGGTAAGCATCTTTATGAGTTCGCCGTCATTATTTATCTCCACTCCGGCCTCGTCGCTCACTATCTGATAGAATATCTCACGCGGGAGCGTCAGCACGGCGGTGACATCGCCGTTCCCAAGCTCCATCGACTTCACGTCCGCAGAGCTTATAAATTCCAGCTCCTCTATGCTCTTTATCGCCGAATGGGTATCCTTTATGCTCCTTATGCCGTCGCAGTGCATTTTGATCGCGTCGTACAGCGCCGACTTCATCTTGTTGTCGCCGCCGAGGGCATCCAGCCAATCCGGCAGATAGAATCCGATCGACTTGACCGGAAACTCCTCAAGCACGCACCGCATTATGCGGCACATGTCGTTTTCATCAAGTGTCTGGCAGTTCACGCGCAGACAGCTGACGCCGAATTTCTGCTCAAGCTCTGCCGCCGCACTGATGGCCGTGTCCGACTCCGGCTCCGCACTGTTCATAAGCACGACGAAGGGCTTATTTATCCTTTGCAGCTCCTCGATAACGCGCTGCTCCGGCTCAAGATATTTCTCGCGCTCGATCCCGCAGATGCTGCCGTCGGTCGTGACTACGATGCCGATGGTTGAGTGCTCCGCGATGACGCGGCGTGTGCCCTCCTCGGCAGCGGTGGTCATACTGACCTCCTGCTCGAACCACGGCGTTGCGACAAGGCGCTCGACGCCGTTTTCAAACTGTCCCGCCGCGCCCTCGACCATGTACCCCACGCAGTCAACCAGCCGCACGGACAGCTCGCAGCCGTCCAGCGACAGGCGCACGGCCTCCTCCGGTATGAATTTAGGTTCCGCCGTCATGATGGTTCTGCCTGAGCCGCTCTGCGGAAGCTCATCTCTGGCGCGCTCTCTGGTATAGGTGTTCTCTATTTCCGGAATGACCATTGTCTCCATAAAGCGCTTGATAAAGGTCGATTTTCCGGTTCTCACCGGCCCGACGACACCCAGCATGAAAGCGCCATCGGTTCTTGCAGCGATATCCCTGTAAATTTTTGTGTCGATCATAAAAAAGCCTCCGCTCTCATGTTCTCGTTTGTACGAGTCTATGAACAGCGGAGGATTTTTATGACGGCATGTCAAGCGAACTGCGCCGTCTGGTCGTGCCTTTGCGATACCCGCAGCTCGACGCCGGGAAACGCAAGGCTGAGTCGTTCGTGCAGCGCATATATCACTGGGTTTTCTGTGCAGAAATGGTCGCCGTCTATCAGATTTATGCCAAGCTCCCGTGCAGTCAGGAACTGATCGTATTTGATATCGGACGTCAGATACGTATCACAACCGAGCTCATACGCACGCTCAAGACTTGCTCCGCCCGCGCCGCCCATGACGGCAAGCCGCTCTACCGGACGCCCTGCGTCGTAATAGCGCAGTCCGTTTGTCCTAAGCGCAGCCTTGCAGAACGGCAGAAAATGCGCCATGTCCGTCGGCTCGCGCAGCTGGCCGACGCGGCCACAGCCGTCTTCATCCAGCGCTGATATGAGATCGGCACCAAGCAGCGACAGCAGCACGTCGTTCACGCCGCCGTCGGCAATATCTAGATTCGTATGCATGGAGACAAGCGAAATGTTGTTTTTGACGAGCTTCATCACGCGCCGCTGCATGATGTCATCCGTGGTCAGACTCTTCATCGCGTTCCATATGAGCGGGTGGTGCGTGATTATCATATCCGCCCCGAAGTCTATGGCCTCATCGATGACCTCGCTGGTCGCGTCAAGCGCAAGCAGCGCCTTTTCAACGCGCCGTCCGCGGTCGCCCACCAGAAATCCGGCATTGTCAAAATCCATTTGCAGCTCAAGCGGAGCCATCAGCTTCAAAAACTCAAATATTTCGCCCGCAGTCGTTTGTATCATCTGCCGCCCTCCATATCTCTGAGCTGCCCCAATATCTCCTCATATAGCCTGCGCCGATCAATAATTTCAGTCTCCGTGCTCTCACGCATGCCGTCCACTGCCGAAGCGAATCGGCGCTCAAGCCTCCCCCGCAGCTCCGGGAAAAGCGGGTCGCCGCCGATAAGTGCGGCGCTGCCGGTAAAAAGCTCGGCATCATTCAGCCGCTGTCGCCCGCCGAAGCGCGCGGTAATTATCTGATACAGCCTGTCGTCGCGCACAAGCTCTTCCGAGATTATCTCAAATTCATTATATACCAGCCAATAGCGCAGGATCTCGCACTTTGTCATGGGTTGGAGGATCAGCGTGTACTCCCGCGCCATGCACCACTCCGCCCTGTCAAGGATGCCGCATATCGTGTCCCCGCCCATGCCGGCAATTACAATGGTGTCAACCTCAGACGGGTCACAGCCGTCAAGCCCGTCGCACAGCCGGAGCGATATCACATCCTCTGCTCCGATGCTTTCAGCGGTGCGCTTCGCCTTGCTCAGCGGCTCGGCATTGATATCGGCCGCGATGAGCCTGCCGGAATATCCGCGCTGAAACAGGGCGGCCGGCAAATATCCGTGGTCAGTGCCCACGTCGATAACACCGCACCCGTTCTGCGGGATGTGCGCCATTATTGCTTCAAGTCTCTTGTTCATCTCGGCGGCTCCTCAACAAAAAATAAAAGCCGGTGAAGCACCGGCTTTACGACTCAAGCTATCCCAACTCAGAGAGTTGCAAGGTAGTTCTTAAGTCCCTCGATGAACTCGTCCGGATCGACACCGTGAGCCGCGCAGGCCTGCTCAAGGTTCTCGCCGCTGGCAAGGGCGCAGCCCATGCAGTGCATTCCGATTGCCTGGAATGCGGGCATTGCCTCAGGGCAGTTCTCAAGTATTTCAGACAGCATAGTCTCTCTTGTGATTTCCATTATTTTCACCTTTCTGATATAAACTATGACAGGATTGGGACGGAAGCCGTCCCAATCCTGTGTCAGTGGCTAATAATCAGCCCTGCTCCTTCATCTTTGCAAAGCACTCGCTGCAGTAGACGGGGCGATCAGACTTCGGCTCAAACGGAACCTTTGCCTCGCCGCCGCAGGCTGCGCAGGTAGCGGTGAAGAACTCACGGGGACCACGGGCAGCGTTCTTGCGTGCGTCGCGGCATGCCTTGCAGCGCTGGGGCTCGTTCTGGAAGCCGCGCTCTGCGTAGAATTCCTGCTCACCGGCAGTAAAAACGAACTCTTTACCACACTCTTTGCAAACTAAGGTCTTGTCTTCGTACATCTTGAATCCTCTCTTTTGATAAATGTGCCTATCGGCTGTATTTGCGGTCAGCTTATGCTGATATCGCCTGAATTAAAGTTCCGCGCCAGCTTGCGCCTTATTCTCTGCACAGCGTTATCGACAGCTTTGGGCTCTTTCCCAAGGCGCTGGGCAATGTCCTTATAGGACAGGCCGTCCAAATACAGAGAGAGAACCTTTCTCTCCAGTCTCGATAGCTGCTCTGCAAAGGCTGTATAAAGTTCTTCCTTGCTCTCTCTGGCCAGAACCTGATCCTCCGGCGAACGCCGGAAGCTCTGGGAAAATGCCGATAAATTTGTGCTGGAATCCTCGGAGAGTTCTTCAAGAGACATTCCATCATTGAGCGGGAAATGCTTCAAACGCGATGCGGATTTGATTGCTGATAAAAGTCTCATTCTGACACAGTGTTCGGCAAACGTCTTAAAACTAACGCCGCAGGCGGGATCAAACCGGCGTATCGCGGAGAGCAGCCCGAAGGTGCCTTCCTGGATCAGATCCTCACTGTCTCCGCCGGCGAGAAACAACGGTCTTGCGCATTGGCGGACAAGCTGCATATATCTGCCAGCAAGCTCTTCTTCCGCGCCACGATCCTCCATTGATGCAAGCCTTTGCAGCTCAATATCAGATAATTTTTCGTACTCTGTCATAAATACACTTTTAATCAGCTTATTATACTGTTAGTATTATACAACAAGCTCGCCTAAAGTCAATATATTTTTTGCGCCAATTTGCAAATTTTACACTATTTTACTAAAAGTCCATCTGCTGCTGACCCATGTACTCGATGCCGAGATGCTCATAGGCCTTCCGCGTCACACAGCGCCCGCGCGGTGTGCGGGTCAGGAAGCCGCACTGGAGCAGATACGGCTCGTATACATCCTCAAGCGTGACCGCTTCCTCGTTTATCGTCGCGGCAAGGGTCTCCAGCCCGACGGGGCCGCCGCCATAGAACTCGATTATGCTGCGCAGCATCCTGCGGTCGAGCGCGTCAAGCCCAAGCTTGTCTACCTCAAGGCTCGTCAGCGACGCATCCGCAACCTCGCGCGTTATGACGCCGTTTGCCCTCACCTGCGCGAAATCGCGCACCCGGCGCAGCAGTCTGTTCGCAATTCTGGGTGTACCGCGTGAGCGCGACGCGATTTCATACGCGCCCGCCTCTTCAATCTCAACGCCCAATATACCGGCGGAGCGCATAACGATCTGCTTCAGTTCCTCCGGCGTATACAGCTCCAGCCGCAGGGACACGCCGAAGCGGTCGCGCAGGGGCGCTGTGAGTTGGCCGGAGCGCGTTGTTGCGCCGATGAGTGTAAAATGCGGGAGATCAAGGTGTATTGAGTTTGCCGAAGGGCCTTTGCCAATGATGATATCAATGGCGTAATCCTCCATCGCTGGATATAGGATCTCCTCATACGCGCGGTTCAGCCGGTGTATCTCATCCACAAACAGGATGTCGCCCTCGCTGAGATTCGTCAGCATAGCGACGAGATCGCCCGGCTTCTCAATCGCGGGGCCGGACGTGATGCGCATGTTGACGCCCATCTCGTTTGCGATGACGGCGGCAAGCGTCGTCTTGCCGAGTCCCGGAGGGCCGTGCAGCAAGACGTGGTCAAGCGATTCGCCGCGCATTTTGGCCGCGTTTATGAACACATACAGGTTGTCCTTCGCCTTCTGCTGGCCGATGTATTCTCTTATCGTCCTTGGGCGCAGTGAACCCTCGTTCCTGTCCTCAGGGAGGCTGGCGGCTGTGGTTATTATTTCGTCGTTCGCCTCATCGGAAAAACTGATGCTCATATGCCCTCCTTAGTTTGTCATCTTACGGAGGATGGTCTTTATGGCCTCCTCTGTGGTCATGCTCGAAATATCAAGCTTATTCAGTACCGGCGCGATCTCCGAGCTGCTGTATCCCAGAACAGTCAGCGCCGCGACAACGTCGTTCATGGCTCCGCCCGTCTGAACCTGCGCCGTCGGTATGCTTATCTCCGAAACGCCCTTGTTTATCTTATCCTTCAGCTCAAGAATAACACGCTGTGCAATCTTCTTGCCGACTCCGGGCGCGACGGTGAGCGCCTTTTCGTTGTTATTCATTATCGCCAGCGCCAGCCCCTCCGGCGTATTCGCCGAAAGAATGGACAGAGCGGCCTTGGGGCCAAGACCGGAAACGGAGAGCAGAAGCTCGAAGCAGCGCCGCTCATTTTTATCCGCGAAGCCATAGAGATCGAACACCTCGTCGCGTATTATCTCGGAAATATACAGCTTGACTTTATCTCCAACGCTGAGCTTGGCGAGCGTATTATGTGTCACGTTGACGGCGTAGCCCACGCCGCCGCAGTCGATGACCGCGAGATTCGGTTCCGTTTCGGCAACGATGCCGCTTAGATGGTAGAACATTCTTCACTGCCTCCTCTGTTGAGCAAAGATGTTGAGCTGCGGGCATGGCACAGCGCAAGCGCCACGGCATCCGCCGCGTCGTCCGGTCTTGGGACGGATTTCAGCCCGCATATGCGGCGCACCATGTCCATGACCTGCGATTTTTCAGCGCGGCCATAGCCGACGACCGACTGCTTGACCTGAAGCGGCGTGTACTCAAAAATTTTCACGCCCGCGTCCTCACACGCCAGCAGGATCACTCCCCTGCCGTGCGCTACGGCGATGCCCGTGGTGATATTCGTATTAAAAAACAGCTCCTCGATTGAGACCGCGTCGGGCTTAAAAAGCTCCAGAAGCTCGCCCATATCGTCGTATATCCGTTTAAGGCGGCTTGTAAGCGAGGTATGCGCCGGGGTGGTGATAACACCGCATTTCACAAGGCTTATGCGCGGCCCCGCCGTATCCACGACACCGAAGCCGATCGTCGCAATGCCGGGGTCAATGCCCAGAATACGCATGTGCACACCTCCCTGTTTACACCTCATCATATTATTTTACCATACTTTATCGCATCAGGCAACAAAAAAACTCCGGCAGAAGTTATGCCGGAGTTTTTTACTGTCAGGCTCTGGGATGAGCCTTGTTATACACATCCTTGAGCTGCTTTTTTATGAGCTGCGAGTAAACCTGCGTCGAGGATATATCGGCGTGGCCGAGCATTTCCTGTATCGCGTGGATGTCTGCTCCGTTTTCGAGCAGGTGCGCGGCGAAGGAATGGCGCAGTGTATGCGGGGTGATGTCCTTGGTTATCTTCGCTTTCTTCTGATAATGCTTGATTATCTTCCAGAAGCCCTGACGCGACATGCGCTCGCCGCTGACGTTTACAAACAGCGACTGCTCATCCGGCATGGCGATCATCTGCGGGCGCACGATGGTGATATAATCCGCCAGCGCCTTTACGGCCTTGGGATACATCGGAATGAAACGCTCCTTGTCCTTGCCGCGGCAGCGGATAACACCCGCGCTGAGGTTCACATCGTCAATGTTGAGGTCGATAAGCTCGGTGACTCTGATACCTGTCGCATATAGCAGCTCAAGCATCGCCTTGTCGCGGTAGCCCTTCATGTCAATGCATTCCGGCTGGTCAAGCAGGAGGTCGACTTCCTGACTCGTAAGGATCTGCGGGAGCTTCTGCGTCCCCTTGTCCGGGACAAGCTTGGTGGAGGGGTTTGTCTCAATATAGCGGTGTATGCAGAGGTAGGCGTACAGGCACTTTATCGAAGCTATGCTTCTCGATACCGTCGCAACGGATTTGCCCTTGCCGCGCAGCCACTCGATATACTCGGAAAGTTCGTCGGCGGTCACGGTCGTGAGCGTAAGCTCCGTATGCTCGTCTATGTACGCGGCAAGCTGCCGGATATCACGCATATAGGAGCTAAGGGTGTTTGCCGAGGAATGCTTTTCGTCTGTGAGATACTTTTCAAAAAGCTCTACGCATTCTTCGTTATTCAAAGCAAACTCCCCCTTTCTTTTTATCTAAAAATAAAGTATGCAGATATCAGACTGCCCGCAGCGGACAGGTAAAGAAGTATTTCAGCGCGCCTCCCGCCCGATTTGAGCTTCGGCGACGAGCGGCAGCACATCCGGACCCTGCCGGATATCTCCATGCCGGAGGCCGCCGCAATGAATATCAGCGGCACGAGCAGGCAAAGAACAGGTATTCGCGCCAGTCCCTCTGCCGAAATATATCTCGTAACGCAAAGCCCCGACGCGGCGCACACGGCAGGGATAAGATACACGCCCGTAAGCGACGGCGCGGCCAGAAGAATAAGCGGCGCGGCGGCTATTATCGACGGCAGCAGCACACCGTGCAGCGTCTCGGTTTTAAGCACAGCGGACGCGGCGCATCCGACAACAAAGGCGAAAAAAACGACCATCTCGGCCTTTCGGCGAGGTAGCGGATTCTGCCCGTTCGGCATCGTCAGACATGAAATATGTAAATCATAATTTGATTTACATAATGATTTTCTGGTAACAATATATTACAAAGTTGCAAACAAATCAAGTCCTTTTTTCAAAAAAGTTTCAAAAATTTTTTATCTTTATGTCAACCAGATTTTAATTATTACATTTTGATGTTTTCCCGCTTTTGAACACAAGATATAGTCAACGCCGCCCCACGCTGACCGTGCTCTTTTTCTTCTTCCTCCCATGCCCGCCCAACATGCTGCCCAAAACGCAGCCTGCAATAGTGAAGCTCGCGGTGCTCATTACTCCGCCCGAAGATAGCTCCCCGCCCGCGATGATGAAGCCCAACATGAGAAGCAGTATAGTTATGAACCCGCCGCAGAGCAGCCCGCACACAAGCCTCGCCCCTTGCCACGCGCTGACGCCTCTCGCCCCCGCCGCGGCCGCCGCGATGGAGCTGAGCGCCGCGCTTATATACGCAAGGCCGCTTGTGTCCACGGAGAGCTTGTTTGCGATAAACGCCGCGATAAACAGCAGCGGCAGCACAGTTATTATCCACGCGGCCAGCGCCCGCAGAAGGAACCTGAAGCTGAAATTTATTTTTTTCTCCAAAGAAACACCCCCGAAGTAATATTATTGCTACATAATATTGCTTCGGGGGTGTTTTCATTCAATTAACTGCGGCAAATTATTTGCGCTTACCTTTTTTAGCCTCAGCCTCGGCAGCTTCCATCTTGGCGGTGGTGGAAATCGCCCACTTCTTGACCTGAAGGCGGACTCTGTCTTCGCCGGTCTCAAAGGTGATGGTGTCTTCGGTGATCTGCACTATCTTGCCGGTGATGCCGCCGATGGTAACGATCTCATCGCCGAGAGAAAGAGAGCTGCGCATCTCTTCAGTCTTTTTTCTCTTCTTGTTTTCGGGACGGATTATGAAGAAGTAGAAAATAGCGAACATCAGGACCAGCATGATAATCATGCTGCTGCCGCCAGCTGCGGTGCTGGTTTCGGTAAGGAATAAGCTCATGTGGGAATTACCTCCAAAAAAATGTGTGAATATATTATACATAAACTAACCGGCAATTGCAATACACTTAAATTCTTTTATCCAAAATTTCTGTGTATTTATGTCTGAACTGCTCGAAGCTTCCGTCGTCAAGACTGTCGCGTATGCGCTGAGTGAGAGAGTTATAGAAGTAGAGATTGTGCACGACCGCAAGGCGCATGGCGAGCATTTCTTCCGCCTTGAACAGATGCCGGATATACGCGCGGGAATAGCGTCTGCACACAGGGCAGCTGCACTCCGGATCGATGGGCAGCTCGTCCGCCTGATACTTCTCGTTCTTGATGTTGATTATGCCGCCCCATGTGAACAGGTGCCCGTGACGCCCGTTGCGCGCAGGCATGACGCAGTCAAAGAAATCAACGCCGCGCGCCACGCTCTCGATGATGTTCGACGGCGTACCGACGCCCATGAGATAGCGCGGCTTGTCCTTCGGCATATACTCCTCGACCGCCGAGATAGTGTCGTACATCTCCTGATGCGTCTCACCGACGGCGAGGCCGCCGATCGCATAGCCCGGCAGATCAAGCTCCGCTATCTGCTGCATGTGTTTTACGCGCACATCGTGAAACACCGCGCCCTGATTTATGCCGAACAGCATCTGGCCTGGATTCACGGCGTCGTCGCGGCTGTTGTAATCGGCAATCGCAGCCTTGCAGCGCTTGAGCCAGCGGTAGGTGCGGTCGCACGAGCGCTCAACATATTCGCGCGGAGAGGGTATCTTTATGCACTCGTCAAAGGCCATGGCAATATCAGAGCCGAGATTCGACTGGATGCGCATGCTCTCCTCCGGCCCCATGAATATATGCCGCCCGTCAACGTGGGAGTTGAAGTTTACGCCCTCCTCAGTGATCTTGCGGAGCTTTGCGAGCGAGAATATCTGGAACCCGCCGCTGTCGGTCAGTATCGGGCCGTCCCATGTCATGAATTTATGCAGGCCGCCCATGCGCTTGACAAGCTCGTCGCCGGGTCTGACGTGCAGATGATAGGTGTTTGACAGCTCCACCTGACAGTTTATCTCCTTCAGGTCGCGTGCAGACAGCGCGCCCTTTATCGCGCCCTGCGTGCCGACGTTCATGAAAACCGGAGTCTGCACAACACCGTGCGGGGTCTCAAATTGCCCTCTGCGGGCATGTCCTTCTTGCTTCAGCAGCTTATACACAGTCTCTTACCTCCGATTTCAATCAATAAACATAGCGTCGCCAAACGAGAAGAAGCGGTACCTCTCCTCGACCGCGGTTTTATACGCGTTCAGGATGTGCTCTCGCCCTGCAAGCGCGGAGACCAGCATTATCAGCGTGCTCTCCGGCAGGTGGAAATTCGTGACAAGCGCGTCAAGACACTTGAATTTATAGCCCGGATAGATAAATATATCCGTCCAGCCGGATGCGGCAGGAAGTGAGCCGTCCTCATTCGCGAAGCTCTCCACCGTGCGGCACGAGGTAGTCCCGACGCACACGATGCGGCCGCCGTTCCGCTTTGTCTCGGTAACGGTTTTCGCCGTCTCCTCCGGTATGATGCAGAACTCCGAGTGCATCTCGTGATTCTCTATCTCGTCCTCCTTGACAGGTCTGAAAGTGCCGAGGCCGACATGCAGCGTCACATAGCATATCTTCACGCCGCGCGAGGCGATCTCCTCCAGCAGCTCCGGCGTGAAATGCAGGCCGGCGGTCGGCGCCGCGGCACTGCCCAGCTCCTTGGAATAAACGGTCTGATATCGTTCCGCATCATCAAGCTCCGCCTTTATGTAGGGCGGCAGCGGCATTTTGCCAAGGCGCTCCAGCACTTCGAGGAAAATGCCCTCGTAATGGAAGCGGACTATCCTGTTCCCTCCCTCGGCCACGCTTTCCACCGTAGCCGTAAGCTCACCGTTGCCAAAGGTCAGCTCCGTGCCGGGCTTCGTCTTTCTGCCCGGACGGCTCAGGCATTCCCAGCAGCCGTCCCCAAGGTCGCGCAGCAGCACCAGCTCCACGCTGCCGCCGGTGAGTCTGCTGCCGATAAGTCTCGCGGGCAGTACACGGGAGTTATTCAAAACAAGGCAGTCCCCCTCCCGCAACAGGTCGGGGAGCTGATAAAAATGCATATGCTCAATTTCACCCGTAGTCTTATTCAGATGCAGAAGCCGCGAATGGTCGCGCTGCTCCAGCGGAGTCTGCGCGATCAGCTCCTCAGGCAGATCAAAATAGAAATCCGACTTTTTCATGCTATATACGCTCCTGAAAAATAAAATCTGATAATGTCCTCACAGTCATAGCCGTACACAGAGGCCATCGCGTTTGCGCCCCACTGGCTCATGCCGCAGTTATGCCCCCAGCCGCTGCCGTAAAACTCAAACTCGCCGTCCGACTGCGTGACGCTGAAGCGGCAGTTGTTAAGCCCGATAAACGCATAGCTGTCTCGCCCCTCAAGCCGCAGCTCGTTCCCCGCGGCATCGATATATGTCATGGCTATCACGTTGCCGTTCACGGAGTATTCGGGTCTGATCTCTGTAACGGCATCGATGTTCTGCCCGTTTTTTGCAAGCCGCCACGACAGGTCGCTCCCGCTCCGATACGCATACCAGCTGCGCATGGAGTAATCCACCGCCTGCTCAAACGGATCGGTCTTTCCCGCGAGATACGGCAGGTCAAGGCCGAATACGTTCTGTCCGTCCTCGGTTGCGCCGCCGTCCGACGCGAAATAGTATATATCGCAAATCTCGCCCTTATAGCGGACGTACTGCCCCGCCGTGGAATCCACCGCGGCATCGGTCGTCGCGTTGGCATCCTGTGTGCCGCGATAGACCTGACTTTCGGTGTCGGCGGTCAGATCAAAGCCATATTCGATATATGCGTCGCGGTTATATATAGCGTAGGTACGCGCACAGACTGCCTGCGCGCGCAGCGCCTCATACGGCCAGTACGAGCTCATCTCATACGGTATGACGCCCTTCACGTAGTTTTCTATATTAACATAGTTTATCACGTTCAGCAAGCTCTCCCCCATCGGAAAAGCGCTGAAGCCGCCGCGATAATATTTCCCCTGAAACAGCGTGAGCGCCCCGTCGCCCGCGGCAGTCACTGCCGCCGTATTGGCGTCATCCGTCAGAAAAAGGCACCTGCCGTTATTCAGATTTATCACGCTGAAGCTGCCCGCTCCGCTCCGGTAAGCCGCACCGTGAAGTCCGTACAGGCTCATTGTACTGTTCGCGGCCTCTTCCGAATAGAAGCTGCCGTATATGACTCTGTATTCGCCGTTTATCAGCGCCACAGCACCGCCGAATGAAGCCGCGGCGTTCCGCGCCTGCGTCAGTCCTTCATATACGGCGTCAATAAGAATGTGCCAGCATGCGCCGAACTGATCCGCACGGGCAATTGCAATGCTGTTGGAGCCGGTGTCCGTCACTCGGACGAACTCGCGGTTCTCATCATAATAGCCTATATCGAAGCCTCCGCCGCTGACGTTCGTCAGCTCCGCGTAATCGACGGCGCTTGTATTGTATGCCACGCCCACCTTTACGACGTCATGCTCCGGCGGTGCGTTATCGTAGACGCTGCCGTCGGTATAAGTGCTGCGGTCAAGCTCCAGCGAGCGCGCAGCCACACTTGTTTTCGGCACGTTCGTCGCCGGTTCTCCCGCATATGCGCCGCCGCATAATACCGCAGTCAGGCACAGCGCAAGGCCGACAGCCGCGCTCAATTTTCCGAGTCCGGTCATATCTCACCAAATTTCTCTAAGTTTAAGCCGACTGGAATTTACGGATTTGCCCGAGCTCCCGTCGCCTTTATGATGCTCTCAACAGTTTCATCCACCGTGCCGTTATTGTCCGCCGCATAGTCCGACACGGCCTGATACATCGGTCTGCGCACTCTGTACATCTCGTTGAGATCGGCTCCTGTCGACAGCGGTCTTCCGCAGGTCGGCAGCTTTGCGATGTCGCGCTGGAGCCATATGACGCACGAATTCTGGCGCAGCAGGTCATAGTTCTCTTCCCGCGTCACCGCGCCGCCTCCGGCCGCGATGACAGCGCCGCTCTCCTTCGAGATCTTTTCGAGCAGCCGGTGCTCTATCGCTCTGAACTCTTCCTCTCCGCCGCGCTTGAATATCTCGGGAATGCTTGTCCCCTCGGCCTTGACTATCTCATCGTCCATATCAAAAAAACGCCGTCCAAGCCTTTCGGCCAGAGCCGTGCCTATCGTGGTCTTGCCGCTGCCCGGCATCCCGACGAGCAGGATGTTCTGCATTCCGCGCCCGATGTCCGCCAATACGACTTCAACACTGTTTTTCGGCTTTCCGCCCGTGAACCGCTCCGCGGCCGCAGCGGCCTGTATAACCAGCATTGCAAGCCCGCTCATCGCCGTCACGCCTAGCTTTTCCGCATCGAGCAGAAGCTGCGTCCTTGCCGGATTATACACGACGTCCAGCACGCACTCCAGCTTTGGGAATCGGCTCAGATCAACAAGCCGCTCGCCGTTGCGCGGATACATGCCGACCGGCGTCGCGTTTACGATCAGCGCCGCGTCCGTGTGCGAATACACGTTTTTATAGTTATCTGCTCCGGAGCGCGAAACGACCACGACTTCCGCGCCAAGCTCGCCGAGCACGCATTGAGCCGTGAGCGACGCGCCGCCGCTGCCGAGTATCAGCGCCTTCTTGCCGCGGGGAATATATCCAGCGCGGTTCACGAGGCCGAGAAAGCCGTCATAATCCGTATTATACCCATGCACGAGCCCGTCAGCCTCGCGCACGACCGTATTCACGCAGCCGATGCGCAGCGCGCGCTCGCTTATCACGTCGCAGTATTTCATGGCCGCGCGCTTATACGGTATCGTCACGTTTACGCCCGTCCATGATCTATCCGCGAAGAACGCGTCCAGCTCTTCCGGCGCGCGCTCAAAGAGCCGGTATTTGTAATCTCCCAGTTCCGCATGTATCTGTGGTGAGTAGCTGTGCCCCAGCTTACCTCCCAAAAGTCCGCATATCATCGCTTTACCTCCACGGTTATATTCATGTTCATGGTTTTCGCGCCCTAGCAGCGCATTCTGATAAGAACGGCTGGCCGCGAGTATGGCGCTGTATATCGATCCGAAGCCGTCCGAGAGCTCCTCACCGGCCAATTTTCTTATTCTTGCAAGCAGTGCGCGCTCCCTCTCGGAGTCGAGAACAGGAAGCCCGTTTGCGCCTTTCAGCGCGGCTATCTCCGCCGCTGCGGCCATGCGGCGCTTCAGGAGCGTCACAAGCTCGGCGTCAATGCCGTCTATCTCACGACGGAGTGCGTTCAATTCATCGTTCATGTTCATCCTCCAGCAGCGCGTCAAGCAGTGCGATAGCCGCGGCGGCCTCGACCACGGGCACTGCCCGAGGCGCTATGCACGGGTCATGCCTGCCGCCGATCTTCAGCTCGCGCTCCGTCATATCGCGCAGCGACACGCTTCTCTGCGCCTTGGCTATCGACGGTGTCGGTTTTATCGCCGCACGGAATATCAGCGGCATACCGTCCGAAATTCCGCCGAGGATCCCGCCCGCGTTGTTTGATGCCGTGGCAACACGCCCGCCGCGGATTACGAACGGGTCGTTATTTTCGCTGCCGCGCAGCCGTGCCGCTTCAAAGCCCGCACCGAATTCTATCCCCTTTACGGCAGGTATCGCAAAGACGAGCGAGGCAATGCGCCCCTCAAGCCCTTCAAAGAGCGGGCCGCCCAGCCCTGCCGGTACCCCGTCCGCAGCGCACTCTATGACGGCTCCCAGCGAGTCGCCCTCCGCCGCCGCAGCAAGTATGCTGCGCTTCATATGCTCCGCCGCTTCCGGGGACACGCATGGGAATTCACCGCAGACTTCCGCCACGCCGCGCATCGGATCGTACGGCGTATCGGAAATATCGCCTATGAGCAGAATGTGCGCCGAGATGTTTATATTGCGCCTTTTCAGAATCTGCAGGCACACGCCACCCGCGGCGCAAAGCGGAGCCGTCATGCGTCCGGAGAAAGCTCCACCGCCGCGCATGTCCTCCCTGCCGCCGTATTTGACCCATGCCGTATAGTCGGCGTGGCCGGGGCGTGGGCAATCCAAAAGCTCTTTATAATCTGCCGAGACGGCGTCCCTGTTCTCGATTACGATCCTTATCGTCCCGCCGTCAGTTGCTCCGTTTGTGATGCCGGACGTTATCACCGGAATATCCGGTTCACGGCGAGCCGTTGTGTATTCGCTGTACCCCGGGGCGCGGCGGCGCATGAAGGCCTGAAGCGCGGCATAGTCGATGCGCTCTCCGGCTGGTATGCCGCTGAGCTCCGCGCCGATCTCTTTTTCATGCGAGCGCCCGAAAATACTGATTTTCAGACGGTTTTCCCAGCTATACGGCACTTGCCGCACCTCCAAGCTCTCTAAATACTCTCCAGAAATCAGGATATGATTTCCCTACGCACTCCGCGCCAAGGATAATGACCGGATCACTGCACACCGCAGCGGCGGCCGCCGCCATCATTGCTATGCGGTGATCGTTTCTGCAATCCACCGCCGCGCCGCCGCGGAGTTTCGGCACGCCGCGGATGATCAGGCCGTCCTCCAGCTGAACAATATCCGCGCCCAGCGCATTGAGCACGCAGCTCACCGCATCCAGCCGGTCGCACTCCTTGTATCTCAGCCGCGCGGCATGCGTGATATCACAGCGTCCGGAGCGCAGCGCCGCGGCCAGCGCCAGCGGCGGCACGATATCCGGACATTGGGATACATCCAGCGCGATGTCACGGTTGCTGTGCAGAGCGCGCAGATATTCCATAAATATCCTGTCGCCCTGAACGCTTTTTTCGGTCATGCCGAGTATACTGATATCATTTCCAAGCTCACGCGCCGCGAGCCACAGTGCCGCGTGCGACCAATCGCTCTCCACAGCGCAGTCGCAGCCCAGGTAGCGCTGCGGGACTATGATGAATTCATTCTTACCCTGCGTCACGCTTACGCCGTGCCGCTTCATAGAGTCAAGCGTCATGTCGATATACGGCCGCGACTGTATCGGGCTTTCGGCGCGCAGCCGCGACTCGCCGTCCAGCAGCGGCAGCGCGAGCAGCAGCCCGCTGAAAAACTGGCTGGACACGTCGCCCGGCAGCGCATATTCCCCCGCAAGAAGTCTGCCGCGGACGCGCAGGCAGTTGTCGTTTAATTCGTACTCTATTCCCCGCTCCCTGAACAGCCTGAAATACGGTTCCAGCGGCCGTGACATCAGCGAGGGGGCGCCTGTGAAGTTTGCCTCACCGTACAGCGCGAGCGCGGCCGGCAGCAGTAGCCGCAGCGTCGTCGCCGCGGCGCCGCAGTCGATGCTCGGCACAGCCGTCGCCATGCCGCCGGTGATGCGCAGAGTATCAGATTCACGGATAAATTCCGCACCGAGTGCGGAAACTCCGCGCAATGTCGCGTTTATATCGTCAGAAAAATATATGTTTTTAAGCCTGCTCTCGCCATGTGCAAGCGCCGCGCAGATAATCTCGCGGTGGCACTGACTCTTGCTTGACGGCGGCGTGACTTCGCCGCGCAGCAGCTTCGGCATTACCTTTATATCCATAAGCGTATCTCGTTGTCCTGTCGTGGTTCACAGCAAAAAACGCTTGCCGCGGGGCAAGCGTCAAGGCATAAACTCCCTTGATATAATATTGTATTCTTCGATATTTGTCAATCTTAACGTCACGTCGGGCACGCGTCCTCGCCAAGAACCTGCCGCAGCTTCTCCAGCGCCTTTTTCTCAATGCGCGACACGTACGACCGGCTTATGCCGCAACACTTCGCAACGTCCCGCTGCGGCATCGATTGTCCGCCGTTCAGCCCGTATCGGAGCCGGATTATCTTCGCCTCGCGCTCGGTCAGGCATTCGTCTATGCACTTTCCAAGGCTGCGGCACAGCTCGTTGTTGCTGATCTGCTCCGCCATATCCTCGTCGGACGCGAGCACATCAAGAATCGACAGCCCGTCGCCGTCGCTGTCCACGTCCAGCGCTTCGGACAGGCTGAGATCGCCCATGCTCTTCCGCTGGCTCCGGAAATGCATCAGTACCTCATTTTCTATACATCTGCTGGCATAAGTAGCAAGGCGGACGCCTCTGTCCGGACGGTAGGTATTTATCCCTTTTATCAGCCCGATCGTGCCGATGGATATGAGATCATCAACATCATCCGTCTGCGTAAAATATTTTTTCATAATATGCGACACAAGGCGCATATTATGTTCAACAAGTTTATTCCTCGCCTCAATGTCGCCCTCCGCCCAGAGAGCGAGATATTTTTGCTCATCCTCGTGCGACAGAGGTCTTGCAAAAGACTCCCCAGGCGTAATGCGCAGCATCAGCAGCAGGCTGTTCATAAGCAGTATCAGCGCGCTTTCCAGCATAAGCTCACCTCCTGATACAGCATATTCCGACAGCCCTTGTACAAATAACGCGAATATCTGCACTCCCTGCCCGGTCAAATTATATGTTTTAAATTAATATAGCAAAAATTGCATATCCGGCTTCCGCATATATCGCCCGTATCCGCAAAAGATATGTTCGGGCAAACAAACCCGAAATGAGAGAAAAGGAGATGCAAACTATGGCTTACAATTCCAGTAATCATCTTGTCAATCCCGCAGCGCGCGACGCTATGGAGAAGTTCAAGATGGAAGCCGCTTCCGAAGTCGGCGTCAACCTGAAGAACGGTTACAATGGCGACCTCACCAGCCGTCAGGCCGGTTCCATCGGCGGCCAGATGGTCAAGAAGATGATCGAGGCCTACGAGAATGGCATGAAGTAAGCTTTGCTTACCCGCTTCATCTGCAATTAAAACCGCTGCCGGCAAACGCTGGCAGCGGTCTTTCTGTCATATCATTTTTTGTCCTTTATCTGCATAAGCGCAAAGCTTATCGCGAGGAGCACGCAGCTTATCCAAATCGAGTGCTCGCCCCAGCGGACGACGATAACGCCGCCAAGTCCCGCGCCGACAGCAAAGACTATCACGACTCCGAAATACGTGAGCGCCTTATAGAGGATATTTCGATCGTGGCTCATAAAATACGCATGCAGCGCCGTCATGCCGCTGCGCATATTACCGATGCACATAGTGCTTGCATAGGCATGCCCTCTGAGCTTATGAAAGGTCTGAAGCTGGAGCGCGCAGACGAACGAAACAAACGCGTTCGCCGCAGCGTTTACGCTCTGCGGCATGAAGCCGACTGCGAACAGCACCACTATCTCGCAGAGAACAATGATCTGTCTCCAGTGTATCTTCTCCATATCCTTGTACTTATAGTGTATTACCTCGGCAGCATAGATACCGACCAGGAACGCCGCCAGCGGTATCAGATATTTCATGCACGACGACGGTTTCCCCTCGAACATGTTTATGCTCATGAGGACGATATTTCCCGTCTGCGCGTTTGCAAAAACCCCGCCGCGGCAGCAGTATGAATATGCGTCCTGATAACCGCCTGACAGGATGACAAACACCGCCGTTATAAGCGAATCAGACATTTGCTTTCCGTTTCTGTGCAGCAGATTGTGCATTCTTATCACCAGATTCTCTATATATTTACGTAAAGCTTTATAATTATATTAACCTAAAGCCCAAACGTCAATATATGTTATAAACAAATTTGCGCTTAAGGAGACAAGACAGAAAACCGGAAGTTGGCTTTTAGAAAAACTGGAATTTGTTTTATAGAGGTTTTTGCAAATACACCATATCTACAAGGTGTACACCACACTCATATATCGGGTGGTCATAATGATCCGTAAAGAAATTTGGCACGGTATGCGAGCGTACAAAGCCACATTTTTCATAAAAGGGTATCGTCAACGGGCTGTCGCCGGTTCCCACTTGCAGTATCGAAAATTGTCTGCGGTATTTTTCAACAAGAAATTCAATCAGCGCTTTGGCATAGCCTTTTCGCTGAAATGGGGGAACTGTAGCGATATTCTTAATTTCAAGTATTCCATTCCCTTCGTCCGTTACAACACACTCGCATTTCACTCCGTCATCATCAAGAACATACATTTTACCATTATAGAGATAACGGTCAACCATATCTTCCTGCTCATCCGCCAACAGGAGCAAATCAAGATATTGTTTTTTGTTTTCTGTAACTTCTACAATTCTCATCAATCACACCTGCAACTTCCTATTTGTTTTTTAGAATTATAACATACAAAGAGAACCCCTTCAAGGCCGTGCCATTCCCAAATAATAAATCCCGTTTGGCCGCATATACTGAAATGTCAGGAAAAAGTCCCGTTTGCATCCGTGCTCGAAAACGCGGCTCGCCAAACGAACTATTGACGCGCGGCCTTCTGCGGGTTAAACTGAAGGAAACCGCACGGAGGTATAACATGGCCGCTTCCAAAGAAAGAGATCAGAACATACAAAAAGTAATAAAGGCTGCGCAGTCGCTCTTTATATCTGAGGGTGTCGCCGCAACGTCTATAAACCGTATCGCGCACGAAGCCGGACTTACCCCCATGTCCGTATACCGCTACTTCGGCACGAAGGACAGCCTTGTGCTCGCCGTGTGGCGTGACGCGCTGGTCGTGTTCTACGAGGGCTTCATGGCGCGCTATCAGGAGCGGGTGAAGAATCTCCGCACTGGGTACGACCGCTGTCTCGCGGCAATGGCGGAGTATAACAGCACCTATATCACCTTCCCCGAATGGTACCGGTACACGCGCGAAATGCTGAGCTACACCACCTCGCCCGAAGCCGGTGACATTGACATGGATAAAATCTTCTGGCAGTTTTACGACCGCGAGATACCCATCCCCTCCGCCAAGGCGATCGAGGAAGGCATTGACGACGGCTCCGTCCGCCCCGATCTCAATACCCGCATGTTCCTTCAGCTTATGATAAACGCCTACACCGGCGTCGACATCTTCAAGGGCACAGAATACGAGGTCAGCACGACCGAAAAGCTGATGTTCTATTCCGACGTATTGGCAAGATATATAAAAGCGGACACATAAGTTTATATGATTTATACAAACTTCACATCATGACTATTTATTTCAATAGTTGCGTAACAAAAGGTGCAGAAATCCGGATAGGATTTGATAAAATTCAGACAAGATCGGATGCTGATGGAACTGCACCATATTTTTTTAGGCACATATGTTAGTGCCTATAACAGCTTATTCAGAGGTGCAACATGACAAGACACGATATATCTGAGTGCTTACCTTTTTGGGATAGTCTGAGCGCAAAGAGTCGGCAGCGCCTGCGTGAAAACGCAATATTCCGCCGCTACAAGCCCGGTGAAAATGTCATCTTCAAGACCGTAAAAAAGGACGGCATCGTTTTCGTGCTTGAGGGCAAGCTGCGGGTGTATCTCAGCTCAGGTACTGGGCGCGAAATAACGCTTTTCAAGCTCCCGAAGGGCGAAGCTTTCAGCATAATGACCGTCGATAATGCCCGCGACAACGACGTTGTCCCCTCGCTCCAGTCTCTTGACAATACTACTCTCGCCTACCTCCAGCGCTCCGACATGGCGCCGGTCGCCTACGAAGAGCCGCTTATGGCGAATTTCATTTTTGAAGCCTGCGCAAAAACGGCGCAGCATATTCTGAACAACATCTCATATTCTTTTTTTAATCCCCTGCGAAGCTGCGTCGCCCGCGTTCTGCTTGAGCGCCTCAGCGACGACGCTCCCGATTCCGCCGAAGTGCGTATAACGCACGAGGACATTGCAAACGACCTCGGCACAACGCGCGTGGTCATCAGCCGCGAGCTGGATCACATGCGCGATATGGGTCTTATCTCCACCGGCCGCGGAAAGATCTATATTCTCGACCGCGGCGGACTTGCCGCGATAGCCGGGGAATAGCCGTGATTTACTGCGCAGTGCGCAGACAAAATAAATTATTCAGGAGGAAAGAAGAATGTATTACAGCAGCGGTAACTATGAGGCATTTGCAACCCCCAAAAAGCCCGAAGGTATCGACGATAAGTCGGCGTACATAGTCGGTACCGGCCTAGCAGGTCTTGCGGCGGCCTGCTTCCTGATCCGCGACGCCCAGATGCCGGGCGAAAAGATCACCCTTTTCGAGCATCTCCCCCTCGCCGGCGGTTCCTGCGACGGCATTTATGACGCGACCAAAGGCTTCATCATGCGCGGCGGGCGCGAAATGGATAACCACTTCGAGTGCATGTGGGATCTGTTCAAGTCCATCCCCTCCATCATCAATCCCGGCGAGACCGTTTTCTCCGAGTACTATCACCTGAACAAGGAAGACCCGAACTTCTCCCTCTGCCGCGTCACCGAGAAGCAGGGGCAGGACGCCCACACCGACAGAAAATACGGCCTGAACCCCTCCGCTGCAACTCAGCTGCTCAAGCTGTTCATGGCAACGAACAAGTCCCTTGAGGATAAAAAGATTGACGACGTGTTCGACGAGGACTTCTACCAGACCAACTTCTGGACCTACTGGCAGACCATGTTTGCCTTCGAGAAGTGGCACTCCGCACTTGAGATGAAGCTCTATCTTCAGCGCTATATCCACCACATTGACGGTCTGCCCGACCTGAGCGCGCTCCGCTTCACCCGCTACAATCAGTATGAATCCATGATCCTCCCGATGTGCAAATACATCACCGACCACGGCGGAAAGATCCTGTACGACACCACCGTCACCAACATCGTCTGCGACTGCACGCCCGAAAAGAAAGTCGCAAAGAAGATCGAGTTCACGCAGGGCGGCGTCGAGAAGGTCATCGACCTGACCGAGAACGACCTCGTCATCTGCACCAACGGCTGCCAGGGCGACGCCTCCGCCTACGGCGATCAGACCCACGCCCCCGTAGTCACCGTCAAGAACGGCGAAGGCCCCTCCATCGAGATGTGGAAAAAGATCGCGGCACAGGATCCCGCTTTCGGCCGTCCCGAAAAGTTCTTTGCCGGCATCAAGGAGACCAGCTGGGAATCCTGGACTGTCGACACCTCCAACAAGCAGATACTTGACGCCATCCAGAAGATATGCAAGAGAGATCCCCTCTCCGGCAAGGTCGTCACCGGCGGCATCGTCACCTGCCGCGACTCCAGCTGGCTGATCAGCTGGACGATCAACCGTCAGGGTCAGTTCCAAGAGCAGCCCTCCGACCACTGCCTCATCTGGGTCTACGGTCTGAATTGCTGGGACGACAAGGGAGACTTCATCAAGAAGAACATGTGCGACTGCACCGGCATTGAGCTGTGCGCAGAGTGGCTGTACCACATCGGCATCCCTGAGGATCAGATCATGGAGCTCGCCGAAAAAGAGTGCAACACCACGCCCTGCATGATGCCCTACGTCACCACCTTCTTCATGCCCAGAGCCGAGGGCGACCGCCCCAAGGTAGTTCCCGACGGTTCCGTCAACCTCGCATTCGTCGGCCAATTCGCCGATACCCCGCGCGACACCGTGTTCACCACCGAGTACTCCATCCGCACCGGCATGGAAGCGGTCTACACGCTCTGCAACATTGACCGCGGCGTGCCCGAAGTCTGGGGCTCCGTGTACGATATCCGCGACCTGCTGTACGCCACCAGCAAGCTGCTCGACGGCAAGAAGCCGCTGGAGTTCCTGCTGCCCACTATTCTCCCGCTGCTCGGTCTCGTCAAGGAGCCGCTTACCAACAACGTCGTCGTCGACCTGCTGAAGAAGTACAACATCGTCTGATTTGATCCCAAAATAATTATAAGGAGAACCGATATGGATTTCAGAAGCCTGACCGTAAAGGAACTGTTTGACAATCCCGCGACTGCGGCCGTCATCAAGGAGGACGCTCCCCAGCTCCTCAAATACCCCATAAAGATGTTCAACAAGAAAAAATGCGGCGAGATATTCGACAAGGTCGTCGCGGCCGGCATAGTCCCCAAGGACACCGCCGAAAAAGTTGAAGCGAAGATAAACGCTCTGCTTTAAGCTCCATATATGCTTTGTACCGGCTCAGTGTCGCAGCCGCAGTCGATGCGAAGCACCCCCCCCATAGGTCAGCACCGGACAAAGTCCGGTGCTGATTTTTTCTGCGCCGCACCGCCGCGCTATTTTTCTGTTAAGATAGCCGCAATTTTTTAAACATTTTGTGTCCAATGCACATTATTATGCGAAGTTGGCTTGCCATGACATGCGGTTTCATGTTACTATTAGGAAAAGAAAAATCTCAGGGAGTGATATTATAAAACTAACTCAGCTGGAAATAAACAGAACCGCAATCAAAGAGAAAATCGTTGAAGCCGCGCTGTCGGTGCTGCCCATCGCGGTCATAGTGCTTCTGCTGTGCCTCATGGTCACGCCGATGCGCCCCGATCTGCTGCTGTGCTTTCTGATAGGCGCGGTGATGCTGGTCGTTGGAATGGGGTTGTTTTCCCTCGGCGCAGAGCAGTCCATGACGCCCATCGGCAGCAAGATCGGCACGGCGCTGACCCGAACAAAGAATATGCCGCTGATACTCGGCGTCAGCTTCCTGCTCGGCTTTGCCATTACTGTTGCGGAGCCTGACCTGCAGGTTCTGGCTCAGACCGTGCCGCATATCAAAAGCAGCGTCCTGCTCGTGACCGTCGGCGCGGGCGTCGGGTTGTTCATGGCGATATGCATGCTCCGCATCCTCACCGGCGCGTCGCTCCGCTGGATACTCATCGTGTGCTATACGCTGATATTTCTGCTCGCCGCATTCACGGATCGGGACTTTCTCTGCATCGCCTTCGACTCCGGCGGAGTTACCACGGGGCCGATGACCGTGCCCTTTATCCTTGCGATGGGGCTTGGTGTCTCCAAGGTCAGAAGCGACGATCGCGCCGAGGCGGACAGCTTCGGTCTTGTCGCGCTGTGCTCGATCGGGCCTATTCTCTCTGTCCTGCTGCTCGGCTTTTTCTCCAGCGGCGGCAGCGCCGTCGTTGATATCAGCGCCGCATCATACGACAGCACGGTCGGGATAGGGCGCGCGTTTCTCGCAGCTATCCCCGTATATATGAAGGAAATGGCGGTCGCCATGCTGCCGATTGTTGCGATATTCCTTGTATTCCAGCTTGCGCTGCTGCGTCTGAACCGCCGCAGCTTGGCAAAAATACTCATTGGTATTCTGTATACATATGTCGGTCTCGTGCTGTTCCTCACCGGCGTCAACATCGGCTTCTCGGCGCTAGGCGCAGAGCTTGGAGTTGCACTCGCGGGCAGCATGAGTTGGCTGCTAATCCCCCTTGCGATGCTGCTAGGCTGGTTCATAATCTCGGCGGAGCCTGCCGTCGGAGTGCTTGAAAAGCAGATCGAGGAGGTCAGTGCAGGAGCTATCCCCGGCCGCGCGATAAAGCTCAGTCTCTCGGTCGCGATCTCGCTTGCCATGGGCATATCGATGCTCCGCGTTCTGACAGGGATATCAATACTATGGTTCCTCGTTCCGGGCTACGCGCTGGCGCTCGGCCTGTCGTTCTTCGTGCCGGACATATACACCGCCATCGCATTCGACTCCGGCGGAGTCGCCTCCGGCCCCATGACGGCGACCTTTATGCTCCAGTTTGTCATGGGCGCGAGCATCGCCGTGGGCGGGAACGTCCTGCGCGACGCGTTCGGCGTCGTCGCAATGGTAGCAATGCTGCCGTTGCTGTCCATTCAGGCGGTCGGCTTCATATATGAATTCAAGGCCAAGCATACGTCGGCAGTCGAGACGTATGGCGACTTTGATATAATAGAGCTTTGGGAGGAGACGGGAGCATGAATTACGTTATATCCATAATCAATCCCGAAGCGCTCGGGGCGCTGACGGAGATATGCGAAAAGCTTTCGCTTCCGCTCACCGTGACGCTGCACGGGCGCGGAACGGCCATGCAGGGGATGCTCGACCTCTTGGGCATAGAGTCCAACGAGAAACGCGTCGTGCTCACCGTGGCAAACGAAGGAAAAACCGCGCAGCTTATAGCAGCGCAACGGCGATACCTGCATCTCGGCGTGCCGGGGCACGGGTTTGTGATCGCTATACCGATAAAAAGCGTTGGAGGAGGAAAAGCCGTGGCATACATGAACGGAGATACAAAGAACGCAAAATACACACCGGCAATAAACTACGACTATGAGCTTATCGTAGCCATATCAAACGAGGGCAGCACCGACATGGTAATGAACGCGGCAAGAGCCGCCGGCGCCCGCGGCGGGACTGTGCTGCACGGCAAGGGCACCGGATCAAAGGACGCGCCGAAGTTTTATAACATCTCGATCGCCGACGAGAAGGAGGTCATCCTCATCGTCTCCACCGCTGGGCAGAAGGCGGGGATAATGCGCGCGATCCTCGAAAAGGCTGGGCCTGACAGCAAAGCGGGAAGCATAGTCTTCTCTATCCCGACTACAGAAGTGGCCGGCTTCGGCGTGCTTGACAGTTCGGAAACATGATAATAAAAAGCTGCTATCGATCGATAGCAGCTTTTTGCGTAGTATTCTTTCTTGGCGCTGAATTGTTTAATCCGCTTCAATTTCTTTCAGCATAAGCTCACGTCCGGTCAGCGGCGTGAGCTTTTTTCCGCCGCAGCGCGGGCAGACGAGCTTCTCTATATCAGCAGTGAATTTCTCTCCGCAGTCGATGCACTGTGCGACGCCCGGCAGCGTCTCGACCGCAAACGCCGTGCTTTGATACGGCGTCCCGTCGGTCACGGCATCCCAGCAGTCGGCAAGGTATGCCGGAACGACGCCGGACAGCGAGCCGACCTCTACCGTCACCTTTCTCACGCAGGCAAGCCCCTCGTCGCGCGCGATACCATCGACCATTTTCAGCAGCGCATCACAAATGCCAAGCTCGTGCATTATTTCGTTACCGCCTTTTTGACAATGCCGCCGGTGCGCTTGACAAGATTCTCCGCGACCTTTATCGGCATCGCCTCGAACGGCGCCGCGTGCCAGTCACGGACTTTCTTTAGATGTATCGCGTCAAACTTGCACTTCGTGGTGCAGAGCCCGCAGCCGATGCAGAGATAGCTGTCAACCTTGGTCGCTCCACAGCCGAGACAGCGGGCGCATTCCTTGCGCACCTGCTCTTCTGTAAATGTCACGCGCGCGTCGGCAAAGGTCTTGGCCTTTGCGGCGTTGTAGCCCGGAGTCTGGCGGTGTTCCCTGTCGAAGCCGCCGACGCCGATCATCGCGTGCTCCTTGTCGAGTGCGCGGTACTCGCGGCGGTCGCGCCCCGCGGTGAGCGTCTGTCCGGGGTGGACATAGCGGTGCAGCGAGATTGCGGCTTCCTTGCCTGCCGCAATCGCGTCTATCGCGAACTTCGGGCCGGTGTAGCAGTCGCCGCCGACAAAGATGTCAGGCTGCGCAGTCTGATAGGTCAGGCTGTCGGCCTCGGCGGTGTTCTTCTTCGTGGTCTTGAGCGCACCGACGTCAAGCGTACCCCAGTCAACAGTCTGGCCTACTGCGCCGATGACGCTGTCTATCTCAACGATCTCAAATTCTCCGGTGCCGACGGGCTTGCGGCGCCCCCTCTCGTCCGGCTCGCCAAGCTCCATCCTCTCGATCTTTATCGCGCTGACTCTGCCGTCTGTGCCGATGATTTCAACAGGCGCGCTCAGGAAGCGGAACTTCACGCCCTCTTCCATCGCCTCGCGGACTTCTTCGGGGTCTGCGGGCATCTCCGCTTCGGAGCGGCGGTAGAACACATAGGTCTCCTCCGCGCCGAGACGCACGGCACTGCGGCAGACGTCCATCGCAACGTTGCCGCCGCCTATAACGGCACACCGCCTACCGATGTCCGGCTTGTTGCCTAGGTTCACTTCCCGCAGAAAGTCAACGCCGCCGAGCACGCCCTCCAGCTCCTCGCCGGGGATACGCAGCTTTGCGGACTTCTGCGCGCCTATCGCCAGATAGAAGCCCTTGTAGCCCTCGTCGCGCAGCTGCTGAATGGTGACGTCCTTGCCGACCTCGACGCCGCACCTGAATTCGACGCCCATCTCCTTGAGAATGTCTATCTCGGCGTTGAGAACGTCCTTCTCAAGCCTGAACGACGGTATGCCGAGAGTCAGCATTCCGCCCGGAACCGGGTTGCGGTCGAACACGGTGACGGGATAGCCCTTCTGCGCCAGATAATACGCACAGCTCATACCGGCAGGCCCCGCGCCGATGACGGCGATCTTCTCGGTATACGGTCTGCCGATCTGGTTGACCATCTTCGGCACAAATCGGGTCTCCTCGTGCATGTCGTGGTCGGCTATGAAGCGCTTAACCTCGTCAATGGCGACCGCTTCGTCAACGTCGCCGCGGGTGCACTCGGCCTCACAGCGCTTGTTGCAGATTCGCCCGCAGACCGCAGGGAACGGGTTCTCCGTCTTGATAAGCTCCAGCGCCTCGGTGTATCTCCCCTGCGCGGCGAGCTTGAGATAGCCCTGCACCGGGATATGAGCGGGACACGCGGCCTTACACGGCGCGGTACCGCTCGGCAGGACGTCCTCGCGGTTCTCGCGGTAGTTTTCGTTGACGGCCTTGGCAAAGTTGAAGGTCTCGGTTATCTTCGTATATTTTGGCGCGGAGGTGTCATTCGTTGCGCAGAGCTTCTGGCCGAGCTTCAGTGCGTTGCCGGGACATACCTCGATGCACTGCGCGCAGGCCACGCACTTGGCTTCATCCACCTCGGCAACGAAGTTTGAGCGGATAGCGTCGCGCGCGCCGAACATCATACCGGCGCGAAGTCCGAAGCAGGCGCAGGCGCAGCAGTTGCAGATAGCCGACGTCTCGCCGCTGCCCTCGATGTTCGGGATATCGTGCATGAGGCCGTTTTCCTCGGCACGCTTTACGATTTCATAAGCCTCTTCGCGGCTTATCTGACGGGCGCGGCCGGAACGGATGTAGTGCTCCGCCCCCTTGCCCATCTGGACGCACATATCCTCGGCGAGATGTCCGCAGCCGTCCCCCAGCAGCGTACGCGACGCGCGGCACGAACACGGCGAGACCGAAAACGTATCGTATTTATTCAAATAGTAAGACAGGCGCTCGTCGTCGGTAACGCCGGGCAGCCCCTCGATAGCGCTCTCCACGGGGATAACGCGCATAAGGCCGTAGCCGTCGGGCAGTATCGGCCCCATAGCCTGCATACGCAGACGCGTGTATTCCTCAAACGCGCGGCCGACCTCAGGATGCGCCGCCATGAGCGGCTGATTATTCACCATCATTTCGAGTATGCCGGGTGCAAATATCTGCATGAAATATGTATCCTCGCCCAGCTCTTCGCTGTACACACGGCGGAACACGCCGTAGTACACGAGGTTATCCAGCGCAGGCTGTATCTCCGCGACGGTCTTCCCCACCTTTGCGGCCAGCCAGCCCGCAGTGCGTTCCTTGCGCAGTCCCGCGGCGATGGCGATGTCGGCCTCGTCGTCGGAGACAATGTTCTCCATGCAGTAATACTCCGGAGCGTTCTCATCTATCTTGACGAGCATACCTGAAGCGCCGCCGATTATCTTTGCGAGCTTCACTATTTTTGGTCTGAGTTGTGCCATAATATTCCTCCCCTATATGCGCCGAGCGCACCTGAATATCATTATAATAGCCTAAAAAATAACTATTGGCAACTCAGCTTTTCAATTCCGTCATAATAGCTATTCGCCCGCACACATTTTTGTTGCATTTAACGGCAAACCGCATTGATGATACATCAATGCGGTTTGTCAGCTGTTAAGATATTTATGAAAGCAGCATCCTATCGTTATCCAGCGCCTTGCCCGTCCCGGCCTTGAACTTAGCGACGAGGCTGTCAACGGTCATCCTCTCGCGTTCCTCGCCGCTGACGTCCATGACGATATGCCCGTCCGCCATCATCAGGGTGCGGTTGCCAAGCTCAAGCGCCTGCGTCATGTTGTGCGTGACCATAAGGCAGGTTATATGGCTCTCCTCGACGATGCGCTGTGTCAGCTCAAGCACCTTTTCCGCCGTCGCGGGGTCGAGCGCCGCCGTGTGCTCATCGAGCAGCAGCAGCTGGGGCGGAACCATCGTCGCCATCAGCAGCGTCAGCGCCTGGCGCTGACCGCCCGACAGCAGGCCGACCGGCTGCCGCATACGATCCTCAAGCCCCATGTCCAGCAGCGACAGCTGCGCGCGGAATTTTTCCTTATCAGCGCGGGATATGCGGCTGAAAGGGTTTCCGTGCGAGGCGCGCAGATACGCGAGCGCGAGGTTTTCTTCTATCGTCATGTGCGGCGCGGTGCCGCGGAGCGGGTCCTGAAACAGCCGCCCGATAACGCGGCTGCGCTGATGCTCCGGTGTAAATGTGATGTCCCGTCCGGCAAGCGAGATGCTGCCGGTATCGGCATAGAAGCAGCCCGCGATCGCGTTGAAGAGCGTGGATTTTCCCGCGCCGTTCGAGCCGACAATGGTCGCAAAGTCGCCCCGCTCAAGATGCAGCGAAAGGTCGGTCAGCGCGCGTTTTTCATTCACGGTGCCGGGGTTGAAGGTTTTGGAGATGTTCTTTATATCAAGCATGTCAGTTCCCTCCCCTTCTCTGCGCCGCGAGCTTGCGGTGCTGGAACGCCGCCCATTTTTTGATGCTCGGTGCGGCGATCGCCAGCGCTACTATTACCGCAGTCAGCAGCTTCAGGCACTCCACCGGAACGACCTTGGTGTAGAACACTATCGCGTAAATGAAGCGGTACACTATCGAGCCGAGGATCACGGCGATGACGCCCTTCGTGACCGTGCGGCGGCCAAGCAGAGTTTCGCCGATAATGAGGCAGGCAAGGCCGATGACGACAATGCCCGTGCCGGAATTTATGTCCACGGTTTTCTGATACTGGCCGACTATCGCGCCGGAGAGCGCGGTCAGTGAGTTTGCAATGCAGAGGCCGACGGTTATCGTAAAGTTCGGGTTTAAGGACGATGCGCGCACCATGTCCTGATTATCGCCTGTCGCGCGGATAGATAGGCCAAGCCGCGTACCGAGGAAAAGTCTCAGCAGAACCGCGGCAAGGATGGTGATAAACGCCGCCAGCAGCAGCTCGTACCAGTCGCCGCCGATACCGGTGTCGCGCAGGAGGGTGAATATCGTCGTGCCGCCGAGGAGGCTGAAATTTGACTTCCAGCCCATGACCATAAGATTTATCGTATAAAGTCCGGTGTTCGTGACTATACCGGCGAGTATCGACGGGACACCGAGACGCGTCTGCAAAAACGCCGTGACGAATCCGGCGCATGCTCCCGCGAGCATCGCGGCGGGCAGCGCGAGGAACGGATGCCCTGCGGCTGAGAGCGTGACCGAGACGGCGGCTCCGAGCACGAAGCAGCCGTCGGTCGTCATATCTGCGATATCAAGGATGCGATAGCTCAGAAACAGTGCCATCGCCACGAGCGCGTACATAAAGCCCAGTTCCAGCGCGGTCTGGCTGATTATCAGCATTGGCAAAAACTCCTTTCAGGCCGGTTCCCCCAGCGTTGCGCTGGGGGACGGTGAATATCAATATCAGTCCTTGGTAGTAGTGACTTCGACCAGCTCGCCCATGTCGGCAAACACGGAGTAATCCGCGCCGAGGGCAGCGGCGGTCTCGGTGTTGACGGTGATGATGCCGCCGTCCATGAGGTAGAAGTCATCAAGCGCTTCGCCGGAAACGGCTCTGACGGCCAGCTCCGCGGTCTTGCGGCCAAGCTCGGTGTAGTTCACGCCGCAGGTAGCGAAGGCTCCGTTGCGGACGAAGGAATCAGCGCCGGTGTAGTGCGGGATGCCGGCCTTTGCGAGATCCTCGTAGATCGCAAGCTCCGCCGCCATTATGGTATTGTCGGTCGGGGTGAAGATCGCGTCAACGTCAGCTGCGATAAGGGCGGATGCTGCGGCGACGACCTCGTCGTTGGTGTTCGCGGTCTGCTCGACGTATTCAATGTTCTTCACGTCGAGGTATGCTTTCGCGTCGGCTATCGGGGTGGCGGAGTTCGGCTCGGACAGGGAGTACAGCAGGCCGACCTTCTTGATATCCGGGTTCTGCGCGAACATCATGTCAAGGATGAAGGAGGTATTCAGCGCGTCGCTGGTGCCGGTGACGTAGTCGATGCCGGTCAGGTTCGCGGCCGCGGGGTCGGATATTGCGGCGTAGACGACCTTGACGCCGGTGCCCTCAGCGGAGAGGGTCGCTACCTGCGCGGCGGTGGTCGCGATGGGGACGATGACGTCGACCTTATCGGCTATTGCCTGATCGCACAGCTGCTTGAGAATGGTCTGGTCGTTCTGGCCGGAGCTTATGGAATACTCGACCTTGACGTCACCCGCGGCGTTCATCTCATCAAAGCGGGCGGCGATCGCGTTTGCGATCTCGTCGAGAGACGCATGGTCAAGCTGCTTGATTATTGCGACTTTTACGGTGCCGTCGTCCTCGGCGGCGGGGGCTTCCGACGCTGCCGGTGCGGGGCTGCTGCCGCAGGCCGCAAAGACCAGCATCATGGCACAGGCAAGGAGCATTGCAAAGATCTTCTTGATAGTGCTGTTGGTTTTCATTGTGTTTTCCTCCGATTTTATATGATTTTGGATGGCAGATGTTTTCCGGGCTGCGCCGGGGCCGGGAAAAAGAAAAAAGACCTTTATCCCATACACATGGGACAAAAGCCGTTCACTTCTGCGATACCACCCAAATTGACGTCATAAAACGTCCGCTCGCTTACGCATACCATCATATGCGCCCCGATGGATAACGGGTGGGATACCCGTCGGTCCCTACTCAGTCGCCCTTTCGGTCCGCCCTCCGAAGTCCATTCGCCAGCCGTCCGCCGTCCCGATCACACCATCCGGGACTCTCTGATGGTTTTCTGCACTGGTTACTTCTCTCCGTCATAGGTTTGAAGTTTTCACTTGTTGTGCGTATTATAGCACCGCGACAAAAAATGTCAAGACCCGTATGAATAAAAAATACGGGTCTTGTTCGCCGATTTAATTGGTTAAATTGCACATCACCGGCTGCGGCCAGGCTGCGATTCATTTTTTGACGCGGAGCCTTTCGACAAGGCTCTCGTCGCCCTCGATGACGATTGTCCTGTAATCGGTATAGATCACCTTGCCTGGCAGCGAGCCGGAGGGCTTGCGCACGAAGCGCACCATGGTGTAATCCACCGGCAGCTTGCCGGAGTCGCGCCCCTGCGAATAATAGGCTGCGATGCAGGCCGCCTGCTCGACGCTCCGCTGCGGCGGCTCAAGCCCGTCACAGCGCAGGATGACATGGCTGCCGTGCACTTTCTGCGTATGCAGCCAGTAGTCCGTGCGGCGGGCAAGCTTCGTCGTCAGCTCGTCGTTCTGGATATTGCTGCGCCCAACGAGGACTTCCAGCCCGTCATCCGTGACAAATCGCAGCGGCTGCTGAGGGTGCAGGCGCTCTTTTTTCACGGCCTTCGCCTTGCGGTCATATCCGGAGGAGATAAGCTCAAGCCGGATATCGGCCAGATCCTTCTCACTCTCGGCGCACTGCAATTCGCTCATGACACTGTTGAGATAATCAAGCTGCGCTTCGCCCTGCGCGATGAGCACCGTCAGATGCTCCTTCGCGGCCTTCAGCTTGTTATATTCCTTATACATTGCCGCCGCGTTCTGCTGCGGCGTTTTCAGCACGTCGAGCGGGATGACGATCTCAGGGCAGTCTGGCTCGTAATAGTCCTCGCAGCGCAGCTCCCTGTCCCCTTTTTTCATGCGGTATATGTTCGCCGTGACCAGCTCCGCCTGCTTTTTCAGCTCTTCGCGGCTGTCCGCACGGCTCAGCTCCTCGCTCTGCGCGGCAAGCTTTCTCGCTGTGCGGTCGCGCAGAGTCCTGACGTAATGCGTAAGCTCGCTGCCGCGGCGGCGCTGGCGCTCAAGTCTGTCACGTCTGGCGTAGAAATTGTCCAGCAGCTCCGAAAAGCTGTCGAAGCGCTCCGTCTCCGCCGCGCTCCCGTACTGGCCTATCGCAATGCAGCTGTAATCAAACGGCGCGCCGTCTCGCGTGAGGATATACGGCGCGGTCTCGCCGTTGGCAATGCTTTCAAGCAGCGCGGAAATGCAGCTGTCAAGCCGCTCATAGTCCCCTCCGCAGCGATGTGCAAGCTCGCGGCACAGCAGCGGCGACAGCCCCGAAAATGCCGAGAGCAGCCATTTATCCATCGGCGCCGCTCTATCCGCCTGCGCGATGAGCGCGCGGCGCTCGTCCTCGGCAGCGTCGAACACGGACAGCTTGTTCTGCTTCGGCGGCATACGGTAAAACATGCCCGGCATCATGCTGCGCTCCGCGTCTCCGGCAAAATCCATACGGCGCATACAGTCGATGATGCGCCCGTCGGAGCCGACAAGGATGAGGTTCGAGCTGCGCCCGATAAGCTCAAGCACGAGCTTTTTGCGCGCAGCAAAGCCCAACTCGTCACGCGTGTCGATCTCCAGCTCCAGCATACGCTCATGCTCCGGCTGGCTTATCGAAACGATCCTCGCGCCTGTCAGATGCTTGCGCAGCAGCATGCAGAACATCGGCGGCTCGGCGGGGTTTTCTATGCTCTCCGCCGTGAAATGCAGCCGCGCATTCCCCGCGCCCGCCGCGATGAGCAGGCGGCGGTTCCTGCCGAGGCTGCGCACCGAGAGCAGGACGGCATCCCGCTCCGGCTGCTGCACCTTGTCAATACGCGCGCCCTCTAGCTGCGGCCGCAACTCATCGCAGAGCGCGGATATTGTAATAGCGTCAAGCGGCATTTATTCAGCCTCCATTATCGCGCGGAAAAACTCCTCCGCGCGCTCCGTCCGCCCCTGCAGATATAGCCAGCCGAACAGCGCCTCAAGCCCTGTCGCAGCGTGGTACTGCCCGATATCCGCATTATGCGGCACGGAATTGACCTTCGCGTTCCGCCCGCGGCGGTACACCGAAGCCTCCTCGGAGTCCAGCAGCGGCAGGATCTTCTCCGCCGCGCGCGCCTGTGCCGGAGCGTTCACGTACGAAACCGTCTGCTTATGAAGCTGCGCGACGGAGCTGTTCGCCCTCGTGCACAGCATTGTGCGGGTGAGCAGCTCGTACACCGCGTCCCCGACATGCGCCAGCGCCAGCATACTAAGCTTGTTGGCGTCCAGCGCGGTCATATCCGGTTTGAAATAATCCATTTTATCTTATCTAGTCTTCCTCATCGTTCATGGTGTCGGCCATATCCGCCGCAAGCTCGGCACCGACGTCGCTCGCAAGGCCAAGCTGCACCTTCAGCGCGTTCCAGCCGTCGCGGTCGATAACGACGCTGCGCGGCTTCGCGCCCTCGTAGGGGCCGACAACGCCCAGCTCTTCCATCTGATCGACAATGCGTGCCGCTCTGGAGTAGCCCAGCTTTATGCGCCGCTGGAGCATCGAGACAGAGCACTGCTTCATCTCCAGCACGACCTCAACCGCCTGCGGCAGCATCTCGTCGTAGCTGCCCATGAGCGAATCCTCGTCCTTGTCGTCCTTGGAATCCGCCGCGCCCTTTTTGTCCTCGGCGGCCTTGTCCATGAATTCCTCGATCTCAGAGTTCACCTGCGCTCCGCCGGTGCTCTCCTTGATGAACTGTATAACATCCTCACGCTCCTCGTCGGAGACGAACGCACCCTGAATGCGCGTGGGTTTGCCGCAGCCGACGGGAGAATACAGCATATCGCCCATGCCGACAAGCTTTTCCGCGCCGGCCTGGTCAAGAATTATGCGGCTCTCCATCGCGGACGAGACGGCAAACGCGATCCTCGACGGGATATTCGCCTTCATAAGACCGGTTATGACGTCCGCCGACGGACGCTGTGTCGCAATGACGAGGTGCATACCGGCGGCGCGCCCCATCTGGGCGACGCGGCATATGCTCTCCTCTACCTCCTTGGAGGCGACAAGCATCAGGTCTGCAAGCTCGTCTATAACGATTACGACCTGCGGCATCGTCGCTTCACCGGATTCGGCGCAGTGCTTATTGTAATTTGCGATGTCACGCACACCGGCCTCGGAGAAGAGGCGGTAGCGCTTCATCATCTCGACGACCGACCATTGCAGCGCACCCGCCGCTTTCTTCGGATCGGTGACGACCGGGACATACAGATGCGGGATGCCGTTATATACGCCAAGCTCCACCATCTTCGGGTCGATCATTATCAGGCGAACCTCGTCAGGACGCGCCTTGTACAGCAGGCTCAGTATCAGCGAATTCATGCACACGGATTTGCCGGAGCCTGTCGTACCTGCGATAAGCATATGCGGCAGCTTTGCAATGTTGCCGACTATGCACTCGCCGCCGATATCCTTGCCCAGTGCAAAGCTGAGCTTCGATTTTGCGCTTGTAAAGCGCTGCGACTCGATTATATCGCGCAGGTACACGGTGCTGACGATCTTGTTCGGCACCTCGATGCCGACGGTCGCCACCATGTTCGGTATCGGCGCGACGCGGACATTCATAACGCCGAGCGCCAGCGCCAGATCGCCGGCGAGGTTCGTGACCTTGGCAAGCTTCAGCCCCTGCTCAAGCTCGATGTCATAGCGCGTCACCGTGGGGCCGCGGGTTATGTTCGTTATCGGCGAATTGACACCGAAGCTGTTGAGCGCCTTTTCAAGCCGGTCGCGGTTGACCATTATCTCGTCGCGGCAGTCGGCCACCGTGCCGGAGCCTGCGCGCAGGAGCGATGTCGGCGGGAACACATAGTCTCCGTCCGCCGCCTGAGCTGCCTGTACGGCACTCTCCACAGCCTTTGCCTCCGCGTCGACCTCGTCTCGCTTGACCTTTTTCGCCTTCGGCGGGTCGTTTATCTCCGCGGCCATCGCAACGGGCGCGGGCTTTACCTTGCGCCTGATCGGGAACTCACGGAAGCCGTCACCCAGATCGTCGTTCTCCGCCGCCTTTGGCTGCGGCTCTGGGATAACAACGGGCGCGGGCTGGGTCTCTTCCGGTCTGTCGTCCGGAAGCTTCCTGCGCACCTTGGCCTTCTTCGCCTTTGTCTCCGGCTCAGCCGGTGTCTCAAAGCGGTTGAGCGGCAGCGTCTCCTCGTCGTCCCCAAGCGGGATATCAATGGTGTATGCGCTGCGGCGGGACGCAGGTGCGGCTGCCGGAGCGTCGGACGCATTACGCGCGGACTTCCTCGCTGTGCGCTCCTGTCTTATCTCCGGCTCGTCGTACATCGCCGGATCATACTGCGCGCGTCCGCTCTCACGGAGCTTCTTGATTATATCGGATATGCTGGAATTGCACGCCGTTATGAGACACAGCGTGAACAGCGCCAGCAGCAGCGGGAACGCGCCGTATACGCTGAAAAGCTTTTCCAGCGCGAAAGCAAGCAGTCCGCCGACAGCACCCCCACATTCGAGCGCCTTGCCCTGAATGAACAGAGTGTTGGCCGCTGTTTTTAAATCAAATTCACCGCCCGGCAGCTCATAAAACGCGAGATTTGCCATAGCCGCGAACAGCAGCGGCAGCAGCAGCGCGCAGCATACGCGCGCCGCAACGGGGCGTCCCTTATGGAAGCCGAGGATGACCGCCGCAAACAGGAATGCCGGCGCGACAAGCCAGAAGCCCCAGCCGAGCAGCCCCTTCACAAGTCCCGTGAAATATGCGATGAACGCGCCGTCTGTATTGAACATGCCGACCGCCGTGAACACCGCGAGAAAAAGGAATACAAACGCACCAGCCTCGCGCCGTATCGGCGGAGCCGGAGGCGCGGGAGGCGGAGTATTGTCCTTTTCGGGCGTCTTCTTTGCCTTTGTCTGAGTTTTCGTTTTTGTTGATGTACTCTTTTTACCCTTAGTTTGTGCCATTATCGGTTCCTTTCCGGTCAGAATATCATCGAGAGGACTATCGTCAGCGCGCCCGCGACCCAGCAGTAGTACGCAAAGCCGCCGAATTTACTGTTTTTGGATATGTACTTGAGAAGGCTGATAGCGCCGATGCCGGACACCATAGCCACCGCCATACCGATGAGGTAGGCTGGGACATACTGCATGTCGATCCCTTCGCGCGCCGCGTCAACAAGGCTCAGGATGTTCGCCCCGAGCACCGCGGGCAGCGACATCAGGAACGAGAACTTTACCGCGAATTCGCGGCGCAGACCGGTTGCGATGCCGGCGGTTATTGTGGTTCCTGAGCGGGAGAGGCCGGGTATCGTCGCAACACACTGGCACAGGCCGATGATAAGCGCGTCCCATACGGTCATGCTGTTTTCGTTTTTGCGGCCGGGCTTCATCTTATCTGAGACATAGAGCATCGCGCCGGTGAGTATTAGAGTCAGACCTATGAACACGTTATTATAGTATAGGCCCTCCAGCATGTCGTTTATGGGCAGAATGAGAAACAGCGGCAGTGTCGCAAGGACAATCATAAAGAAAAGCCTTGCCGCAGGATAGCGCTCCTGCCGCTCCCCTGCGCGCGGGCCGAGATTTGCAAACGCCAGCACCTCATAAAACATATCAACAATGTCCTGCCAGTAAACGATGCAGATTGAAATCAGCGTGCCGAGATGCAGCAGCACATCGAAGAACATGTGCCCGTTTTCGGTCGTGGTCATGCCGAAGAGATTATTCAGAATGGCAAGATGGCCGGAGCTTGATATCGGCAGGAATTCGGCTATTCCCTGCACCAGCCCCAGTATTATCGCGTTGATCACCGTCATCGGCACATTCCCCCATGATAATTTCTATACATCTGATTATATTACCATATTTTTCGGATAAACACAAGACTTCGCTTTGTTCAAAAATCTGTTCACGGCACAAAAGAAACGGGGGGGCGGCACAGCGGCCGCCCCATAAACCGTTATTCTCTGCTCTCTTCGAGCTTTGCAACAAGCTCGGTATCTTTATATATCCGCATGTTGTCAATGTTCTGCTTCTCCGCCGCATCCTCAAGCACCGCGATCAGCAGCTCGTAATAATCGCCCTCGGCGTCGAGATGCCGCGCAACTCTCGGCAGATCCCGCTCGCAGAACTGCCGCAGGTTCACCCCTGTTTCGAGGCTGTCGAGCAGCATATTGAGCGCTTCCCTGTCGGTCATGCTGCGCTCGATGTAATAATGCTTGCCATATAGGCCGTACAGAACGCGCTTCGCGTCGAGATAGCCTATCGCCATGTCGCGCCGCGACTGCTCCGCGTCGAAGTTCAGCACGCCGCCGAGGTCCGCGTTCGTGGCAATATATGTAACGTTCACGTCGTCCGGCATCTTAAAGCGGCGGTTATGACCGATGCCCGGTATACGCACGGCGATTATATCCTTGTACCCGTTCGTGACGAGCGCGTGCAGCGGCAGAGTATCGACGAAGCCGCCGTCGGTATAGAATTTCCCGCCGAGCTTTTCCAGCTTGAAAGTCGGGTGATAAGCGCTTGCAAGAAGCATATCGCATATCTGATCCTCCGGCAGGTCGTTGACCTTCACCTCAAGTGCCTTGCGGTCAGTAATTGAGACGGTCGCTATATACAGCTCCACGTCCGACTCCTTTATCGCCTTCGCGTCCACCACCTCGCGCACCCACGCACGCAGCGGCGCAACGTCAAGCCCGCGGTTTTTGATGATCTCCAGCGCTTCCGGTATGAGCCGCTGAACATCGTCAAGCCCGATATCCCCGTTGAATGCGCGGCTCAGGTTCTCCTCCTGCTCCTCGTCAAGCTCTATCACCTTGCCGAGCTTCATATTGTTCCATGCGTCTATCGCGCGCGGAAGATCGCGCATGGCCATAAGCCCGCCGTTTAGCGCGCCGACCGAGGTTCCGGAAACGGCGTTATACTTTATTCCCGCCTCGTCCAGAGCCTGCCACACGCCTATCTCATAGCCGCCCTTCGCCCCGCCGCCCTCAAGGGCAATGGCATAGGTTTTGCTGTTGTCGATTTTCAGCTCCATGCTATCCTCCGGTACATTAAATTAGATTATAAATTGAAATAAGGACAAATTCAGTATATCACAACGCAGCGGAGCTGCGCAAGCTTGACATCATTTCCGCCGCGGGATATAATTATTTTATTATATTATTATTTGGAGTACGCCTATATGAGCTGCCGTATTTTAAAAGGCGCGCCGGTCGCCGCCGAAATAGATAAAAGAACCGCCGAACTCACAGCCAGGCTCAGCGCCAGAGGCGTCATGCCCACGCTTGCAATAGTTCGCGTCGGCGAGCGGGACAGCGATCTCGCGTACGAGCGCGCAGTGGTTAGGCGCTGCGGCGCGCTCGGTATCTGCGTGCGTCTCGCCGCGCTGACGAGCGAGGCCGGCCAGACGGAGCTGATGGACAGCATCCGCGCGCTTAACGACGATCATAGCGTACACGGCATCATCCTCTTGCGCCCGCTTCCGGATGGGCTCGACGCGCTTGCGGCCTGCGCTGCAATCTCGCCCGAAAAGGACGTTGACGGTGTCTGCCCCAGCTCGATGGCGCGGATATATTCCGGCCGCGGGAACGGCTTTTCGCCGTGCACCGCGCAGTCCTGCATGGAGATAATCGCCCACTACGGCGTGGAGCTTGAGGGCAAACGCGTCGCGGTGCTGGGGCGGAGTCTCGTTGTGGGAAAGCCCGCGGCCATGCTCCTCGCCGCCGCGAACGCCACCGTCACCATATTTCACAGCCGCAGCGGCAACTATACCCCCGCCGTACGCAGCGCAGATATTGTCGTTTCCGCCGTAGGCAAACCGGAGCTTTTCGGCGCGGAGTATTTCAGCAAGGATCAGACCGTTATCGACATCGGCATAAGCTGGTCGGAGCGCAAGAACCGCTTCACCGGCGACGTGGACTTTGACGCGGCGGAGCCGATCGTCAGCGCGATAACGCCCGTGCCCGGCGGCGTCGGCAGCGTTACGACCGCAGTGCTCGCGCTGCACGTCGCTCAGGCGGCGGAAAATAACACTTGAAAAACATTAGGTTTTCAAGTATAACTTGTATGTGCCCCGCATGACGGGGCACAGAATTTGAAAGTGTCAGAGTAGGGTTCGGCGCGTCAAGTGCTGCGGGATGGGAAGTTGTCCGCAGACGAAGTCATCCGGAATATGCCGTGATGGCGCGGTGCCGCTCCCGCGTCCGCTGCCGCTGAAGGATCACTATCTCCTTTTGTGGCAACTGTCACGAAAGGAGAATTTTTGAGAACATGAAAAAAATGACAACACGTCAGATGGCTGCCGACTCGATGCTCGCCGCAATGTGCGCCGTACTCGGCGCGGTCGCGCTCGACGTCGGGAACCTGAAAATCACCCTTGAAAGCGTGCCGATAATCGTCGGGGCGCTGCTGTTCGGCTCGCTCGACGGCGCCGCGATCGGCTTTGTCGGGACGCTGGTATATCAGCTCCTGCGCTACGGCGTTTCCGTCACGACGTTGCTGTGGATACTCCCCTACGTCGTGTGCGGGCTGATTGTCGGACTGTACGCGCAGAAGCGCGGCTTCTCTCTCAGCACGAAGCAGACCATAATCATCGTCGTCATCGCGGAGCTTGTTGTTACCACGCTGAACACCGGCGTAATGTACATCGACAGCAAGATATACGGCTACTATTCCGCCGTATACATCTTCGGCTCCATCGCCGTGCGCTACGCGATATGCGTCGGCAAGGCGATAGTCACCGGCGCACTGATGCCGCCGCTGGTGCGGCTGCTGCGCGAAAGGGTCTTCAAGGCCGCGTGATATGGTTTATCCAATGCTTACTAATTCTAAGAGGCGAATGTTCAGATGACTGCACATGAAGCAATAAATTACATAGAAAGCTGCACATGGAGCCGCACGAGACTCGGCCTTGGCCGTACGCGCGAGCTGCTTTCAAAGCTCGGCAACCCGCAGAAAAAGCTGCGCTTCATCCACGTCGCGGGGACGAACGGTAAAGGCTCTACCTGCGCGATGCTCGCGTCCGTCATGCAGAAGGCCGGATATAAAACGGCGCTCTACACCTCGCCGTATATCTGCCGCTTCAACGAGCGGATGCAGATAAACGGCGTCGAGATTCCGGACGACCGGCTCGCGGAGCTTACGGAGCGCGTGAAGCCGATAGCCGAGGGCATGGCGGATCACCCAAGCCAGTTCGAGCTTGTCACCGCGATAGCGATGCTCTATTTTCTTGAGGAGCAATGCGACATCGTTGTGCTTGAGGTCGGTCTCGGCGGTGCGCTTGACAGCACGAATGCCATCGACTGTCCGGAGTGCGCCGTGATAACGACAATCGGCCTTGAGCACACCGAGTATCTCGGGCACACGCTGCCCGAGATTGCTTCGGCTAAGGCCGGAATAATCAAGCCCAATTGCGACGTTGTGTGCTACCGCAATGTTCCCGAGGTCGAAGAGGTTTTCGAGAAGACCTGCCGCGAGAACAACGCGCGGCTCGTCAAGGCGGATTTTGATTCCATCCGCCCGATATCGCACTCGCTGTCCGGCCAGAGCTTTGCATGGCGCAATTATACTTCCCTGCGCCTGCCTCTGCTCGGTGCACATCAGCTCCGCAACGCCGCCGTCGTGCTTGAAACGCTTGAAGTCATGCGCAAAAAGGGCTGGAATATAAGCGACGAAGCCGTCGTCTCCGGCCTTGCTGAGACTAAATGGCCGGTGCGCTTCGAGGTGCTGCGCGCGGAGCCGCCTGTCATCATCGACGGCGCGCACAACCCCGAATGCGCCGAGGCGCTGGCCGCGAACCTGCGCGAATATCTGCCCGATGAGAAATGCGTATTTCTGATGGGTGTGCTGGCCGATAAGGATTACCGGCAGATGCTCGCATCCCTCGCGCCGTACGCGGAGCGCTTCTTCTGCGTAACTCCGCCGAGTCCCCGCGCGCTGGCGGCGGACAAGCTGGCGGAGCTTGTAAACGGCATGGGCATTCCGGCGCAGAGCTGCGGTGAGGTACAGACCGCGGCGGCGCTCGCTCTCAGCTGCGGCAAGCCCGTTATCGCCTGCGGCTCACTGTACCTCGCAGGCACCGCGCGCGACGCGCTCCTATCAATAATAAGAGGAGAAAAACAGACCAATGGATAAAAAGCTCAAGATTTTGCTTGTAAACGACGACGGAATAAGCTCCCCCGGTATCGTACATCTCGCAGAGATGGCGATGCAGCTCGGCGAGGTATGGGTGGCCGCCCCCTCGTCGCAGTGCAGCGCCATGTCCCAGAAGCTGACGATATTCAAGCCGCTTGATGTTGAGGAATATGATTTTCCGCTGCCCGTCGCCGGAGCTTACAGCATCGGCGGCACTCCGGCGGACTGCGTGAAAACCGCGCTGAAGGCAGTGCTGCCGATAAGGCCGGACGTTGTGTTCTCCGGCATCAACATCGGCTACAACGCGGGCTTTGACATCGCCTATTCCGGCACCGTCGCCGCCGCGATTGAGGCCGTACTCAACGGCATCCCCGCCATCGCCTTCTCCGCGCAGCACGACGGCAGCTACGACGTGACCGACCGATACATACTCGACATCGCCCGCGAGCTGCTGGCCGCGCCCCTCGCCCCCGGCGAGATATGGAACGTCAACTTCCCCGGCTGTCCGCTCGACGAATTCAAAGGCATCCTGCACGAACGCACGATAGCGCCGAAGTTCATATTCGACAACACCTATTCCGCCAATCACCGCAGCGGCGGCATGACGCTCATCCCTGACGCCGATTTCATCGCGCACGGGGACGCCCCTGCGGGCAGCGATATCGAAGCCGTTCTGCACGGCTATATCTCGATAGGTAAAGTTAAAAGCATGGTTCTGTAAAATATCTGCAAAAAAGCTTGTAAAGCTAATCAAACTATGCTATATTGAGTGTCGGCACACGGCGCGAAAAATGTGGAATCACGGTGTTTTTCAATTTAAATCGGTACATTTGACGACGCATGCTTCCGCCGCTGCCATAAAATTTTGTTTGGAGGAAAAAACAAAAATGAAAAAGACCATAGCACTGCTTCTCGCACTTGTCATGGTATTTGCTCTCTGCGCATGCGGCCAGTCCAGCGCTCCCGCTCCCGAAGAGTCCAAGGCTCCCGAAGCCGAGGCTTCCGAAGCTCCCGCAACAGAGAATCAGCATTTCGACAAGCTGACCCTTGAGTTCGTTCCTTCCAAGGACGCCGACGTTATCATTGCCGGCACCAAGAATCTGCCCGAGCTCGTTCAGGCCGAGATGTCCAAGCTTGGCTATGACATTGACGAAGTTGACATCACCGTCGGCACCAGCTACGACGCTACCGGCGAGGCTATGTCCGCAGGCTCCATCGACCTCGGCTGGCTGCCCGGCGGCACCTACGCTCTCTACTCCGACGACGTTGACGTCATCCTGACCGCAACCCGCAACGGTCTGTCCAACGACAGCACCAACCCTGCCGACTGGAACGGCGAAGCAAACGCCACCCAGAAGAACGGCCCTCAGGTCACCTACTACCGCTCCCTCATCTACGCAACTCCTTCCGAGTATGGCAAGGAACTTGCAGCCAAGGTCAACGCCGGTGAAAAGCTCACTTGGGAAGACCTCGACAAGGCAAAGTGGGCAGTCCAGAAGACTTCCTCCTCCGCCGGTTACATCTACCCCTCCATGTGGCTGATGGCCAACTACGACGGCAAGAAGATCTCTGACCTCTCCAACGTTATCCCCCTCGACTCCGGCTACGGCACCGCTTTCTCCTACGCTGCAGCTGAGCAGGTTGACATCATCGTCTGCTACGCCGACGGCCGCAACGACTACGAAGCCAGCTGGATGCTCCCGACCGATCAGCAGGATGAGACCGGTAAGCAGGGCATGGGCCGCAGTGAGTCCATCTGGAACGAGCTGAACGTCATCGGTGTCACCGACGGTATCTACAACGACACCGTTGCTGTCTCCAAGGCCAGCCCCTACTACACTCCTGAGCTCGTCGCCGCTCTGCAGGATTGCTTCATCAACATCATCAACACTCCGGAAGGTCAGGAGATATTCTCCGTTTACAGCCACACCGGTTATGCAAAGGCTGTCGACTCCGACTACGACGGCGCCCGCGCTGCTCTGAAGGCAGTCTCCGACTGATTCAGTATTTCAACCGCATAATTGAACAGAGCACCCTGCAATGCAGGGTGCTCTTGTGCTACAACATAAATTTTAGATTTAGAAAAGAGTCGCAGCATGATAGAATTCAAAAATGTGTATAAGACTTATCCAAACGGCTTCACAGCCCTGAAAAACATTAACCTTCAGATCGAGCAGGGCGAATTTGTCGCAATCATCGGTCTGTCAGGCGCCGGTAAGTCCACGATACTGCGCTGCATCAACCGTATGCATGACATCTCCAAGGGCGAACTCACGGTTGACGGCGTTGACGTTGACTCACTGCGCGGCAAAGATCTGCGCAGATATCGCCGGAAGGTGGGTATGATATTCCAGAGCTTTAACCTTGTATCCCGCAGCACCGCCATCAAAAACGTCCTCACCGCGGACGTGCCGGATATGAACTTCTTCCGCGTTCTGTTCGGCGTGTTCACGAAGGAGCAGAAAATGCGCGCTCTCGAAAGCCTTGACAAGGTTGGCATTTTGGATAAGGCCTATACCCGCTGTGACCAACTCTCCGGCGGCCAGCAGCAGCGCGTCGCGCTCGCGCGTACGCTGAATCAGAACCCGAAGATAATCCTTGCCGACGAGCCTGTCGCCTCACTTGACCCCATCACCGCAAAGCAGGTCATGCAGGACTTCGTGCGCATCAACAAGGAATACAAGATCTCCATACTTCTGAACATCCACCATGTTGACCTCGCGCTGAAATACTGCGACCGCGTCATCGGCATCCGCGCCGGTGAGATCGTTTTCGACGGCCCGGCCAGCACGATCACGCAGGAGCAGATCGACGCCGTCTACAACGGCGAGAAGGTTCCCACCATGGGCGAGGGCGAAAGCAGCGCGCCCGTTGCAAAGACCGAGGGCTGACCATGGATAACGAAAACGTATCTATCCTCAAGCTCACGCTTTATGACCGCATCTTCAAGCCCAAAACAATAACGCTTGCAAACGGTCACTCCGTAATGAAGCTCAGAAGCCGTGCGCCGCTGATAGTCGTTCTGCTGGCGCTGGCGATATGGCTCTCGCTGCAGATGACGGGCTTCAGCATGGCGGTCGTTATAAGCAAGTTCAGCAAGATGGTCGACCTGCTGGCAAAGATATTCCAGCCCAACTGGTCGTTCTTCCCGAAGGTCGTCTCCCCGCTTATCGACACCATAAAGATGTCCATCCTCGGCACCGTCATCGGCTGCTTTCTCGCGCTGCCCGTTGCGATCCTCTCGTCGAGCAACATCAACAAGAGCATCGTTATCGTCAGTATTTTCAGATTCATCCTTGGCCTCATCCGCACTCTGCCGACGCTTATCATCGCGCTGGTCTGTGCTTTGATATTCTCCCTCGGCACCTTCTCCGGCACCGTCGCAATTGCGATATTCACCTTCGGCATCGTGGCGAAGATGCTTTTCGAGAGTATCGAGACCATCGACATGGGGCCGTTTGAGGCAATGGAAGCCCTCGGCGCGAACAAGTTCCAAGCCTTCTGGTCTGCCTGTGTGCCGCAGATACTGCCCGTTTATCTCAGCCACAGTCTCTACTGCTTCGAGATGAACGTCCGCGCGTCCGCGATACTCGGATATGTCGGCGCCGGCGGCCTTGGCATCACCATTAACGAGCGCATCGGCTGGCGTGACTACAACAGCCTCGGCATGGTGCTGCTCTCGCTGTTCGTCGTCGTCGTGGCGATCGACTTCTTCAGCGAATATCTTCGCAAGAAGCTGAGCTGAAAGGAGAGCCGTGATGAAGAAAAAAATAGAAGTTTTCGAGGAGACGCTGGACAGAAAGCTGACCGCGGCGGAAATGTACGCAAACCGCCCGCGCAAATGGCTGCTGTACACGCTGATCGTCCTCATCATTGTTGTTCTCGTCGGCTGGTCGGCGCATGACATCAGATTCACCGGCCTGACCGCTACCGGCACCGAGGTCGCAAAGGGCGTTGTACACGGCGTGTTCCACCCGGACACCGCACTGATGTTCGGCACCAGCGACACCGATGTGCCGTACCTGCTGCTTCAGACCATCGCTATCGCCGTACTCGGTACGCTTATCGGCGCAATACTCGCTATCCCCTTCGCGTTCCTCGCCTCGTTCAACATCATGCCCAAGCCCGTCGCCTACGTCGTGCGCATACTCATCCTTATGATAAGGACGATACCCAGCATCGTCTGGGCACTGATGTGGATCCGCGTCACCGGCCCCGGCGCCGCCTGCGGCGTTATCACGCAGTCGGTCTGCTCCATCGGCATGATATCCAAGATGTACATAACCGCTATCGAGGATCTGGACACCCACATCCTTGAAAGCCTTGACGCCATGGGCTGCACGCCGTTCCAGAAGATCCGCTACGGCGTTATCCCTCAGCTCACCGCGAGCTTCATTTCCACCACCATCTACCGCTTTGACATCAACCTCAAGGACGCAACGACGCTCGGTATCGTCGGCGCGGGCGGCATCGGCGCTTCGCTGGTGCAGTGCCTCAACAGCCGCCGCTGGGCGATGGTCGGCTCCTTCGTATGGGGGCTGATGGTGCTTGTTCTCATCATCGAGATCGTATCCACAAGGATACGCAGAAAGCTTGCGCACGGCGCGTAAAAGCATTTATACCCCTACGTTTTGGCGTGGGGGTATAACAATCTGAATTTCATGTTCAGAAAGGACAGTTATGCAGCGAAAACTCAGGATATATTACACAAGCGACACGCACGGCTTCTTCTCCCCCATCGATTACGCGACAGGCGGCAGTGTTGACAGCGGCCTTGCAAACTGCATGAGCAATTTTCAGCACAGCGGAAACACGCTAGTCATCGACGGCGGGGATACGCTTCAGGGCAGCCCCTTCACCTACTGGCTGTACAGCCAGCACCGCGACGGCGACTGCGTACCGGCTAGGCTGCTGAATCTCGGCGGATATGATTTCATCACGCTTGGCAATCACGACTTCAACTACGGCAAGGCCGAGATCGAACGGTTTCTGGACGCGCTGGGCGCAAAGTGCCTGTGTGCAAATGTTGAGGGCATACGCGGAGTTGAGAAAACGGCCGTCATAACACTTGAAAACGGACTGCGCATCGGGCTGACCGGTATTGTAACGCATTATGTAAACCATTGGGAGACGCCCGACAACCTCTTCGGAATAAAAATAGGCAATACCTTTTCCGCGGCGAAATCGGCGCTGGACGAGCTGAAGGCGCAGAATGTCGACCTGACGGTATGTATTTATCACGGCGGGTTTGAAAACGACATTGCCACGGGCAAGCTTCTCTCGGCTACGGGCGAAAATCAGGGCTGGCGCATATGTCAGGAGCTTGATTTTGATGTCCTGCTCTGCGCGCATCAGCATATTCCTGTTGAAAACCTCTGCGTCAACGGCACGTATACCTGCCAGCCGCCCGATAAGGCACGGCAGTATATCACGATGGACGTCACCGTAGACGACCGCGGCAAGGTAAGCGCGCGGTCGCGGCTGTGCGACGCGGGATGTGCTCCCCTGCCCGCCGCGATGGAATATCTTGCGCCGCTTGAGCGTGAAACAGCGCAGTGGCTCGACACGCCGGTCGGCCATCTGGATACTCCCCTACTGCCGGAGCCGCCGCTTGAGATGGCCGCGCACGGCTCGCTGATCGCGAATTTCTTCAATCAGGTGCAGCTCGAAGCTTCCGGAGCGGACATATCGTCAGCCAGTCTGGCGAATACGGTCAAAGGCTTCGAGCAGGACGTCACGATCCGCGACGTGGTCTCGACCTACATTTTCCCGAACACGCTCGTGACGCTGCGGGTCGACCGCCGCGTTCTGAAATCCGCGCTGGAGCGCTGCGCCGAATACTTTACGCTTGGTAAAGACGGACTCGAAGTCAGTGAAACGTTCCTGCATCCGATCGCGCAGCACTTTAACTACGACTATTTCGCCGGAGTCAGCGCGGTGTTCGATCTGCGCCGTCCGGTCGGCGAGCGCGTCGTGTCGATAAAATGCCGCGGCGCGGAGCTGGCAGAGGACAAATCGCTGACGCTGTGCATGAATAACTACCGTGCGTCCGGCGCGGGCGGCTACGAGGTCTACCGCGAATGCGAGGTCGTACGCGAGCAGCCGACCGAGATTTCGGAGCTGATAATCGAGTATATCGACCGGCACCGCAATATTACAGTCGATAAGACAAAATGGCTTGAAATAGTTCAATAATCACATTAGATAAGGAGATATTATGGAAAATAAGGTGTTTAAAGTTGTTCTTCTTCAGGCGCTTCCCGCCTCCGGCAAATCCGAGGTAAGGAACTTCATGGCCAATATCGAGCCGCAGCGCCTTCAGAATGAGTTCCACATCGGCAAGAATCTTCAGCTGGATGACTTCCCCTACGTCCACATGATGCGCCGCATCGACAACGAGCTTCAGGCCATGGGCGAGGCGCGCATCTTCTATCCCGGCGAGGAGCCGTTCATCGACGGCCGCGACTGGGGTACGCTCTGCGCCCTGCTCAACGAGGACTATCACGACCTTATGAACCGCAATGTTGTAAAGCCCGACTCCGCCGCGCAGCTGCTGTTCGACCGTTACGACCGCGCGGGACTTCAGGCCGGTATCAGCCCGCGCCTCGGCGTTCTCAAGGCGGAAGTCCGCGAGAAGCTGGCAAAGATACTTGAAAACGAAGCGCGCGCAATGCTCGACGAGAAGCACACCGGTTATCCCGACAGCTTCGAGGACAAGACCATCATCATCGAGTGCGCCCGCGGCGGACCGGACGGCTCATCCATGCCGCTGACCGGCACCTTCGGCTATCAGTACTCGCTGCCGATGTTCTGCCCGGAGATACTTGAAAATGCCGTCATCCTCTACATCTGGGTCACTCCTGAGGAATCCCGCCGCAAGAATGCCGACCGCGCCGACCCGAACGATCCCGGCTCCAACCTGCACCATGGCGTCCCGATGGCCGTCATGTTGGGCGACTATGGCTGCGACGATATGGAATACCTCGTGCAGCACGCCGAGGTCAAGAACACCGTGACTGTCAAGGCGCACGGCAAAACCTATAACGTCCCCATCGGCATCTTCGATAACCGCGTGGACAAGACCTCTTTCCTCCGCGCCGAGCCGTCAGAGTGGGACGCCGGAAAGGTCGAAGAAGTCACCGCCGCCATCCGTCAGGCAACCGACACAATGTACGCGAATTACAATAAATAAGCATGGAACATGCCGGGCATTTTACCCGGCATGTTTTTATATGTCATAATCTATCTATAAATCCATGCACACTGCCCTTCCGGATTTCCGTCCGGACTGACCACGATGATGGTGTCGCGCCTTCTCCGTTCATCCCCATGCGATGTAAATGCAACTCTTATTACCCGTTTGCTTTCTTCATCAAATTTCTTCATCCACGAAAGCCCGTCTTTCACGGCTTTCGGTATCTTATATTCCGGAGCATTGTAATAATAAGCCAAGCGACCGTCTATGAGGCGAACTTTCTTGAGTTCAAACGGCGTTCTCGTTCCTCGATATCCAGTTTCCAAATACAGATCCGAGAAGCTTATCTCGTCGTTTTCAATATATTGACCGATGAAAAACACCGAAAGTCCCCTAGATGCTCCGCCGATATTCAAAACTTCTACCCACGTCTGTTTACCGTCGGTACACGGACCTCTACTACCTGCACTGCGGAAAACCAATTTCGGCGGCACCCGTTCGACTGTGTCCGGCAATTTGAAGTACAGATATCTCTTCTGCACCGGAAGCTCTAGCTCGCCGAGGGTGTCATAAGAGCTTATGGCCAGCTCCTCGTTCAAGCCGGTGTATTGCGCGGTGTCCATCAGGAACTCTTCGGCAAAGGCATACTCATTCTCCGCGGCACAGCGCTTGAACGCGTCTAAATCTGTCACCTTATTTTTCCACGCATTGAAATTGCTGCGCCGTTTGACGCCATATCCCCCGCCTATTCTGGCAAACGCGTCGAGCTTCTGCTCCGGATTTATCAGGTTCATAAACATAAAGTCGCTGTCAAAGCAGGCTATGCCAAGTACATCAGTGTGCAGCCGCTCCGATATCGGCCGGGCAATGTCCTGAAACTGCTTCGGTTCGCCAAACTCAAAGAAATCCGAATATACGGATATCCACTCCGAATTCGTGCCGAGTATTGCGACTGCGGCGTCTGCCTCCGCCGCGTTCTCTGCGGGCAGGTAATTGGCGGCTGTCATCATCTCGGTCAGCGCCGAGTCAACTGCGCTCGGTTCGATATTCTCCGCCCGCCTGATATGCAGATTTGAAAACCAGCTTCCCATGCTCTTCCCTCCGTTTTAATAATACTCTTTTTTACAAATTATATCATGGTGGTCTTCGCCTGTAAACACCGCTTATCCGCGGCTGCTGATTCACCCCGTTTTATTGAAAAAAATATTGTATTTATGCCAACTATCGTTTATAATATTTTGGTAGCTTTTTATAGGAGAGAGGATATATGGAAGAGACAACAAGAAATTTCATCGAGGCCTTTGTTCAGGAGGATCTCTCCGAGGGGCATCGCTGCTATGGTATGCAGATTCACACGCGCTTCCCGCCAGAACCGAACGGATATCTGCACATTGGGCACTGCAAGGCGCTGACCATAGACTTCAGCACTGCCGAGCATTTCGGCGGCATCTGCAACCTGCGCATGGACGACACCAACCCCGCCAAGGAGGACACCGAGTACGTCGACGCCATCAAAGAAGACATCCACTGGCTCGGCTTTGACTGGGGCGACAGGTTTTACTATGGCTCCGATTACTTTGAAAAGACCTATGAATACGCCATCGAGCTTATAAAGAAAGGGCTTGCTTACGTCTGCGAGCTTACCCCCGAGCAGTTCCGCGAATACAGGGGCGACACCTCGCACCCCGCCGTAAGCCCCTGGCGCGACAGGCCTATCGAGGAGAACCTCGACCTCTTTGAGCGGATGAAGAACGGCGAATTTGAGGAAGGCCGCTACACCCTGCGCGCCAAGATCGACCTCGCAAGCGGCAACTTCAACATGCGCGATCCGGTGCTGTACCGCATCAGATACATCGAGCATCACCGTCAGGGCACAAAGTGGTGTATCTTCCCGATGTATGACTTCGCCCACCCGATACAGGACGCGCTGGAGGGCATCACGCACTCCCTCTGCTCGCTTGAGTACGAGGCGCACCGCCCGCTGTACGACTGGGTCGTGTCGAACGTGTCCATCCCCGGCATCAAGCCGCGCCAGATAGAGTTCTCGCGTCTCGGCATCAACTACACCGTCATGTCCAAGCGCAAGCTGCGTCAGCTGGTCGAGGAGCACCGCGTCTCCGGCTGGGATGATCCGCGTATGCCGACGCTCTGCGGTCTGCGCCGCCGCGGCTACACCGCGAAGTCCATCCGCAATTTCTGCGAGCGCATCGGCGTGTCTAAAGTCGACTCCACGGTCGACTGGGCGCTGCTTGAAAGCTGCCTGCGCGACGATCTGAACGAGAACGCAAAGCGCGTCATGGCCGTGCTGCATCCGGTGAAGCTCATCGTCACGAACTATCCGGAGGGCAAATCCGAGCTTCTGACGGTCGAGAATAATCCCCTGCGTCCGGAAGACGGCACGCGCGAGATCAGCTTCTCCCGCGAGCTGTGGATCGAAGCGGACGACTTCATGGAGGTTCCCGCGCCGAAATACAAGCGTATGCACCCCGGCTTTGAGGTTCGCCTCAAGGGCGCGTATCTGGTCACCTGCACCGGCTGCAAGAAGGACGCCGACGGCAACGTGACGGAGATTTACTGCGAGTATGACCCCGACAGCCGCGGCGGTGATCCTGCCGACGGGCGCAAGGTCAAGGGCGCGACCATCCACTGGGTCGACGCAAACACCGCGGTCGACGCCGAGGTTCGTCTCTACGACTATCTGTTCAGTGATCCTGAGCCGGACGGCCCGGACAAGAACTTCCTTGACTGCATCAATCCCGACAGTCTCAAGGTTCTCACCGGCTGCAAGGTCGAAGCCGGTCTCGGCAAGCTGGCGATGCCCGAAAAGGGCAAGGACTCCGAGAGCTTCCAGTTCATGCGTCAGGGCTACTTCTGCCTCGACAACCGCGACGCGACTCCGGAGCATCTTGTCTTCAACCGCGCGGTCGCGCTGAAGGACAGCTTCAAGAAGTAAGTTTAACATTAAAAAGCAGCCGCAATATTGCGGCTGCTTTTTGCAGGGAGTTTGTTTATATGCTTGTTCATCCGTTCCCTCCGGTATACGACGCGAAATCCGAGATACTTATACTCGGCAGCTTCCCGTCAGTGAAATCTCGGGAGAATATGTTTTATTACGGCCATCCGCAGAATCGCTTCTGGCGCGTTCTCGCTGCGGTCTATAAGTCCGACGTACCGCAGAGCATAGACGAGAAAGTGCGGTTTCTGCTTGAGCATCATATTGCGCTGTGGGATGTGCTCGCCTCCTGCGAGATCACCGGCAGCGCGGACAGCAGCATCAAAAATGCCGTCCCGAACGATCTGAGCGCCATTCTGTCCAGCGCCAACATTCGCCGCATTTACACCAACGGCAAAACGAGCAAGAACTACTACAAGCGCTTTTCCGAGGAAATAACGGGGCGCGGCTCCGTCTGCCTCCCGTCCACTTCCCCTGCCAACGCGGCGTGGTCTCTCGGCAGGCTCATCGACGCATGGAAAGTCATCGCCGAGTAACGTCTCAGCGCCCGTCCCGCCGCCACTCGGCATACAGCACCGCCGCAGTCGCTATGGCGATAACCGCGGCGACAGCTATCAATATCTGCGCCTGAACGCTGCGGAGGAAGCCCATCATGGGATTGCGGTTATCGACGATCACCAGCACCAGCAGCGAGAGCGACAGCGCTATGGATATGTTCGGCAGCACCGCTTTGAGGAATTTCACTGTGCTCAACCCTCCGTTTCCGCGACATAGATAATATCGCCGAGATCACGGCCGCCATTGCTCTGGCGGCTGTATTTTTCATGGTTGAAGACCATCACGGCAGAACCGCCGCCGTCCAGATTATACGCCTCGGTGCAGCCAAGCTCCTCGAAAATCGCGGCAAGCTCCGGAATGCGCAGGCCGTACGAATAGCCGTCCTGCCGCCCGTCCACGACCACGAAGCAGTAGTGCCCAGGCTCGTAATAGCCGATCGCGCTGCGCGGGTTGGGGTAACTTACCGTCATGCTGACGTTGTAGCTGTCCTTGACGTGCCCGTCCGCATCCAGCAGTGCGGGGCCGAAGTTCCATATCTGAAGCGGGTCATTCGCGAGAATTTCATCAATGTTATATCCATCCTGCGGATACGTGACCATGCGGCCATCCGAATACAGCACGCATATATCGCAATAGGTATATTCGCTGTTGAGCAGCTCGCCGTTTCGCATCAGGAAACCGCCGTATTGCAGAGTGACGTAGTCACCGCTTATGGCGAGGGTAGGGTTGACGTCCGCGTCCATGTCCATGATGTTCTGCGCGTCCATGTAGGCGTTGCCGCCGTGCGCGGTATATGTCCGCAGATTGTCGAGCGAGGCCACATAAATGTCCGCAACGTGATAAACGCTCGTGCGCCCGTCGATGTCGACGCTGTGGGTCTGAAGCTCGATGGCGATATTCGGGCTGGAGTAAGAATTCTCAGTCACGACTATCTCGTCGGTAAAGTGCTCCGCGAACTTCTTCTGCCACTCGGTTCGGTTGTCCACCGGCGCTTCGCTTACAGCCGGAGCCTCGCTAGCAGCCGGCGTTGCCTCGGCCGCAGGAGTAACGGCGACGGTCGGAGTCGGGGCAGACGGTTTTACGCTGGCTGCGCGCTTTGCGTTCATGCTTGGGATGACATGGTGAAACAGCGAAAAAGTGCACAGAATGACCCCGGCGAGCAGTATATCTATAACTATAACGAGCCAAAGCGGTTTCATTTTCCGCTTCGGCGCCGTGCGCGGCGTATCCGCCACGTGCCGTCCTGATTCCATAAAGATTCCTCTTTTATGTATAATATATTTTATTATAAATCAACGCGCGCCTCATGTCAAACACGAGGTGCGCGTATCGTTTTTTTACAGCTCTTCTATATTGATGACATCTTCCAGATTGCTTATGGACTTGACGATCTTCTCGTCAAGCTGTTTGCGGCTGGCCTGCAGGGTGAGCACCGCGCAGTAATAATGCGAGTCCCCTTCTCCTGCGACACGGGTGATCTCCAGTCCGTTCATCGTGATGTGATTCTCCTTGGCGATGCGTATGATCGACTCTATGCAGACCGCGTCCGCGTACTCGATATAGAGGTTCACGTCGTTTACCTTATAGACGAAGCGGTACTCCACTTTAACGAGCAGCAGCTCCGCCACAAGCACCATGACCGTTGCAAATATGGCACACTCGACATATCCCGCGCCGCAGACAAGACCGATTATTGCCGAGGTCCAGAGTCCCGCCGCGGTGGTAAGACCCTTGACGCGCTTGCGCTTGGTGACGATTATCGTGCCAGCGCCTATGAAGCCGATACCGGCTATGACCTGCGCGCCGAGACGCCCGACGTCGGTGAACATGTGCATGGTCAGGAACAGATACTGGCTGGTCAGCGTCGTCATTGAGGCGCCGAGGCATATGAGGATATGCGTTCTGAATCCAGCGGGACGGCGCTTGTATTCGCGCTCGATGCCGATCACGCCGCCGCACAGCATGGCCAGCAGCAGTCTGCACATCACCGCGAGAAAGTCCATATCGCGGATAAAATCAAAGCAGCTCAACATTTCAGCGTCCCTCCTTTCAGACTTCTTCTATCGTGATGATACCGTCCAGCGTTGAGAGTCTGGCCAGTACCTCGGTGTGATCCTCTTTATGCGGCAGATGCAGGCTGAACACGGCGTTGATCTGCGTGAGATGCTCGTGCTGCTCCTTGTCTATCTCCAAGTCATAGAGCGTGATATTCTCGGACTTGATGAGACTGACTATCGCGCCGACATTTTCCACGCTGTCCATCTCTACATAGATGTTCATGTTGCGCGCCTTAGCCATGACCGCGTTCTCGATGAGCGGCAATATACGCATGCACAGGAAGATCAGTATGAATCCGACTATCATGCACTCATAAAATCCCGCGCCGATGGCAAGTCCCATGCAGGCCGAAGCCCAGAGACCCGCGGCGGTAGTCAGCCCCTTGACCTCCTTCCGTCCGGTGACGATTATCGTACCCGCGCCGAGGAAGCCGATGCCGTTTATGACCTGCGCGCCGAAACGCGAGGCGTCCGTTTTCACGCCGATGGACGCATTGATCTCCGCCCAGGGGTTATTGATCATATAGTCCAGATACTGGCTGAGTATGACCGTCAGCGCCGCGCCGAGCGCGACGAGCATATACGTCCTGAATCCGGCGGGGCGGCGTTTCCGCTCGCGCTCCATGCCGATAAGACCGCCCATCAGCAGCGCGAGAATTATGCGCAGCATCATGGACGCCATATTAAGCTGTCTCAAATAATCCAACCAGTTTTCCAATGCTTCTGTCGCCTTCCGTGAAAATTTTGGAGCGCCGAAATGCCTTTCAGCGCTCGTTAGTGAGTGCTCATTATACCATTTATAACTTTAAATGCAATCCACAAATCTTAACAAAAATTAACGACCTGAATTAGCATTATTCACTAACTTCCGATAATTCTGCCAGCAAAATGGGGAGTTTTTCAAGTGCATCAATCTCATAATCCGGAGCAGCATCCCCGGTCAGCGCCTTGTGCGCAGGATTGAACCACACGCTTCTTAGCCCGGCGTTACGCGCACCCTTGATATCGGAGGTGAGGCTATCCCCTACCATTATGCTGCTCTCCCTCTTGAAATCCGGTATCTGCGCAAAGCATGCTTCAAAGTAGCGCTTGTCCGGCTTATTCAGCCCCAGCTCCTCGGATATGAATATCCCGTCAAAACACTTTGCGATGCCAGAGCTTGCGATGCGGCTGTCCTGCACCTTCTTGCTGCCGTTGGAGCATATGTACAGGTGGTATTTTCCGTGCAGCGTCTCAAGCAGCTGTTCCGCACCCGGCACGAAGTAATGGCCGATGCAGAGGAAATTTTCATACGTGTCCTCGGCAAGCTCCGCTTTCACGGATACGCCCAGTTCCTCAAACAGCGCCGCAAAGCGGCCGACCAGCGTCTGGCGGCGGTTTATCTCTCCGCGCTCAAGCTTTTCCCAGAACATCAGGTTTATCTCCGAATAACGCTTCGCTATCGCGTCGGTCGGCTCGATGCCAAGCGTACGCAGAGTCTTGGTTATCGCGGCGCGCTCGGCGGTGTCAAAGTCAAGGATCGTATTATCCAGATCGAGAAGTACGTTTTTTATCCGCATGTGTTACCTCATTTTCTTTATTTCCTCTGAAATCTCTCCGAAGCGCATGCTGTTGGACGCCTTGACGAGCACTGCGTCGCCGCGCCGGATATATGCGGGCAGAGCCGAGATCAGCTCCTCGCGCGTGTCGAAATGTACGCCGCGCGCTCCGGCACCCTTCGCGATGTCCTCTGCGAGACGCCCAGAGCACAGGACAAGCTCAACGCCGTTTTCCGCCGCGTATCTGCCGGTCTCATAATGCATTTCGCGCTCATGCTCGCCAAGCTCCAGCATATCGCCCAGAATGCACACATGCCTTCCGTTCAGGCGCAGGAGGGAGTCAATGCCGCTCTTCATCGAGTCGGGGTTCGCGTTATAGCAGTCGTCGATCAGCGTGACAAAGCCCGTGTCGCTCACCGCGGCGCGGCGGCCGACCGTCTCATACGCCGCGATCCCTGCCGCGATCTCGTCATCGGTCAGTCCCAGCAGGAATCCAACCGCAGCGCCCTCCAGCGCCGCATAAACCATGTGCTGCCCGAACGCGGGAATGACCGCGTGAACGCGCCGCTCGCCGTACACGATGTCGCACTCGGTGTGCGCCGCGGAGACACAGCGGATATTCTCCGCGCGAACGTCGCAGTCCTCGCCGAGGCCGAAGGTTGTTTTCTTCTGGCAACAGTTCAGCGCGCGCAGCTTCTCGTCGTCGCCGTTCACGATGACAGGTGCGTCGTCCGCCATATAATCGAGCATCTCGCCCTTGGCGCGCATCACGCCGTCCAGATCATGCAGGAACTCCAGATGCGCGTGGCCGATCACGGTATACACCGCCATCGTCGGCCGCGCCATCGCCGCAAGCCTGCTCATCTCGCCGAAGCCGGATATCCCCATCTCCACAACGGCGACGTCGTTCTCAGGTGTGATGCGCGAGAGCGTCATCGGTACGCCAATCTGGTTATTGAGGTTTTTGTCCGTTTTCAGCACCGACCAGCGCTGCGACAGCACCGCTGATATCATTTCCTTCGCCGAGGTCTTGCCGACGCTGCCGGTAATGCCGATCACCGGAATATCGAGCGAGGCGCGGTACTCGGCGCATATCTTCTCCAGCGCCTCCTGCACGTCAGGAACCACTATGACCGCGCGTTTCTCGCCGTCGGGCACACGCTCGGCAAGACAGCAGGCCGCGCCCTTGTCGAGCGCCGTGCTTATATAATCGTGCCCGTCTACGCGCTCGCCCTTGTAGGCCACGAATAAATCTCCGGTCTGAACGCAGCGGCTGTCGATAACGATGCTGCCCAGCTCCGCATATTCATTTATATTTTCTCCGCACAGCTTTCCGCCGCAGCACTGCGCCGCGCGAAGTACGGTCATATTTTTCATAGCAATCCTCCGAATATAAGACGATCTACTCTGCAACGCGGTGATTATACCACATTTACTCTCGGCTGCATAGGAAAAATATCAAAAAAGATAGTGCATATACCGGAATTGTGTGTTATAATGATTCAGTTAGAATTATGCAAAGGAATTGTTGTTATGAATTATGTAGTGGTGGATCTGGAGTGGAATCAGGCAATGAGCTCCAAGTCCTCCGTATTTAACAAGCTGCCTATACACCTGCGCGGCGAAATAATCGAGATCGGCGCCGTGAAGCTGAACGATGATCTGTCCGTCGGCGAGGAATTCACGATCGACGTCAAGCCCATATACTTCAAGCGTATGCACTACAAGGTAAAGAAGATAACCGGCTTCGACAAGGAGCGGCTTTCGCACGGGTACTCTTTCCCTGAGGCGATGGAGAAGTTCCGCGAGTGGTGCGGTGACGACGTGACCTTTATCACATGGGGCTGCGACGATCAGGGCATCATGGAGCAAAACATCATCATCCACGACCTCGACTGGGATTGGATATCCGGCTGGATAAACCTCCAGCTCATATATAATCTCCAGACTGGCGGGGACAAAAATCAGAAATCCCTCTCCAGCGCGATGGAGCATTTCGGCATCGAGCAAACCCGCGTAGCGCATGACGCACTCGGCGACGCTTATAACACCGCACTTGTCAGCTCGAAGCTCGACATGCCCGAAGGGCTGCGCATGTATCCAGACGCGGCGCGCATCCTCGCCTCGCGTATGCCGAACTACAAGCCCCCCGTCGAGAACGCCGGGCCGGACGCAATCGTACACGAGAGCTATGACGGGTTTGAGAGCAAGGCCGTCGCACTCTCGGATGAGCACATCGGCAAGCTCCTGTGCCCCGTCTGCGGCAATGAACTTGTCGGCAGCAAGTGGGTCAATCAGGGCGACCAGAGATATATGAACATCTTCCCCTGCGACGAGCACGGCACATATCTCGCCCGCGTCCGCTTCAAGAAGAACAGCGGCGAGAACACATGGTCTGTCGGGAAGCTCGTGTACGAGGCTGACGCTGAGATGATAGACTTCTATAAAACCAAGGCCGCACAGGCGCGCAGACGCGGCCGCGGCCACACCGCCCGCAAGAACCGCCCCGCCGGTAAGGGCTGATAAAAAATCCTCCTGATTTTATCAGGAGGATTTTTTTATTTTATTTGCTTTATCCTACTACCTTCAGCAGCTTCTGCATGATACGGCCGTATACCTCTACATAATAGGCGTAGTCCGCGGCTGACAGATTGACTTCGTCTATATCTTCAAGATCACTCATCGCATCTGTATACTTGTTCAGGAAGTTCATGTACTTTGACAGCATCCCCATCACGTCTCCGGAGCTTGCCGCGTTTAAGTATGTATTCATAAAATCAACGTATTCGTCGAAAAATGCTTCAAGGCTGTCCATTTTGGCCTTGAACTCCGGCGTCACCCCGTCCGCCGAGGTTTCTTCCACCACGTCATTAATTTTCGCCGAATCTAGAATCCGCTCAAAATCTGGTATGTAATCATATTCTGTATCCGGAGTATACATAGCCAAAACAGCTGAAATGGACTTGCTATCAGGAACTATATATAATATCGTACATCCAATCAGCTTGTCTGAATGAAGCTCAGCCTTCACTGCCGTATATCCGCACAGAGTTGTTTCCTCAGGCGTTCCGGCTTTAGCACTTACTACTTCTGCCACCTTATTAAGTAATTCATCTTTAGCACTTTTAAACTCATCATCTGATGGACTTGCATCAATATCTACATCCATAAAAACGATACTGCCTACAATCCCACCTGATTCTTCCACGCCAATCACACCGTTGCCATCATCATCAAATTTTTGCTCATCATAGTATGACGGAATCTGAAATGTAAGTCCGCCAAAGCTTAACTCGGTATTACTCGCCTCGTCAAATCCGTTTCTATCGGGTTTGGGAGTCGGTGTCGGGCTTGGCGTAGGCTTGGGTGTGGGCTTCGGAGTCGGTGCGGCGGTCGGCGCAGGGGTCACGGCGGGAGTCTGTTCCGGCGCAGCAGTTCCACCGCAAGCACAAAGAAAAAGCGTCGCGGCGGCCAGAATTGCACATAAGACTTTTTTCATTTCTCTCTACCTCCAAATTTTCGCAGTAAAATACTTACGCCATTATTAAAACACGCATTTTGACTTGTGTCAATAGCATTACGCTATTTTAGCAAGGTTTATATTATGTCAAAAGCCCCTAAAATATTCTCAGGAAGGGGACTTGCCGATGAAGCTGGAATATAAACCGTACTACGAAAAGTTCGGACTAAACATTGTTTACTACCGTAAGCGAAAAAAACTGACACAGCTGCAGCTTGCCGAGCTGGCTGACATAGACAGGAGCCATATCAGCGCAATAGAGCTTGGCAATGTAGGAGTGTCATTTGACCTTATTTTTAAATTATGTGAAATTCTAGATGTTAAGCCTCGTGATCTTTTCGACTTCAGAGATTAACAAAACTCCCGCCATGGAAATCATGGCGGGAGTTCTTATACGCTTTATGCTTCTTTTTTCTCGGGGACTATTTTCTTGCGGCAGGCCATGAACACTATCACGCCGATTATGAACGGGAAGAAGTAGCTTGCGATGCGGTACAGCACCAGTACGCTCGGCGCGTTGACCTCACCGAGGAAGCCTTTGAACACGAACAGGAACGCGATTTCTACCGAACCGAGCCCAGAGACATTCGGCAGTACGCCGGACAGCAGCAGCATCAGCGACGCCAGCAGCTGCATCCGCACGAATTCCGGCACGTCCGCGCCAACCGCCCGCGCGCCGACATACGGCACACAGTAAAGGACAAACAGCTTTGCGAAGTTCAGCCCGAGCATCGCCCACATGCGCCACTTTGTCTGCGCAAGATGCCGCGCCTCCGAGTACATGAGTCCAATGTTCTCGCTCCATTTCACCTTGCGCCGCGGCCATTTGCCGCTGTCTGGCAGCTTCTCTATCATCTTCAGCGCGAAGCGGCGGAGCGCATCCCATGTGCATATAAGGATCAGCGCGAGGATGATGAGCAGGCAGAAGCCGAAGCCGAGTGCGAGATATTTCCCCGCGGAGGGCAGGTTCGCGCCGAGCCAACCGCTCTGAGTGACCAGCATTATGAGCGCGTAGAGAAAAATCGTGCCCTTGTGGAAAATGTACTTCATTATCATCAGGCCGACGCTGTTGCCGACGTCAAGCCCCTGATTATACAGATACCCGCTCTGCATCGGTATCGTCGCCGCGCCGCCGCTGGTGACGAGGCCGAACACGCCCAGAAACGTGAGCTCAAAGGCCTGGCGGTAGCTCAGCTCCGGCAGGCGACTGCGTACGAGCGTCATGCACATGGCAGAGTCGAGGAGCTGGTAGCCAAGACCGAGCGCAAGCAGCGCGATGAACGACGGTGCGCTTATCGACGCGATGCTGTTCATGATGGCTTCCACGTTGCCGCGCAGCACAAGCGCCATGATCCCGACCAGTATGAGCAGCGTCAGCAGTGCCGAAAATATTGATTTCAAATGCTTTTTATCCATTCACGGCATTCCCCCGTCAAAATTCCGTCCTCTGGCGCAGCTTTTCAAGGCGCTTGTCGAGGTCGGCGCTTATCTCCGCGCACTCCTTCAGTTCGCTGTTGACCTCTTCCGGCGCGGCGGGCTTCTTGTAGCGCAGCTTATGCTCCACGCTCGCCCACCAATCCATCGCCATCGTGCGGAACTGCACCTCGACGCGCATCTGCTTCTTCTGGTCATGCAGGAATATCGGTGTCTCCACTATGAGATGAAGACTGCGGTAGCCGTTCGGCTTCGGGTTTTTGATATAGTCCTTCTCCTGCACGAGCACGATATCGTCCTGCCGCAGCAGCGCGTCACGCAGCATGTATATATCCGAGATGTACGCGCATATCACGCGGACGCCCGCGATATCGTTCAGGTTCTGCTCAATGCTCTCCGCCGAGAACGGCAGTCCGCGGCGGCTGAGCTTGTCCATGATGCTCTCAGGCGATTTTAGCCGCGTCTTTATCGCCTCTATCGGGTTGCGGTCATACTGAAGCGACAGCTCCTCGTCGAGGACATTGAACTTTGTGGACACCTCCATCATCGCGCAGCGGTAATAGCTCATCAGCTCGCGGTACGGCGCGGTGTAGGTCTGGAGGCGCTCCTTTATTTCGTTGTTGCTGTATATTCTGGAAATAACATTTCCCTCGATGTTCTTGATCCCGTTCAATGCTTTCTCCTTAAATTCAAATGGGCAGTACATAATTATACTGCCCATTTATTATACCATAGTATCACGCCGGCTGCAAAACCTTTTCCTCGCAGGCAGTCACGCTGTATTCGCGCACGCCGGGCACCGTTTCCCCGTCTATCTGGAGGGGTCTCGGCTCGTCAAAGCAAACCGTTATGTTTCTCCCGCTGAGAACCGCAACCATCTCGCTGTTCTTTATATGCTCACCCTTAAATATCGACGGGAACACCGCAAGGCTTTTCAGCTTTCCGCTGCCGTAGTACACCATCACGGAGCCCGCGCCGTCACCATTCAGCCTGTCCTGCTCCGGCGTCGGCATCATGCCGCCGCCATAGTAGCGGCCTATCATCGTCGGCGCGAGCCAGACCTTCTCGAAGCGGTGCTCAACACCATCGACCGTTATAGTCGCGCCCGTCGGCTTATAGTGGAACAGCAGTCCCTTTATCGCTATCGCGGTGTAGTTCACCTCGCCGTTGCCCTTGCCGCGCAGCTCATCGCCCTTCTCGCAGCAGTAGCCGTCGATGCCGTAGCCAATGCCGTTTATGAAGCGGTGCTCCTTGCCGTTGACGCATATCTTCGGCAGGCGCTCTATGTAGCGGTTGATAAGCACCGGAGGGGCACCGCGCTCCGCGCCGATGTCGCGGGCGAAGTCATTGCCGCTGCCGCTGGGATAATAATAGATGTCGCAGTCGGGTCGGATGTCCTCGGTATCATTCAGGAAGCGGTTCAGCGTGCCGTCTCCGCCGCAGATGATGATCGAAGCGCCGTCCGGCATGTCGTTGAAGAAGGCTCCGTAATCCCTTATATCCAGCATATTGCTGAAATAAAGGCGGTCTCCCTGCATGAGCGATTCAAGCTCACGCATTTTATCCTGAGCCGTACCATTGCCCGCGAGCGGATTATAAAGCACTATAAAATTATCCACCCAATACCTCTTTCTATCTCTCGGTATTATTTTATTCTATATATATTACTCTTCTACCTCGTAATCGCCTTCGATGACGTCCGGGTACTGGTTCTTGACTATCTTGACCGTGCAGAGGGAGACGCATATATTCAGCAGTCCCTCAACGAAAATGCCGATGCCCGCAAGCAGCATGATGACCGCGGCACTCTCGCCGGGGCGCAGAACAAGAACAATGCCCATGGCGACGGTGAGGATGGCCATGACCATCACGATCCACCATTTGGTGATGCCGAAGCGCTTCGCGTCAATAGCTATCTGGATCTTGAACAGGCCGTCCGTGAGCACACTGATACCGAGCACGATGCAGAAGAAGCTCATCGCGCCGTCCGGCTGGAGCAGCACCAGAACGCCGAGGGCTATAAGCAGGATGCCGAAGGCCAGATCGTACTGGAATGCAAGGCGGAACAGATCCTTGGAGAAGTATGCGGCGAGCTTCACGATGCCGAACACGATCATCGCGATGCCGAGCACCATACCCACAACGGTCACGCTCAGCTCCGGCACGGCCATCATCACGACGCCGAACACGCAGAGCAGCGCGGAAATTATAATATACGATATTTTTGCAGCCTTCATCGGCTTAACAGAACGCATAGGATACCTCGATTCCGCGGAAGTGAACACATAGCCTCCGCATTTTATGGAGTTATATTATCATGTCCCTTTTTCGCGCGCTATGGGCACGTTTTTTTTAGTGCGTTAAAGTCGGGCATAATTTAAAATCTGTCTGAAAAACGCCGCGCCCCGCCGCCGCGGGCAAACGCGGGGCTTGCAATCCGACCGGAAAAATGATATTTTAATGTCTATAAAGAAATCTCTATAAATATATAAAAATTTTTTGGAGGAAACGACATGGCGTCCTTTACCCGCAAGGCGATAGAAGAGGCTTTTCTCAAGCTGCTTGACGCCCGCCCCCTCAACCAGATAACCGTAAAGGATATCGTCGAGGAGTGCGGAGTCAACCGCAACACCTTTTACTATCATTTTCAGGACATACCGACGCTCATCAAGGATATATTCACCGAGCGCGCCGAGGCTCTGCTGAAGCAGCGCCCTGACTATGCTTCGCTTGAGGACGCTCTCGACGAGGCCGTGCAGATGGTCATAAAAAACAAGCGCATCGTGTATCATCTCTACCGCTCGGCCGACCGCGCGCTTGTCGAGATGTATCTGATGCGCATATGCGAGCAGGTCATCCTCTCATATATTCACGATAACCGCGGCGATCTGCCCGTCAGCCCAGAGGACAAGACCATCATCGTCCGCTACTACAAGTGCCAGTGCTTCGGCATGATAATCGACTGGCTGAACAGCGACATGCGCTTTGACATAGCCGCCGAGGCGCGCAGGATGTACGAGCTGCGGAATGGCATGCTGGAAGAGATCGTCCGCCGCGCGAGCATGCAGAGGTCGAAGGCATGAACAAGCAAAACGAAAGCAGCGGAATGCGGCTGCTGAGCAGCGGTAAGCGCGGATTTTTCCGCATAGTGTTCAGCCGCGTGGGGCTCATCGCACTGCTGCTTATCCTTCAGGTCGCGCTCATCTTCGCGGTGATGCTGTGGTTTTACAAGATACTGCCGCATCTGCTCATTGTGCAGGGGCTGTTCGTCGCGGTTATGGTCCTGATATTGATAAACAGCCGCGCTGATGCGTCCTCAAAGATAACATGGCTGATCCTGATAATGTCGGCGCCGCTGTTCGGCACGCTCATGTATGTATACGTCCGCATGGACGTGGGGCACCGGCTTCTGAGAGACCGGCTGCGCGGCATCATCGGCGAGACAAAGCACCTGCTGCCGCAGGAGCCGTCCGCGCTGGAGACGCTGAAAGAGGCGCACCCTGAGGCCGCCGCGCTCGACACCTATCTCAATCAAAGCGGCGGCTTCCCCGTTTATGATAACTGTGAGGTCAAATATTTCCCCTGCGGCGAGGAGAAGTTCAAAGAGCTTCTTCTGCGGCTGGAGGAGGCAAAGGACTTTATCTTCCTCGAATACTTCATTATTGAGGAAGGCTACATGTGGGGGCGCGTGCTTGAGATACTCTGCCGCAAGGCGGCGGAGGGGGTCGACGTGCGCGTGATGTACGACGGGACAAACGAATTCGCAACGCTCCCCGCAAGCTATCCCCATCTTCTGGCGGAATACGGCATCAAGTGCCGCCCATTCGCGCCGCTGACCCCGTTTGTCTCAACTCATTATAATTTCCGCGACCACAGGAAGATCCTCGTCATTGACGGCAAGGTCGCTTTCACGGGCGGCATAAATCTTTCGGACAGGTACATAAACATCGGCTCTCCCTACGGGCACTGGAAAGACACGGCCATAATGCTCCGCGGCCGCGCGGTAGACAGCTTCACGCTGCTGTTTCTCCAGATGTGGAACATGGGGCCGGACGAGGCCGAGTATCAGAAATATCTCGCTGTGCCGTATTCCGAGCCGCAGTCCCCTTCCCCCGGCTGGGTCATCCCCTACGGGGACAGCCCGCTGGACAGCTACCGCGTCGGCGAGATGGTGTATTCGGATATTCTCAACCGCGCGGAGCGCTATGTGCACATTATGACGCCGTACCTCATTCTCGACGGTGAGCTCGAAACGGCGCTTCGCTTCGCGGCACAGCGCGGAGTTGACGTTGAGCTCATCCTCCCCGGCATACCGGACAAGCCCGTCCCCTACGCGCTGGCCAAGACGCACTATGCCGCGCTGCTGGAGGCCGGAGTCAGGATATACGAATACACCCCCGGCTTTGTCCATGCGAAGGTCTTTGTCAGCGACGACTGCAAGGCCGTTGTCGGCTCGATAAATCTCGATTACCGCAGCCTGTATCACCACTTTGAGTGCGCCGCATATATGTGCGATACGCCGTGCATAAAGGATATCGAGGAGGATTTCATTTCCACCAGGAGCCAGTGCCGTGAGGTGACGCAGGAGAGCCTGAAGGATATCAAGTGGCACACCAAGCTCATCGGCAGCGTAGCCAAGGCAATCTCCACAATGCTCTAAAAAGATAAGCCCGGCAGCAGATGTTTTAAGTCTGTTGCCGGGCTTTATTCAGGGGAGAAGAATAGCGAATCAATTATGCGCAGCAGCGGTCTTGGATGTACTGCACCATCGTGTCGGTATCGTGGATGGGCACAGGCTCGGAGAGGAAGCCGAGCACTTCGCCGCTCAGGTCGACGTAGCAGATGTAGTTCATCCACTCGGTGTTGAAATCGACCTCAACAAGAGCACCTTCCTCTCTGAGGCAGATGTCCATGATCTCTTCGGGCTGGATGTTTGCGTAGTCGATGGCGGTCTTTGCGATATAGTTATGAGTGTTATTTCTCATTATAATTGATCTCCTTTTAGAAGTTTCTTTGTCCGTTCCCTTGAGGACGTCTTTATTATGACTCAGCAGGTTTAATTCGATGTAAAGTGATTTTAAGCGGCTTTTTTCTTGGGCTGGTCGCGGACGATGCAGAAAGTCATGACCGCGAACACGTTGAAGAATATCCCGAGTATCGGCCAGAGCGACTTGTTCATGCCCTCGTTCACCGCGCTCTTGTAAAGCCACGCCACGACGGTCAGCCAGTAGCTCAGAACCAGCACGCCCCACAGGACGCTCAGGCCGCCGATTATCGCGTAGTTCACGGCGGACAGCGGGGTTATCTGGCTCTTCCATGCGTCATCCTCGTGGTGATGTTCGCCGTCGGCTCTGTCGGCTGTGTTCTCCATCGCCGCGTACTGCTGCTTCAGCATCGCCGCATCGCTTATCTGCTGGGAAAGGCTCTGCGGTATTGCGACCGCAGTGACGACGGCGAGAATGACGAACAGGATCACAATGCGTTTGAAGCTCTTCGCGTAGTTCATAGTCATAACATGGTTTTTCATATTTTCATGCTCCTTATAAAACAAATCTGCCCCCCTCACTGGGACAAGCCCAGTATAGGAGAGCAGATTTAATTCAATATAACGCAATGCTAAACGGCGTTTAAACGGTAGCCCACGCCCCATACGGTCTGTATCATCTGTGGGTGCGACGGGTCAAGCTCGACCTTTTCGCGCAGCCTGTTGATATGCACAGCAACTGTGATGTTGTCGATTATGTTCTTTGCGATGCGCCGCAGCTGCTCGCGGTCGGCCTCGGCGGTACATTCATCCGCAGAGACGTTCACATACGCCTTGTCGGAATAGTCCTCCGCAATCGCGCGCAGTTCCGCGCCGACGTTCACGGCCTCCATTTTCAGCGGAAGCTCGCTGAGGTCGAGTTTTGAAAACTCGAAGAGGCGGTTCACCATCGTCTCTATCTCCTGCTCCTTGCGGCATATCGTCTCAATATAGCGCTGCTGCATCTCCGGCTTCTGCGCCACGCCGTCGCGTATAGCCTCACTGTATGCGCGGATAGAGGTCAACGGGCTTTTCAGGTCGTGCGACATGCCGGCGATAAGCTCCTTGCGGCTCTGCTGGCGGCGCTGCTCGTCGTCAAGCGCAGCCTTGAGCTTCGCTACCATGGGGTCAACGGCGTCGCACGCGGCCTTGAATTCGTCGTTCCCGTCATAGGCGATCGGCTCGTCGAGGTTCCCGCCCTGTATGCGCTCCACTCCGGCCACAAGCTCGTCAAGCGGGGCGGAAATATGGCGGAACAGCGAGCGCGTCAGGAAAAAGTTCGTGAAGCATATCGTCAGCAGCAGAGCCATACCAACCGCTCCAAGATATGTCCAGATAAATATCTCAAGACTTGAAAACGTTGTCTCATACTGCTCAAGCGTCGCATGCATTTTCCAAAGAGTCAGTCCAAGCCGCGGCAGGTACTTTGTCTCCAAAGAAAACAACGCTATCCCCACGCCAAGAATGAGCAGCAGCGCTGCAATAAGGAGCGGAACAAGAAACATATATATGTATGATCTCGTCAAACGTTGCTTTACCGTCATATCCATCACCTCATGCATAACATAGCATATATCTGCCGCTTATTGTTAAAAACTTTTTTAAAAAGCCGCCCGAAAGCTATCGGACGGCTTTGCGATATTTACTTGCCGAGGTATGCGTGCTTGACGTTTTCGTCCGCCAGAAGCTGCGCGCCGGTGCCGCTCAGGCCAATGCTGCCCGTCTCAAGGACATAAGCATAGTCCGCGACCTTCAGCGCCATGTTCGCGTTCTGCTCTATCAGAAGCACGGTAACACCGCGCTTGTTTATCTCGCGTATAATGTCAAATATTCCCTTGACTACCAGCGGCGCGAGGCCAAGCGACGGTTCGTCCATCATAATTATCTCAGGCCGCGCCATGAGACCGCGGGCGACCGCGAGCATCTGCTGCTCGCCGCCGGAGAGCGTACCGGACAGCTGCCATTCGCGCTCCTTGAGCCGCGGGAACAGGTCAAACACCCACGCCATATCCTCGCTCAGATCGTCATGTCTCAGGTAGGCGCCGATCTTTATATTCTCAAGCACCGTCATGTTGTCAAACACGCGGCGGCCTTCCGGCACGAGCACTATGCCCTTGGAGACTATCAGCGACGGATCCTTGCCGGTGATACTCTCGCCCTTGAATGAGATGCTGCCGGAGGCGGGTTTTACAAGTCCGGCAATCGCCTTGAGCGTCGTGGATTTACCCGCGCCGTTCGCGCCGATAAGCGTGACGACCGAGCCCTTGGGCACGTCGAAGCTGATGCCCTTGACAGCTTCAATGCCGCCGTAATTGACCTTCAGGTCTTTTACGCTGAGTATCGTTTCACTCATCCTCGCTCACCCCCAGATATGCGTCAATGACTTTTTCGTCGTTCTGTATCTCCGCCGGAACGCCCGACGCTATCAGCTTACCGAAGTCAAGCACATATATCCTGTCGCTGATGTTCATGACCAGATCCATATGGTGCTCGACAAGGAAGATGGACAGCTCGTGGCGGTCGCGTATCTCGCTTATGAACTGCGCAAGCTCCAGAGTTTCCTGCGGGTTCATGCCAGCCGCCGGCTCATCGAGCAGCAGCAGCTTCGGCTCAGTAGCAAGCGCGCGGGCGATCTCAAGACGGCGCTGGATGCCATAGGGCAGGCTTCCCGCGACGTCATCCTTGTACTTATCCAGCCCCTGCTCCGCGAGCAGCGCTATGGCCTCCTCGCGCATACGCTTCTCCTCTGCGCCATTGAGATGCAGCGCTGCCGAGAAAAAGTTCTGCTTTGCGCGCATGTGCTTTGCAATGAGGACGTTTTCAAACACGGAGAGCTTCGAGAACAGCCTGATATTCTGGAATGTTCTCGCAATGCCCTTGGAGGTTATCACGTCAGGCGTGTAGGACACGACGTCCGTGTACATGCCCATATTCTCGCCCGCGTAGAGTTTTTTCATCTTGCCCTGCGGGTGATTCTCGGCGATGACCTCGCCCATGAATTCGACCTTGCCGTTCGTCGGCTCATATACGCCGGTAACGCAGTTGAAGGCCGTGGTCTTGCCGGCGCCGTTCGGGCCGATAAGCGCGACGATCTCGCCCTTGTTCACGTCAAGATTCAGGTTGTTGACGGCGACAACGCCGCCGAACTGCATGGTGACGTTTTCAATATGCAATACGTTTTCAGCCATTGTCTTTCGCCGCCTTTCGTTCGCGCTTTGCAAAGGGCTTCTTGAAGAAATCTATGATCGCCTGCCATGAGAACTCGCGCGTTCCCATGATGCCCTGACGGTAGAACAGCACGACCAGCATGATGACGACCGAGAACACGACCATTCTGAAGCCGCCGCGCATGAACGGGATGTTCACACCGAGGTAGGTCTGCGAGTCGTCCAGAAATCTCAGCCACCACTCGGAGCAGGCTATGTACAGGAAACTGCCGATAACGGAGCCGGTCACAGAGCCGATGCCGCCGATGACAACGATCAGCAGTATCTCATAGGTCATGGCCGAGGTGAAAGCCTTGGCATAGACGCTCGCCTGAAACATTGCGAGCATCGCACCGCCGATACCGGCGAAAAAAGCGCTGGTCAGAAATGCCTGCATCTTGGTCTTGGCAAGGTTTATGCCCATGGCCTCGGCCGCTATCTCGTCCTCGCGGATGGCCTTGAACGCGCGGCCGTAGGAGGAGTTGATGAGCAGGACGATGAGCGCGATGCAGAATGCCGCAAGCAGCACCGGAGTCAGCACGCTGTCAAACTTCGGGAACTTTTTGAGAATGTTGGAGGCGTTCGTTACGGGGCCGAGAACGTCCCACTGGATTATCGCGCGCAGGATCTCCGCGAAGCCCAGCGTCGCTATTGCGAGGTAGTCGCTCTTGAGCTTGAGGCAGGGCTTGCCGACGAGCCACGCAAAGCCCGCGGCGACGAGTCCCGCCGCGATAAGTCCGACCCACGCGGGCAGGCAGACGTTGACGATGCCGCCGTTAAAATACTGGTAGACGCTCGCGTGCTGGTCGAGGGGGATGGTGAGGATGGCGTAGGTATAAGCGCCGACCATCATAAATCCGGCCTGGCCGAGCGAGAACAGCCCCGTGAAGCCGTTCAAGAGGTTCAGCGAGACGGCGAGCAGCGAATATATGGCCGCCTTCTGGATTATGGAGGCGAGCATCGAATAGTGCATTTCCTTATCTACATAGATAAGCAGCGCCAGAACGACCGCCGCAAGTATCAGCGAGAGGATTATATCTCTTTTCTTTTTATCGTTTTTCAGCATAATATCACACCTTCTCCGTCAGCTTTTCGCCGAACATTCCGTTGGGCTTGAAGAGCAGCACCACGATAAGCAGCGCAAATGTAAAGGCGTTGCTGAATATTGCGATGGAGTCGTTGGCCTTGATGAGCGACTCGCATACGCCGATTATGTACGCGCCCAGCACCGCGCCGGGGATGGAGCCGATGCCGCCGAACACCGCCGCGACAAAGGCCTTCAGGCCGGGCATTGCGCCGATGGTCGGGCTGACCTGACCGTAGTTTGTGAAGTACAGGATGGAGCCTACGCCCGCGAGGAACGAACCTATTATAAATGTAACGGTGATGACGCTGTTGACCTTGATGCCCATGAGGCGCGCAGTGTCAAAATCTTTGGAGACGGCGCGCATGGCCATGCCGGTCTTGGTGTGCTTGATGAATATTACAAGCGAGATGACAAGCAGGATCGTCAGCACCGGAGTGAGCAGGGTTATTATCTTGATATTCAGCGAGCCTACCGCGAAGCTCTTCTTCAGGAAGGATATCTCCGGATACGGTCTGGCAAGGCCGCCGGTGATATAGGTCGCGAGGTTCTGAAGCAGGTAGCTGACACCGATGGCGGAGATCATAACGGACATACGCGGAGCGCTGCGCAGCGGCTTATATGCCGCGCGCTCGATGAGGACGCCGAGCAGCACCGTCATCAGCAGTACGACGGGTATGGATACCGCCATGGGCAAAGTCGCGCTGACATATATCATAAAGAATCCGGACATCATGAAGATATCGCCATGGGCAAAGTTTATAAGACGCAGTATACCGTAGACCATGGTATAGCCAATGGCAATCAGCGCATACAGGCTGCCGACCGTTATGCCGGACAGCAGCAGATCTATGTAATATGTGGCAGTATGCATATTACGGCCTCCTCTTACTATCTCTTAAATAACAGCATTTCCCCGGCTTTATTGCCGGGGAAAACGCTGAACGAAATCAACTTAAAGTATTATTTGCCGTCTCAGCCGACATATGAGTCGGAGAAGACTATCTCGCCGTCCTTGAAGGTCTTGATAGCAACGTAGTTCTTGATAGCGTCGCCGTTCTCGTCGAACTTCAGGTCGCCGGTGACAAGGCCCTCTACCTCAAGACCGGCCAGTGCATCGCGGATCGCCTCGCCGTCAAGGCTCTGTGCCTTGAGCAGTGCGTTGTAGGCTGCCATGTATGCGTCGTAGCCGCAGGGGGTAACGGAGGAGATTGCATCGGAGGTGCCGCCGTTGTTCTCGATTCTGGTGGAGTCTGCCGCGACGTACTCACGGAAGCCCTTCACGAACTCAACGCCCGCTTCGTTGCTGGTGTCGCTCGCATCGAAGAATGCGGAGAAGAACACGCCGTTTGCATTCTCGCCGGCACGCTCAGCGATGGAGATATCGTCCCAAGTGTCGCCCGCCATGATCTGGCAGTCAACGCCGTTCTCACGAGCCTGATTGATGATCAGAGGAGCGGTCTCGATGGATACGGGAGCAAAGATGCCGTCATAGCCCTCAGCCTTGATGTTTGCCATGATGGTGGAGAAGTCGGTCTCGCCGCTCTGGAAGGTGACGGTGCTGCACTTTGCGCCGCCCGCTATCATTGCCTCGGAGAAGTAGTTGCCGAAGCCTGCGGAGTAGTCGTCGCCGGCCTCAACGATGACGACGCAGTTCTTGCAGCCGTTCTTGAGTGCGTAGCTTGCCATGACAGCGCCTTGGAAGGGGTCAATGTAGGCTATGCGGAAGTAGTAGTCGTTGCCGAGGGTGACCTGGGGGTTGGTGCAGGAGGTGCCGATCGCGGGGAGCTTCGCGGAAGCGAAGAGGTCGCCAGCCGCGATGGCGCAGCCGGAGCCGTAAGTACCGATGACGACGGAGACGCCGTTGCTTATCAGCAGCTGAGCGGCGGAGGGCGCCTTCTCGGCGGTGGAGCCGTTATCAGCATAGACAAGCTCTATATCATAGGTCTCGCCGTTTATCTCGATGGTGGGATACAGGGAATGTGCATATTCGATACCAAGGATCTCCTTCTTGCCGCCCGCAGCGTTCTGGCCGCTGGTCGGCTCAAACACGCCTATCTTTACGACCTTATTGCCGCTGGATGCTTCGTTCTTGGAATCGCTATTAGTAGAGCCGCATGCGCACAGCGCAAACAACATAACTACGGCCAGAAGCATTGCAATAACTTTCTTCATTTTTCTTTCCTCCTCATAATACTTCGCCAGCTTTTGTCCGTCAGTAGCGGACATTTGTTTTCCAATGACGATATTGTAATTATGCACTGTACCGCACTAAATTGCAATAGGGAGAAATTCCAAATGAATAAAAACGTCATTTAATTCCTTTAGTCGTTTTGCACAATTTTAGGGCTGGTGCGCCAGTCCTGCCCCCCTCTGCGCTCCTGCTCGGCGCGGTATGCGAGCACATAAAGCTCGTTTGCCGCTGCGCCAAGCTCAAACACCTGCTCGCGTTCCGCGGACAGTGTCCGCGCCGCGGCGGGCTTTGTTATGACGGGTATCGTCGGATCTTTGCTCAGAACGCGCAGATATTCGCAGCCGCGGGAGTTTGCGGCAAGTACTCTCGCGTACGGCGGAGTGCCGTCTGCGGCACCTTTTTTGACGCCAAGCGCCGCGCAGAGGCACATTCTGCGTATTCTTGACAAAGCATAACGCTTTGTTTTGACCGCCGCAAGGATGCCGTCGAGCGTTGCCTCCTCATGCGCAGCCTTGTACAGTCTGCTGCCAAGCCCGCCGCCGGAATCCGGAAGCGAGTTGTAGTAATTTTCACCAAACATACGCAGCCGCGAGAGTATCGCCGTCTCGTGAAAATCACGGCTCATGGCCTGTCTGCCGAGGCTCTCCTCGCGCGAATATACATCCAATGCATTTTTCGGAATATAATTATCAACTTTTTCGCCCGACAGTATCATGCGGCGCAGCTCCGACGCAGACTTCGGCCCGATATCGCCCGTCATGTCGTGCCCGCTTCCTATGCGCTGCACGGTCATGGGCGTTATGTCCAGCCGCTGCTCGTATATCGCCTTGAGGTACTCGACGGCGAGGATGTTGTTCGGCTGCTCGATGAGCTTCGCCTCGTCCCCCAGCCGCCGTGCGAGCACCGTCTGCCGCGCCGAAGCGTAGGAGTTATTCGCGTTCTCGTTGAGTTCGCGGCTTATCTCGGCATTGACCGCAGGATCGATGAGATTCTCGGCAATCCTTTCAAGCCGCTGCACATCGCCGCACTCGCTGCCGAAGCTGAGATGCGTAGCGCCCAACGCCCCGAGCAGTCCCACCGCACCGCGCGCGAAGCCCTCCGCCGACGACAGCGCCCACGGCAGCGGCAGCTCGATGACCAGATCGGCCCCGCAGCGGCATGCGGCTTCGGCTCGGGCAAATTTCGAGTACAGCGCCGCTTCGCCGCGCTGCACGAAATCGCCGCTCATAACACATATGACCGTACTGTACGCGCCCAGAAGCTCCCTACTCCTTGCGATGTGATACTCATGCCCCGTGTGAAACGGGTTATACTCCGCAATGATCCCTATTATGGCCATGGCAATGTCCTCCCTGTCGATTTTATGATCTGCGGACGCGATCTGCCGTTTGTCCGCATTTAAAGCAAAAAAGACTTGCGTTTTCTGTATTTTGTATTAGAATATAAGTTGTATTTATTTTAATTGAAAATAAGCTTATTTACAAGAGAAAGGATACGATACATGAAAATTCTTGTTATTAACGCAGGCAGCTCTTCCCTCAAGTACCAGCTCATAGACATGGCCAACGAGCAGGTCATGGCAAAGGGTCTCTGCGAACGCATCGGCATCGACGGTCATCTCAAGCACAGCCCGCTGGTAGGCGGCAAGCCGGTATTCAATGAGGATGTCCCCATGCCCACTCATTCCGAGGCTATCGCGGCTGTTATTGAAAAGCTGACCAGCCCTGAATACGGCGTTGTTTCCTCCATGAAGGAGATCGACGCTGTCGGCCACCGCGTGGTTCACGGCGGCGAGAAGTTTGCAAGCTCCGTCCGCATTGACGACGCCGTTATGGCCGCGCTCGAAGAGTGCATCCCCTTCGCTCCCCTGCACAACCCCGCCAACATCACCGGCATCAACGCCTGCAAGGCCGTTATGGGCGATGTTCCCATGGTCGCCGTGTTCGACACCGCATTCCACCAGACTATGCCCGGCAAGGCATATATGTACGCCGTTCCCTATGAGTATTACAAGAACGACGGCATCCGCCGCTATGGCTTCCACGGCACCTCTCACCGCTATGTTTCCGCCCGCTGCGCGGAGCTTATGGGCAAGCCCATAGAAGAGCTGAAGCTCATCTCCTGCCACATGGGCAACGGCTCCTCCATCTGCGCCATCGACGGCGGCAAGTGCGTCGATACCTCTATGGGCTTCACCCCGCTGGTCGGCCTCCCCATGGGCACCCGCTGCGGCGACCTCGATCCGGGCGTCATGCAGTTCCTGATGAACAAGTACGGCTACAGCATCGACGAGATGCTGAACATCCTAAACAAGAAGTCCGGCGTGCTGGGCGTTTCCGGCGTGTCCTCCGACTTCCGCGATCTCGACAACGCAGCCGAGAACGGCAACGAGCGCGCAGCTCTGGCTCTGGATATGTTCCATTACTGGGTCGCCAAGGTCGCCGGTTCCTACGTCGCCGCAATGAACGGCGTAGACGCCATTATCTTCACTGCCGGTGTCGGCGAGAACAGCAAGGCTTCCCGTGCGGCAATATCCGAGTACTTCGGATACCTCGGCGTGAAGATCGACAATGAGGCAAACTCCAAGCGCGGCGAGGATATAATGATCTCCACCCCCGACTCCAAGGTCAAGGTTTTCGTTATCCCCACCAACGAGGAGCTTGTTATCGCCCGCGACACCAGAGACATCATCGGCTGATTGGCTTTGTAAAAACGCATGAAATGAGGATTGCTTTCGCAGTCCTCATTTTTTCCGATCAAAAAACTGGGCGGCACTGTGCCCGCCCAGCTTTATTTATGTATTCTTATTCCTCTTCGGCGCGCTTTCTCTGCGCAGGTTCGGCCTTCTGCGCAGGCATTGCACCGCTGAAGGCTCTGTGAGTGTTCTGTATATTGCCGAGCGCGGCGGTCATGCTCTCCTCCGCCTGACGCATGATATCGTCAACATAGGAGCTTGCGACGCGGCGCAGCTCTTTGGACTTCGCCTCGGCGGAGGCTATCATCTCCGCGCTGCGCGCCTTTGCAACGCGCACTATCTCCTGCTCTTCTATCATAGCACGAGCCTTCTCCTCGGCATTCTTGCGCAGCGCCTCGGCCTCTTTCTTCGCGTTGCCGATGAACTCGTCGCGCGCAGAAACAAGCCGCTTCGCCTCGGCGAGCGCCGTGGGCAGATTGGCCTTGATCTCGTTGATTATCTCGACCGCCTTGTCGCGCTCGATTATGCATTTGTCATTTCCAAGCGGAACGCCCCACGCCTCCGTGACCATACCGTAAAGGATATCCAGCAGCTCAATGATGTCGTTGTTATCCATTATTTTGTCCTCCACTGTTTGGCTTTTTCCTCGATCTCTTCTTTTATTTCGTCCGGTACAAATCCGGTCAGATCCGCTCCGTATCTCGCCATTTCACGTACGACGGAGGAACTGAGGAAAGTATACTTCACATCGGACGTAAGGAACATTGTTTCAAGCTGGGGATTTATCTTTTTATTGATGAGGTTCATCTGGAACTCATATTCAAAGTCTGACGCGGCACGCAGTCCCTTCACGATCACGGCGCCGTCATACTGCTTTGCGTACTCCGCGAGAAGTCCGGAGGACGACTCGACCGAGACGTTCGGATACTTTTCGGTCGCCTTGCGCGCCATCTCAACGCGCTCCTCCACGGAGAACATCGGCGAGGTCTTGGTCGAGTTATACATTATGCACACGATGACCTTGTCAAATATTTTCGAGCTGCGGCGGATGATATTCAGATGCCCTAGCGTTATCGGGTCAAAACTGCCGGGACAAATAGCTATGCTCATCAGGCGTTCTCCTTGGTGTAGATGCAGACCTTGACCTTACCGTAGCTGTACTCCTTGCGTTTGGCATACGGCGCGGTCATATCCGGAAGCTGCCGTTCGCGGCGTGCTTCACAGATTATTATACCACCATTCGACAATATGTCAACCGAATTGATGGTTTCCAGCACAGATTCGTACAATCCGGAATCATACGGTGGGTCGACAAATATCACGTCGAATTTGCCGCAATGGCGCAGAAAACTCTGCGCGTCCTCCTGCAATACTGTCGCCTTCAGGCCGCAGGTCTTCAGGTTGTCGCGCACGATCTGCACCGCCGCCCTGTCCTTATCGACGAACACCGCGCTCTCCGCCCCGCGGCTCAGGCATTCGATGCCGAGCTGGCCGGTTCCGGCAAAGAGGTCGAGCACGCGCCGCCCCTCGATATCAAACTGGATTATGTTGAACACCGACTCCTTCACGTTGTCCGTCGTCGGCCGGATGTCATAATTCTCCGGAGTTTTAAGCCTTCTGCCCCTCGCGGAGCCGGTTATCACTCGCATGTATCGTCACTCTTTTCGTTATGGTAGTAATCATAGACCGCCTGCGCCGTATTCTTCGGCACGACGAGGCGGAGCTGTTCGACGCTCGCCGCCTTTATCGCCTTGACGGACTTGAAGTATTTCATCAGGTCGTTCCGCCGCTTCTCGCCAACGCCGCTTATTTTATCAAGGCTCGAGCCGTAGCTCTCCTGCCGCAGCGAGCGCTGATACTCTATCGCGAAGCGGTGCGTCTCCTCCTGTATGTTCCCGATAAGCGCGAACACGGCCTGATTGCCGCTGATGCCTATCTCCCGCCCGTCTGGCGTTATGAGCGCGCGGGTGCGGTGCCGGTCGTCCTTCACCATGCCGAATATCGGGACGCTGAGATGCAGCTCCGTCACGGCTCTCAGCGCCGTCGCCGCGTGGGTCTGGCCGCCGTCTATCAGCAGCAGATCAGGCAGCGGAGAAAACTTCGCATCGCCGTCAGCATAGTGCTTGAAGCGCCGGTACACTGCCTGGTACATGCTGGCGTAGTCGTCACGAATGGGCATGTCCTTAATGCGGAACTTCCGGTAGTCGCGCTTCAGCGGCTTGCCGTCAACATGCACGGTCATCGCCGCGACGATTCCGGTATCGCCGAGGTTTGAAACGTCAAACGCTTCTATCCTGCTCGGAAACTCTGGCAGCTCCAGCGTTCTCTGAAGCCACTCCAGTGTCTTGGATCGGCGCTGCGCCGCGGTCGTGCGGCGCTGTATCTCCTCGCGCGCGTTCAGCGCCGCACTCTCGATAAGGCGCATGCGCTCGCCGCGCTTCGGGGTCTCGATATATATCCGTCTGCCGGCGCACTCGCTCAGCAGCTCCTCCATGCCGTCATGATCGTCGATCTCACACGGGAGCAGGATCGACTTCGGCCAGCCGCCGCGGTGCGCCGTGAAATATTCGCGCACAAGCTCCGATACGGCCTCGCTGTCGTCCTCCAGCGGTTCGTCGAACATCTCGACGTCCTTGCCAACAAGGTCGCCGCCCACAAAATGCAGCACAACAAAGCAGCTCTTCGCTCCGCGGCAGAAGCCGACGGCGTCCGTATCAGCAAATGCCGTTGAAATAACACGCTGCTTATGCTCAAGCAGTTCGACCGCCTTCAGCCTGTCGCGCAGCTCCGCGGCGCGCTCAAAGCGCAGCTCCTCCGCAGCCTGCTCCATCTGCTGCCGCAGATCGTCCACAAGCTCGCTGCTCTTGCCCTCGAGTACCAGGACTGCCTGCATAATGCTCTTGCGGTAATCCTCGGCATTGCTGTCGCGCAGGCACCAGCCAGCGCAGCAGCCCATGTGGTAATTCAGGCAGGGTCGCTCCTTGCCGATATCGCGCGGAAATTTCCGCCCGCAGTCCGGCAGTAGCAGTGCCTTGCTGATAGTACTGATTATCTCCTTTGTCTGCCCGCGGCTGCCGTATGGGCCAAAATACCGCGCGCCGTCCTTGCCCGGCTTGTTGGCAAGGGTCATCGACGGATACTCGCTTCTGAGATCCATCCTGATAAAGGGATAGCCCTTGTCGTCCTTCAACAGGATGTTGTAATGCGGCTTATGACGCTTTATAAGCGAATTTTCCAGCACCAGCGCCTCAAACTCGGAGCCTGCGACAATGACATTGAAGTCCGCAACCTTTTCGACCATGGCCGCGACCTTCGGCAGATGCTCGCCGTGGAAATAGCTGCTGACGCGGTTCTTCAGCTTTTTCGCCTTGCCGACGTATATGACCTCGTTCTGCGCGTTGAGCATGATGTACACGCCCGGCAGCAGCGGGAGATTATTTGCTTTTTCGCGCAGAGTATCCAGCATACGGCACCTCAAATTTGAAAAACAGGGCGTGAAAACTCACGCCCTGTTATAACGCTTTTTTCGGAATATCACTCGGAGAAATCAGAGTCAATCAGCTCGGACAAGGTCGCGATCGCAGCGTCCTCATCTGCACCGTCGGCAATAATAGTGATGGCGGTTCCCTTCACTATGCCAAGGGAAAGCACGCCAAGCAGGCTCTTTGCATTGACACGTCTGTCTTCCTTCTCGACCCAAATGCTGCTCTTGAACTCATTGGCTTTCTGAATGAAGAAAGTCGCGGGTCTGGCATGAAGACCTACCTGATTGTTGATGACTACTTCTTTGGTTATCATACTCGCCACTCCTCATTTATTATAACAGAATATGCTACGGGTTACTCGTATAATTTATCAGATTTTTTGTCAAGAGTCAACCGCTTTCGACGCTTTCGTTACTTTACACATTTTAGCGGGACGAAGCGCCGCAATTTTATTTAAGTTCGACCACTGTGACGCCGGTTTCACCCTCACCGTAGCGTCCAAGGCGGAAGGATTTGACGCACTTGTTGCGCTTGAGCATCTGCTGGATGGCGGCGCGCAGCGCGCCTGTGCCCTTGCCGTGGATTATCGTGACCGTCTTTAGTTTGCCCATGACCGCACTGTCAATATACCTCTCGGCGGCGATAACGCCGTCTACCGTCTCCATGCCGCGCAGGTCTATCTCCGACGCAACAGGGGCGGCGCGCAGCTGCGTGGACGCCGCAGCCACATTCTTTTTGGTCTTTGCCTTCTGCCCCTCGATGAGAAGCACTTCGTCCTCCTTCGCGGTCACGTTCATGATGCCGGCGCGCAGCGTCAACACTCTGTCCGGTGAGACGGAGACAACCTCAGCCTTCATGCCCATGGACTTTATCTCGACCGTGTCGCCGGGAACGACCGGACGGGCTGACTTTTTGTCCTCCGTGGGTTCCGGCGCCGCCGGACGCAGCGCGGACTGCTTTTCGTTCAGCTTCCGGCGCAGTTCTGAGCGCGCCTCATTTATCCGCTGCGCGTCGTCCTCGTCGTTCACATGCTTGCGCATCTCGTCAAGCTCTGCGAATGTCTCGTCCGCGGCAGCACGGGCTTCAGCGATAATGCGCTCCGCGTCGCGCCGCGCCTTGATGTCGGCCTTCTCCAGCCGCACCTCAAGCTCGGCCTTCATGAAAGCAGCCTTCTTTGCGTTCTCTTCCGCCTGACGCAGCTTGACAGCCGCCTCGTTTCTGTCCTTCTCAAGCAGCATACGCGTCTGCTCAAGCTTCTCAATCGTCGCTTCAAAGCTGGCGCTCTCGGTGCTGACGCGGTTCTTCGCGTCCTCGATTATATCCTCGCCAAGGCCGAGGCGGCGTGATATTGCAAAGGCGTTCGACTTTCCGGGGATGCCGACGAGCAGATGATAGGTCGGCCGCAGCGTCTCCACGTCAAACTCGCAGGACGCGTTCTGGACGCGCGGCTCATTCGTGGCATATACCTTCAGTTCGGCGTAATGCGTCGTCGCGGCGATGACCACGCCCTTCTGGCGCGCGTACTCGATTATAGATATGGCGAGCGCTGCGCCCTCCGTTGGGTCGGTGCCCGCGCCAAGCTCGTCGAACAGCAGGAGCGAGCGGTCGTCACACTCTTTAAGTATGCTGACGATGTTAGTCATGTGCGCGGAGAATGTTGAAAGATTCTGCTCGATGCTCTGCTCATCGCCGATGTCGGCCAAAATATGGCTGAACACGGGGAGATTGCTGCCGTCGGAGGCAGGAATGTGCAGGCCGCACTGATTCATCGCCGCGAGCAGGCCGATGGTCTTCAGCGACACGGTTTTGCCGCCGGTGTTCGGCCCCGTGATAACGAGCGTATCAAAGCTGTCCCCAAGCTCAAGGCTTATCGGGACGGCCTTTGCCTGATCCAGCAGCGGATGCCGCGCGCGGCGCAGGACGATGCCCTTGTCCTCAAGCGTGGTCGCGCCGCAGTTGAGCTTATAGGAGAGCTTCGCCTTGGCAAAGATCAGGTCTAGCCGCACGAGCAGGTCGAAGTCCGACTCGATATCATCTTTATGCTCTGCACAGTCCGCCGAAAGCTCGGCGAGGATGCGGTCTATCTCGATCTTCTCGCGCGCGTTCAGCTCGCGCAGCTCGTTATTGGCCTTCACCGCGCCCATCGGCTCTATAAACAGCGTCATTCCGGAGGCGGAGATATCGTGCACGAGTCCCGGGACTGCGCCCTTGTGATCCGCCTTGACGGGAACGACGTAGCGGTCGGAGCGCATGGTGATTATCGGCTCCTGAAGCGCTTTGGCGTATGACGGAGAGGAGATTATCTTGGTCAGCACATCTCGCGCTCTGGCCGCCGCGGCACGCATCTGGCGCCTGATGCTCGTAAGCTCCGGCGACGCGGAATCTGCGATCTCATCCTCCCCCACTATCGAGGTGTTGATCTTTTCCTCAAGAAACTTATTCGCACGCAGCGCGTAGAAAAGGTTGTCTATCAGGGTCTTGCCAACGGAATCGTCCGCAATGTACCCACGCACAAGGCGCGCGCATTGCAGCACGCGGGCAATATCCATAAGCTCGCGCGTATTGAGTGCACCGCCCAGATCGGCGCGGGCAAGTGAGGCCCGCACATCCTTAACGCCTGAGAAGCCGGGGCCGCCGCGTACCGTCATCATGGTCTTGGCAGCGGTAGTCTCTTCAAGGCGCCGCCTGACCTCATGCACATCGTCCGATGGTTCCAGCTCAAGTGCCAGCTCCTTGGCCGTATCGCTCACAGCCTCGGCCGACAGCATCTGCAAAACAGCCGGAAGCTCAAGCGTTGTAAGTGATTTTTTATAAAAGCTCATATATGTCCTCTGTATATCTATTTTACCTTTTTCCAGTATTCAAGCGTGCCGAAGCGGCGCTCCGTCTGCCGCAGCAGATACTGCTCCGCCGCGTCCGAGAGTCTCTTCAGCGGCTCGCCGTCTATGGCGAAGGAGAATACCTGCTTCGCCGGAGCGGAGACAATATATCGCATCGCGGCAAGCGAGCCTTCGTCCAGCGGGACGACCTGCCCCATCGCCGCCGTCTGGCAGCCACGGCAGCATACTACGCCGCTCGACAGGCTCAGCAGCGGACTTTCCGGCTCCGCCCTGCCGCATTCCGCGCAGCCGCCAAGCTCCGGCGTATAGCCCGCAAGGCACATCAGCCGCAGCTCGAACGCGGCCTTGATGAGCGCCGCGGGGTACATTTTTCTGCTGAGCGCGTACAGTGAGTTCAGGCCAAGCTGAAGCATCGCTTCGTCCGGCTGATCCTCGACCCCAAGCGCTTCAAGACACTCGGCAAAGTAGCAGCCGAGCGCAAAATCCGCTATATCATTGCGCAGCCCGTCAAAGCTCTCGATGACGGACGCCTCGTTGACGCTCCATTTCCCGCGGTTTCCGAACAGGGTCATCTCCGAATACGTCAGCTGCTGGGTGGCCGCGGTTATCTTGCTGCCCTTGCGCAGCGCGCCGCGTGCCTTGGCGGTTATCTTGCCGTCGGACTTTGTAAACAGCGTCAGTATTTTGTCGGCTTCCTTGTATCTTACTTCGCGCAGGACAAGCGCCTGAACCGTGTTGAACATATGTATCGCATCAGCCCTCGCTCCGGGGGGTGTCCCCCGAATCATTCTGCGGCGCGGAGCGGCGGTACGGCTCGTCCTGCGTCGCCTTGTACAGCATGTAATAAAGCGGGTCTCCGGTTTCGGCAAATGCCTGCCAGATAGCGTCCTTGCTCATGTTCGCGCCTCCTTGCTGCAATTATTATTTGCAGCACGACGCGGATTAAAGCTGGGATATATTAGCGCTCGCCGTAACCGAAATTGCGGAGCTGCGCCATTGAGTCGCGCCAGTTCTCCTTGACCTTGACCCATGTCTGAAGATAGACCTTTGTGCCCATGAACTCTTCGATATCCTTGCGGGCAAGCTCGCCGATCATCTTCAGCATCGCGCCCTTTTTGCCGATGATTATGCCCTTATGACTGTCCTTTTCGCAGTATATCGTCACATCAAGGTCGATGATGCCGTCGTCCCGCTCGGAGAACTTCGTGACCTCGACGGCGGTGCCGTGCGGTATCTCCTTATCAAGGCAGGTCAGCAGCTTTTCGCGGACAAGCTCCGCGCAGATCTGACGCTCCGGCTGGTCGGTTATCATATCGTCTGGGAAGAGGTGCGGCCCCTCGACGGCGTACTTCTCAAGCTCCGTAAACAGCTCGTCCAGCCCTTCGCCGGTCTTGGCGGAGATGGGAATGACGGCGTCAAAATCATACACTGCGGAGTAGAGCGCGATGACCTCCAGAAGGCGGGTCTTGTCCACGGTGTCGATCTTATTGATGAGCAGTATCGCCGGAGCGCCGCTCTCGCGCAGGCGCTCGATGAGCGCTTCCTCCTGCGGGCCAATAGCCGCAACAGGCTCCACCATCAGCAGCACCGCGTCCACATCCGCGACACTCTCGCGCACGACCTGAACCATGTAGTCGCCAAGGCGGGTGCGCGGCTTATGGAAGCCCGGAGTGTCCATCAGGACAAACTGCGTATCCCCGCGGTTCACGATCGCGGTTATGCGGTTGCGGGTGGTCTGCGGCTTGTTGGAAACTATGGCTATCTTTTCGCCGACGAGCGCGTTCGTAAGCGTGGATTTGCCGACGTTCGGGCGGCCGCATATCGTTATCATTGCAGATTTTGTCATTATTCTTCTCCCATAATAAATTTTTCTCTTGCGCGCATCTGACGCTTCATCTCGCCCTCGTCAACGTGATCATAGCCGAGCAGATGCAGTATCGAATGGACGGTGAGATACATTATCTCCCGCTCGTAGCCGTGCCCGAACTCCTCACCCTGCGCCTCGCAGCGCGGGACGGATATCATCATATCGCCGAGAAGCACCGCGCCGGTGTCCATATCCCGCTCACATTCCTCAGCGTCAAATTCGCCGGGCGTCAGTTCGTTCATCGGGAAGCTCAGAACATCGGTCGCGCGGTCAACGCCGCGGAACTCGTTATTCACGCGGTGTATCCCCTCGTCGTCCGTCAGCATCACGCTCACGATGCACGGCACGTCAACGCCCTCGGCGTCAAGCGCCATGTTCACCGCTTTTTTTATCAGCGCCGCCGAATTATTATGGCCGAGGTTCTTCACCTCGCGGCTTACATATATCTCATGCTCCATGCTTATTTCCTCTTGAATTTCTTCGGCGGCAGCTTTTTGACGGATTCCGCCGGATTTTTCTTATCGTAGACCTCGTACGCCTCGATTATCTTCTGCACAAGGCGGTGACGCACGACGTCAGAGCCGGTGAGCTTGCATATTGCGATGTCCTCGATGCCGTCGAGCACCTTCATTGCGACCTTGAGTCCGCTGGTCTTGTCCTCCGGCAGGTCGATCTGCGTGATGTCGCCGGTGATGACGACCTTGGAGCCGAAGCCGATACGCGTCAGGAACATCTTCATCTGCTCCCTGGACGTGTTCTGCGCCTCGTCAAGGATGATGAAGCTGTCGTCCAGTGTGCGGCCGCGCATGTAGGCCAGCGGCGCGACCTCGATATTGCCGCGCTCAAGGTATTTCTGATAGGTATCAGCGCCGAGCATATCGAACAGCGCGTCATACAGCGGCCTGAGGTACGGATCGACCTTGCTCTGAAGATCGCCCGGCAGGAAGCCCAGCCGCTCACCGGCCTCAACCGCGGGGCGCGTGAGGATTATGCGGTTGACCTCCTCGGCTCTGAAAGCCGCAACCGCCGCAGCGACCGCAAGATAGGTCTTGCCCGTACCGGCGGGGCCGATGCCGAGGGTTATCGTATTTTTCGCTATCGCGTCACAGTAGGATTTCTGGCCGAGAGTCTTGGGCTTTATGGGCTTACCCTTGGCGGTGATGCAGATGACATCTCCGGCAAGCTCCTGTATCTTCGTCTCCTTGCCCTCAGAGACGAGCTTGAGGATATACCGGACGTTCTGCGCGTCGATATTCTCGCCCTTGGCCGCCAGTGTCAACAGGCCGTTTATCGCTTTTTCGGCGAGCATCACGCTCTCCTCCTCGCCGCATATGTGTATCATATTTTCGCGGTCGAGAACCTTGACGCCAAGCTCCGATTCGATTATGCGCAGATTCTGATCAAACGAGCCGAACACGCTTATGACGTGCTCCATTCTCTCGACTTCAATTGTCTTCTCTATCATATGTTTCCCCTTCCGGCTGCGGCAGCTCCGCAGTCTCGGCTATATTTTCAAGGCATTTTGCGCGCATCGTAACAAGCAGCAGGCCGCCGCTTTCAGCATGTGAAAAGCTGATGGTCTCGATCTCGCCGTCGATGCTGTTTTCAAGCCAGTCTTTGAGCCTATCCTCAAGCTCCCGCGCGGTGCAGCACTCGCCCGCGGCATAGTCATAGCAGATGTACCGCTCCGTGATGATGCTGACCGGCAGCGTAAACAGGCCTTTTATGCCGAGCTTATACTCTTTAGTTATTTTATCACATCCGTCAATATTTTTTCCACTGTCAAAATAAAAATTTATGCGGCTTTTTCCAAGCTTTATCGCAAATCTGCGCGCGATTTTCGTCTTTTCCGTCTTTATGGGCTCCTCAAGGCGGCACACAGCGGTACGCTCGTACCATGTCTCGGCCTGCACGTCCGCCAGCGCTCGGACATTGCGCGTCTCGCCGGTGATGCTGTCCATCGCACCGCTGACGAGCACGTCGCCTTTCACTACCGTCTGTCCGCACGAAACGAGAGGCTTCCCGTTCATGACGGAAAGCCTGCGGATAACGCCAGACTGCGAGGCTACGATATCTGCGGCGCTGCTCTCGGAATATATCTCCGGCTTCTCGGCGCGCTCCTCGACGAGGACTGTCGCCTTCGAGCCGCTCACATTCACCGTCAGCCACGCGATTTCCGGCTTTTTTAAAATGATGTCGCTCCGTATGATATCCACAGGCAGCCCCGGCCAGAAGGTGCCCTCCGTCACGCCGCATTCTGCGAGACTGCGCAGTATCTCGCCGCTCGACAGCTTCTCATTGCCCTCGACGTCGAAATCCCAGATGAACAGCGACGATATCACAAGCGCGAGGAAGATTATCGCCGCCGCTATTATAAGCCAAATGCGCCGCCGCGCGAGCTTTCGCCAGCGGCTCCCTCCGCGGATGCTGAGAACGCTCACGCCGCACATACAGCGGATGCATATTTTTCTTATATCCTCAAGGCTGCTTTCGTGCGCAAAAACGTCTATGCAGCACTCGTCAACGCAATTCAGCCCCCACAGCTCTATCCCTGCGAGGGCGCAGGCGTTCAGGACGCTTTCCGGCCTCACGCCGGTTATTCTGAGTCTGGCAATCCCGCCTACCCTGTCGATAAATCCGCTCATGTCACTCCCATTCCAGCGAATGAAGCCTTCCCTTTATGATAAGCTCTCTCCCGCTCATCGCCACAAGCTCCAGCCCCGCCCCGTTTATAACGACCCTGCCGCGGTCGAACGCAACACATATGCGCTCCGTGCCGTATTCGAGTATCCCGCAGTGGTTCTCGATGAACACCTGCCGCCCCGCGGCGACGGTCAGCTTGCCGCTTCCGAGCAGCGCGTCCTGCGGAAGGTCGAGCCTGTCGGCAAGCGATTCCGCTGCAAGCCTTGCTTTCTTCATTGCGGTCACCCCCGTCCGTATAAATCTATGCCGCAGGACATACCTATAATACATGGACAAGGCAGACTGGGAGGGCGTTTGATGAAGGCTAAGATCGCAACTATCGCGGCGCTGTGCGCGATGCTTGAAATGATACTGGCTCCGCAGCAGATGATCGAGAGCGGGCGCTACGCGCTCAGCCTGTGCGCGGAGCTGATAATACCGTCGCTGTTTCCGTTTTTCGTGCTGTCGGGGCTTCTGAACCGGCTCGGCTTCGCGGCGGCGATAGCGCGGCAGCTGGCAAAGCCCGCAGCTAGATTATACGGTGTATCCGGCGCAGGTGCGACGGCGTTTTTCATGGGGCTTGTGGGCGGCTATCCGCTGGGCGCGGCCTATATCGCCGACATGCGGCGGCAGGGGCTGGTAAGCCTCGAGGAGGCGGAACGCCTGATGGGCTTTTGCAGCAACTCCGGCCCCGCGTTCCTCGTCGGCTCTATCGGCGCGGGCGTGTTCGGCTCCGCGCGGCTCGGCGTCGGGCTGTACATAATCCACGTTCTCGCCGCGGCCATAACGGGGCTGTTCTTCCGTGTGGACGGTAAATGCCGCGGCAACGCCCCTGCAGCACCGCGCGAAAGCGGCGGTGCGCTGATAGAATCCGTACGTCAGGCCGCGCAGTCGATACTCAGCGTATGCGGCTTTATCGTCTGCTTCTGCGTTATCATTGGGCTGCTGGACGCGCACGGCATTTTTTCGCTTCTGGCGGGACAGCTCGCGCAGATCACAGGACTGGAGCTTCATGCCGCGAGAGCGGCACTGTCGGGCTTCCTTGAGCTTGGCAGCGGTATCGGCGCGATGCGCGGTCTCGCCGTCTCGCCCGCGAACCTTGCAATCGCGGCGGGCATCGTCGGCTGGGGCGGCATATCGGTACATTTTCAGACCTACGCCGTGCTCGCCGACAGCGACATAAAAGGCGGCCTGCACTTGGCAGGCCGCCTGATAAACTGCGCCGTTTCCGCAACACTTGGGTATATATTCGGCTTATTGCTGTGACTCAGAATCCAAACGCGACTCCGACCACGGCCGAAAACAGGATGAACAATATCGGGTGGAGCTTCTTTGTCTGCTTGACCCAGCGCGTCAGCACCAGCAGCACCGCCGCCAGCGCCCACGCCTTGAGATTGAACAGGTCGGCAAGCGCGCCGCTCGCGCCGAATGCGTCGAGATCAAACAGGGTTATCTTCACGACGAGCACGCCCGCCGAGGCAATCATCGCCATCGAGCAGGGGCGCAGGCCGTAGAACGCGGAATCCACATAGACATTCTCGCGGAACGCCTTCAGAATGCGCGCGACTATAAGTATAACAATGACGGACGGGGTGATTACCCCCAGCGTCGCCACTATCGCGCCGGGAACGCCGCCCGCGGTGAAGCCGACATAGGTCGCCATATTGACGCCGATAGGGCCGGGGGTCGACTCCGAGACGGCTATCATATCCGCAAGCTGGGCATGGGTGAACCAGCCGGTACGATCCGATATGTCGTACATGAACGGAAGCGTCGCCATGCCGCCGCCGACAGCGAAAAGTCCGGTCTTGAAAAATTCAAAGAAAAGGCGGAGATACAACATCATTTACCGCGCACCCCCATTTTCGTGAGGAATATGCCCGCCGCCGCGCACGCGATAACGTACACGACCGGAGACACGTCAAGAAACACGGACAGCAGGAAGATCACGACGAACAGCACGAGAGCCGCTTTATCCTTTATCGCGCCTTTCCAGAGCTTCACAACGGCGTTGAAGATCAGCACGCACACGCACACGCGGACGCCCGCGAAAGCGTGCTTCACGGCGGGGATATCGGCAAAATTTGTGAGCACTCCGGCGATCGTTGTGATTATCACGAGCGACGGGAACACAACGCCGAGCGTTGCGACTATGCCGCCAAGATTACCGTACAGCTTATAGCCGATAAACGTCGCGGTATTGACGGCGATAACGCCCGGCGTGCACTGCGCGACGGCGAAATAGTCCATCAATTCCTCATTTGTAGTCCAGCCGCGGTTATCTATCAGCTCGCGCTCAAGCATGGGAAGCATGGCGTAGCCGCCGCCGAAAGTCATCACACCTATTTTGGCAAAGGCCAGAAACAGGTCGATGTACTTTTTCATCTCTTCAACACCTCGACATAATGCAGATATTTCTCAATGCGCTCCTCGCACTCGGCCTTGCTGCCGCCGCGGATGAGCAGATACACCTTTATCTTCGGCTCCGTACCGGACGGGCGGATGATAAAGCTGCTGCCGTCCTTAAGCTCGAAGTACAGGACATTCGAACCCCAGAACGGAGTCTTGCCGACAACTCCGAGCCCCGCAACGTGGATGCTGCCGTCAAGATAGTCACGCAGGCGGACGACCTCCTCGCCCTCTATCTCCTTCGGCGGCTGGCCGCGCAGCTCTTCCATCAGCGCCTTCATCTTCTGGAGGCCATCGACGCCGGGCATGACGAGATTGACGGTCTTCTCCATGAACCAGCCGTACTTCTCATACAGCGACTCCATCGCGTCGAGCAGAGTCATACCCTGCTTGTGGTAATGCGCCGCCATCTCGGCGACCATCATGGATGCGGTGACGGCGTCCTTATCGCGGACATAGTCGCCCATCATGTAGCCGTAGCTCTCTTCAAAGGCGAATATATACTTGTAGCTGCCGGCGGCTTCCCACTCGGCGATGCGCTCGGCCATGAACTTGAAGCCCGTAAAGGTGTCCTCAAAGTGGACGCCGTTCGCCTCGCAGACCGCTCTGGCCATGCCGGTGGTGACGATGCTTGCTACCGCGCCCGCGTTCTCTGGCATGGTGCCGGTGGACTTCTTCGCCTTGATGATATAGTCGAGCAGGAGTATGCCCATCTGGTTGCCGGTTATGGTGACATATTCGTCGCCGCGGCGAACCATGGTGCCGATACGGTCGGAATCTGGGTCGGTTCCGATTATCAGATCGCTTCCGACCTTCTTTGCAAGGTCGACCGCGAGGTAGAAGCCTTCAGGATTTTCGGGGTTAGGGCTGGCAACGGTCGGGAAGCTGCCGTCGATGACCATCTGCTCCGGCACGGGGTAGAGATGCTTTATTCCCAGGCGGTGCAGCACTTCGGGGACGAGCTTATAGCCGCAGCCGTGGAACGGCGTGTAGACGATCTTGAATTCGTCCGCAACGTCGGCGACGGCCTGCTTGTCGATAGCCATTTTGAGCACCTGCTCCATGAACAGTTCGTCGGTCTCTTCGCCGAGTATCTCGATCCTGCCGGACTTGACGGCTTCGTCGTAATCGCAGGTCTTGAAGCCCGTGAACACGTCAATGGCTTCCATCTGCTTTGCAATGGCCTCAGCCTTCTGCGGCGGGAGCTGCGCCCCGTCGGACCAGTAGACCTTATAGCCGTTATATTCCTTGGGGTTGTGGCTGGCGGTAATATTGAGTCCGGATGCAGTGCCGTAATGCAGGACGGCGAAGCTCAGCTCCGGAGTCGGACGCAGGGACTCGAACAGGCGCACGCGGATGCCGTTTGCGGCCATGACGCAGGCGGCCTCCTCGGCGAAGCGGCGGCTGTTTATGCGGCAGTCATGCGCGATGGCAATGCCGCGCTCGGCCGCGTCCATTCCCTCTTCGAGAATGACGTTTGCAAACGCCTGAGTAGCGTGGCGGATAATATGGATATTCATGTTGTGCAGACCGAGCTTCATCGTGCCGCGGAGACCGGCGGTGCCGAACTCAAGCGGGGCGAAGAAACGGCTCTCTATCTCTTTTTCGTCGCCCGATATGGAATTGAGTTCCTTCCATTCCTCTTCGCTGAGAGCGGGGCTGTCAAGCCAGTGCTGATACTCTTCTTTGTAATTAGTCATCTTCTACAACTCCTTCTTCATTGCAAAGCGCCACAGCATCTTCGTACATGGATTTGGGCACAAGTATATCCACGCCCTGGCCGCTCATACCTAGGATCAGCTTGCCGAAGCCGCCGTCTCCGGGATAAGCTTTCAGGCACGGGATACCGTATGCCTCAAGCATATTTATTTTGAGCTCATCGCTCATATCAACGCTCATACAGGTGCACAGACGCACCGGCTCCTCCGGTTCTCCGTCCGCACCCTTCGGCCACTTCTCAAGAAGGCTGCCAAACTCGGCTCTGCCCCACTGGCTCTTTTCGTTTTCGTCCATACAGTCGCTCCTATCATTTATGGTAACGCGAGCCTTCGTTTATCTTGAAGGCTCTGTATATCTGCTCGGCAAGCATCACGCGCGCGAGATGGTGTGGGAAGGTCATCTTCGACATGCTCAGGCGGATATCCGCGCGCTTTTTCACGCTCGGCGATATGCCGTACGACCCGCCGATGACGAAGCACAGCTTCGACCTGCCAGACAGCGCCTGACGCGTGACAAGCTCCGCAAGCTCCTCGCTCGCCATCTGAATGCCCTCAACGCACATGGCCGCAAGATATGCGTCCTGCGGGATATTTTTTATGATCTCCGCCGCCTCTTTATCGAGCGCGTTCCCGATCTCCTTCGGCGAAGGAGCATCCGGCAGTCGCGTCTCCGCAAGCTCGACGCACTCGAATCGGCAATATGCGCCGAGGCGCTTGGAATACTCGGAAAACGCGTCGATATAGAATTTCTCGCGCATTTTCCCGACGCATATCAGCTTCACAGCAAGCATTTCTCTTTCCTTCCGACCTCGACCTCAAGGCAGCCGAGCACGGGTGCGCAGTACAACTGCGTATCGGTCCCATCCAGCGCCTTCTCCGCGGCGTACATTGCCCTCGCGGGGGTATTGTTTTCGCGGCTCAGGTGGCCAAGAATGACGCGCTCCGTGCCGCTGTCCGCCAGAGTACGCGCAAGCCGCGCGCAGTCCTCGTTTGAAAGATGGCCGTGATCCGAGAGGATGCGGCGCTTGAGATAATACGGGTACGAGCCGTAGCGGAGCATGTCCTCGTCGTGATTTGACTCTATCAGCACGGTGTCCGCGCCGCGAAGCCCCTCCAGCACCTCGTCCGTGACCATTCCCATATCGGTCGCATGAGCGTACACCCCGTCGCCCTCGACGCGGTAGCCAACGCTCTCATCCGTATCATGCGGCGTGTGGAACGCCGTTATGCGCAGCGCCCCTATCTTGAACTCGCTGCCCACGGGAATAATATGTATCGCGCTCTCCGCCTCCGGCAGCGCGCCGCAGAGGCGGCTCGCCACTGTATGCGGTGCGAAAACGGGTATATCATGGTATTTCAGCAGCATTTTCAGCCCCGAAATATGATCGGAGTGCTCATGGGTAATAAGCACTCCGCCGATATCACGCATCGTAAGCTGCGCCTGCGCCAGACCGCTGGCGATTCTGCGCATGGAAATTCCGGCGTCAACGAGTATATTCGTGCCGCCGCCCTCGAGCAGCAGGCAATTGCCGCCGGAACCGCTGGCAAAAACACAGACCTTCATCAACAGACGGAAATTATTTTCTCCGCCCCGTCATTATCGTCCGGGAAATCAACGATCTCAATGTCAGCGCCGAGCGCCTTGAGCTTTCCGACAAAATTCTCGTAGCCGCGCTCTATATAATGAATATCCTCGACCTCGGTCACGCCGCTGGCACACAGGCCCGCAATGACCATCGCGGCGCCCGCGCGCAGATCGCAGGCCAGGACCGGAGCGCCGGTCAGCTTGGTGCCGCCCTCAAACACGGCGACGCGCCCATCGACCTGAACCTCCGCGCCCATCTTGCGCAGCTCGTTGACGTACTTGAAGCGGTTATCGTATATGCCTTCGGTTATTACCGAAGTGCCCTTCGCGATGCACAGCAGCACGCCCATCTGCGGCTGCATGTCGGTCGGAAAGCCGGGATACGGCAGGGTCTTTATATTCGCCTTTCTCAGGGTGCTCGCGCCCTTTACAAGCACGGAATCCTCGTACTCCTGCACGATGGTTCCGGTCTCGCGGAGCTTTGCACTGATACACTCAAGATGCTTCGGGATGACGTTCTTCACAAGCACTTCCCCGCCGGTTGCCGCGGCGGCGACCATGTAGGTGCCCGCCTCGATCTGGTCTGGGATTATGGTGTAGCAGCCGCCATGGAGCTTCTCGACGCCGTTCACCTTGACGGTATCGGTGCCCGCGCCGCGGATATCCGCGCCCATGGAATTGAGGAAGTTTGCAAGGTCAACTATATGCGGCTCGCGCGCGGCGTTCTCGATGATAGTACGCCCCTGAGCGAGGGTCGCCGCAAGGATTATATTCATCGTCGCGCCGACGGAGACCTTGTCGAGATATATTCTCGTGCCGTGGAGCTTACCGTCTCTCGCGGCGGCATACACAAAGCCGTTGCGGACGTCAACATCCGCGCCCAGAGCGGTCATACCCTTGATATGCTGGTCTATCGGACGGACGCCGAAGTTGCAGCCGCCGGGCATGGTGGTCTTCGCGGTGCCGAAGCGGCCGAGCATTGCGCCGATAAGATAGTAGGAAGCTCTTATCTTGCGCATGAGGTCATACGGCGCGTCGCTGTAATGGACGTCCGTGCAGTCTATTTCTATGGTGGATTTATTTATAAAGCTGACTTTCGCGCCGAGGTCGGCCAGGATCGTCAGAAGCATATCCGTGTCGCTTATCTGGGGGAGGTTCTCTATACGGCACACGCCGTCAACCATCAGAGCCGCAGGGATTATCGCGACCGCCGCATTCTTCGCTCCGCTTATCTCAACTTCGCCGTGCAGCACGCTGCCGCCCTTGATAACATATTTTTCCAATAGTTTACACCTTCCAATATCATCGGCATGATTTGCTTATGCAATCACCCGATTTTTGATTTTACCACAGGAAACCGGAATTGGCAACTATATTTATCTCTTTGCGTCCGGATAGACTCAGGCCTGTCTCTGCTTCAGGTATTTTTCCGCCTTCAGCACCGCGACTATGGTCTTCCCGTCGTCGATTTCGCCGGACATGACCTTCTCGGAAAGCTCCGTGAGGCTGTGCTTCTCAACGTCCAGGAACTCGTCCTCATCCGGATGGCTCTCTCCCGCATGAAGTCCGAGCGCAAGGTAGATGTGTAAAACCTCAGTAGAAAAGCCGGGCGAAGTGTAGCACGCGCCGAGATATATCATCTCGTCTGCGGAGAAGCCAGTCTCCTCCGACAGCTCGCGCACGGCGCAGTCTCGCGGATCCTCGCCGTATTCAAGCTTGCCTGCCGGCGCTTCAAGCATCATCCGCTGGAAGGGATAACGGAACTGGCGCACCATATAGCAATTGCCGTCCTCATCCACGGGCAGTACGGTAACTCCGCCGGGATGCTCCACGACCTCGCGCTTGACGATATCGCCGTTGATAAGCTCCGCCTTGTCGAGCCTGACCTTCACGATCACGCCGCTGTATTTAATATTCCCTTCGAGTCTTTTCTCTATGTATTCCATAAACATCACTTCCAGATAAAATGATTTACATAATGTGTCTATCAGTATAGCATAGGCTTTGGGGAATTTCCACATTTTTTTGCCGAAACTCAATATTTTTTCCGTTCTTTTTCTGTCAATTGGTTCATATCCGCAGCTAGGCATTAAAAATTCACATATTTTTCTTTGATTTTCACCGTCGCTGTGCTATAATATGCTCTGCCTGAAAGGATGTGAGAGCTGTGGCCGCGAAAAAGCTCGGCGTGAAGGAAATAACCAGCAACCGCAAAGCATTCCACGAGTACTTCGTGCTGGAGCGGTTTGAAGCGGGCATAGAGCTTGCCGGAACCGAGGTCAAGTCCATCCGTGCAGGCAACGTGAATCTTAAGGATGCCTTTTGTACGATAAAGGACGGAGAGCTGTTCGTGCGCGGGATGCACATAAGTCCCTATGAGCACGGCAACATTTTCAATAAAGACCCCGTCCGTCCGCGCAGGCTTCTGATGCACAAGCGTGAGATAGTCAAGCTCAACGCCCGTATCATGCAGGACGGCGTTGCGCTCATCCCGCTCTCGCTGTATTTTAAGGACAGCCGCGTGAAGGTCGAGCTTGGGCTGTGCAAGGGCAAAAAGCTGCATGATAAGCGCGACAGCGAGGCTGAGCGCCAGACCCGCCGCGATATTGACAGAATAATGAAGGAGAAGAACTACGAATGAGTAATCCCATAGTCACCTTTGAAATGGAAAACGGCGACATTATCAAGGCTGAGCTTTATCCCGAAGTCGCGCCGAACACCGTCAACAACTTTATTTCCCTCGTCAGCAAGGGATTTTACGACGGACTGATCTTCCACCGCGTCATCCCCGGCTTTATGATCCAGGGCGGCGACCCGAAGGGCACCGGCGTGGGCGGCCCCGGCTACAGCATCAAGGGCGAGTTCACCGCGAACCGCTTCAAGAACGATCTGAAGCACGACCGCGGCGTTCTCTCCATGGCGCGCACCATGGCTCCCAACTCCGCAGGCAGCCAGTTCTTCATCATGCACGAGAACTCTCCGCATCTTGACGGGCAGTACGCGGCTTTCGGCAAGGTCATTGAAGGCATCGAGGCTGTGGACACCATTGCGAACGTCCGCACCGATTATAACGACAAGCCCAGAACTCCGCAGGTCATGAAGAAGGTCACTGTCGAGACCTTCGGCGTCGAGTACCCCGAACCGGAGAAGTGCTGATCTGATTTAGCTTTCCCGCGGCGATGCAGAATCGCCGCTTATATGGGGATGCACTGGTTTCGACGGGGGCGTGGAGGCCGGAATAGCGGGCGGATGCGCCTGACATCCATAAAACGGGCAACCTTTATAAATTAAAGAACAACGATAATACTGTTCTTCTCGCTGCTTAATTAGCGAGCGTTCCGCCTGAGAGAACCACGGCTCGGGACGGGGCGTCGACTAGTGGTGAACGTGAGCGCGCAAAGCTTTGAGCGCACCATGTATAATGAAGCTACCAAGTCCGTGAGCGTGACGGTCTGCGCGCGGACGAGGGAATGTAAATGACCGTCTGCGCCCGGAGAAGTTCCTGTTGAAATGCTTTCGGACGGGAGTTCGATTCTCCCCATCTCCACCATAAGTCCACCGTAATTTTGATAGAATTACGGTGGACTTTTTCTATGC
>ERZ839767.147-NODE-147-length-117922-cov-8.750286_pt1 | contig 117922 bp, 112 predicted proteins | sample MGYA00519879_ERZ839767 | MGnify/ENA primary metagenome ERZ839767 (study PRJEB31850, sample SAMEA3708852) | human gut metagenome | biome: human gut; feature: human-associated habitat; material: faeces | place: China | collected 2014 ...
TTTTGGACGGTCACACCGCCCGTTTTCTTTCTCGGGAAAGAAAATGGGGGGTGTGGTCTTGCCGCCCGCAGGCGGCATATCCCTCCGCGCTGTGCGCGGAAAATATTGTGTTCCTGCTATCGCAGGAACCTTATTTTTCCTCAGGATTGAGCTTTGCCAGCATATCGATCGCCATAGTATAGCTCTCGAACCCGTGTCCGCGGATCTGGGCGATGCAGGCGGGGGCGGTGACGGACAGGTGGCGGAACTCCTCGCGCTTCTGGATGTCGGACATGTGGACCTCGACGGCGGGGATGCTGACGGCCTTGAGCGCATCGTGGATGGCGTAGCTGTAATGCGTGTAAGCGCCGGGGTTGATGACGATGCCGTCGAACGCCGTGTCGGCCTCCTGAATGGCGTCGATGATCGCGCCCTCGTGGTTGGACTGGAAGCACTCCACGGCCACACCGCGGCTCTGTGCGTGCTCATAGATGCGGGCGCAGAGGGCGGCGTAGTCCTCCTTGCCGTAGATGTCCGGCTCGCGGCGGCCGAGCATGTTCATGTTTGCGCCGTTGATGACTAAGATTTTCATATGAGAATTCCTCCTGTGCTTGCCTTACGCCTGTTTGGCGGCGTGGGCACGGTATTCCTTGCTTTTTTCAAGATAGAGCGCGGCGTTGGCCAGAATGCTCTCCTTTTCCTTGTCCGTCAGCTCGCGCACGACCTTGGCCGGGGAGCCGAGGATCATCGAACCGTCGGGCGCGTTCATCTTGCCCGTGACAAGAGCGCCCGCGCCGATGATGCAGTCGTTGCCGATGACAGCGCCGTCGAGCACCGTCGCGCCCATGCCGACGATCACGCGGTCGCCGATGGTCGCGCCGTGGACGGTGGCGCAGTGGCCGACGGACACATCGTCGCCGATGGTGACCTTGTTGTGGATCAGGGCGAGGTCCTGAATGTTGCAGCGCTTGCCGATGCGCACGCTCTGCATCTCGCCGCGGCAAACACTGTTGTACCAGAACGCCGTGCCTTCACCCGCGACGACATCGCCGAGCACCTGCGCGCCCTCCATGATGAGAATTTTGTCATCGGTGGAAAGACGGTTAAAATTCATAGACATGGTTTTTCTCCTTTGTGAGCGGGCAAGCGCCCGCAGTATCATTTTTTACAGGGCAAAGTTGCCGTTGACGAACACGGGAATCTCGCGCCCGTCTTTCGTCGTGCCGATGATGGAAAGGTCAGCGGTGCCGACCATGAAGTCAACATGCGTGTTGGAATCATTCAGGCCTGCGGCCTTGAGCTCTTCCTTGCTCATGGCCTCGCCGCCCTTGACGCACTCGGGGTACGCCTCACCGAAGGCGAGGTGGCAGGCCGCGTTTTCGTCGAAGAGCGTGTTGTAGAAGAGAATCTTCTGGTTCGAAATGGGACTGTCGTAGGGAACGAGCGCGACCTCGCCGAAGTACGACGTGCCCTCGTCCTCGGCGATGGCGGCTTTCAGAATGTCCTCGCCCTTTTCGGCGTGCGCCTCGACGATCCTGCCGTCCTTGATGACGAAGTGGAAGTTTTCAATGATGTTGCCGTTGTGCACGAGCGGCAGGGCTGCGTAAACGACGCCGTCGATGCCGTCTCTGAGCGGGGCGGTGAAGACCTCCTCCGTCGGCATATTGGCGACGAACGGGAAGCCTGCGCGGCTGGTGTTGTCGCCGCCGGCCCAGACGTGCGTCTCGGGAAGTTTGATGTTGAGGCTCGTGCCGAGGGAGTTCTGGTAATAGAGCGAGGTGAAGTGCAGATCGTTGAGCTTTGCGATGCGGCTTTTGAGCAGCGCCACATGCTCATGCCAGCGCGCGACGGCGTCACCCTTGCCGCTGATGCGGACGGAGGTGAAGATCGCGTCCCAGAGCTTGTCCATCGCCTCCTGCTCGGGAAGAGCGGGGAAGACTTTCTTCGCCCAGTTCGGAATGGGGACGGATGCGACGCACCAGGGGCAGGCATTGGACATTATGGCGCTTACGTAAGGCTGGATGGCCGTCTCGCTGCGGCTCGCGCGCGTCAGGCGGTCGGGGTCTACGCCGAGCAGCGCCTCAGGATCACGGGCGGAGATATTGAGAAATGCTGCGCCCTCGTCAGCATAGCCGTTGAGCATTTCTGCCTGCCAGACGGGGAAAACGTCGAACACGGAGTTGTCCGCGCGCAGAAAGCGCTCACGGTTCATGTAGTCGTCCGTCCAGCGCATCACGACCTCGCGGCAGCCGACGTCGTAGGCGGCGGAGGCGCACAGGCGCGCAAAAAATGCGCACTCGACCGGGCAGCGGATTACGACGGTCTGGCCCCTTTGGACGTTCAGACCCACTTCAATGAGCAGCTTTGCGTATTCTCTGAGTTTATTTTCCATGGAAACTCCTCCTGAAAAAAAGAAGAGGCGGCTGTGTCTGGCACAGCCGCCTCTTTGAATATCGTACAATGCCATACAATATGCATCATAACACAGTTCATGCGCGATTGAAAAGAGTTTTTCGTATTTTTATCAGATTCCGAGAAGAAGCGAGGCAAAGTTGAAGTAGATCATCAGCGAGATGGCGTCCACGACCGTCGTGATGAACGGCGAAGCCATGACCGCGGGGTCGAAGCCGATCTTCTTGGCGAGCAGCGGCAGCGTGCAGCCCACGACCTTGGCCGCAAACACCGTGACCACGAGCGTCAGGCAGATGACGAGCGCGACCGTGATGGTGATGGGATTTCCGAAGATCATCTTGTCGACGAGCATGAGCTTGACGAAATTCGCTGCGGCAAGCGTGGCGCCGCAGAAGACCGCCACGCGGATCTCCTTCCAGATGACGCGGAAGAGGTCGGAAAATTCGATCTCGTCGAGCGAGATACCACGGATGACCGTGACGCTCGCCTGTGAGCCGCAGTTACCGCCCGTGTCCATCAGCATCGGGATATAAGCCGTCAGAATGGCGAACGCGCTGAGCGCGTCTTCAAAGCGGGCGATGATCTGGCCGGTGAACGTGGCCGAGACCATTAGAAGCAGCAGCCAGGGGATACGGGACTTGTACGTCTCCCAGACGCTCGTCTTGAGGTATGGCTTATCCGTCGGCAGCATAGCCGCCATCTTTTCGATATCCTCGGTCGTCTCCTCTTCCATGACGTCGATGGCGTCGTCGACCGTGATGATGCCGACGAGGCGGTCTTCCTTGTCGACGACCGGAAGGGCGATGAAGTTGTACTTCGAGAAGGTCTGCGCAACGTCCTCTTTATCCTCGAGCGTGGAGACGGAGATGACGTGCGTCTCCATGATCTCGTCGATGGTGTCGTCTTCGTCGGAGAGGAGGATCGTTCGCAGCGAGACGATACCCTGCAGCTTGCGCGCCGGATCGACGACATAGCAGACGTTGATGGTCTCTTTGTCCGTACCGGTGCGGCGGATACGCTTGAGCGCGTCCTCGACGGTCATATCGCGCTTTAAGTCGACAAACTCTGTCGTCATCAGCGCGCCCGCGCTGTCGTCGGGGTATTTGAGAATTTCATTGATGCTCTTGCGCGTGTCGGGGTCCGCGTGCTTTAAGATGCGCTTGACGACGTTCGCGGGCATTTCCTCCACGATGTCGACCGCATCGTCCAGATACAGCTCGTCAAGGACCTCTTTGAGCTCGGTGTTCGAAAAGCCGCGGATCAGCATCTCCTGCGCGTCGGGATCGAGCTCGACGAACACCTCCGCCGCGGGCTCTTTGGGAAGGAGCCGGAACAAAAGGGGAATGCTGTCCCCGTCCAAATCTTCAAAAAGCGAGGCGATATCCGCGGGCTCCAGGTCTGCAAGCAGGTCGCGCAGCGCGGTATATTGTTTTCGCTTGAGCAGATCCTCGATTCTTTCCAGCAGTTCGTCGCGCATTTCTTCAAAGCCGACCATACCGACTCCTCCTTTCTGAAGATAATGCCAAATCAAAGTGTTCAGGGGAATTTTGCGATAAAAAAATCCCCCATATCCTGCGTCCGGCGACGCGGCTATGGGAGCGACAATCAAGAAACACCCGCCCCTGGCGAGAAGTTTCTTTACCGTTCAAGCTTTAGCATCACGAGGCGGTGAAACTGCATTAGATGGCACCTTGCTTTCGATGCAACCTGTTCAAACCCTCTCATAGTGTCTCCACTACTCCGCGGCAGCAGTCCGTATCCTTGTGGTAGCCTTACCTACCGGACGATGTATGAACTTAACGGTACTATATTATGCACATTTTCCCGTCGTGTCAACCCCTTTTCCGGCTTTATTTCTGTAAAAAGTATGTCATGGTACGCTTTTCTGCTTCCCTTTCGAATTGGGCTGTGCTATACTACATAAATTGAAGAGAAATCGGCGTTTGAGGAGGTGAGCATCGCCCTTGCAGCAGTATCTTGACCGGCACCGCTTTTTGAAAGGCATCTACCTGATGGTCAGGCGGTACTTCGATCATCATGTCGGCCGCGACAGTGCGGCGCTCACATACTACCTTTTGTTTGCGCTTTTCCCGCTTTTGATCTTTTTGAGCAACTTAGTCGGCATCATGTCCGTGGATATCAGCGGCTTTCTGTATGAAATTCGCGCATTCATCCCGCAGGAGGCGCTCGAGATCATCGAGCAGTATTTCACTTATGTCAGCCGCGATTCAAGCCCACGGCTTTTGTGGTTCTCACTGATTTTTTCCATTTACTTTCCTTACCGCGCGGCAAGCTCACTTCTGGGCTCTGTCCGTCGGGCCTACGGCGAGCACCGGCCCACGCAGTTTTTGCGCTATCAGCTCAAGCTCCTGCTTTATACGCTGAGCCTGATTTTAATGGTCGTTTTGTCCATCGGACTGTCCGTCGTCGGCGGGCGGGTGCTGAACTACGTGTCGAGCCACCTGTCGGCCTATATCACGCTGAGCGACGGCTTTATCCGCCTGTGGTCGAGCCTGCGCTTTGTTATCATCGGCGGCATCGTATTCTTCCCCATCGCGATGATGTACGGCCTTGCGCAGGAGTCGCACCGGATGAACCGCATCTGGCCGGGCGCGGTGTTCTCGCTCGTGATGTGGCTCGTATTGTCATTCCTTTTTTCGTATTATGTTGAAAACATCGCGCGCTACTCCGTCATTTACGGCACGCTCGGCGCGGTGATCGTATTGCTTTTGTGGCTGTATCTCGCCTCGGTCATGCTGATCATGGGGGCGGAATTCAACAGCGTTTTGATGGTGCTGCGTAAGCAGCACACGGCGGAAGCCGAAGAGAATTTAGGAGAAACGCAGAAATGAAAATCATCATTGTCGGTATCGGTAAGGTCGGCTACGCCATCGCCGAGCAGATGACGGGCGAAAACCACGATCTGGTCGTCATCGACCGCAACAGCGCCGTGCTCGACCACGTTGACTCCATGCTCGACGTCATGTGTGTGGAGGGCAACGGCGCGAGCGCCAGCGTCCTTTTGGAGGCGGGCGTGCGCGAGGCGGACCTTCTCATCGCCGTTTCGGAAAACGACGAGGTCAACCTCATCTGCTGCCTGATGGCGAAAAAGCTCGGCGCGAAGCACACGGTCGCCCGCGTACGCAACCCAGAGTATTTCCGCGATGCACCGATCCTGCGCCGCGAGATCGGGCTTGATATGATCATCAACCCCGAAAATGCCGCCGCGCAGGAAATTTCGCGCATTCTGCGCGTGCCGTCTGCGTTCAGCGTGGAGACGTTTGCCCGCGGACTTGTCGAGCTCATCGGCTTTCAGACCAAAGAGGGCGACAGCCTTGTCGGCAAGTCCCTCATCGACTTCAATCGCGAAAATCCCAACAGCATCCTCATGTGCGCGGCCAAGCGCGGGGAAGAGGTCATCGTGCCGAACGGCTCGTTCGTCCCGCAGACGGGCGACCGCGTGTACGTCATCGGCACGCCCGCGGAGACGACGCGCGTGCTGCGCTCGATGGGCAGGGCCATGGCGCCCATCCGCCGCGTGAGCATCCTTGGCGGCAGCCGCATCGCACAGTACCTTGCCTGGGTGCTCACCGACATCGGCACGCACGTGACGATCGTGGAAAAGGACGAGGCCAAATGTCTCACGCTCGCGGAAAAGCTGCCGAAAGTCACCGTCATCCACGGCGACGGCACGAATCACGACCTGCTCGAATCCGAGGGTATCTTCCACTGCGATGCGTTCATCGCCGTGACGGACCGCGATGAGGAAAACCTCCTTATGGCGCTCACGGCGAAGCGCTACGGCGTGAAGAAGGTCGTGCCGAAGATGTCGCGCATGGGGTATCTCGACATCGTGAACCTCACGGGCCTCGACACGGTCATTTCGCCCAAGGCCATCATTGCAAGCCAGATCTCAAGTTACGTCCGCGGCCTTGCCAACTCGCAGGGTAGCGCGGTGGAGAGCCTGCACTATATCCTCGGTGGCGCGATCGAGGCCGTCGAGTTCACCGCGACGAGTGCCACGCACTTTCTCGACCGGCCGCTCAGCGACCTGCATTTTCGAAACGGCCTGCTCGTTGCGGCCATCGTGCACAACGGCCGGATGGAGATCCCGAACGGCCATTCCCAGATCCATGCGGGCGACCGCGTGATCGTGGTGGCGAAAAAGCTCTTTTTGCAGGACCTCAACGATATTCTCGGCTGATGTGCCGGCTGCTTGCGGCAAGGAAGTTTCATTATGAACCAAAATCTTATTCTCAGAATCGTGGGCGTTATCCTCTGCATTGAGGCGCTTTGTATGATCCCGCCGCTGCTGTTGAGCGTGTTCGGCGGAGGGCCGGACCAGCGGGCGTTCCTGTATGCGCTGCTGATCTGCGGCGTCGTGGGAGTGCTGCTTTCGCTCATCCGCGCGGACAACACAAGACTTCAGCCGCGCGACGGCTTTGTCTGCGTGGCGCTGTGCTGGATCGCGCTGAGCGTGTTCGGCGCGCTGCCGTACTTTTTCAGCGGCAGCTGCAGCTTTATCGATGCTATTTTCGAGACCGTCTCCGGCCTGACGACGACGGGCGCGTCCATTTTCGCTTCGCCTGCGTCGCTGCCGCGGGGCATCCAATTCTGGCGCGCGCTCACGCAGTGGATGGGCGGCATGGGCATCCTCGTTCTCATGCTGGCGCTGCTGCCCAAGCTCAGTGAGGGCAGCGTGAACCTGATGAAAGCGGAATCCCCCGGCCCCATCAGCACAAAGCTCCGCCCCCGCACGGGTGAGACGGCGCGCATCCTGTACCGCATCTACATCGCGCTCACCGTGGCGGAGGCACTGCTGCTGCGCATTGCGGGCCTCCCGCTGTTCGATGCGATCACCACGGCGCTGACGACGATCTCTACCGGCGGCTTTTCCATCCGGGATGCGAGCATCGCGTATTATCAGTCGCATCTTGTCAACTGGATCCTCATTTTCTTCATGTTTGCCGCAAGCGTGAACTTTACGCTCCTCTACCTCTGCGTGACGCGCCGCTTCCGCGAGGCGCTCAAGAGCGAGGAGCTGCGCGTTTACTCGCTGGTCGTGGTCGGCGCGTCGGCGATGATCGCGGCGGACCTGATCGTGCGCACGGGGCGCGACATCGGCTCGGCCATCGAAAATGCGGCCTTTCAGGTCACAACGCTCATTTCAACGACCGGCTACTGCACGGAGGATTTTGACCTCTGGCCGCAGTTCTGCCGCTGTATCCTCGTGCTGGTGATGTTTTTTGGTGGCTGCGCGGGCTCTACGGCGGGCGGCGTCAAGGCCTCGCGCATCGTGCTTTTGTGCAAGGCGCTGCGGCGTGATCTGCGACGCGTGATGCACTCGCGCGAGGTGCGCCCCATCACGCTCGACGGACATCGCGTGACGGAGGAGACCGTCTCGTCCGTTTCGGTCTTCTTCTTCGCCTATATCGCGATTTTGCTGCTCGGCACGCTGATTTTGTCGCTTGACAACATCGACTTTACCGCGGCGTTCACCGCCTCACTCACGGCCATCAGCAACGTGGGCCCGGGCCTTGGCGCAGTGGGACCGACGTGCAACTTCGGCTTCCTCTCCGGCATCAGCAAGCTCACGATGAGCGCCATCATGCTGCTCGGCCGTCTTGAGATCATGCCGCTGCTTGTCCTCTTAATGCCCTCTGTCTGGCGCAGAAAATAAAAGAAAATCAAAAAGAGTGGATCGCAATTTTGCAATCCACTCTTTTTGAAAAGGATTCGCTGCGCTTCGTGCCTTGCCGCTCACAGCGCGGCTGCGACACGCGCTCCGCGCAAAGAGTAAATTCCGACGCGCCTGTCGTCGGAATTTACGATCAAACAGATTTCGCGTCTGCGGACGCGAAACTCTGCGAGGCGGTTTGCCTCCATTTTAGCAGCAGGGCCGAGTTTGTGATGACAAGCACGCTGCCTGCGTTATGGACCAGCGCACCGATAACAGGGTTCAGTGTGCCGGTGATGGCGAGCGCGATGGCGATGAAGTTGAGCGTGAGCGAGAATGTTATATTGAGCTTGATGGTGCACATCATGCGCTTGGAGAGCGCGATGAGGTGCGGCAGCTCCGTGACCTCGTCGTCGACGAGCGCGATATCCGCGGCGTCCACGGCGATGTCGCTGCCCACGCCGCGCCCTGGCACCATCTGGAAATCTTCGGCCTCGCCCGGCGCCTCGCCCGTCTCCTGTTGACAGTAGCGGGTGATGGCCTTGCCGAGCGGGTGCTCGGAATAGTGCTCCGCCGCGGCGCAGAGGCGGTAGAGCTCGTGATCGGAGAGGAAGGGCAGTGCGCTGTGCACCAGGACGACCCTCGGCGTGCCGTAGGTCAGCGTGCCGGTCTTGTCGAAAGTGATCTTCTTCACGGCGGCGAGGCGCTCGAGCGCGTTGCCCTCGCGGACGAGGAAGCCGTGCTTCGTCGCGTTGCCGATGGCGGCCATGATGGCAGTCGGCGTTGCCAACACAAGCGCGCAGGGGCAGAAGACGACCAGAATCGTCACCGCGCGGATGATCTCACCGGAAATCATCCATGTCAGCGCCGCGGCAGTCAGCGCGATGACGACGATCCATGCCGCCCAGCGGTCGGCAAGGCCGACGATCTTGGCCTTGCCCGCGTCGGCGGACTGGACAAGGCGGATCATGCGCTGGATGGAGCTGTCCTCGCCGACCTTGACATCCTCAGCGGGGACGGCCGTTTCCTCTCCGCCCAAGATGACGCGCGCGGTCTGCGGTGTCAGGTGGACGAGCTTTTCGATGCCCGCGCGGGCGCGGGCGACGGTCAGCTCTTCGAGAAGACCGCCGAGCTGCATGATGAACGCGACCTCACCCGCGGCGAAGTCTTCGCCGATGCAGACCGACGCGATCAGCGCGAGCGAGACGAGCACGTCTGCCTTGATGTCGAACGCCGTGACAAGGCCGATGACGGCCTCTAAAATGATGGGGACACCGCAGAGGATGATCGCGGCCCACGAGGCGTCGAACGGCAAGGGGACGAAATCAAAAATGCTGACGATCAGCGCGATGCCGGAGATTACGAGCAGTGTGATATCTTTTTTCGTGCCGCCCAGCTCTAAAAAATGCTCCAGCTTTTCCATTGCCAGTTTCACGGAAGTGACTCTTTTCTGTACCATAGGGGGTATGGGCTTATTATACATATGGGGGTATAGGTTGTAAAGCGCGCAAAAAGAGAGAAGCAGCACAAAACTGCTTCTCTTCTTTCGTGTAATTCTACTGAAAACGGGCGCGAAAGGGGAACGTCCCTGCTTCAGCCCATGTTCGAAAAACGCTCGACCGCCTTCGTAAAGTTCTCGATCGTTTTGTCCGCGTCGCCGTGCTCGATGCCGTCGCGCACGCAGTGCTTGATGTGCCCCTCGAGAACGACCTTGCCGCAGCCGTGCAGCGCGGATTTGGCCGCATTGATCTGCGCGAGCACATCCTCGCAGGGAACATCCTCGTCCACCATGCGGTCGATGGCCTGCACCTGGCCGATGATCTTTTTGAGCCGGCGGTGCAGATTGTCGGCGTCCATACACTGTTTCATTGCTTGACCTCCATACCTGTTGGGGTATCTGCATTGTACACTCCGCGCCGCGATTTTGTCAATATGCGCTGCCGCGCCGGTTTTGTGCGCCTTTGGCGAAAAAATGGCGTTTTGCGGCAATTTTCTCTTCCTCCGCGGTGTTGCAGAGCATAAAAAAGTGTGATAGGATATATTAGAAATAGTATGACCGGCGGCTATATTGCCGCCGGAGCAATTTTGAGGTATCCGAATGAAGAAAAGCGACAAAACACCCAAGCAGACTCACCGCCGCGCGGACCCGAACGTCATGGGCCTCCACGCGGACGTGGTGGAGCAGAATATCACTGAGACGCTCGAAACGAACTACATGCCCTACGCGATGTCCGTCATCGTCTCGCGTGCCATTCCGGAGATCGACGGCTTCAAGCCCTCGCACCGAAAGCTCCTTTACACGATGTATAAGATGGGGCTTCTCACCGGCGCGCGCACGAAGAGCGCGAACATCGTGGGGCAGACAATGCGATTGAATCCCCACGGCGACGCCGCGATCTATGACACGATGGTGCGCCTTTCCAAGGGCTACGGCGCGCTGCTGCACCCGTTCGTCGACTCGAAGGGCAACTTCGGCAAGGTCTATTCGCGCGACATGGCGTGGGCGGCCAGCCGATACACCGAGGCAAAGCTTGCGCCCATCTGTGCCGAACTCTTCCGCGACATCGACTCCGACACCGTCGATTTTGTCGACAACTACGATAACTCGATGAAAGAGCCGGCGCTGCTGCCAACAACGTTCCCGAATATCTTAGTCTCGGCCAACCAGGGCATCGCGGTCGGCATGGCGAGCCAGCTGTGCGGCTTTAACTTGGGCGAGGTCTGCGACACGACGATCGCCTTTTTGAAAAATCCCAAGGTGCGCATCAGCGAGACGCTGCTCGCGCCCGACTTCCCGACCGGCGGCGAGGTCCTGTACGACCCGCGCGCCATCGAGGACATCTACAACACCGGCCGCGGCGGCATAAAGGTGCGCGCCCGCTGGCGCTACGACAAAAAAGAAAATCTCATCGAAATTTATGAAATTCCCTACACCACCACGACCGAGGCCATCATGGACAAGGTCGCCGAGCTCATCAAGGCAGGCAAGGTCAAGGAAATTTCCGACATGCGTGACGAGACAGACCTCTCCGGTCTCAAGCTGACGATCGACTTAAAGCGCGGTGCCGACCCAGACAAGCTGATGCAGAAGCTCTTCAAGGCGACGACACTGCAGGATACGGCGTCGTGCAACTTCAACGTCCTGATCGGCGGCATGCCGCGCGTGATGGGCGTGCGCGAGCTTTTAGACGAGTGGTGCGCGTGGCGCACCGAGAGCGTCAAGCGCCGCGTGTACTTCGTGCTCAAAAAGCGGCAGGACAAGCTGCACCTCTTAAAGGGCCTTAAACGCATCCTGCTCGATATCGACAAGGCCATCAAGATCATCCGCGAGACGGAGAAGGAAGCCGATGTTGTGCCGAACCTGATGATCGGCTTTGGCATTGATCAAATTCAGGCGGAATACGTCGCCGAGATCAAGCTGCGCAACATCAACCGCGAATATATCCTCAAGCGCGTGGAGGAGACGGCGTCGCTTGAGGCGGAGATCGAAGATCTGGAGGATACGCTTGCGCGTCCGTCGCGCATCCGTAAGATCATTGTCAGCGAGCTTGAGGACGTGCGCAAAAAGTACGCCGAGCCCCGCCGCACCGGCATCCTCTACGACTATGCCGAGGACGCCGAGAGCGAGGAGGACGCCATCGAGGACTATCCCGTGACGCTGTTTTTGTCGCAGCACGGGTACTTCAAAAAGATCACGCCGCAGTCTCTTCGCATGTCCGGCGAACAGAAGTTCAAGGAGGACGACGCGCTCAGCATGAGCGTGGAGAGCTCCAATGCCGCCGAGCTGATGTTCTTCACCGATAAGGCGCAGGTCTACAAGACGCGCGCGAGCGACTTTGCCGACGGCAAGGCGAGCCAGCTGGGCGATTACCTGCCCGCCAAGCTCGGCATGGACGAGGGCGAGAGCGTCATGGGCATGGTGCTGCCCGGCGATTACAGCGGCTATATGATCTTCTTCTTCGAAAACGGTAAGGCCGCAAAGGTCGAGCTGTCCGCCTACAAGACGACCTCGAACCGCCGCCGCCTGACCGGCGCTTACAGCGACAAGAGCCCGCTCAAGGCGCTGCTGTATCTCAAGGAAGACCGCGAGATCGCCGTCTATTCGACAGAGCCGCGCGTGCTGATCGTCAACACGGCACTTCTCGGTGTGAAGACGACGCGCACAACGCAGGGCGTCGCGCTGCTGACGCTCAAAAAGAAGTACGTGCTCGACACGGTGCGCTTCCCGGAGGAGACCGGCATCACCGACCTTGCCCGCTACCGCGGCCGCAGCATTCCCGCGACGGGCGCGCTGCTCAAGACGGAGGACAGCGACGACAAGCAGCTCTCGCTGATTTGATGTCGGAAGCCTGAGAGAAACATATGAGGGGGAGAAAATTTATGAAAAATAAAAAACTGCGCGAGCAGGTGAAAAGCTATATCATTGTCACGCTTGCCTGCGTGCTGTATGCCTTGTCGTTCGATTGGTTCTATGCACCGAATGGCTTTACGGTCGGCGGCTTTACGGGTATTTCGCAGATCATTAACTTTTTTGCACCCATTCTGCCGGTCGGTACGATGGTCATCGTGCTCAATGTGCCGCTTTTTATCGTGGGACTTAAAAAATTCGGCTTCGCATTTTTGTGCAAGTCCATCTACACGATGACGCTGAGCTCCATTTTGATCGACGTTGTCGCGGCCATCCACGAGTTTGCGCCCATGGACCCGCTGCTTGCGTGCCTGTACGGCGGCGTGACGCTCGGTATCGCCTCGGGACTTTTATTCCGAGAGGAGACGACGACGGGCGGCTCGGAGCTCGGCGCGTGGATCGTGCGGTCGCACGTTGAGCGCTTGTCGATCGGCAACATCTGCCTTGGCATCGACCTGACGATCATTCTGATCTACGCCGCGGTGTTCCGCAGTCTCAACAATGCGCTCTACGGCGCGCTGGCGCTCTATATCACGACGAAGGTGCTCGACCTGGTCGTCTACGGCCAGAACACGGCAAAGGTCGCCTACATCATCAGCGACAAGTATGAGGAGATCATGCAGGAGATGCTGCGGCGCGACATGGGTGTGACGCTCCTGAACGGCAAGGGCGGCTACACGGGCGCGGAGCGTCCGCTCCTTTTCTGTGCGGTGCGCAAAAAGGAGGCTGTTTCCATCAAACGCTATATTAAGGAACTCGACCCCGATGCCTTTTTCATCGTCTGCGACGCGAGCGAGGTGCTCGGCGAGGGCTTTGGCGAATACGACCCGCAGGGTCTCTAAGAATATCGGGATACAAGGAGGACGCAGGAATGGATCTTACGACGGTGGAGAAGAATCTCGAGGAACGCGGGTTCAAGGTGTCCGCCTTCGCGACGGCGAAGGAAGCGGCGGACTATCTGAACGCGCAGATCGACGGAGAGAGTGTGTCGTTCGGCGGCAGCATGACGCTCTCTCAGATGGGGCTTTTTGAAAGCCTCGGCAAGCATAACACGATGTTCAGCCATTGGAACGTGCCGGACGGCATGAACGCTGCCGAGGTGCTCAAAAACGCCTCGACGTGCGACAACTACCTGCTCTCGGCCAACGGCCTTGCCGAAACGGGCGAGATCATCAATATCGACGGGACGGGCAACCGTGTGTCCTCGTCGCTCTATGGCCACAAGAGGGTGTGGTTCGTCGTCGGCAGCAACAAGATCGCGCCGACCTATGACGAAGCGCTCTGGCGCGCCCGCAACATTGCTGCACCGAAAAACGCGCAGCGCCTCGGCGTGAAGACACCATGCGCCGTGAACGGCGACCGCTGCTACGACTGCAAGAGCCCGCAGCGCATCTGCCGCGGCCTTGTCGTGCTGTGGGAGGCCATCCGCAGCTGCGAGACCGAGGTCGTGTTCGTCGACGAGCCGCTTGGCTACTGAGAAAGAGAGATTTCGCCCAAAAGGAGGGAGCGCCGTGCGCAAAAAGTTCATTCCGCTTTCGCTGGCGCTCTGCCTGACGCTCTCGGGCTGCGGCGGCAATGTCGTGCTTGAGCGTTCCTACAGCGTCTCCGCGCCGCACAGCGAGGTCTACTGGGAAAACGAGGGTGCGGACACCCTGCGCGCCGACAGCTATCAGGACCTCGTCAATGCGCTGCTGCTGCTCCTTGGCGAGCACAGCGAGGAAGGCGTTGTGCGTATTTACAGCGAGGAAGACGCCGCGGCGATGGCCGAGCAGGCCTGTAAGGAGGTGCAGGAGGAGACGGCACTGGGCGCGTATCTTCTTGACTACATCAGCTACACCGACACGCAGGAGCGCGCCTATTACGAGATGCACGTGCGCCTCGGCTACCGCCGCACGGCGGAGGAGCAGGCGGGCATTGTCACCGCGACGAGCACCGAGGCGCTGCCTGACCTTCTGCGCCTGACGGCGCGCGAGGGCGCGCTCAGCCGCATCGCCGTGCGCTTCACGTACTTCACCGCGGACCGTGACGGCATCCGCGACATGGTGCGGTCTGTGCAGGAGGAGGTCGACCCCGGCTTTACCGAGCCGTGGCAAGTGAACTTCTACCCCGATACCGACGATGTCGGCATCGTCGAGGTCGTGCTGCGGGAAGCGTAAAAAAGGATAAGAAAAGAACTCGGACTTTTGAAGTCCGAGTTCTTTTTTTGTTGTAGGGGAGAGAGGGAAAACTCAGGAGAGGATCGCGCGGTCGTTGGCGAACTCGTCGCCGCTGGCCTTCGTGAACTGCTCAAGAAGATCGGGCACGGTCAGCTTCTTCTTCTCCTCGCCCGCAATATCGAGGATGACGTGGCCGTCGTGCAGCATGATGAGGCGGTTGCCGTACTGAATGGCATCGCGCATGTTGTGCGTGATCATCAGCGTGGTGAGCTGGCCCTCGCGCACGATGCGGTCAGTGAGCTCCATGACCTTGGCAGCGGTCTTCGGGTCGAGGGCTGCGGTGTGCTCATCGAGCAGCAGCAGCTTGGGGCGCTTGAGCGTTGCCATCAGCAGCGTGAGCGCCTGGCGCTGGCCGCCGGAGAGCGTGGAGACCTTGGTGGTCAGGCGGGACTCAAGACCGAGGCCGAGACCGCCGAGCAGCTCGCGGTACTGCTCCTTTTCTTCTTTCGTCACGCCCCAGGAAAGACCGCGGCGCTGGCCGCGGCGGGCGGCGAGGGCGAGGTTCTCTTCGATCCACATCGAGGGGGCGGTGCCCATCATCGGGTCCTGGAACACGCGGCCGATGAATGCCGCGCGCTTGTGCTCGGGCAGGTTCGTGACGTCGGAGCCGTCGATGATGACCTTGCCGGAGTCGACAAAGAACGTGCCGGCGGTGGCGTTGAGCATCGTGGACTTGCCCGCGCCGTTGCCGCCGATGACGGTGACGAAGTCGCCGTCGTTCAGCGTCAGACTCAGGCCGTTCAGCGCGGTCTTGGCGTTGATGGTGCCGGGGTTAAAGGTCTTATAAAGTTCCTTGAGTTCAAGCATGGCCGTTGCCTCCGTTCTTTGCGCTCTGGGGCTGCACCTTGCGGCGGAACATCTTGCTCTTCCAGTAGGGGATGGCGAGGAAGACCGCCACGATCAGCGCCGTGATGAGCTTTAAGTCGTTGGTGTTCAGACCGAGCTGCAGCACGATCTGGAGCACGATGTAGTAGATGATCGCGCCGATGGAAACGGCCAGCAGCGTGAGGCCGAAGTTCGTGAAGATCTTGCCGAAGATGACCTCGCCGATGATGACGGCGGCAAGGCCGATGACGATGGCGCCGCGGCCCATGTTGATGTCGCTCGAGCCCTGATACTGCGCCAGCAGCGCGCCGGAGAGGGCGACAAGACCGTTCGAGACCATCAGGCCCAGCACGATATTCGAGTTCGTGTTGATGCCCTGTGCGCGCGCCATGTGGGGGTTTGCGCCGGTCGCGCGCAGCGAGCTGCCCTTCTCCGTGCCGAAGAACCAGTACAGGATGGCGATGACCGCGGCTGTGAAGAGAAGCAGCAGCGGCAGGGGATTGTTCATCGAGAGCTCGCGCACATAGCGCTGCGAAAGCAGCAGCGGATATTTATCAACGCTGAGTGCCTGGTTTGCCTTGCTGTCCATGATGCGCAGATTGATCGAATACAGCGCAAGCTGCGTCAGGATACCGGCGAGAATGGCCGGAATACCGCAGCGCGTGTGGAAAAGACCGGTGACGAGGCCTGCCAGCATACCGGCGAGCATCGCGCACAGCAGGGCGATCCAGGGATTGAAGCCGCCGCGGATCAGCATGACGCAGACAGCGCCGCCGGTTGCCAGCGAGCCGTCGACGGTCAGGTCCGCCACGTCCAGAATGCGGAAGGTGATGTAAACGCCGATGGCCATAATGCCCCAGGCGAGACCCTGTGCGGCAGCGCCGGGCAGGGCGTTCATCAGCGACGAAAGAAAACTCATGGGTTCTCTCCTCCTATCTCTTGTTGAGGCAGGAACGGGCTAAGCCCGTCCCTGCCTGCGGGGGGATGTGATCAGATTACTCTTCGATGGCAGTGTAGCCCTCGAGAGGCTCGATGCCGAGCGTCTCGCACATGGAGGCGTTGTACTTCGGGGTGGCCTCGGTGAACTCGATGGGCATCTCGGAGATGTCGGCCTCGCCGGTCAGGATCTTGGCGGCCATCTTACCGGTGGTCACGCCGAGGTCATAGTAGCTGATGGAGAGGGTCGCGACGCCACAGCCCTTGCAGATGCCCTCTTCGCCGCAGATGGCAGGCACGCCCGCGGGAACGAGAACGTTTGCGATGGCCTCGGTGTTGGAAGCGGCGGTGTTATCGGTGGGGACGTAGACAACGTCGGAGTAGTCGGCAGCGGACTGCGTGACGGAAGTGACGTCGTTGGTGTCGGTAAAGGCAAATTCCTTCGTTTCAATGCCCTTATCGGAGAGGCACTTGGCGACCTCTCCGATCTGGTAGCGGGAGTTGGGCTCGGCGGAGCAGAACAGCAGGCCGACCTTCGTGGCATCGGGGAACCACTCGGTGATCATGTTGGCCTGAGCCTCGAGGTCAGCGAGGTCGGAGGTGCCGGAGATGTTGCCGCCGACAGTGCCGTTGAAGTCGTCAATATCAAGAGCAACGCCGTAAGCGGTGATGGAAGTGCCGAGGATGGGGATGTCGCTCGTGGCGGCAGCGGCGGCGGTCAGCGCGCCGGTGGCGTTCGCCATGATGAGGTCAACGCCGTCGGAAACGAAGCCGTTGACGATGGTGGAGCAGTTGGCGTTGTCGCCGGAAGCGTTCTTGTTCTGGAATTCGACCTGGCCGGGCAGAGCCTCATTCAGCGCGTCGATGAAGCCCTGGGTGGCAGCGTCGAGTGCCTCGTGCTGCACGAGCTGGCAGATGCCGACGGTGTACTTCGTGCCTTCGCCGTCGGTGCTGCCCTGATTGTCGTCCTGTGCGGCCTTATCGCCGCAGCCGGTCAGACCCACGCTCAGGCTGAGAACGAGGGCAAGAGAGGCAACAAGAGAAATGATGCGTTTGGTGTTCATGCTTTTTTCCTCCAATTTTTATTTCTCGCTGATAACAATAAAACCCGCTGTAAGGACTTGTGGTCCATACGGCGGGTTCCTTGACTCAACTCTTTTTGAAGTGACCTTCAAGTGTTGGTTCGAAAGACCTTTCAGCTACGGGCATCACAAATCGCTCTTACCTTGTCCTTAAAGTAAAAGTAAGAGTAATAGTAAAAGCGATATGCAACGTTGCTTACAACAGTCTTCATCACTCAAGCTCCAAGTCCTTTCAAAAAGGATGGTAGTAATATAGCACACACAAAAATGGCCGTCAATAGCATTTTTATCCAAAAAACGCTATTTATGTAGGAATTTGGCAGGGCACAGCACCGAAAAGTATGCTATTTGCATTAGGAAACGGCATGGGTGTGTTCGCAAAGCTCATTGATCTTCTGCTGTAAGCCCTTGAAATCTTCAAACGACTCGGGCCTGCGGCGCGGATCGCGCAGCAGTGCCGCGGGGTGATACACGGCCATCATCTGAAAGCCGTTCTTTTCGAACCACTGCCCGTGCTCGCGCGTGATCTTGAAGTCGGGCTTGATGATGCGCATGGCCGCGATGCGCCCGAGACAGACAATAATCTTGGGCCGCAGCAGCGCGACCTGACGGCGAAGATACCCGATACAGGCGTCCTGCTCCACGCCGAGCGGGTCGCGGTTTTCCGGCGGGCGGCACTTGACGATGTTGGCGATATACACGTCATCGCGCTTGAGGCCGATGATCTCGAGCATGTCGTCGAGCAGATGACCGGCCCTGCCGACGAATGGCACGCCCTGCGCATCCTCGTTCGCGCCGGGGCCTTCGCCGATGAATAAAACTTCAGCATTCTGATTGCCGACGCCGAAGACGACGTTCGTGCGCGTCTCCCACAGCGAGCATTCGCGGCAATTTTTGCAGTCGTGTTCCAGAGTTTCCCAGGTATCAGGCATAGTTGTGTTCTCCTGTCGATTTTTTGCTATTTTACCATGATTCGCCGCGCTTTGCAACGCGCACGGCACGCATTTTTCCATCTGCGCGAGCCATACTGAAAAAAACGGACGCGGAGGAAGAAATGGATCATATCTGGTACTGGTTTGCTTACAGCTTTTTGGGCTATTGCTTGGAAAAGCTCTTCGCCGCAGCGACGAGATCGAGCCACCGGCTGCGGCGGTGCTTCGTGTTCCTGCCGCTGTGTCCGGTGTACGGCTTTGCAATGGTCACGATTTTATTGCTGGGGGCGGAAAAGCTCCCCGGCGCGTGGGAGCAGATCTTGCTCGGTATGCTCGCGGCGACGGCGATGGAATACGCCGTGCACTGGGGCTATGAAAGGCTGTTTCAAGTGCAGTTCTGGGACTATTCTTCGACCAAATGCGACGTGAACGGCCGCATCTGCCTGCCGTTTTCCATCTGCTGGGGAATATTGTCGATGCTCGCCGTGCGGTATGTGCAGCCGGTTCTGGAGGGCTATGCCGCACTGCTTCCAGAGTGGGCCGCGGCGCTGGCGGTGTTCCTCGTCACGCTTGACGGCATCCTGACCGCGCGCGTCCTGCTCATGACGCACGATATCGACGCTTTGACGCCGCGAACGTTGCTCCGAAGTAAAAGAAGGCGAACCGCCTGACGGTTCGCCTTCCTGACTTTATTCATAAATGTTTTTCGATCCAGCTCCACAGGTCGTTATAGACCACGGCACGGCAGTCTTCGTTCAGAATCTCGTGCCGCAGGCCCTTGTAGAGCTTCAGCTCCACGTCGCGCACGCCTGCGCGGCGGAAGGCCTCGTATGCGCGCTTGACGCCCTTGCCCATCTCGCCGACAGGGTCCTTGTCGCCGGAGATGAAGAGAATGGGCGTGTTGCGGTTCATCGACGCGATGTTTTTCGGCGTGCTGATGAAGCGGATGCCGCCGAGCATCTCGTAAAAGAGACCGATGCTCGCCTTCTGACCGCAGAGGGGGTCGGCAATGTAGGCGTCGACATTGTTGTCGCTCACGCTGAGCCAGTCGACCTCCGTGCGGTTGGGCGCGAACGCCTTGTTGTAAGCACCGAAAGCCAGCGCCTCCACGCGCGGAGAGTGCGCCTTGAAGCCGTGGCGTTTGCCCGCGGCCTTGGCGATGGCGCGCCCGCCCGTGACGATCGCGGGGGACTGGTGCCCCGTGCCCATGATGATGGCGGCGTCAACGGTGCCGGGATAGCGGATGAGATAGGTGCGCGTTAAAAACGAGCCCATCGAGTGGCCCATGAGAAAATAGGGAACATCGGGATATTTTTCCTTCGTGCGGCAGCGCAGGGCGTACATGTCGTCCACAACATGCTTCCAGCCGTCGCGCGGGCCGAAGTAGAGCGTGTCGGTGTCCTTTTCGGCGGAAAGACCGTGGCCGAGGTGGTCGTTCGCCACGACGGCAAAGCCATGCTCGGTCATGAATTCGGCAAACGGTGCATAGCGCATGCCGTATTCCGCCACGCCGTGCGCGATCTGTAAAACGCCGATGATCTCACCGCTCTCGGGTGTCCACTCCGCCGCGTGAATGCGCGAGGAGCCGTCCGACGAGGGGAAGTAAAATTCCCTGCAAATAGCCATGGCGCAAAACCCTCCTGCATGATATAATCTTATTCATTAGTATAGCATAAGGCGGTCCAAATGAACAAGGGGGTATCTTCATGCAGCGGTATATTTTGGCACTCGATCAGGGGACGACCAGCTCGCGCGCCATTCTGTTCGGGCGCGACGGCAGCGTCGGCGGACACGCGCAGCAGCCGTTTCGGCAGTATTATCCGCAGCCTGGCTGGGTCGAGCACGACCCAAATGAAATTTGGGAGAGCGAGCGCGCTGTCGCCGCGCAGGTGTTGCGCGAATCGGGCCTTGGCCGCGCGGTCGCGGCGGTCGGCATCACGAACCAGCGCGAGACGACGATTCTTTGGGATCGCGCGACGGGCGAGCCCATCCACAACGCCATCGTCTGGCAGTGCCGCCGCACGGCGGACATCGCGGATGCTCTTCGCGAAAAGCGCGGCGTGAGCGAGCTTGTGGCCGAAAAAACGGGATTGCACATCGACGCCTACTTTTCCGCGACGAAGATCAAGTGGCTGCTCGACCACGTCCCCGGCGCGCGGGAAAGGGCCGAGCGCGGCGAAATTTTATTCGGTACGGTGGAGACATGGCTCATCTGGAGGCTGACGGGCGGCAAGGTCCACGTGACGGACTACTCGAACGCCAGCCGCACGATGCTCTTCAACATCCACACGCTTTCGTGGGATGAAGAGCTCTGCGCGCTGCTGGACATTCCGATGAACATTCTGCCGCGTCCCGTGTCCAACTCCGAGGTCTACGGCACGGTGGCGGAGGGCATCGAAGGGCTCAAAGAGCTCGCGGGCGTGCCGATCTGCGGCGCGGCGGGTGACCAGCAGGCGGCGCTGTTCGGGCAGGGCTGCTTTACGCGCGGACAGGCGAAGAACACCTACGGCACGGGCTGCTTCACGCTGATGAATGTCGGCGGCGCGCCAGTGCGCTCGCGCGCGGGACTGGTGACGACCGTGGGCTGGAGCTTAAATGGCGAGACGACCTACGCGCTCGAGGGCAGCGTCTTCAACGCGGGCTCGGCCATTCAATGGCTGCGCGACGAGCTGCAAGTCATTTCGACCTCGCACGAGTGCGACATTCTGGCAGAATCCGTTCCCGACAGCGGCGGCATTTACTTAGTGCCCGCGTTCACGGGCCTCGGTGCGCCGTATTGGGATATGTATGCGCGCGGCTGCGTCGTGGGCATCACGCGCGGCACGACGAAGGCGCACTTTGCCCGCGCAGTGCTCGAATCCATCGCCTATCAGGTCACCGACCTGATGACCGCCATGCGGCAGGACGCCGGCTGCGAGATCTCTGTCCTGCGTGTCGACGGCGGCGCGAGCGTCAGCGATTTGATGATGCAGTTTCAGGCGGATTTGCTGCGCATTCCGGTCGACCGGCCCGCGATGGTCGAGACGACGGCGTTTGGCGCGGCATCGCTCGCGGGTCTGGCCGCGGGCGTGTGGAAGGACTTGGACGAGCTGAGCACTCTCCGGTGCAGCGAGCGCGTCTTCACCCCCGAGCGGGCGCAGTACGAGTGTGAGGAGCTGTACCGCGGCTGGAAGCGCGCCGTCGGCTGCGCGCAGGGCTGGGTCGAGAAAAAGTGAACGCTGTCACAAAAAATTTATACTTTTGTCGTAAATTATCCATTGAAATGAAAGCCCCGGTAGCTTATACTGTCAATAACAAACCCGAGGACACGGTTTGAAAGGAGAAAGTATTATGGCATTTTTCGATAACTTCAGCAAGAAGGTTCAGGACGTCGCGTTCGTGGCGACTGAGAAGGCACAGCAGGTCGCGGCCGTTGCCGGTGAAAAGGCAAATGCCGTTGCCGATAAGGCCAAGACCGAGTATGAGATGGCATCTGAGCGCCGCAGCATGGACAAGAACTACCGGGCCATCGGCGAGTGGTATGTCTCCACGCTCGAGGGTGACGCGCCCGAAGCGGTCGCCGATATCGTCGCGGCCATCAAGGCCTCTCAGGAGAAGCTCGCCGCTTACGAGGTCGCCAAGGCTGAGGCTGCCGCTGCCAAGAAGGCGCAGGGGCCCATCATCGAGGTGACCATCGAGAAGGACGCGGAAGAGGAAGCGCCCGCTGCGGAGGAACCCAAGGAGCCTTCCGAAGCCGAGGAGACCAAGGAGGACTAAATCCTTCCCAATGTGCGGCGCAGCTCTGGCTGCGCCGCTTTTTTCCAGCTTAGGGCAAATCTGGTCTGCATAATTTGTTTTGTTTTGACTATATGAATAATACCAGGACGGGATATAATACGGCCAACAACCAAAACAAAGGAGCACCCAATCATGAACGATAAAAAGATCAGAAAGCTTGTCCTTGCCGCACTGCTTGCGGCGCTTGTCTGCGTGGCGACGATGGTCGTGCAGATCCCCTCTCCGATGCAGGGCTATGTGAACCTGGGCGACTGCTTCGTGCTGCTGTCCGGCTGGCTGCTGGGCCCCTGGTATGGCTTTGCGGCGGGCGGCATCGGCTCGATGCTGGCAGACATTTTCCTCGGCTATGCGCACTACGCTCCGGGCACCCTGGTCATCAAGGGCGTGATGGCGCTGGTCGCTGCGCTGATGTATGAAAAGATGGGCCGCACTGCGACCTCCCGCATCGCCGGCGGCGTTGTGAGCGAGATCATCATGGTGCTCGGCTATTTCGGCTACGCTTCTCTCCTGCTGGGCAAGGGCCTTGCCGCTGCGGCAAGCATCCCCGGCAACATCTTCCAGGGTGCGGTCGGCCTCGTGGTCGGCGTGCTGCTGGTCACGGTGCTTGAGCGCGCCAAGGTGACGGAGAAGCTGGCATAATAAATTTCTAAAGAGGTGTCAGATCATGGCGGGAATCGTACATGAGGTAGAAAATCATCGTCTGGTGGAACAGGCGGAGCAGGAGGCGGCAGAGGCGGCGCGCGAGCTTGCGGAGATCGCACATCTGCGCCGCGGACAGATCGTCGTCATCGGCTGCAGCACGAGCGAGGTCGTGGGCCATCAGGTCGGCAGCTGGTCGACGCCGGAGGTGGCGGACGCCATCTTCCGAGGGCTCTCCAGCGTATTTTCGCCCATGGGCGTGTATCTTGCCGCCCAGTGCTGCGAGCATTTGAACCGCGCGCTGATCGTGGAGCACGAGGCTGTGCCGAACGGCGAGATCGTCAACGTCCTGCCTCAGCCCAAGGCGGGCAGCTCGTTTGCGACGGCTGCGTACAAGGCGTTCCGCCATCCCGTGGCGCTCGAAGAGATCCGCGCCGACGCCGGACTTGACATTGGCGGCACGCTGATCGGCATGCACCTCAAAAAGGTCGCCGTTCCCGTTCGCTTGAAGCAGAACCGCATCGGTCAGGCCATTGTGCTGGCCGCGCGGACGCGTCCCAAATTCATCGGCGGCGAGCGTGCGATCTACGATGAGTCTCTCAAAGACGGTTATCCTGATTTCACCGATTGAACCAACACAGCAACAGAAAAAGCGCGATGCCCGATCTCGGGCGTCGCGCTTTTTCGTCGGTTCCTATCAAATTTTTCAGGCGAGGAAGCCCTTGAGAATCGTGTCTTCGGCCTCCTCCTCGGTAAGACCAAGGGTCTGGAGCTTCAAGAGCTGGTCGCCCGCGATCTTGCCGATGGCAGCCTCGTGGATGAGCTGCGCGTCGGTCGAATTCGCGGTGATGGCGGGGATGGATTCGATCGTGGCCTTGCCCATGATGATCGAGTCGCACTGCACGTGGCCGAAGCACTTGTTGTTGCCCACGACCACGGGGTGGAAGACTTGCTTGGACTCGTCCTGCGCAACGGAGCGGGAAATGACGCGCCCGCGGGAGTCCTCACCGTTGAGCTCGATCTCCATGTCGCTCTCGGCGAGCTGCTTGCCATGCGTTAGCAGTCTTTCGGTGACGATGGCCTCAGCGCCCTTGCCGCAGACGATCTTCGTCTTGCGCACGGTGGAGTCGATGCCGCGGATCTGCACGGTTTCCATTTGTATAGTTGCACCCTCGTCGAGGTAGACGACCGTGGTGGGGTTCATCACACGCGCGCCGCTGCCGTCACCCTCGCCGTAATGCTTTTCCGTGTAGCGCACGTGGGAATTCTTGGAGATATAGAAGGTGTGGATGCCGTCGTGACGGCTCTCATTACAACCGGAGTTGTGGATGCCGCAGCCTGCGACAATGTCCACATCGCAGTTTTCGCCGACGTAAAAGTCGTTGTAGACCATTTCGGTCACGCCGCTCTTGCTGATGATGACGGGGATGTGGCACTGCTCGCCCTTTGTGCCGTCCTTGATGCGAATGACGATGCCGCTTTTGCCCTCGGGCTGCGGGTCGATGGCGATGTGCTCGGTGGACTGGCGCGCCTCGCATCCGCTGTCCTTTCGAATGTTGAACGCGCCGACGGGTTTGCCCGTCAGGTCGGCGATCTTTTCAAGCAGGGAAGCGTCGATTTCGGTGATCATATTGTGTACTACCTCCTTACTTGTTCAGCACCGGGCAGGAACCCAGCGTGTCCGCCATGATGAGCGGGAAAATTTCTTCTGTGCTGCCGCGGTGCTTGAGCTCGCCGCCGCCCACGACGACGATCTCGTCGGCGAGCTGGATGATGCGCTCCTGATGCGAGATGATGATCATCGTCGCAAGCTCGCGCTGGCGCAGCTGCTCGAACGTCTCCGTCAGGCGGGCAAAGCTCCACAGGTCGATGCCGGCCTCAGGCTCGTCGAAGATCATCAGCTCGCTGCCGCGGGCAAGGAGCGTTGCGATCTCGATGCGCTTGACCTCGCCGCCGGAGAGGGAGACGTCGACCTCGCGGTCGAGATAGTCGTTGGCGCAGAGGCCTACCTGCGTGAGGTACTTGCAGCACTTGTCCTTGCTGAGGTTTGCATCGCCCGAGGCGATGGTCAGAAGGTTGCGCACCGTGATGCCCTTGAAGCGCGGCGGCTGCTGAAAGCCGTAGCTGATGCCGAGTTTTGCGCGCTCGGTGATGCCAAGGTGCGTGATGTCCTGACCGTTGAAGAGGATCTGGCCGCCCGTCGGCGTGACAAGGCCCATGATGACCTTGGCGAGCGTCGTCTTGCCGCCGCCGTTGGGGCCGGTGAAGACGATGAGCTTGCGGTCAGGAATGTCGATGGAAATGTCGTTTAAGATCGTCTGCTCTCCCTCAGGGGTGGAGACGGTATAGGTGATGTGCTTCAGTTCCAGCATGAAAAGAAGACCTCCTTACAGAAACTGCCATTGCTTGTCTTTAGTATGGACCAGATGGCAGAGAATGAAAAGTTGCAAATGCAACAAAATGCGCAAAAATACAAAACAAATGTAGTTTACCAGAAAAAATGGGAAAAATCAACGAGAGAGGTGCGATTTTCAAGATTTTCTTTTTCCTTGCGGGAAATAGGGAAATATCGGCTCTGCACGCCTGAAAAATGCACGCATAGGATAGAGACGAGAACCGTTCCGGAAAGGGGAAGAAGAACATGACGGAAATAAAAAAGCCTTGCGCCTGCGACTATGAAGCGTGCCGCGAGGTGTGGAAGCGCGTCGCGCCGGGGGAGGACCCGTACCCGATGGCGGACAATGCAAACACACAGATGAGCGCACAGGATAGCGAGCTCACGCTCCCGGGCGCGGAGGCGGACCCTTGCTGCATGGGCAGCGAGGCAAGCGTATCGGTCGAGGTGCTGCAGGGCTTTCTGCGCGAGGAGCTCGGCGACGCGCAGGTGTATGCCTATCTCGCCTCCTGCACGCCGCGGCGCGAGATGGCGCGAGCGTTCCGCGCGCTGAGCGAGGACGAGAAGCGCCACGCGCGCGATCTGGCTGCCGCGATCTACTTAATCACCGGCAAGGCATACTGCCCGCGCGTGTGCGTGGAGCAGCCGGATACGTGCGACCTCTGCGCGCTGCTGCGCAGCCTCTACCATGCGGAGACCTGTGCGGGCTACAATTACGCCCGCGCGGGAGAGGAGACGCTGGACCTGTGCCTCAGCAAGCTGTTTGCGACGATGAGCGAAGACGAATACCGCCACGCAGAGCTCTTGATGAAGCTCCTCGGGCGGAAGATGAACGTCTGACGGGCAGAAAAAAGCGGAGCAGGAGAAATCCTGCTCCGCTTTGCTGTGCTTGGGTCATTCGATCGAGATGATATAGTAATAGACCGGCTGGCCGCCGCAGATCAGATTGACCTCGGCATCCGGGCACTTGCGGGTGAAGGCGTCGCACGCCTTATGCGCGTCCTCTTCATTCACATCCTCGCCGTAGAAGACGGTGATGAACTCCGCTTCGCGGGACGCTGCCTCGTCGGAGAGCCCGTCGAGCAGCGCGGAGACGTCGCGGTCGGTGCCGAGCAGCTTGCCGTCCAGAAGTGCCAGATAATCGCCCTCGTGGATGTCGAAGCCGTCAAAATCGGAATTGCGCGCGGCGTAGGTAATCTGCGCGGTGGAGACGCACTGCGCGGCGTCCGTCATCGCCTTGGCGATGGCGTCTGCGTCGCTCATGTCGGGATCGACGGCCATCATCGCGCTCACGCCCTGCGGGATGGAGGCGGTTGGGATGACCACGACGGTCTTCTCCGTCAGGCCGATGCACTGCTGTGCGGCCATGATGATGTTCTTGTTGTTCGGCAGCACGAAAACGGTGTGCGCTGGGACCTTTTTGATCTCCTTGAGGATGCTCTCGGTCGAGGGATTCATAGTTTGTCCACCGCTGATGACGCCGTCGGCGCCAAGGTCGGTGAAGACGTTCGCAAGGCCCTCACCCGCGCAGACCGCGAGGAAGCCAAAGTCCTTTTCGGGCTCGGCTTCACCGGCATTTTCGTGCTCGGCGGCTTCGAGCTCCTGCTCGATGGCCTCAAGGTCGTCGGTGGACTGGGCCTTGCCGCCGGCGGCGAGCTGTTGGGCCTGCGTGCGCATGTTCTCGATCTTCGCAAGCTCGAGCGTGCCGTACTTCTGCGCCTCGGTCAGCGCCTCGCCCGGAATGTCGGTGTGAACGTGGACTTTGAAGGCCTCGTCGTCCTCGCCGATGACGAGCGAATCGCCGATGCCGTCGAGGAAGCGGCGGAACGGCTCAATGCTGCGTCCGCTCTTGCGGACGATGAACACGGTGTCGAACGTGAAGGTGATGTCCTCTTCGTTGAGCATGGCAAAATCGGCCTTCTCCTGTGCATTCTCTTCGGTGAGCTCGGGGCGCTCCTCGCCGCGCAGGGCGCTGAGCATACCGCCGAGAATCAGCAGGAAGCCCTTGCCGCCCGCGTCGACGACGCCGGCCTTTTTGAGAACGGGGTTCATGTCAGTCGTCTGCGCGAGGGTGATCTCGCCCTGGGCGATGGCCTGCTCGATGACGTACTCGACGCTGTTGTGCTCCTCGGCCGCGTTCACGGCGCGCTCGGCAGCGAGACGCGAAACGGTCAGGATCGTGCCCTCGGCGGGCTTCATCACGGCGTTATACGCCGCGGCAACGCCCTCTTGAAGCGCTGCGGCGAACGCCGCGCCGTCGGCCTCCTTGCAGCCCTTGAGCTCCTTGGCGATGCCGCGGAAGAGAAGCGACAGAATGACGCCGGAGTTGCCGCGCGCGCCGCGCAGCAGCGCGGACGCCGTGACAGAGGCGGCCTGATCGACCGTCGCGGGCTCGATCTTCTTGAGCTCCTGCGCCGCGGTCTGGATGGTAAGACTCATGTTCGTGCCCGTGTCGCCGTCGGGAACGGGGAATACATTCAAATCATTGATAGCTTGCTGTGCCTGTGCGATGGAGACGGTGCCGAAGAGCAGCATCTCCTTGAACATGGCACCATTGATGGTATCGTGCATAGGATGATGTCCTCCTCGGTTTTTACATATTCATGCTGTCGACGCAAACGTCGATGCTGCGGATGCTTGCGCCGGTGTTTTCGCTGACCATATAGCGCACCTGATTGATGATGGAGCGGCAGACGGCGGCGATGTTCACGCCGTGCTCCACAACGATGTGCAGCTCGATGGAAATGTCCCCTTCTTCGTGGGGAATGATGCGCACGCCCTTACTCATCGCCTCGCGGCGCAGCAGATGGACGAGCCCGTCGGTCATCGAGCGGTAGGCCATGCCCTTGACACCAAAGCAGCTCGTGGCCGCGGCGCCGGTGATATTAGACAGGGCAGCGTCGGAAATGCTGACTTCGCCCTTTTCGGTTTGTAGCCTGATCATGGAAGATACTCCTTTCTCCCTGGTCGATATGATATGACCATATCATTATATACGAAGCGGTGCAGAATAACAAGAGAAAATATTTTGCGTAAAATGCGGGAAAATGTCAAGGACTCTATTGAAAATAAACGGAAATTCACGTATTATGGAAACTAACGAGTTCATTGCGCCCGCTTTGGGCGCTGCGGAGGGATAAACATGAGAGTCATCACAGGCTCGGCGCGCGGACGGCGGCTGGGCGAGCTCAAGGGCATGGAGACCCGCCCGACGACCGACAAGGTCAAGGAAAGTATTTTTAATTGTATCCAGTTCGACGTGGAGGATGCGCGCGTGCTCGATCTTTTTGCGGGCACGGGGCAGCTCGGCATCGAGGCGCTCTCGCGTGGGGCAAAAAGCGCGCTTTTTGTTGACAAGCGTGCAGACGCGGTCAAGCTCGTGCGCGAAAATCTCGCGCTGTGCCATCTGGAAGAAAACGCGCAGGTCATCTGCGGTGATTCGCTCGCCGCGCTCGGCACGCAGAGCGGGAGGTTCGACATCATCTTCCTCGATCCGCCGTACGAAAGCGGACTTTTGGAGCAGGCGATGGAAAAGATCGCGCAGTTTGACATTTTATCACCCCATGGTATAATGGTCGCGGAAAGTCCGCAGAACCAGACGCTTCCCGAGCTTCCCGCGCCGTACGGACTGTATCGCGAGTACCGCTACGGCAAGATCAAGGTGAGCATCTATCACCGCGCGGTGGAGGAAGAGGCATGAGAATCGCAGTGTTTCCCGGCTCGTTCGACCCTGTGACGATCGGGCATCAGGACATTATCGCGCGCGCGTCAAAGCTCTTTGACCGCGTGTACGTGTCCATCGTGCCGAACGGGACGAAGACGCACCCGATGTTTACAGACGAGCAGAAGCTCGCGCTCATGCGCGCGAGCGTCGAGGAGTTCCCCAATGTGGAGGCTGAGCTCGGCGGCGGACTTCTGACCGACTACGCGCTGCGTAAAAACGCGCAGTTTCTCGTGCGCGGTGTGCGCAACAGCGTGGATTTTGATGCCGAGCAGCAGCTTTCGCTCATCTATCGCGATGTGTCGGACGGCGCGCTCGAAACGGTGCTGCTGGTCGCGGAACCGAAGTTTCAGCACATCAGCTCCACGATGGTGCGCGAGATGATCAAATACGGACAAGACCTTGAAAAATATATGCCGCTGCGCGCGGCGGAGCTTGTGAAAGGATGGAGAGAAGACCATGGCGAACAATGATGTGCAGCATCTTTTGGATATGCTTTACGAGATGATCGACGGCGCGAAGAACGCGCCGCTGACGAGCGACAAGTGCATTCTGAACCGCGACGAGGCGCTCGACCTGCTCGACGAGATTCGCGCCCAGCTTCCGGTGGAGCTTTCCCGCGCGCAGGAGCTCATCCGCGCAAAGGAGGACTATGTCAAGGCTGCCAAGCGCGACGTCGAGCGCATGATGCAGCAGGCCGAGCAGGACGCGAAGAACAAGGTCTCCGAGACCGAGGTGCTCGGTATCGCCCGCGAAAAGAGCCACGAGATCATCAAAAAGGCCGAGGACCGCTCGCGCGAAATGTACCGCGTGGCCAACGAGTACACCGAGGATGCGCTGCGCCGCACCGAGGAGGCCATCCAGATGGCGCTCGAGGAGGTCAAGCAGTCCCGCGTGCGCTTCCGCGCCGCCTCTGCCGAGCAGATGCAGAAGCGCCGCGAGGAGCTGGCACAGTCGGCTGAAAAGCAGGCGCAGAACGGATAAAATTTTGTCAAAAGTGACAAAAACCGACATGATTGGTAGACATAATCTATATTTGGGCATAGCATAAAGGGCCGCCACAAGATATTGTGGCGGCCCTTTTTTAACCAAAACCAAAGTAGAACATGCGTTTTAAAAATGCGGTGCACTGGCCGAATTTTCACAGGAAAAAGCGGTAAAAGGCTTGAAATCTCAGGGAAATTTCTGCTTGCATTTTTTATGTGAATCTCGTATACTCAAAACAAAGGTGGGGGAAAGTGGTGTATCATACCATGAAAATGGCTTACTTTCCCACATAAGCATCAGATCGGACGCGGCACGGCTTTTTCCAAAATGAAGAAAAGGCCGCGCTTTCGTGCCCTCTGTATGCGAAAATGCACAGAAAAAGGGGGTCAGCCGCCGTGACGGGTCAGTATCAGCACACGATCGACGCCAAGGGGCGGCTCTTTATCCCCGCGAAGCTGCGCGAGGAGCTCGGCGACACGTTTTATGTCACCATGGGCATGGACTCCTGCCTGAGCATCTATTCCGATGCCTCCTGGGCGCGCTTCACCGAAAAGTTTGAAAGCCTGCCCTATACGAAGACCAAGGCCATGCGCCCGCTCTTCGCCAACGCCGCCAAGTGCGAGCCCGACGCGCAGGGACGCATCGTCCTGCCGCAGAAGCTCAGAGCCTACGCCCGCCTTGAAAAAGACGTGGTCGTGATCGGCGTTTCGAACCGCGCCGAGATCTGGAATGCGGAGAAGTGGGCAGAGATCGAGGCCGAGGAGCTCAATCCCGAGAATCTGGCCGCCGTGATGGAAGAGCTGGGATTCTGATATGGAAGAGAACTACGGCCATAAGCCGGTGCTGCTGCACGAGTGCCTTGACGCGCTCGCCATCAAGCCCGACGGCATCTATGTGGACGGTACGCTCGGGCGCGCCGGACACTCGCTTGAGATCGTGCGCCGCCTGACGACGGGCCGCCTCATCGCGCTGGATCGCGACGAGACCGCGATCGAAGCGGCAAACCGCCGCCTCGGCGATCATTTGGACAAGGTCACGCTCGTCCACAGCAATTTCAGCGCGCTCGACGCTGTGCTGCACGAGCTGGGCGTCCACGGCGTGGACGGGATGCTGTTTGACTTAGGCGTTTCCTCCCCGCAGCTCGACGAAGCGCAGCGCGGGTTTTCCTACAAGCAGGACGCGCCGCTCGATATGCGCATGGACGAGTCCGCTGCACTGACCGCGCGCGAGGTCGTGAATACCTATTCTTATGAAGAGCTGCGCCGCATCCTCTTTGAATACGGCGAGGAGCGCTATGCGCCCGCCATCGCGAAGAGAATTTGCCAGCACCGCGAGCAAAAGCCCATCGAAACGACGCTTGAGCTCGCCGATATCATCCGTTCGGCCATGCCCGCGAGCGCGCTGCGCGAAAAGCAGCACCCTGCCAAGCGCAGCTTTCAGGCCATCCGCATTGCCGTGAACGACGAGCTGGGCGAGCTTCCGCCGATGCTCGACGCGGCGGAGAAAAATCTGAAACCGGGCGGACGGCTCGCGGTCATCACGTTCCACTCGCTCGAAGACCGCATCGTCAAGAAGAAATTACAGGAGCTTGCACAGGGCTGCATCTGCCCGCCGGAATTTCCGGTGTGCGTGTGCGGACGAAAGCCAAAGGTCAAGCTCATCACAAGAAAGCCCATCGTTTCGGGCGAAGAAGAACTCGCAGAGAATCCCCGTGCCCGCAGCGCCAAGCTGCGCGTCGCGGAAAAGTGCTGACAACAGCCGAAAATACGCAAAAGAAAGGAGATCGCCATGGCCAGCCGCAGAGAGCAGAACATGAAATACCGCCGCTACAGCGGACGAGTCAATGGCAGTCTCGCTTACGATCCCGCCTACGAAGAGCGCCAGCGCAGGCTGCGCCGCGAGCGTGAATACGAGCGCGAGCACGAGCGTCAGCGCGAGGAATTCATGCGTCCCCCGCAGCGGAAGGTGCAGAAAAAGGCTGCGCCCGTCCGCCGGCAACGCGAAAAGGTCTCGCTCGGCACGCTGTGCGGCTTTATGGCGCTGGCCGCAATGGTCGCGCTGATGATCATGTGCCGCGCACAGCTGACGGAAATCTCCGCGCAGGTCGTCTCCGTGCAGAAGGAGATCTCCGCGCTCGAGGACGAGCATGTCGCGCTGCTCACGCGCTATGAAAAAACCTTTGATCTTACCACCATCAAGGAGGCGGCGGCCGCGGCCGGTATGGCCAAGCCCAGCGCCTCGCAGGTCTACTACATCGACCTGTCGGAGCCCGACAGCGTGGTCATCTACCAGCAGAAGAGCCCGAACGTTTTGTCGCGGGTGCTCACGTCGCTTGGCAACGGCGTATGCGCAGTGGTGGAATATTTCAAATGAGCGAAGCTATACATAAGGAGTAAGGAGCTTCCTTACTCCTTTTCCATCTTTAAGGAGGATGAACGACTGTGGCACCACGCCCCCAGAACCAGAAAAGACGGCCCGAATCCGCGCGCCGCGCAAACCGCATCATTCAGACAAGAACGCTGCTGCTTCTGGGCGTGTTCGGCGTGCTGACGTTTGTGCTGCTCTTCACCCAACTCTATCGCTGGCAGATCACCGAGCATGACGAGCTCCAGTCCGTCGCTGTGCGCCAGCAAACGCTGCGCACCACGGTGGAGGCGAGCCGCGGCACGATCTACGATCGAAACGGCACGATCCTCGCGATGTCTGCCTCGGCGGAGGATATCTTTCTCTCGCCCAAGGAGATCATCGAAAACGATCAGGATCAAAACCTGATCGCGGGCGGCCTTGCTGAAATTCTGGACCTTGACCCCGCTGACATCCTCAAAAAGATGGAGAAAACGAACTCGCAGTACGAAGAGCTCAAGAAAAAGGCGGACGATGAGCTCGCCGACAAGGTGCGCGAATTCATCAATGAGAACGACCTCAAGGGCGTTTTCATTCGTCCGACGAGCAAGAGGACCTATCCCAAGGGGACGCTCGCCTCACAGGTCATCGGCTTTACCAATGACCTCGGCGGCGCGATGGGCCTTGAGGCGGCGTACAACGACGAGCTGACCGGCGAGAACGGTATGGTCGTCACCGCGCGCGACCGCGACGGCCGCTCCGTGCTCTACCAGTACGACCAGTATTTCGACGCGGAAAACGGCTGCGACCTGCACACGACGCTCGACACGACCATCCAGTATTACCTTGAGAAAGGTGTGCAGGAGCTCGAGGCGCGCTTCGGCACCGGCAAGGGCGCCGAGGGCATCGTCATGGACGTCAACACCGGCGCGGTGCTGGCGATGGCGTCGTTGCCGACCTACGACTTGAATTCCCCCGGCACGGTCTACAACGACTTTCTGACCTCCGGCATGACGGAGGAGCAGGTCCTCGAAAACATGAGAGACCTTCTCAACAAGCAGTGGCGCAGCAAGGCCATCAACGACACCTACGAGCCGGGCTCCACGTTCAAAACACTGACGCTCGCGATGGCGCTTGAGGAAAACGTTGTCGACCTGAACACGGGTTTCTATTGCAGCGGCAGCGTAAAGATCGAGGGCGAGACCATCAACTGCTCCAAGCGCGCGCCCGGTCACGGCCAGCAAAACCTGACGCAGGCGTTCGCCAACTCCTGCAACCCCGCGTTCATCAACATCGGCCTTCGCATCGGCAACGACAAGTTCTACCAGTACATGCTGGACTTCGGCCTGACGGAGAAGACCGGCATCGACACCACGGGCGAGGCCAGCGGCTTCGTCAACAGCGAAATTAAATATTCGACGCTGGCGCTGGCGTGCTACGCCTTCGGCCAGAACTTCAACGTCACGCCCATCGCGCTGCTGGCGGCGCAGTGCGCCTGCGTCAACGGCGGCTACCTCTATACGCCCTATCTTGTCGAAGAGATCACCGACCAGGATGGCAACGTCGTCTCCAAGCACGACTCCACGCCCATCCGTCAGGTCGTCTCCGAGGAGACGTCCGCGCTCGTGCGCGACATTATGGAGTATGAGGTCACAAGCGGCACGGGCAAGAACGGTCAGGTCGCGGGCTACCGCATCGGCGGCAAGACCGGCACGGCAGATAAGGTCGGCGGCGGCGTCATCGTCTCGTTCGTGTGCTTTGCCCCCGCGGATGACCCGCAGGTGATGATGCTCCTGACGCTCGACGAGCCGAGCAAGTGGACCGGTACCTACGTTTCCGGCGGTAACATGGTCGCCCCCGTGGCGAGTTCCGTCATGGGCGAGATCCTGCCGTATCTCGGCATTGAGCCGAGCTACACCGCTGAAGAGCTCGTCGGCGCGGATAAGACTGTGCCGAACGTCGTCGGCCTCAGCAAGGACGCGGCGGCCGAGCGCCTGAGCGCGAACGGCTTCAGCTTCCGCACCGTCGGCAGCGGCGATACCGTCACCGACCAGACGCCCGCAGGCGGCGCAATCGTGCCGAACAGCGCGGAGATCATCCTCTACCTCGGCGCGGAGAAGTCGACTGACAAGTGCATCGTCCCGAACGTCGTGGGCGACAGCGCCGCGACCGCGAACCAGAAGATCGTGAACGCGGGGCTCATCATGGGCGTTTCCGGCGCGACGAACGCAAGCTCGTCCACGGTGCGCGCCATCTCGCAGAGCATCGCCGCGGGCACGGAGGTCGAGGCCGGTACGGTCGTGCGCGTCCAGTTCAGCGACAGCTCGGTGCGCGACTAAAGACAGCAAGATCCAATTCCGAAAGGAATTTTTCAAACGCAGTTATCTGAGCTTATTTCCGCATTAGAAGACAAAACGGTGCATGCGCCGCCTGACCTGATAGTCAGCGGCCTTGCGCTCAATTCCCGCAAGGTAGAAGAGGGATTCCTCTTTTTCGCCCTGCCGGGGGAGAAGGAGGACGGCGGCGAGTTTATCGCCGAAGCCAAAGCGCGCGGCGCGGCCTGCGCCGTGTGCGAGCATCCGCCGGAGACGGAAATTCCCTATATCTTAGTGCCGGATGCGCACAAAGCGCTTGCGCTTTGCGCGGCGGTATGGTATGGTACTCCGGCGGGAAAACTCACCGTGGTCGGCGTGACCGGCACAAACGGCAAAACGACCACGACGTATCTTATCAAACAGCTCTTGGAGCGCACAAAGGGCGCGAAGGTCGGCCTGATCGGCACGAATCAGAATTTGATCAGCGACAAGACCATCCCGACCGACCGCACAACGCCCGACGCGCTGACCGTGCAGCGCCTGCTCGCCCAGATGGTCGATGTGGGCTGTACCTATGCCGTGATGGAGGTCTCGTCCCACGCGCTGATGCAGAGCAGGGTAGAAGGAATCCGATTCCGCGTCGGTGTTTTCACGAACCTGACGCAGGATCACCTCGACTACCACGGCACGATGGAGGCCTACTGCGACGCGAAGTCGAGGCTTTTCGACCAGTGCGATATCGCCTGCGTCAACGGCGACGACGCGTGGACGGAGCGCTTGCTCGCCCGCTTTACGGGCGAGCGGATCACATTCGGGCAGGGCATGACGAACGACCTTGTCGGCTGGCGCGCCCGCTACGAAAACGACTGCGTGTGCTTCACCGCCTGCACCGACCTCGACCACGAGGAGACGAGGATCGGCATCCCCGGTGGTTTTTCGCTCTATAATGCGCTTGCGGCGCTCTGCGCCGTGCAGGCGCTCGGCGTGCCGCTTTCCGATGCGGCGAAGGCGCTGACGGAATGTGTCGGCGTCAAGGGCCGGTGCGAGGTCGTACCGCTGAGTGCGCCGTTCACCGTCATCATTGACTATGCGCATACGCCCGACGGGCTCAAAAATATTCTCTCTACGGTCTGCGGCTTTGCCGATGGGCGCGTCATCGCGCTCTTTGGCTGCGGGGGCGACCGCGATAAGACGAAGCGACCCCGCATGGGCCGCATCGCCGCGGCGCTCTCGGACTTCGTTGTCCTCACGAGCGACAATCCCCGCACCGAAGACCCTTACACCATCCTGCGCGATGTGCTCCCCGCCATTTTGGAGAGCAGAACGCCGTTCGCCGTCATCGAAAACCGGCGCGAGGCCATCGGCTTTGCTCTGCGCGAGGCGAAAGCGCGCGACGTGGTCGTCCTCTGCGGCAAGGGGCACGAGACCTATCAGGAGATCGGAACGATAAAATACCACCTCGACGAGAGGGAGGTCGTGCGCGAGAGGTTCGCGCAAGTACAAAGGAAGGACGCCGCCGACGCGGCGAAGGAAAACAAACATGAAGATCATCATTGCCTGCATACTGAGCTTCGCGGTCTCCGCGATCACGGGAAAATTTCTGGTCCCTGAGCTGAGAAAGCTCAAGGCCGGACAGAGCATCCGCGAGGACGGCCCCACATGGCACGCCGGAAAGGCCGGCACGCCGACGATGGGCGGCTTAATGTTCATCCTCGGCATCTTCGTCTCTATTCTGATCTGCGGCTGGAAGGGCATGATGGCGGGGGACTTTGGGCACCTCTATATCTTCTTTTTTGCGCTGATCTTCGGCGGCATCGGCTTTTTAGACGACTTTGAAAAGGTGAAGCACAAGCAGAACCTCGGCCTCACGGCCATTCAGAAGTTCCTGCTCCAGCTCGCCGCGGCGGTCGCGTTCCTCTGCCTGATGCGCTTTGAGGGTATGCTGACGCCGAACCTCTACGTGCCGTTTTTCAACACGCAGATCGTCATGAGCTGGTGGGTGTACATGGTGTTTGCGGCGTTTGTCATCGTCGGCACGGTCAACGCCGTCAATATCACAGACGGCATCGACGGCTTGGCCGGCAGCGTGACGGTGCCGGTCGGCCTGTTCTTCACCGTGCTCGCCATCTGGTGGCAGGGCTATGAGCAGCTCGGTATTTATGCTGCGGCGCTCGTCGGGGGACTTCTCGGCTTCCTTATCTACAATTTCCACCCCGCCAAGGTCTTCATGGGCGACACAGGCTCGCTGTTCCTCGGCGGCACGGTGGCGGCGCTGGCCTTTGCCTACGATATGCCGCTTGTGCTGATCCCTGTCGGCTTTGTCTACATCTGCGAGACGCTGTCCGACATTTTGCAGGTCATCTACTTCAAAGCCACGCACGGCAAGCGCCTTTTCAAAATGGCGCCGCTGCACCACCACTTCGAGCTCTGCGGCTGGAGCGAGGTAAAGCTCGTTGCTGTGTTCACCAGCGTGAGTGCGCTGTGCTGTCTGGCGGCGCTGTTCGGAGTACTCAACAGATTTCATTTTTGAGAAACGGCAAGCCGTTTCTCAAAAATGAGAGGGGATGCGCGGCGCTCTGTGCCTCGCCGCCCTTGGCGGCTCGACACTCACTCTGCGAGAAGTATTTTTCGCCACGCACCGGTCGCGGCGAAAAATGATTAAAAATATTTCGCGCCTGCGGGCGCGAAAGTCTGCGACGCTTGGTTGCAAAATGGAGGCAAACTCGCGCAGAGCGCGAGTTTGCAATCAGTATGAAAGGGGGAAGACTGCATGACCAAGGAAGAACGCTTGCTGCGGCAGGAGCAGCGCGAGCGGGCGAAGGCCATCGAGGCGGCGGCGCGCGAAGCGGGCTGCGGACCGCTGGATCTTCCGTATCTTCTGCTGGTGCTTACGCTCGTGGGCGTGGGTCTGATCATGCTGTTTTCCGCCAGTTTCCCCTCGGCCTACTATGAAGAGGGTAACCCCGCGTACTACCTCATCCGTCAGGGCATTTTTGCGATCCTCGGTATTACGGCGATGTTCATTGTCGGCAAGATCAATTACGAGCGCTATCGCGCGGTGGCGAAGATGCTGCTGATCTTTTCCATCATCCTGCTGGTGCTCGTTCTGATCCCGGGCATCGGCACGGGCCGACTGACGCACGGCGCGCAGCGCTGGATCCGCATCGGCTCGTTCCAGTTCCAGCCCTCCGAGATTGCCAAGGTCGGCATTATCCTCTATTTTGCCGATAGCATTTCAAAGAAAAAAGACAAAATGGCCACATTTCGTGAAGGTATCGTACCGTATGCCGCTATCCTCGGCGTGATTGCGGCGCTGATGGCGAAGGAGCCGCACTTTTCCGGTATGGTGCTGCTGCTCGGCGTCGGCGCGGTGATGATGTACGTCGGCGGCATCCGCAACTACTGGGTCGGTCTCGGCTTTGCGCTGGTGCTGCTGGTGATCTACGCCTTTGCGACCGGCATCATCACCTACAACTCGAGCCGAATCGACATCTGGCTCGACCCGTTCAACGAAGAGTGGATGCGAGATAAGGGCTATCAGATCCGGCAGAGCTTGCTCTCCATCGGCTCGGGCGGATTGTTCGGCCTGGGCCTTGGCAAGAGCCGGCAGAAGTTTCTGTTCCTGCCCGAAGAGCACAACGACTTTATTTTCGCCATCATCTGCGAGGAGCTCGGCCTCGTCGGCGCGACGATCATCATGGTCATGTTCGCGTTGCTCATCATCCGCGGCTACTGGATCGCCCTGCACGCGCGCGACCGCTTCGGGAGCCTGCTTGCCGTCGGCGTGACGACGCAGATCGCCTTGCAGGTATTCCTGAACATCGCGGTCGTGACGAATCTGATCCCGAACACGGGTATTTCGCTGCCGTTTTTCAGCTACGGCGGCACGGCGCTCGCCGTGCAGCTGGCCGAGGTCGGCATTGTACTGAGCGTTTCGCGTCAGATGCGCTGACGCGGGAAGGAGAAAACGGCTATGAAGGTCATCTTTACCTGCGGCGGCACGGCAGGACACGTCAACCCCGCGCTCGCGCTCGCGGGCTACATGCGGGAAAAGGACGCGAGCACGCAGATCTTATTTGTCGGCGCGGAGCGCGGACTGGAGCGCGATTTGATCGCGCACACGGATTATCCGTTCCGCACGGTGAATATCTCGTCGTTCCACCGCTCGTTCAGGCCTGCGGAGATCAAGCACAACCTTGTCTCGCTCAAAAATCTCGCCCACGCCGAGCGTGAGGCGAACGCCATCTTACACGATTTTCACCCCGACATAATCGTCGGCACCGGCGGCTATGCGAGCTATCCGCTCGTGCGCTACGGCGCAAAGGCGGGCATCCCGACGGCGGTGCACGAGTCAAACATCGTGCCGGGGCTGACGACGCGACAGCTCGAGCCCCACTGCGACCGCATCATGGTCGGATTTGAGGACTGCCGCGCGCACTACAAGCACCCTGAGAAGGTGGTCGTGACCGGTACGCCCGTACGCGGCGACTTCTTCACAATCAGCAAGCAGCAGGCGAAGGAAAGGCTCGGCATGAACGACGGGCGCAAGCTCATCGTCTCGTTCTGGGGCAGCCTCGGGTCGAACGCGATGAACCGCGCGATGGCGGAGTTTCTGGCACTCGAGAGCGCAAAGGAGCCTTTTTACCATATCCACGGCGTCGGCGAGATCTGCTGGAAGCCGATGCAGCAGTGGATGCACGATGACGGGTTGGAGATCACTGAGCATCCCGCGCTCGACGTGCGCGAGTACATCTACGACATGGCGACCGTCATGCGCGCCGCCGACCTCGTTATCTGCCGCGCGGGCGCGTCCACGCTCAGCGAGCTGACGGCGCTCGGCGTTCCGGCGATACTTGTGCCGTCGCCCAACGTGACGAATCACCATCAGGAAAAGAACGCGGCGCTGCTCGGCGACCACGGTGCGGCGCTCGTGCTGCCGGAAGAGGGTCTTGACGGCAAGAAGCTCTTCGCCGCCGCGGCGGGCATCCTGAACGATCTGCAGCGGATGGAGACGATGTCTCAAAACATGGCGGCGCTCGGTATTCCCGACGCGACCAAGCGCATCTACGACACAGTGATGACGCTGCTCAAGTGAAAGAGAATAAAAAGGAAGCGAGCCGTGAGGCTCGCTTCCTTTACTTTTGACGCTTTATTCCGCCTTCAAAAAGAAGTCCATATAGATGGGATTGTGGTCGGAGTAGCGATACCCCGCGTCGACGACGTCGGCGGAGACGACCTCGACATTATCGGACACGAGGAAGCCGTCGACCGTGACGCGGAAGGTCGTCTCCTCGTTGTAGGGTTCGTTGGCCGTGCGGCAGGTGGCGACGGGGTGTTCGGGGTCAAACGGCACGACAAGGGAGAGCCCGTCGGGGATCGTCCCCTCGGGGATGGGCTGCGCCCAGGTGTCGTTCTCACCGCCCGCGACACCGAAGATCTCGGCAGAATTGCCGAGCAGGTCCTTATTGAAGTCGCCGCCCGCGACGCAGTAGTTGCCGTTTTCGTATTCCGCCAGCATGTCGGCGCAGAGCATTTGCAGCTGCTCGGTCGCGATCGTGCCGTCGGATGTGTAGGCCGAAAGGTGGAGGTTATAGAGCACCAGCTCCCTGCCGTTTTCCATCGGGATGCGGCTGACGGAGTAGCAGCGATCGAGGTCGACGAGCTTCATAACGCTCGTCTCGATCGGCAGCGAGCGGCGCACGGCGGATGAGATCGGATGGCGTGAGAGCGTCACGATACCGGACTGGTTCGCGCCGTGGGGGTTAATAAGAGGATAGAAGAGGTAGGGACTGTCATAATTCTGCGCGAAGACCTCGTTGAATTCGCTGTTTTCCATCACATCACTGAGATAAGCGTCCTCTGCGATGTGCCAGCTGCGCGTGCCGTCGATGTCGACCTCCTGAAAGAGCGCAAAGTCGGGCGAGAGGTCCTTGACGAGCGAGACCTCGCCGCGCATATTCTCGTCGACAGCCTGCCCGCTGCGGGCGCGGCTCTCCTTGCCGCCGTCCATGAAGAAGCTGTAATCGTCGCTGTACGCGCCGAAGCCCACGTTGGCCGACGAAACGCGGTAGGTGACGCCGGTCTGCGGCGCGTCCACCATCGGTGCGGCAGAGGCGGCGTCGCAGTGCACCACGCTGAGCGTCTGCCAGTCCTCCACGCGGTAGTACGCGGCAAAGACATAGATGACGTAAGCCAGCACGATCAAAACGAGCGCCAACAGAATATAGAGCGCGACTTTGAGCGTTTTTTTCATGAAAAAAGACTCCTTTCGGGGAGAAATACAATAGTCTCATTTTGCCACAAAGCGGGCGGGAAAGCAAGGCAAAAAGAAGTTGACGCGCCGCGGCAAAATGGCTATACTGAAAATGCCTAACTATTGCCCTGCGAAAACCGGCAGTCACCCATTTCCCGCAAAAGCCATACGATGGAAAAGTAATGTGCTTGCGGGAGGGAACATGATGTGTGAGCTGTTGGTAGAGGGCGGGGAGCGCCTGTACGGAGAACTCACGATACAAGGCTCAAAAAACAGTGTGCTGCCGATTTTGGCGGCGACGCTTTTGTGCGCGGACACCTGCGTGATCGAAAATTGTCCGAAGCTGCGGGACGTGGATGCGTCCGTTGCCATTTTGCGGCACTTGGGCTGCTGCACGCACTGGGAGGACAGTGCGCTCGTGGTCGACACAGCGCGCATGGACCGCGCGGTCGTGCCCGACGCACTGATGCGAGAGATGCGCTCGTCGGTCATCTTTCTCGGCGCGATCCTGGCGCGCTGCAAGGAAGCGACGATCTGTTATCCCGGCGGCTGCGAGCTGGGGCCGCGTCCCATTGACCTGCACTTAAGCGCCCTGAGCGCCTTGGGGGCAGAGATCAGGGAGACGGGCGGCGAGCTCAAGTGCCGCGGCGGAACGCTTCTCGGGAGCGATGTGTACTTACCCATGCCGAGCGTGGGCGCGACGGAAAACGCGCTCCTCTGCGCCTGCGGCGCAGACGGCGTGACGACGATCTACAACGCCGCGCGCGAGCCGGAGATCGTCGATTTACAGAACTTTATCAACGCGATGGGCGGCAACGTCCGCGGCGCGGGCGGTTCAATCATCACAGTCGAGGGAAAGCGCGCGCTGCACGGCGGGAAATACCGCATCATCGCCGACCGCATCGTGGGCGCGACGTATCTCTGCGCCGCGGCCTGCTGTGGGGGAGAGGTGCGCCTTCGCGGCGTCGACCCGCGGCCGCTTTCGACTGTGTCCGGCGCGCTGAGCGAGGCGGGCTGCACGGTCAAAAGCGGGGAGGACGATGTTTTCCTCCAAAGTGATGGCAGTCTCAGATCCATCCGCCCTGTGCGCACGGCGCCCTATCCGGGCTTTCCGACGGACGCGCAGCCGGTGCTGATGGCGGCGCTTTTGAAAAGCGCGGGCAGCACCGTTTTTGTGGAGAATATTTTTGAAAACCGTTACCGCCATGTCGACGAGCTGGCGCGCATGGGCGCGGAGGTGCGCGTCGCGGGACGCGTGGCAGTCGTCACAGGACGAGAGCACCTGCACGGTGCGCGCGTCAAGTGCACCGATCTTCGCGCGGGCGCGGCGCTCGTCATCGCGGGATTGCAGGCCGACGGGCTCACGCGCATTTCGCGCATCGAGCACATCGACCGCGGCTATGAGAGCATCGAGCGCGACCTTGGCGCGCTGGGCGCGCACGTGCGGCGGGAGACGAGTACATAAGCAAATGAAGAAAAAGGCAGGAAAACTATGGCGTCAAAGCGAAGAAACAGACGGCGCAGGCGGGGGAGAGCCTCTTTCCCGCTGAGACTTTTGTGCCTCGCGGTCGTGATCGCCGCATTTCTCGGCGCGCTGACGATGTTCTTCCGCATCGATATGATCGTGGTGGAGGGCAACGAGCGCTATACAGAGGAGCAGATCATCGAGGCTGCGGGCGTGCAGAAGGAGCAGAACCTTGTGCTGCTGAACAAATATAAGGTCAAACAATCCATTTTCGACACGCTTCCGTATGTGGAGACCGTTGTCATCAACCGCAAATACCCCGACGCGCTCATTCTGACCGTGACGGAGTGCTCGGCCTCCGCTGCGCTGACGGGCGAGAATGGCACATGGCTCATGAGCGACGAGGGCAAAATTCTGGAGCGCGCATCGCAGATCCCCGAGGGCTGCGCGCGTGTGACGGGCTGCACGCTCGTCGAGCCCGCGGTCGGCGCGATGGCGGCGTTTGCGGACGGGGATTCGTATAAATTCGAGCGCCTGCTCACGCTGCTGCGCACAGCGGAGGATAAGCAGCTTCTCTCCATGATCGGCGAGATCGACCTGAGCGACGGCACGGCCATCACCTTTACCTATTTGGACCGATTTACGGTCAAAATGCCCTGGGATGCGGACATTGCCTACAAGCTCGGGAATGTGCGCACGGTGGTGGAGCAGCTTGAAGCCAACCAGACCGGCACGATCAACCTGATGAACGACGGCAGGGCTGACTTCATCCCGGAATAAAGGCGGAAGTTGACGTAAAAAAGTTTCCCCGAAATGGCCGATTGCTATTGACCCCGCGGGAAAACCGTAATACAATAATTAAAATAGCAAATACCTGATATTGTGGCGCTTGCAGCGGCAAGTGCCTTGCCCATACAACAGATTGCAGGAGGAACCGACATGGCATTCGGATTGGAGACCGGTCCTGAAAACGTAGTTAAGATCAAGGTCATCGGCGTTGGCGGCGGCGGCAACAACGTGGTCAACCGCATGGTGCGCACCGGTGCGCGCGGCGTCGACTTTGTCGCAGTGAATACAGATAAGCAGGCGCTCAACGTGTCTGCCGCTACTTATAAAATCCAGATCGGCGAAAAGCTGACGCACGGTCAGGGCGCGGGCTCCGACCCTGAGGTCGGCCGCAAGAGCGCCGAGGAGAGCCGCAACCAGATCGCCAAGGCGCTCGAGGACACCGATATGGTCTTCATCACCGCCGGCATGGGCGGCGGCACCGGTACAGGCGGCGCGCCCATTGTTGCCGAGATCGCGCGCGAGGCGGGCATCCTGACCGTCGGCGTCGTGACGAAGCCCTTCGGTTTTGAAGGCCGCCGCCGCATGACACAGGCGGAAGCGGGCATCGAAGAGCTCAAGACCAAGGTCGACTCGCTCGTCATCATCCCGAACGAGCGCCTCAAGCATGCGACCGACCAGAAGATCACCTTTGCCAACGCATTCGAGATCGCGGACGACGTGCTGCGTCAGGCGGTGCAGAGCATCTCCGACCTGATCCGCGACACGGGCTTCATCAACCTCGACTTTGCCGATGTGACCGCCATCATGAAGGACGCGGGCCTTGCCCACATGGGCGTCGGCCGCGCCGCCGGCAAGAACAAGGCCGAGGAGGCCGCGCGCATGGCCATTTCGTCCCCGCTGCTGGAGACCTCCATCAACGGTGCGCACGGAGTGCTCATCAACGTCACGGGCTCGATGGACATCGGCCTCGACGAGGTCGAGCAGGCAGCGTCCCTCGTGCAGGAGGCCGTGCATCCCGACGCGCTCACGATCTTCGGCGCGACGTTCGATGAGACGCTCGACGACGAGATCCGCGTCACCGTCATCGCCACGGGCTTTGACAAGGCGCCCGGCGCGCTGGACTTCAACAAGGATAAGAAGCCTGCCGAGCAGAGCGGCGAGAGCGCCGCTGCCGGTCTTGCGCCGCTCGACTTCGACAAGGAAAAGGCCGAGGAAGAGGCCAAGCACGAAGATGAGCCCGATCCGTTCGACGACATCTTCAAAATTTTCAACCGCGAGCGTTAAATGGAAACAATTCCCAAAATTCCGCAGACTTTGGTCTGCGGAATTTTTTTGTCCGCATTTACAGCGCCATTTCAAAAAGCGATGCCAGCACATCAAAATTTTGCACCTTTTAATTTTGCCCGAAGCGCAGAAAGTAAATGCGCCGGACAGAGAAAAAGAAATGAGAAAGAAAAAATTTCCGGCATTGGGCGGACGGCAGCGTCCTGCGCGCACAGGGCGCGCCGTCCGCCCGTATTTTTTGAAGGGGTGAGAGAATGGATGGAACGCATCGCACAAAAAAGCGAGCGGCGGCGATCCTGCTTGGATTTTTTGCCGCCGCTGCGATCGCAATGCCGTCTGCGCAGGCGGCGGACCGGACGGTCAGCGAGCTGATCCCCGTCGGACAGACCGTCGGCGTGAAGCTCTTTTCCGACGGCGTGCTCGTCGTGGGCTTTTCCGATGGGGAAAGTCCGGCGAAGGACTGCGGACTCAAGGAGGGCGACGTCATCACGGCCATCGGCGGGCAAAGCCTGGACACCATTGAGGAATTCCGCCAACTTCTGGCAGAAAACGGCGAGGACGCCGCGGCGCTGACCGTCAAGCGCGGCAGCCGCACGATCGAACTGAGCGCGGAGCCGGAGAAGGACAAGGATGGCGAGTACCGTCTCGGCGCCTGGGTGCGCGACAGTATGGCGGGTATCGGCACGATGACCTTCTTTGATCCGCAGAGCGGCACGTTCGGCGCGCTGGGCCACGGCGTGACGGACGTGGACACGGGACAGCTTTTGCCGCTCGACCACGGCAGCATCATGGACGCCTCGGTCAAAGCGGTGAAAAAGGGGGAGCGTGCCTCGCCCGGCGAGCTCAAGGGCGACTTTGACCTGACGCGCGACAGCGGAACGCTTTACGCCAACACCGAATGCGGCATTTTCGGCAAGCTCTCGGCAGAGGACGCAGCAAAGATCACCGGCGCGGCGCTGCCGATCGCAAAGAAGGATGAGATCAAGACCGGCAGGGCGGCGATCTTAGCCACCGTTTCCGGCAATGAAACGCGCGAGTATGATATTGAGATCGAAAAGATCTATTCGCCTTCCGGCAGCACGCGAAATTTGCTGCTGCACGTGACGGACGAGGAGCTTCTTGCGCAGACCGGCGGCGTGGTGCAGGGAATGAGCGGCAGCGCGATTTTGCAGGATGGCAAGATCATTGGCGCGGTCACGCACGTCCTGCTGGATGATCCGTCAAGAGGTTATGGTATTTTTATCGAAAATATGCTCTCTGCGGCGGGGCTTTCGAGTGAATAACCTACCCATACAGTAGAAAGATTGTGTTAAGATAACGTAAAAACAACTAAATTTTCATGCAAAAAGTTAGAAAAAGATGGTTAGATTCGACATAACTCGCTTGAAAACGCTGTCCAAATATGTTAGCTTAAAGCCATGGCAGAACGAAGACGTCACATTTTGCTGCTGAAGCTGGCCGGCTGGGTCGGCGAAAACTTGTGTGAAAAGGACGGGATGACATGGACAAGAGGATCACGGTCGTATTAGCGGACGCAAACGAGGAGTTCCGCACAGCACTGAAACAGGCATTGGAAGCAACGGGTGAGTTCGACGTAGTGGGATGCGCAGCCGACGGACTGGCTGCGGCGCAGGATATAGCGGAGCGAAAGCCGCAGCTTCTTGTGATGGATCTTTTGCTGCCGGGACTTGACGGCTTTGGCGTGCTCGAGCAGGCGGCGAAGGACAAGGTGCAGATGAAGACAGTTGTCGTCTCGGCTCTTTATCGCGATCAGATCGTGTCGCAGGCGATGAGCCGCGGCGTATCGTTCTTCATGCCCAAGCCCTGTGAGCTGACCTCGCTTTTAGACCAGATGCGCCGCGCGGTCAACGAGGGTGAGGAGAGCGAGGACGAGTCGCAGGCGCTTGAGCGCGAGGTCACGGCAGTGATCCACGAGGTCGGCGTGCCCGCGCACATCAAGGGCTATCAGTACGTGCGCGAGGCCATCGTCATCGCCGTGCAGGACATGGATGTCATCAACGCCGTGACAAAGGTGCTCTATCCCGAGGTCGCGCGCCGCTACAGCACCACGCCCTCGCGCGTTGAGCGCGCTGTGCGCCATGCGATCGAGGTCGCGTGGGACCGCGGCGACCTGGAGACGCTCCAGCGCTATTTTGGCTACACGGTATCCAACACGAAAGGAAAGCCGACCAACAGCGAGTTTATCGCCATGATCGCGGACCGCATCCGTTTACAACGGAAGATCTATAGGGTGTGAGGTGAAGTATAGGCGGTACAAGGTTTTTTCCGAGTAGTCAGAAATTTTTCAAAGCGATGAACAAGGCCGAAATACAATGAAAACGCTTTGAAAAAGCTATAAATCTTTCGCCTTAAAGCTACTAACTCCCTCAATTCATTGGGTGACAAAACCGGATGAATTGGGGGAGTTTTTTATGTTTACTAACAAAATGATTTGGCAGATCGACGAGTACATGCTCTATTGCCAAAGCAAACGGCTCAGCGAAAAGACAATGGAGAGCTATGAGCAGACACTTCATCTGTTTGAAAGATGGTGTGGAGATGAAATGCTGATTGAGAATGTAACGGAGATAACCGAGGGAATTTATCCGTCGCTATATCAATGATTTGCAGACAAGAGGGAAATATACGGTGTGCTGCAATGACGGAACGAAGAAAATAAATTGCCCAGAGCGACGGAGAGATTTTCGACAGCCGGTCAGCGTGACAACGATTAAGGACTATTCAACGGATGCGGTATTGTTCTATCCCAGCCTTTCATATGCGTTTTTCAGCGTGCTGGAAAATAAATGTGCGATATTTCATCTCAAATATATGAAGTTACATGGCAATATGAAGTTGATTCGGTTGTTATTATGCATGGATACTATTCTGAATGGGGAGACTTGTTTAAAATCAGAAATGGTGGTATTGTAGAATCCATTCTCTAAATTGCAATATAAAAGGAACGGAACGACCAGAAAAAGCAGCGCTGGTGCAGAGTACAAAACGATCCCCGTCCGGCGGAACCTTCCGCCGGACGGGGATCGTTGTTTTTTTACTTTTCCTGTTTCTTTTTCATGCGGCGCTCAATGTGCTGCAATCCCCGCAGGCACAGCCAGGAGACGGCGCCGAGGAGCAGCGAGCCGAGCGCAAATTGCTTTTTCTTCATAGGTGATTCCTCATGTGTCGATTTCGCGTAAAACAACGTCTGCGGTGAAGCGCTTGCCGTCGCGCTCAACTAAGAGCTTGAGCGTTTCGCCTGCTTCATGGCGGCGGCGGACACGCAGAAGGTCGGTGGACTTTGTCAACGCTTCGCCGTCGGCTGCTACGATAAGGTCACCCTCCTGGATGCCGGCCTCCTCACCGGGGCCGCCGGGCGTGACCTCCATGACGAGAAGCGCGCTCTCGCCATTTTCTGCCGTGACGGGAACGGGCTGCACCGAAATGCCGATCATCACCTCGCCGTGTACCTCACCGTAGGCGATCAGGTCATTGATCATATAGGCGGTCGAGGCGATGGGAATGGCAAAGCCGAGACCCTCCACGCTCGTGGTGGAGGACGAGCCCATCTTCATCGTGTTGATACCGACGACCTGTCCGTACACGTTGATGAGCGGGCCGCCGGAGTTGCCGTTGTTGAGCGCGGCGTTCGTCTGAATGAGCGTCATCGTCACGCCGTCGACGTACACGTCGCGGTTGATGGCGGAGACGATGCCGTCGGTCAGTGTGCCGCGCAGCTCCACGCCGAGCGGGTTGCCAATGGCGTACACCGGATCGCCGACGGTCAGCGCGTCAGAGTCGCCGAATTCCGCGGCGGGAAGGCCGCTGGCCGCGATCTTGATGACAGCGAGGTCCTTTTCTTCGTCAAGTCCCAGAAGGCACGCACGGTAATCCTCGCCCGTGTCGAGCACGACGTAGCACTCCGAGCCGCCCGCGATGACGTGGGCATTCGTGAGGATGAAGCCATCCTCGGTGAAGATGACGCCCGTGCCGACCATGGCGCTGCCGTCGCGGTTGCCGGTGAGCACCGTGACGGTGGAGGGATTGACTTTCTGGTAAATTTCCTGGATCGTCAGCGCCTCGCCGTGGCTCTCGTTGTAGCGGAGCTTGACCTGATCGGTGTTGGGCAGGCGCTTGATGGTCGTTTCGCCATGCTCGCTGTTGTCGTAATAATCTTCGTCATGGCGCTGCTCAAAATCATCGTCGTGATAGGACCGGTGATCGTCGAACGCGCCGCCGAGCCACAGCGCCGTGACGACGCCGCTGACGATGAGCAGCCCGAGCATGCAGAAAAGGAAGATCTTAAGTCCTTTCCGCTTTTTACGCGGCGGGTCCTTTTTCGGCTGTCCGGGCAGCGGTGTGGGCTGCACGTAGTGTTCCACGATGGGCGTGACCGGTGCCTCATAGCGCAGCACGACCTCGCGCGGCCCATTGCCCTGCCCGCTCTGGGGAATATCCTGATTCTCGTGATCCATAGTGTTTGCTTCTCCTGATGGGGACTTTACTGCGCGGTCTGCCCGCCGGCGAGCGTCACGCTGAAGGTGAACGTCGTCAGGCCGTTTTCGCTTGTGACGGCGATGTGCTCCTTGTGCTGGTCCAGAATGGTCTTGACCACGTAGAGCCCGAGGCCCACGCCGTCCTTATCCTCGGAGCGGGACTTGTCGCTCTTGTGGAAGCGCTCGAACAGCAGTGGGATCTCCTCGGCGGGGATGGTGTCGCCCTCGTTGCGGACCGAGATCAGCGCCTTGCCGTTGAGCGTCGTCACGCCGAGATAGAGCGCGGAACCCTTGCGGGCAAATTTCGTCGCGTTTTCGAGCAGATTGTAGATGACCTGCGTGATAAGGTCGTTGTCGCCAAGCACCATGATGCCGCTGTCGGGAATGTCGGCGTCGACGTCAAGCCCGCGGTCGGTGATCTTCTTCTCCATCGAAATGAGCACGCGGCGCATGCTCTCGCACACGTCGAACGGCGCCTTCGTGCGCGTCAAGTCGCGCGACTGGAGCTGCGAGACCTCAAGCATGCGGCGCACGAGACGGGAAAGCCGCCGCGCCTCGTCCGAGATGATGCGCAGGTACTCCTTTTCCTGCTCGGGCGGGATCGTGCCGTCCAGAATACCGTCGGTATAACCCGCGATGGTCGTCATCGGGGTCTTTAATTCGTGGGAAACGTTGGCGATGAACTCGCGGCGCTGGCGTTCGGTCTCCTGTAAGGAGTCCGCCATGTTGTTGAACGACTCGGCGAGCTCGGAGATCTCCGTCACACCCTCGTAGTTGTGCATGCGCACGTCGAAATTGCCCTCGGCAAAGCGGCGTGTCGCCTCCGCCATCTCGTGGATGGGGCGCGACTGGCGCATGCTGACCCACGCGCTCACGACAAACGAAAGCAGCAGCACCGTCACCGCCGTCATGAAAAACAATCCGATAAACGTGCGCCACATCGTCGTCAGCGCCCGCGCGCCGGTCACCGCCAGCACAAAGCCGACGGTTGCGCCCTCGCTCACGATCGGTACGCCGACGACGAAGTGCGTGTCCTCATAGATGTCGCCGAGTGTGGTGCGTGCGGCGTAGGTGTCATCGCTCATCGCGCCCTCGGCCACGTCCTGCGGCACGGTCAGCACGCGGTTGACGAGAGTTGTATCGGTCGTCAGCAGCAGGTTGCCGTCCGAGTTGCAGATGAGAAATTCTGCATCCGTCACGTTCGAAGCAAAGTCTGCCAGCTCACGCAGCCCTGTGAGCGAGCCATTTTCCATGTAGGACGACACCATGTGCGACATGACCGTCGCCTTGCTCTGCATCTGCTCGCTGCGCTCATCGATGGCGTAGGAATACGTCAGCGCGAAGAACGCGCTGCCGAGCAGCGCCAGCGTCAGCATGACGACGCTTGCCGTAAGCAGAAAATTCTGCCAGTAGATCGTGCGGCAACGGGTCTTGACCTTTTTGAGCGTCCAGCGCTTTTTCTGTGTTTTCTCTTTGTTTTCTTCCGGCATACTGAATTACTTCACTTCGAATTTATACCCGACGCCCCATACGGTCTTGAGCGCCCACTGGTCGCTGACGTTTTCGACCTTTTCGCGGAGCCTCTTGACATGCACGTCCACCGTGCGCGAGTCGCCGAAGTAGTCGAAGCCCCACACCTCGTCAAGGAGCTGATTGCGCGTGTAAACGCGGTTCGGCGTGGCGGCAAGGTGGTAGAGAAGCTCCAGCTCTTTGGGCGGCGTGTCGATCTTCTTGCCGTCGACGATGAGCTCGTAGGAGTCGAGGTCGATGATGAGCTTGTCGAACGTGAGGCGCTTGTGTGTGTCCTCGGGGATCTCGCTGCGGCGCAGCACGGCGTTGATGCGCGCGAGCAGCTCCTTCATCTCAAAGGGCTTGACGACATAGTCGTCTGCGCCCATCTCCAGGCCGTGGATGCGGTCGTTGACCTCGCCCTTGGCGGTGAGCATGATGATCGGGCACTTAGACGTCTCGCGGATCTTGGCGCATACGCCCCAGCCGTCGAGCACGGGGAGCATCACGTCGAGCAGCACGAGGTCGGGCTCTTTTTCCTTGAATTCCTCCACGGCCTTGCCGCCGTCGGCGGCGATGCGGACGTCGAAGCCCTCTTTGTCGAGATACATCTTAATGAGGTTGGAAATATTATTGTCGTCCTCCACGACAAGAATATTGCGTGCCATGCTGGTTTCCTCCTTCACACAAGCGTGTGTCTTTCTTCTGTGTTATTGTTTATTATACGCGAAATAGTGCGCTTTTCCTGAACAATTTGTAAAACCGTCACGCGTCGTTTATGACCGCGAGCTCGTTGAGCGCCGTGATGAGGCGCGAGGACGAGCGGAGGCGAGAGAGCAGCGTGCTCCAATCTGCCTGAACGGCGGTGTCAGCGCCGAGATAGGCGATGCACCCGCCGGAGCGGGCCTGACGCGCGATGCTGCTGGCGGCCTGCGCCGCGGTGGGAAGACCGCCGCTGTAATCCAGGTCAAAGTCAATGGGGCAGTAGCCCGCGGCGCGCACGGCGCGCAGCGTCTTGTCCGACGCGCCGTAGAGGGCGACAAGCCGCGTCTTTTCATTGCACGCGGCCCAGAGCGCGCTGTTTGCGCGCTCGATCGCGCTGAGAGTGCGCGCGCTGCCGCCGGAGGCGTCGATGCGCAGCGCAGCGGCGTTGCCGCTGATGACGACGCGGCGCAGCAGATCGCCGGGCGAGGAAAGCTGCTCTTCCGAGAAGAGGAACGTCGCCGTCGCGTTGTCACTTGCGAGCGTGTCGAGCAGGACGTTTGCGCTCTCTTCGTCCGTCACGCGCAGCGCGAGACAGACGAGGTCGCGGTCGCCGTCGGTGTTCTGATCTGGCGTGTTGCCGGGATCGTTCGAGTCGCTGTGCGTCTTCATGTATTCGTTGTAGCGCTGCTCCATGGACATGGCCGCGGCGTCGATGAACTTCGCGTCCGAAAGCACGACCGTGTCGCTCTTGACGCGGACGAGATAGCCGTAGGTCACGCGCGTGTAGCTATAATCGAGCGAGAAAAACTGCGTCAGAAGGTCGAGCGGCAGGAACACAACGTCGCTGCGCACGATGGCCGGACCGCTGTACTGGCGGTCGTTCTGGTCGGCGACGGTGCCTGCGGCGAAGTTGAACGTCAGCGCACTGCCCTGCCGGTAGACAACGGCAGTGCTCTTGTCGCGGCTGCGGGAGTAGAAAAGGCCCAAGTCCGTGCCGGTGATGACCGTGGAGGGGACATACAGCCGCCCACCCGACCAGAACGGCATCGTCTCATCGCTCAGATCAGGCAAAAGTTGGTCGTTGACGGCGGTAAAATAGACAGTCGTCTCGGCCCTCGTTTCGCTGGGGGTGAGGGAGAAGACCATCAGCAATACAAGCAGCAGACACAAAAAACGCTTGCTCTTCATTTCTCCCGCCTCCTTGCGTGTTTTATCTTGGTATTATAGCAATATTTCCGCCGCTTTGCAATATCCGCGATGCCTCAGCCGTCATAATAGCCGACGGTGGTGTTCGAAAAATAGTGCTGCACGATTTCCTCGGCGGAAAGGCCCTGCTTGGCGAGAATATTCGCTCCATATTGGCTCATGCCGACGCCGTGGCCGTAGCCCGTGACGTGAAACGTGAAGGCATTGTCCTTGTACTCCACAGTGAACGACGGCGAGCGCAGCGAGAGGATCGTGCGCAGGTCGTTGCCGCGCAGCTTGACGCCGCCGACCGTGACGGAGGCGACATAGTCCGAGTCATTACGCACGATATCCTTGATCCAGTCCTCTGGGCTGCCGGAGAGGTCGGCGTCCGGCTTGGCGGCGAGGACGAGGGATTTGAATTCCGCCGCCGTGAACGTCGCGACCGAGTAGTAGTTCGGTACGAGCTCTTCCGTCTCGGGGCTATCGACCTTTTGGAGATACGGCAGATCGTTCATCCACACGTCGCCCGCGCCCTGCGTGCTGCCGTCGGCGGACGAGAAGAACACGGCGAGGATGGGCGCGCCGTCGTACAAAATGACCTCGCCGTCCGTTTCGCTCACGGCACGGGCGAGCTTTTCCTCGTAGTAGACGGCCATGCTGCCCCAGTTGGCCGCGGCCTGTTCGGCATTCAAATACGCCTTGCAGCAGGTGTGATCGTCGCAGGCGTCGGCGCCTGGATGGTTGGCACTGCCGCCGCCGCGGATGCGGTAGAGCGTGTAGGTGCGCGCGGCGATGGCCTGTGCCTTGAGCGCCTCCTCCTCAAACGAGGCGGGCATTTCCGCGCGCAGCACGCCGAGAAGGTATGTGCCCATGTCCATCTCCTGAACCTCGCCCTGAATTTGGACGCGCAGCGTTTTTGCGCTGTCGCGCTCGCCGGGGGCGGCGATCTCGCCGCTCGGCATGGGAGATTCCGAGCCGTCCTGTGTGTTCGGCGTGTCGTCAAAGCGGCCTGCCGCCGCCCAGGCGAGGATCCAGATGAGGCCGATCAATAATATCGTGATGCGAAGAAGCTGTTTCAAGGCGTGTTCCTCCCTGCGGCCCACGGCCGCGATGCTTAAGTGACAGTGTTTTTATCAGTGTATGACCGACTTGTCCGCAAAATGATTCATGGACAAACGGGAATGAGTGTGCTATCATCAGTAAACAGATATTTTCCGGCGCTGCGTGCGCCGTATTCCGGAAAAAGAAAGGGTTCGGTTTTGTGAAAATTCTTCATTGGCTTTTGCTGGTGCTTTTTTCTGCGGCAGCGGCGCTGGCACGCCTTCGCCTGCTATCCGTCGGCTTTGACGCGGACGGACTTCCTGTCCCGATGGACTTAAACACCATGGCGCTGCCCGCGGTGCTCATCGTTGCGGCGGTCATAGCGCTTATCATGGCGCGGCGCTATCCCGCCCAGCGCGAGCTGTGCGGCAGCATGGACCTCTACTTCGCCTTTGACCGTTCGACGCTTGCGGTCATGCTGATGGTGCTCGGCAGCTTTGCCCTGATCGGCTCAGCAGTGTGCTCGCTGGTGTTCTCGCTCCGCACGACGCTTATGATGATCCTGTCCGTTTTTCTGGCGGTCGGCGCGGCATGCCTGCTGTACGCTACGACCGCGCTGCGCCGCAAGGCGGAATTCCCCGGTGTTGTGCTGCTCGTGCCCGTATGCGCGATGGTGCTTGCGCTGATCCTTTTCTACCGCGAGCATGCGGCAGACCCCATCCTGCGCCACTACTATGTCGAAACGCTGGCACTCGCGGCGCTGACGGTGCTGCTGCTCGAATTTGCGGCCTTTGCGTTCCGCGGCGGCGCGCCGCGGCTGCTGATGCCCGCGAGCACGATGAGCGTCATCCTCTGCGCGGCGGCCTTGGCCGCGCGCCCGACGCTTGCCGAGATCCTCTTCTACGCCGGCGGCGCGTGCATCGCGCTCGGTATCGGCGCGGCGGCGGACTTCGATCCGTGACGCCATCCTACATCAGAATATAACGAAAAAGGACGCCTCACGGCGTCCCTTTTCTTATAAGATGGAAGATTGGATGAAAAGAAGCTATTGTCTCTTGCAAGGATTAAGATAAAGGACGCATGTTAACAAAGTTCGAGGGAAAGTGTTACAAAAGTGTTAAATAGAAAGAAAATCCGGAAACCCTTGTAAATCAAGGGAAATCCTTGCACCGCAGTCGTTTGCGGTCTGCATGTTACTGTGCGAGACTGTATGAAACTGTCTATATTTCGGACGCAGTAATGACGCAGTAACCGCCGAACGCAGCCGGCCAAATGACGCACGAAAGCGAAATCACTTTACGAACGCAGCGTGCGGAAAAAATCGGCCAGCACGGCGCGGCATTCGTCTTTCAGAATGCCGCCCACGAGCGCGGGGCGGAAGGGAAAGCGCTCCATAAAGAGGTTCAGCACGCCGCCGCAGGCGCCCATCGCCTCGTCGCGCGCGCCATAGTAGACGCGCGGGATGCGCGCGTTGACGATCGCGCCCGCGCACATCGGGCAGGGCTCGAGCGTCACGTAGAGCGTGCAGCCGTCGAGCCGCCAGGAGCGCAGACGTTCATTTGCCTGTGCGATGGCTTCCATCTCTGCGTGCGAGGAGGTGCGCTGCAGTTCCTCACGCCGGTTGCGGCCTCGGCCGATGATCTCGCCGTCTTTGACGATGACGCAGCCGACGGGCACCTCGCCCTCCTGTGCGGCCTCGCGCGCGAGAGACAGCGCCTCGCGCATATAATCTTCATGCTCCATACTTGGCTCCTTGTTTGAAAAGAGGAATATTTGTCCACACTTTCCATACACTGACATTGCAGAGGTATGGGAGGGCGAAAACATGCGAAAGGTCAATTTGCTGCGCTGTGACGTCGCGCGCGATGCATCCATGCAGGACTTGTTCAGCGAGCTGAGCGACACGCGTGTCGCACTGTCGCAGGCGTACGCGCGCTTCAACGCGGTCTGCGCGCCGGAGCTCGTCGACGCCTGTGTGTATGAGATCAACGCCGAGCTCTCACGCTATGACTACCTGCTGCGCCAGATCAAGGAGCGAGGCGGCGAAGCCGTGTGCAAAACGTGCAGCGAGGGGGTCGCAAAATGGGGATAACGGAAAAGGTGCTGCTCGTCCTGTTCGCCGTGTTTGCGCTGCTCGCGGTGCTCAGGCTGTTCGCCGCGCCGTTGAAGCTCGCGGGCAAGCTGCTCGTCAACACGCTGCTCGGCTTTGCGCTGCTCGGCATTCTAAGCGCGCTCGGCGTGCTCGCCAAGCTTTCACTGGGGCTGAATCTTTTCAACGCTCTCGTCATCGCCGTCCTCGGCGTGCCGGGCCTCGCGCTGCTGATCTTGCTGAGGCTGGTGTTTATTTAATGTACATAGGACAAAAGCCTCGTAGAGTTTTTACCCGCGAGGGGTACGCGGCATCCGTAGAGCAGCAAAGCTGCTAACGGCTGCCCAGGTGCCCATAGGCACGAAAAGATTTTAATCGTTTTCTGCCGCGACATGCGCGTGGCAGAAAACACTTTGCGCGAAGCGTGTGTCGAATTGGCCTCTTTCAGCGGCCAACCGAGGCACAAAGCGCAGTGAAATATTCTCGGAAAAGTGACAACGTCACTTTTCCGAATTTTTTGTATCCCAGCCGTACAGCGGATACCGCTGCATCGCGCCGAAGAGCTTCTGCTTGAGGTCTGGGTAGCGCTCGGAGAGCGACTCGATGAGCTCCTTGACCTCCTGACGGCGCGTCTCACCGTTGGCGGGGCAGGGGTTATGCACGATGGGAAGATCGAGCTTTGCCGCGACATTGCGCACCTGCTGCTCTTTGACATAGAGCAGCGGACGGATCTGGGTCACGTCCGTGCGGCTGAGGTAAGTAACGGGCTGGAAGCAGCCGATGCGGCCCTCAAAGAGGAGATTCATCAAAAGTGTTTCGACCGCGTCGTCGTAGTGGTGGCCGAGCGCGATCGTTTTGATGCCGTGCTCGTTCATCGCGGTCGAAAGCGCACCGCGGCGGAGCTTGGCGCACAGCGAGCAGGGATTTTTCTCCTTGCGCTCCAAAAACACGATCTCATAGATCGGCACGTTCACGCGGATGTACTCGACACCGAGCGCCGCGCAATAGTCGGCCACGGCATCAAAGCTCATGCCCGGCACACCCGTTTCGACCGTGATGGCCACGACCTTGAACGGCTTCTGGTAGAATTTGGAAAGGCGCGCGAGCGCGGTGAGCGTGACGAGCGAGTCCTTGCCGCCGGACACGCCGACGGCGACCGTCTCGCCCTCCTGGATCATGTCATAGTCTGTAACGCAGCGGCGCACGAGGCCCAAGATTTCCTGCATAGGTACAGCTCCTTGCGAAAAATAAAAGAATTTCGATTTTGCGATTTGAGAAATTGAGAGATAATCAAAGAAAGCAAGAGAATTTACGAGCATTGCTTGTGCTAAATTAAAATGGTGTTGACATTTCCGCGCCGGAATGCTATAAATAGACTCGTTCCGATTTTACCAAGGGACAAAGAAAATGTAAAGCACAAGCTTTCATTCATAGATCAATATGGAGGAAACACACCATGTCCACTTTTATGGCGAACAAGGGCAACATCGAGCGTAAGTGGTACGTCATCGATGCTGCCGGCAAGCCCATGGGCAAGACCGCCGTTGCTGCGGCTGATCTGCTCCGCGGCAAGCGCAAAGTCACCTACACCCCGCATGCCGACTGCGGCGACAACGTCATCATCATCAACGCTTCCAAGGCCATCCTCACCGGCAACAAGATGGAGCAGAAGTACTATCGTACGCACTCCGGCTGGGTCGGCGGTCTGAAGGAGACCAAGTATCGCATCCTCATGCAGGAGAAGCCCGAGCTTGCGATGCGTGTGGCCGTGCGCGGCATGATGCCCCGCAACACCGTGACCAAGGACTCCCTGAAGCGCCTGCACATCTATGCTGGTGACACCCACGAGCAGCAGGCCCAGAAGCCCGAAGCCTACGAAGTCTAAGGAGGAAGAGAAGAATGTATCAGTCCAAGAAGCCTTATCTGTACGGCACCGGCCGTAGAAAGTCCTCCGTCGCCCGCGTTCACCTCTTCCAGAACGGCACCGGCGCTATCACCATCAACGGCCGCGACATCGACGAGTATTTCGGTCTCGAGACACTGAAGATGGTCGTCCGTCAGCCCCTCGCCGCTACCGAGGAGCTCGGCAAGGTCGACATCGTTGCCACCGTCGAGGGCGGCGGCGTGTCCGGTCAGGCCGGCGCTCTGCGCCACGGCGTGGCCCGCGCCCTGCTGCTGGTCAACCCCGAGTATCGCACCGTCCTGAAGAAGGCCGGCTTCCTCACGCGCGATCCTCGTATGAAGGAGCGCAAGAAATACGGCCTCAAAGCCGCCCGTCGCGCGCCTCAGTTCTCCAAGCGCTAAAAAAGTTCTATTTCCCCGGAAAACTTCGGTTTTCCGGGGTTTTTCTTTACCTATTGTTCGGATACTTAAATCTGTGGGGTCTGATTTTTGAGGAAATCGACCACAATATGTTGTGGTCTGGCGAAAATTAACCACTATTTTTGAGGTGGGAAAAGTGGTGTAAAGCCCGTTTGAGGTGGGAAAAGTGGTGTGAAAAAACGCATCATAAATGGCATAAAAAATGGGCAATCCCTGTGTGAATATAAAGTTGCCCATATCGTTGAGATGCTGCGTGGAAAGAAAGAACCAACCATTATCCATACCGACCAAGGCTCTGTGTATTCCTCAAAAGCGTACAACGAACTGATTCAGGACAGCAACCTTGTCCGCTCCATGGCGCAGGCAGGTAAACCAACGGATAATCCTGTCAATGAGGCTCTAAACGGTTGGATAAAAAAAGAACTATTCATCGATTTTCGATTAGAAGAATGCCGTACGAGAGATGCCGTGAAAGATGTCCTGTGCCGCTATGTTGACTTTTATAACCGGCAGCGTCCCTGCTTTGCAATCGGCTATGACACACCGGATAACTACTGCAAGCGTTTCTATCGAGGTGAGCTTGAAAAGAAGGATACCTTTTCAAAGCGCATCCTGACCGAAGAACCCAAATTCGTGCAAAAGCGGAAAGATACAGAAAAATAACCCTGTGCTGTGTCTACTTTTGATTTTGTCGCTCTACTCTATCCAAAACTACTATCCCTTGCAAACAAGGGCCTTACAAGGCATTGAATCGTCGTGTCCACTTTTGAAAAAGGATTTCAGCAAAAATTGTTGTCCGTGTCCACTTTTGAAAAAGCAACTTCCGCAAAAATGTTCTTCATCTCTACTTTTGAAAAAGTAAACTAAAAATAAATATTTGTCGTGTCTACTTTTCTTGACTACTACATTGCACGCCCTTAAACCTGCGGGTTATCGAAAATTACAATCTTCATAAACATGAGTATTGTCAGAAAATGTTGCTATATTAAACTTGCGGATTATCGGGAGATGTGCTATTCTATCTGTGAGGTGATGCACATGCTTTTCAAACGAAAGATTTATAACAAGTTTCTCGCATGGAAACAGGAGGCTAACGGGCAGAAAGCTCTGTTGGTGGAAGGTGCTCGTCGAATTGGAAAATCCACCGTAGTCGAGGAATTCGCCAAAAACGAATATAAAAGCTATATCCTCATTGACTTTGCAAAGGCCCCTGAAAATGTCAAGAGCTATTTTCAACTGCATTTGAATGATCTCGACACATTCTATATGCTACTGTCTGTTCAATACGGCGTACAGCTCTACCCGCGCGAAAGTGCGATTATCTTTGATGAGGTTCAGCTTTTCCCCAAAGCACGCGAAGCGATCAAGTATTTGGTGGCAGATGGTCGGTATGATTTCCTTGAAACCGGTTCTTTGATCTCAATCAAAGAAAATGTAAAGGATATTGTGATTCCTTCAGAAGAACGGCATCTCAAGATGTACCCGCTGGATTTTGAGGAATTCTGCTGGGCACTTAACGAAGCGCCGCTGATCCCATATATCAGAGATTGTTTCGAGAAGAGAGTCCCTCTGGAGCGAAGTATGCACAATAAGGCCATGCTTTTGTTCAAGCAATACCTGCTGGTGGGCGGTATGCCCATGAGCATTGTTGCTTTTCTTGAAGGTCAAAAAGACTTTGGAAAATCGGATGTTGAAAAGCGGGATATTCTGGAGCTTTACCGCAATGACATCATGAAAATCAAAGCACAATATCGCTCCAAGGTTTTGGCTATTTTCGACCAGATCCCCGGTTTGCTGTCCAGACATGAAAAACGAGTTGTCTTTAACAAAATCGTAGAAGGCTCTATGGCAGATCAATATGAAGAAACCTTCTTCTGGCTGTCGGACTCCATGATTGCAAACGAGTGTAGGCGCGTCAGTGATCCGAATGTTGGCCTGTCTCTCACAGAGTCGGATACCTACATCAAATGCTATTTAGGTGATACTGGATTGCTTGTCAGCCATGCATTTGACGAAAACGAACTTCTGGAGGACGAGGTTTACAAGCAGATCTTTGCAGGAAAGCTCGGACTGAATGAGGGAATGCTTTACGAGAATGTGATTGCACAGATGATGGTTTCTAATGGACACCGCCTGTTCTTCTATACCCAGTACAATGCGGAAAAGCGCAGAAATGACATTGAGATCGACTTTATTATCGCCAATAACAGTAAGACGAAGTACAAGATGTATCCCATCGAAGTGAAGTCCAGCGCTAAGTATTCCTTTGAATCTCTAAAGCGCTTCAAGGAAAAATACAAGAGCAGGATTGGCGGATGCTATATTATTCACCCGCGCAATCTCATTGAGAAAGATGATATCCTTTGTGTCCCGCCCTATATGACAATATGCCTGTAATCGAAAGTATCTCCAATGCAGTATCGCATTGGAGATGCTTTTTTATGAAAGACTGCTCAGTTCCTCGAACAACTCAGGCAGCGCCCTGGGGCGATACTGCCGGTGTTGCGTTCCGCTGATACGCGGTGATGGATCGTGGTGCAGAAACTCATCGGGATTGGCATCTAAAACGAAGTCAATCCAAGCGGCGGCGTTTTTGCAATTACGACGCCGTATCCGTGCTTCACGGAGGCGCTGGTAGATATCAAAGCCCTGATCGCAGGCCAAATCATAGAACTCTGCCGCGTGCAGAAGATCCTCTATCTCCATTTCGGCGTGGATCTGCTGTTCCTCCAGTTTAGGTCGTGCCTTTTGAATGTCCTGAATGAATCCACGAAATGCTCCGATGGCTTCCAGATAGTAACCCGGTTCAATCAGGTCCAGATCTCGTCTGGGCGCAGAAAGCACTTCAGGATGTTGCGAGGCGATGGACCGCATTTCAACTCCCACATCTTCAGGGGCTACATAGTATCCGAGATTTTTCATCGTCTTTGGCAGGCTGCGCAGGAATTCACCTGCATTGAAGCGCTCATCGAACACCTTTGCGCGACGCTAATCCACGACGGGGGTTGCACATCCCCGCCTGTCGCTGTGGACGAAGAATTTGTCGTTTGTAATAACCCATGGCGTACATAGATTCCTCCTTAAAATGTGATTATGGATAGTGTTTCTGCGGAAGTAAATGGCCTGCTGACTGCAAACGTTGCTGTAGATAGCCTTTATGTAGGCGGTGGCTTTGGCGGTGGTACTCTGCCGGATCCGATCACCGTAACTTTCGGCGAAAACGCAGCATTGAATGCAGAGAATACAAGCAGCAGCGGCGGCATCAATATTGGCGGTCTGATTGGTTACAATTCCGTCGGCAGTCTTGATCTGAGAGGCAGTAAGCTGGTTAATAAGGCAGACAGCGCGCTCACTATCTCTGCAAAGGCTATTGCTTCTATCCACGCTGGCGGGGCTGGGCAGGTTTCAGCACAGACGCAACAGCAGCATCTGATAAGTGGCTTTACGCGGATGAGACTACCGTTATGGAGGGCGAATTCGCTGTCAAGGCGAACAGTTCGAGCGGTGTCGTTTACGAAGGCGGTATTGCCGGCAGAACCAGTGTGTCGTATTCTGTTTCAATCAAAAATTATACGAACAAGACCGAACTGAACGGTACGATCATCGGCGGCCTGGTTGGCGAAATTCAAAATTCCGGCGGCAACAAGCAGATTATTCTGGAAAACTGCCTGAACCTCGCCAAGCTAACAACTACCAGCTATGTTGGCGGTCTGGTCGGTAACATGAATGCTACGCAGGCAACAATCAGGAATTGTGCTAACGGCGGTGAACTGACTGGCACAGGTAATTACGCGGCTGGCGGATTGGTAACACACACCACTACTACGGCCGTAACCTGTGAAAACTCGCTTTACCTCAAGACGGATAAGGTGACTAAGGGCTTGGGGGATCAGGCTGATTCGGTTGGCGTTATTACTCTGGATACGGCCAAGGTCACCAACGGCACATTCTCCACTCCGATTGCGGATTTCCTCTCCGCAATTGCTCCCGCGGCGCTGACTGTCAGCGGCAACGCCAAGCTGGACGGCACGAGCCTGACTTACACTGAGGCTGGTGAGCAGGAGATCATCTTCTCTTGGAACGACAAGCCGCTGTATTCGAAGACTGTCACTGTGGCTGCGAAGAATATGAGCAGTGAGACCGTCGAAATCGTTGGTGTCAGCGATAGCTATGCCGACGACACTGCCGCAGGGGCGGACCTTGATGATGTCTGCGTGATCTACAACGGCACCGAGCTTGTGAAGGGCACGGACTATACGATCAGTGCCGCGGACGGAAAGTTTACCATCACCTTTACCGGTAACTACAGCGGTGAGCAGACGAAGCCCTATACTCTGAATGGCGACTTCACCGCCACGTCGGACAGCCTCACCGTCACCTATGACGGCAAGAAGCACAGCATCAAGGTCGAAACGACTCCCGCTGAGGGTGTGAACGTCCAATACAAGACCAGCAGTGAGGGCACGTATTCCGACGATGTCATTACACTGACGGACGTTGGCACGGTGACAGTCTATTGGCAGGCCACCAAGGGCGGCATGACGATCACCGGCTCTGCCGTGCTCACCATCACCAAGGCTGCGCAGGACATTTCCTATGAGACCAAGTCCGTGAGCAAGCGCATCGGCGCGGCGAATTTCACGAACAAGTTGACTGTGAACGAGGATAAGACGTTCGGCGAGATTACCTATGAAAGCAGCAATGAATCTGTTGCAAAGGTCAATGCCGCGACCGGCGAGGTGACGATCGTTGGTGTCGGCACGGCAGTCATCACTGCGACGGCGGCTGGCAGCGACAACTATGACAAAGCCTCTGCCAGCTACACGCTGACGGTTTCCCGCCGCGCCTCCGCGCCCTCCGCCACGACGCCCGACCCCGAGCCGGAGCCGGATGACGGCCTGCCGTTCACCGACGTGCCCAAGAGTGCCTACTACTACGACGCGGTCGATTGGGCGGTCGGCAAGGAGATCACCGATGGCGTGAGCGCGACGCAGTTTGCGCCCTACGCATCCTGCACCCGCAGCCAGAGCGTAACGTTCCTGTACCGCGCCCTCGGCAAGAAGGTCGAGAGCAGCACGAGCTTCACGGATGTTCCCGCGAACGCGTTCTACGCTGACGCCGTCAACTGGGCGGTAGCGAACAACGTGACGAACGGTACTTCTGCCACGACATTCAGCCCGAATGCGGACTGCACCCGTGCAGAGATCGTGACGTTCCTCTACAGAGCCTATCAGGGCAAGTAAAAATCAAATACTCAACACAAAAGCAGGCACCCGAAATCGGGTGCCTGCTTTTACCGTTATGGGGCAAGTCGCGGGAGAGCACGAAAATGTCTGCTGCGGAAAGGGGACCTTGCACGGTCCAACGCGATATAAGCTACGGAAAAACAGCAAGAAAGGGAGCACCGGATCAACAATCCGGTGCTCCCTTTCTTGCTTTAACGGCAATATTTTTCAATATAAGCGTTCTGGCACTTGATGATGATCTTGATGGCTTCCTCGCGGCCGAGGACGTCGCTGACGACGGTCTCCTTGCCCTCCAGGCTCTTGTAGACGCGGAAGAAGTGGCGGATTTCGCTTGCCACATGGTTCGGCAGCTCCGAGATGTCCTGATAGGTGTTGTAGGTCGGATCCTGGAAGGGAATGGCAATGATCTTTTCATCGAGACTGCCGCTGTCCTCCATCGAAATAACGCCGATGGGGTAGCACTCCACGAGGCTCAGCGGGCGGATGCATTCAGAGCAGAGCACCAGAACGTCCAGCGGGTCGCCGTCGTCCGCCCAGGTGCGGGGGATGAAGCCGTAGTTGGCGGGATAGTGAGTCGAGGTGTAGAGAATTCGGTCGAGACGCAGCGCGCCGGTCTCTTTATCCATCTCGTACTTGTTTTTCGAGCCCTTCTCGATCTCGATGACCGCGAAAAAGTCCTCGGGGCGCACGCGCGCCGGTGCAATATCATGCCAAAGATTCATAATAGTTCTCCCTTCGTGAGAAATGGTATTGAGAAAACGCGCAGAAGTACGCTTCTGCGCGCTTTCGCTGACGAAAATTATTTGCTCAGTGCCTCGTCGATGCTCTTCGCGCCGAGCTTGCCAGCGCCCATGGCGAGGATGACGGTGGCAGCGCCCGTGACGGCGTCGCCGCCGGCGTAGACGTTCTGATGAGAGGTGAGACCGGCCTCGTTCACGACGATGCCGCCCTTGCGGTTGACCTCAAGGCCCGGGGTGGTGTTCTTGATGAGCGGGTTCGGCGTGGTGCCAAGCGACATGATGACGCAGTCGACCGGCAGATCGAACTCGCTGCCGACCTTTTCGATCGGGCGGCGGCGGCCGGAGGCGTCAGGCTCGCCGAGCTCCATCTCCACGCAGGTCATGGAGGAGACATAGCCCTTCTCGTCGCCGTTGATCTTGACGGGGTTATTGAGCGTCTTGAAGACGATGCCCTCTTCGATGGCATGCTCGACCTCCTCGTGACGGGCGGGGAGCTCTTCCATGCCGCGGCGGTAGACGACGTACACGTCCGCGCCCAGGCGCTTGGAGCAGCGCGCGGCGTCCATGGCGACGTTGCCGCCGCCGACGACGGCGACTTTCTTGCCCTGAAGCGGCATGATGGGCGTGTCGGAGCCGTCCTTATAAGCCTTCATCAGGTTGATACGGGTCAGGAACTCGTTGGCGGAGTAAACGCCGCAGAGGTTCTCGCCGGGGATGTGCATGAACATCGGAAGACCCGCGCCGGAGCCGATGAACACGGCCTCGAAGCCGTACTCGCTCATCAACTCGTCGATGGACACGACGCGGCCGATGACCATGTTCGTCTCGACCTTGACGCCGAGGGCCTTCAGGCCGTCGACTTCCTTCTGCACGATGGCCTTGGGAAGTCTGAACTCGGGGATACCGTAGACCAGCACGCCGCCGGCGAGGTGGAGCGCTTCAAACACAGTGACGTCATAGCCCTTCTTGGCAAGGTCACCCGCGCAGGTGAGACCGCTGGGGCCGGAACCGATGACCGCGACCTTGTGGCCGTTGGGCGTGGGCTTGGCGGGCGCTTCCTGCACGTTTGCATTGTGCCAGTCGGCGACAAAGCGCTCGAGGCGGCCGATGCCGACAGGCTCGCCCTTGATGCCGCGGATGCACTTCGATTCGCACTGCGTCTCCTGCGGGCAGACGCGGCCGCAGACGGCGGGCAGGGAGGAGGTCTCGTGGATGACCTGATAGGCGCCCTCATAGTCCTTTTCGGTGATCTTCTTGATGAATTCGGGGATCTTGACCTGCACCGGGCAGCCGGAGACGCAGGGATGGTTCTTGCAGTTTAAGCAGCGGGCCGCTTCATCGAGCGCCTGCTCCTCGGTATAGCCGAGCGCGACCTCCAGGAAGTTCTTGTTGCGGACGTTGGGCTCCTGCGAGGGCATTTCGTTCTTCTTCAGACTCATGTTAGGCATATTACTGAACCTCCTTGCTGAACAGGTTGCAGGTCTCTTCGTATTTGTGGCGTTCCCAGTCGAAGTACATCTTGCCGCGCTTGAGACTCTCGTCCCAGTCGACCTTGTGACCGTCAAAGTCCGGGCCGTCGACGCAGGCGAACTTCGTTTCGCCGCCGACGGTGAGGCGGCAGCCGCCGCACATGCCGGTGCCGTCGACCATGATCGGGCTCATGGAAACGGTGGTAGGGATGCCGTAGGGCTCGGTGGTCTTGGACACGAATTTCATCATGATGGCAGGGCCGATGGCGAAGATCTCGTCATACTGGTTGCCCGCGTCGATGAGCTCCTTGAGCGCATCGGTGACAAGACCCTTCTCGCCGTAAGAGCCGTCGTCCGTCATCAGCTTCAAAACGCTGGACGCCGCGCGGAACTTGTCCTCAAGAATGACGAGGTCCTTATTCTTGAAGCCGACGACCGCGTGGACTTCCGCGCCGCAGTCGTGGAACTTCTTCAAAACGGGGTAAGCGATGGCGCAGCCGACGCCGCCGCCCACGACGCAGACCTTCTTCTTGCCTTCGGTCTCGGTCGGGCGGCCCAGCGGGCCGACAAAGTCCTGAATGTACTCGCCCTCGGCTTTATGTCTGAGCTTTTCGGTGGTGGCGCCGATCGTCTGCACGATGATGGTAACGGTGCCCTTCTCACGGTCGAAGTCGTGGATGGTGATGGGGATGCGTTCACCGTTTTCATCGACGCGCAGGATGATGAACTGGCCGGGCTCGGCCTTCTTTGCCACCATCGGCGCCTCGATCTCGTAGAGGGTCACGGTGGGCTTGAGCGCTTCTTTCTTCACGATGCGATACATGAATGATTCTCCTTTTTGTTGAGATTCAGCGCCGTGCCGTCCGGGGAGAACGGCAGGCGGGATTCCTGGACGCAGCGCCGGGAATATGGAATGATGCTATATTTATATCATGAAAGTTTTCTTGCGTCAATGAATGTCAAAATTCCGACGATGCAGGAAAACTTGCATTTACGAAAAATACTTGCAAAAAACTAAAGCAGCGTCACGCTGCGGCCCTCAGTGCTGATGAGGTCCTCCTCGCGCATCTTGCGCATCTCGCGCATCATGGCGCTGCGGTCGGCGCTGATGTAGTCGGCAAGCATGCTGAGGGAAAACGGCAGGGGGAACGTCCGGCTGCCGTGCTCGTCGGCGAGCTGCTCGAAAAAGCACAGCAGCTTTTCGCGGATGGAGCGGCAGGCGAGCACCTCGACCCGGCGGCTCAGATGCAGAGACTTTTTCGAGAGCAGTTGGAAGAGGTTCGTTACGACCTGACTGTGGCAGGCGCAGGCGTTTTCGCAGCGCTTTGTGATCTGGTCATAGCGCATGAAGATGACGCGGCAGTCCTCGCGGCACTCGATGAGCGCGCTGCCGTCGCGAAAGCCGGTGAACGCCAGCTCCTCGCCAAAGACGCTGCCCTCGTCCATGCTTTCAAGCACGGTGCGGTTGCCGTCGGCGTGCAGGCGCAGAAGCGCCGCGCTGCCCGAGAGCAGCACGCCGATCATATCCTGCTGCTGCCCGCAGGTGAGGATGGTCTGTCCTGCGCTGAAGCGCTGCTCATACGCGCTGAAGCAGCGCAGCATATTTTCGCACGATGCTTCGTCCACGCCTGTAAACAGTGCGGAATCGCGGCAGTCCATCGCTTCCCCTCCCGTAAGGCCTGCTGCTTTACCGGTGCAGCGCAGCCGTTGACCTATTGCATTATCATATACCAGAGAGGGAAAAAAGTAAATGACAATTTCGCGAAAAAAACGGACAAAAAAGCGTGCGATCCCTGTAAAAAAGCATCCGCCTTATTTGGCGGATGCTTTGTCCTTGGCTTTGCGCGCATAGTCGTAAAACACCTGCGCGATGGGCGATAAAATGCTGTTTTTGTGCTTGACGATATAGAGCTGGCGGCGGAAGCGCGAGTCAGGGAAGGGGAAGGCGAGAAGCTTTCCGAACTGAACATAGTCCTGCGCGGCGCTCTGCGCGATGAGGCCGACGCCTAAGCCCTCGCTGACCATCTGCTTGACGCTCTCGGTCGAGCGGATCTCGACCGCGGTGCGCAGCTGGGCGATGTCGATGCCGAGCTCATTTAAGAGCTCCTTGCCCGCCTGATAGGTGCCGCTGCCCTTTTCGCGGCTGATGAACGTCTCTTCCTTGAGCTGCTCGATGGGGAAGGGCTTACCGGCAAAGGCCTGATACTTTTCGGTGTTCGGCGTGATGAGCACCATCGGGTCGCTGGCAAAATCCTGATAGACACACTTGTGGCTCGCCACCATCGTGCCGCAGAAGCCGATCTCCACGCTGCGCGTGGCCACGAGCTCCACGACCTTGGGACTGTCCTCCATCTGGATGTTGAAGGTGATGTCCGGATAACGGGCGCGGAAGTCCTGCAAAAGGTGCGGCAGATAATACTGGCTCGGCACTGTGGAGGCCGCGATGGAGATCGTACCCTTCATCTCCTGCGAGAAGTTGCGCAGCGCGATGGCCGCATTCTCGCGCACTTGTAAGATCTCCTTGGCGTATTTGTAGAGGAGCTTGCCCGCGTCGGAGGGGTAGGTCTCCTTCGTGGTGCGGACGATGAGCTTGATATTCAGTTTTCTCTCCAGTGCGGAGACGTGCGAGCTGATGGTCGGCTGCGTCAGGTGCAGCAGCTCCGCGGCGCGGGAAAAGCTGCAGTTTTCCACCACGTAGACGAACGCTTCGAGCTCTTTGATATCCATATCAATGTCCATGAAGTTCCCCCGTCAGACCGGCAAAAGCGAAATGTTTTGCGTTGATAGTGCGTTGAATGCTTATTTTTTAACAGTATACACAGTTTAGCGCCGTTTGTCCAGAGAGGGAAACGGCATTTTGCAGGATTTTATGCATTTTTGCCCGTGCGATGCACCGCGCGGGCAAAAAATGACGACCTACTGCTTGTCCTGCGCCAACGCCTCGCCCAGCGCGATGGCGAGCTGATCGGGGCAGGAGGTATTCTTGAAGCCGCAGCGGATGCCGCGCATGCGCGCGATGGCATCCTCGGCCTTCATGCCTTCGACCAGGCGCGAAATGCCCTGAAGGTTGCCGTTGCAGCCGCCGATGACCTCCACGCTCTTGATGGTGTGGTCATCGTTCAGCTCAATGTGCATTTCCTTGGAGCAAACGCCCTTGGTGCGGTAGTTATAGGTCATTTCTATCTCTCCTTTTCTGATAGTCCACGCCAATCATAGCACATTCGCCCTGCGTTCGCAAGGGATGTGCCGAAAAAGGAAAGAAAAAGAAGATGCAGCAATTCGGGGTGGTATTCCGCGAACAAGCGTGCTATAATTATCCTGTTAGAATATTGCCATTACAGAACAAAACGCAAAAGGAGTTGTTTTTTATGTCAGTTTTGACCGCCGTTATCCTTGGCCTTGTGCAGGGGATCGCGGAATTTTTACCGATCTCGTCCTCCGGACATCTCGCCATCGCGGAGCACCTGCTGAACATGCAGGGCGCGAGCAACGTGCCCGACTTTTTCGATGTGTTGCTCCACCTCGGCACGCTCGTGGCGGTGTTTGCCGCTTACTGGGACGATATCCGCGATATGATCGTGGAGTTTTTCACCGGCATCGGGGATCTTGCCCATCATCGCACGCCGAACCCCGTGCCGCCTGCGCGCCGTCTCATCCTGCTCATCATTGTGGGCACGCTGCCGCTTTTCGTTATGGTGCCGTTTCGCCGTTTTTTCACGGAGCTGAGTGATAATATGTACTTTATCGGCGGCGCACTGATCGTCACGGGCATCCTGCTCTTTGCGAGCGACCGCGTGCGCCATGGACGCAAGGCCGAAAAGACCGCCACAATGCTCGACGCGCTGCTCGTTGGTATCGGTCAGGCCATCGCGCTGTGCCCGGGCATCTCCCGCTCCGGCATGACGATCACGGCGGGCTGCTTCACGGGCTTTGAGCGCAAGTTTGCCGTGCGCTTTGCATTCCTGCTCTCCATCCCCGCGGTGTTGGGGGCGAACATCCTGACGCTCAAGGACGCGATCGACGCGGGCATCGACTTCTCCAGCGTGCCCGTGTACCTCGTCGGTGTCGTCGTCGCGGCGGTGTCGGGCTATGCGAGCATCCGCCTGCTGCGCTATGTTGCCGACAAGGGCCGTTTCGGCGCGTTTGCCTATTACTGCTGGGCCGCCGGCGTGCTGACGCTGGTGCTCACGATCCTGCACTAATTTTTGATTCTGAGGTGAATCATGGCACAACAGAAGAAAAAAACCACCACAACGAAAAAGAAAACGACGGGTTCGTCCCGCTCCTCGTCTTCCGGCAAGCGCACGGCGAAGAAGAATCAAAAGCGCCCCATCCGCCGCGAGGTCGCGGGCGCGATCCTGCTGGTGCTGGCGCTGTGCCTGGGCTTCAGCTATTTCCAGTCGGGCGCGTGGCTGCTCGATCAGCCGGCGAAGCTGTGCCGGTCGCTCTTTGGCTGGGGCTATTACCTCGTCGCGCCCGCGCTGCTGCTGGGGAGCTATATCCTGCTTTTCCACCGCGGGCGGAACGTCGCGTCCTGCCTTGTCGGCACGGCGCTGCTGCCGGTCGTGTTCGGCGCGATCATGCACATTGCCCTCTGCAAGGAGGAGTATGTCAACATGGATGGCATCTTGAAGATTCTGTGGACGAGCGGCAACGCGCTCGAGTCCGGCGGCGCGGTGTCTGCATCGCTTGCGATCATGCTGGTGCTGCTGGTGAAAAAGGTGCTGGCGATGGTCCTGCTCGTTGTGCTGTTCGTCGCGTTTTTGATGATGGCGTTCCGCTTGACGCCTGCCGCCGTGATCGAGGCCGTGCGCTCGCACGAGCGCGTGCCCTATGAGCCGGTGGAGGAAGAGGACCTTCCGCCGCAGCGCACCCATGTGCCGCGCCGCAGTGCGCCGGTCCATACGCCGGACGCCGCCATCGACATCCCGCTCGACGGCGAGGAGCGCGTCATCAGGAAAAATCCCACGGGCGGCTTCTTCCGCAAGAAGTCCGATAATATCAAGAGTCCCGACGAGCTGTTAGCGGGCGGAAGTGCCGCAGAGACAAAGAGCGCTGCACCCGTTTCGCCTGCCGCCGCGCCGTCCGCACCCGTTAAGCCTGTGACGGTGGAGGCCGACGACTTCAACCTGCCGCCGTTTGATACAGCGCCGAGCGCGCCCGCGCCGGTCGTCCCGGCACCCGCACCTGTGATGCACACGCCGTTTGCCGCGCCCACGCCGAGCGTGCAGAGCGCGCCCGTCACCGCGGCAACCGTGGCAGCCGCCGCGGCTCCCACCGTGCTGAGCGACAAGCAGGAGGATAAGCTCCGCCGCGCCGAGGTCGATGCCGCGCGCGAGGAGGTCACGCGCGAGATCGAAGGCAGCGACGCGCAGCCCCAGCCGCCTGCATATCAGTATCCGCCCATCACGCTCTTAAAAGAGGGTAGCGTGACGAACGCCGCCGAGGCGGGCGCGGAGCTGCGCAACAACTCCCGCCGCTTGGCGCAGACGCTCACGAGCTTCGGCGTGGATGCCCAGCCGGGCGATGTGGTGCGCGGCCCGTCGGTCACGCGCTATGAGTTCACGCTCAGTCAGGGCGTGAAGCTCTCGAAGATCACAAATTTGCAGGACGATATCGCCCTTGCGCTGGGCGCGAGCGGCGTGCGCATCGCGCCCATCCCCGACAAGATCTCCGTCGTGGGTGTCGAGGTGCCGAACAAGCTCGTTTCGCCCGTCAGCATCCGCACGGTGCTCGAATCCACGGAGTTCACCACCCATCCTTCCACCACGGCCTTCGCCGTTGGCAAGGACATCAGCGGCAAGAACATCGTCGGGAATATCTCGAAGCTTCCGCACGTGCTCATCGCTGGTACGACAGGCTCCGGTAAGTCCGTGTGCACGAACTCGCTGATCGTCTCGATGCTCTATAAGTCAACGCCCGAAGAGGTGCGCTTCATCATGGTCGACCCGAAGATGGTCGAGCTTGCGCCCTACAACGGCATCCCGCACCTGCTCATCCCCGTCGTCACCGACCCGAAGAAAGCCGCGGGTGCGCTGCAATGGGCCGTGTACGAGATGATGAAGCGCTACAAGATGTTCTCCGAGCACAACGTCAAGGACCTCGCCTCCTACAATAAGGTGGCGGAGACGGACGAAACGCTCAAAAAGCTGCCGAGCGTCGTCGTTGTCATCGACGAGCTGGCCGATTTGATGCTCGTTGCGGCGAAGGAGGTCGAAGAGTCGATCTGCCGCGTGGCACAGATGGGCCGCGCCGCGGGTATGCACCTCGTCATCGCGACGCAGCGTCCGTCCGCGGACGTCATCACGGGCCTGATGAAGGCCAACATCCCGAGCCGCATCGCGTTCGCGGTCGCCTCCGCGATGGAATCGCGCATTATCCTCGACACCGCGGGCGCGGAAAAGCTCGTGGGCCGCGGCGATATGCTCTATGCCCCGCTCGGCGAGGGCAAACCCAAGCGCGTGCAGGGCTGCTTCATCTCAAGCGAGGAGATCGAGCGCGTGGTCAACTTCGTCAAGGAAAACGGCGAGACAGACTATGACGAGTCGGTTATCGACAAGATCAACGCCGCCGTCGCCGAAAAGGAGAAGGGCAGCGGCAAGGGCGGCGGCAATGCCGCGCCCGAGCAGAACGCCGCCGACGAGGCGGACGAGCTGCTCCCCGCCGCGATCGACGTGGTCATGGAGACCGGACAGGCGTCCGTCTCGATGCTCCAGAGAAGACTAAAGCTCGGCTATTCGCGCGCGGCGCGCATCGTCGACGAGATGGAGACGCGCGGCATCGTGGGCCAGTTCGAGGGCTCGAAGCCCCGCCAGCTGCTTATCACCAAGGAGCAGTGGCAGGAGCTCAAGATGAAGGGCGCCTACGGCGCAACGCCGCCGGAAGCGGAAGAGCTTCCGCCGCCGGACGAAGAAAACTGAACAATGCAAAAGCACCGAAAGCAAAACGGCTTTCGGTGCTTTTTTTTGCGTGTCTCGGTTTCCATGCGCACGGGAAGCGCATAGACTGGCGGGGAAGAAAAAATGGGGGAGGAGATCGACATGGCCTATTCCGACAGGGAGCTGCTCGCGCGCCTCATCGAGTGCGAAGCGGGCGGCGAGGGCGAGAATGGGATGAAAGCCGTGGCGAGCGTCGTGATGAACCGCGTGCGCGCCACGGGCGGCGAATACGCGCGCGTGGGGCAGGGCAGTATCCGCAAAATCATCTTTCAGCCGGGCCAGTTCGTCTGTGCGAGCGAGGCAGAACATGGCGCGTATAATCCGCAGAATATCTACAACATGCGCCCGACCGATATCCATTACGAGATCGCGGACTGGGCCATCGCGGGCAACCGGTTGAACGGTCTTGGAACGGCGCTGTGGTTCTTTAACCCGTTTTCGCCGTCCTGCCGCGCGAATTTCCCCTCGAATGTGGGGACGTTCGTCATGCGCATCGGCAACCACTGTTTTTATAACCCCACCGCCGCGTATTACGACACCTGAGAAAAGCAAATCAGCAGCAACGGGAAAGGGAGAGGACGTTTTTATGATCCAGATGGGAAAAAGCATGTCATGCCTTTATGAGGAGATGGCCGCTGTGCCCGCCGCGGCGGGCACGCAGCAGCAAAAGGGCAGCGAGATGAGCCTCGGCTATGAGGAAATGCTGACAGGACCGACGGGCGCGGCGGTGATCGTGCCGGCGGGCGGCGCGAACGGACACTTCCGCCCCTCGCCCGACAAGATCGAAGAGGTGCAGACCGTCGACAAGATGGAATACAATTCGTGGAAGGGAATGCTTGCGCGCAACATCGGTCGGCCGGTCATCGTGAGCTTTCTCGTCGGCTCGCAGAATACGGTTGTGGCCACTGGGACGCTGAAGGAGGTCGGCAGCGACTATATCACGATCTATCATCCGGGTCGCAGCGCCTACATCACAGCCGACCTCTACTCCGTCCGCTTTGTGGAGTTTCCGCAGGGAAACAATGTGGTCACGCTAAACTAAAAAGGGACGCTTTCGCGTCCCTTTATTTTTGCTTTTGCGTTCGCAGACGCAAAGAATTTTGATCGTCGATCGCCGCGACCGGCGCGTGGCAATCGACACCTCTCGCTCCGCGCGTGTCGCAGCCGCCAGCGGCGGCAAGGCACAAAGCGGAGTGTGGCCTTTCTCAAAAAAGCGGCTTTACCGCTTTTTTGAAGTACTTAGAATCTTCTCCTCCGCCCGCGGTAGCCGCCGTGTGCCGCGCCGCGGCGGCGGTGGCCGTAACGACGGCGGCGGGAGAACATCGTCACATAGACGACGAGCGCGATGACGAGCAGCACCACCGCAATGAGTAGGATGCGGACGAGCGGCTTTGCGAAAAAGTCAGACACCCTGCGCTGCGCCGTCAGGAACCACGAGGCCGACACATCGTTCAGTGCCAGAAGATCGGTCTCGGCGTAGACTTTGCCGTTGTAGGAGAGCGTCAGCTTGCCGAGCACGTCGCCCGCGGAAACGGGCGCGTCGACCGTGTCGTTCGTGAGCGTTACGGTGCGCTCGAGCATGTCGGGCTCCACGTTGTCGGGCAAAAGACAGGAGATATCCTCCGCCGCGTGGGTCGAAACGTAGCTTGCCTCGCTCGAAAGCGCGACGGGCACCTCCTGCACAAGGTCGGAGGAGGAGAGAATGTCGCGGAGAACAAAGTTGTCAAAGCCCCAGTCGAACATGCGCGACGTCTCGGAGAAGCTGCGCGTCTGGATGGTCACGCCGTCCTCGAGCGTCACGCGCTCCGCGCCCAGCACCACGCTGATCATGTGGCGGTTGCCGCGCAGGGCGGACGAAATGAGACAGTAGCCCGCCTCGGGCGTGGAGCCGGTCTTGATGCCCTGCGCGTCGCGGTAAACATAGCCGCGGGCGCGCCAGTTGGAAATAAGAAAGTTCGTCGAATGCAGCTCACGCGGCTTGTCGGTCATGTTCGTGGCGGGCACGGTGTAGCTCTTGGAGTTGCAGATCTCCATGAATTTGTCATGCTTCAGCGCCTCGCGCGTGATGAGGTAGAGGTCCCACGCGGTCGTGTAGTGCTGGGAATTGTGAAGGCCCGTGGCGTTGGCGAAGTGCGTGTGCTCGCAGCCAAGCTCCGCCGCGCGCTCATTCATGCGCGCGACAAAGGCGTCGACCGAGCCGTAGAGCGTTTCGCCCAAAATGTTGCACGCCTCGTTCGCCGAGACGATGAGCATGCAGTTGAGCAGCTGCTCGACCGTCATCGTTTCGCCGGGGACGATGTTCGCCGTGCTGCCGTCGCTGGAGAGCCCCTCGAACGCCGATTCCGTCGCAGTGACGGAGTCGGTCAGCGCGATCTTGCCCTCGTCGATGGCTTCAAACACCAGCAGCGCGACCATCACTTTGGTGAGCGAGGCGGGGAAGTTCTCCTGATGGGCGTTTTTCTCGTAGAGAATTTCGCCCGTGTCGGCCTCGATGAGAAGACCGGCCTTCGCGTCGAGCGTGAAGTCCTCATAGGCGTCGGCGCTCGTCAGTGAAAAGAGCGGGAGCAGGAGCGCAAAAGATAAAAAAAGTGAAAACCAGCGGCGTTTTTTCATGGAAATATACCTCGTTGTATGATACAATCAAATATGGAATACAGTGAAGAGGAGCGCGCCGTTCGGCACGCTTCGACATCAGTATAGCAAAAAAGGCAGGCGAGCGCAACCGTGGAAAAGCAAGAAAAGAAAACCAAAGTCAGCGGCGTCTACCTTGTGCTCGCCGCGCTGACGGTGCTGTTCGCCGTTTCGCTCGTTTTTCTGCACAAAACGGCCTACGAGGGTGCCTCGCACGGGAATTACACCGTGACGACGCAGGACAAGACCGACGAGATCACCGCGCCCACGCGCATTGTGACGCTTGTGAACGTCAATACCGCGACGGCGGAGGAGCTTGAAACGCTGACGGGCATCGGCCCGTCGCTCGCGCAGGCGATCATCGACTACCGCGCAGAGCACGGCGATTTTACGGCGGCGGAGGACCTTTTGAACGTCAAGGGCATCGGAGAGGCGAAGCTCGAGGGATTCCGCGCGGAGATCACATTCACGGAGGAGGATGGCAATGAAAATTCTGGTGGTTGACGACGAGCAGCTTCTCGTCAAGGGCATGAAATTCAATCTGGAAAACGAGGGCTACACGGTCGAGACCGCCTACGACGGCGCGACCGCCATCGACATGGCGAAAAGCGGCGGGTTCGACCTCATCATCCTCGATCTGATGATGCCGCAGGTGGACGGGCTGACGGCCTGCATGCGCATCCGCGAATTTTCCAATGTGCCCATCATCATGCTGACCGCCCGCAGCGAGGACGCCGACAAGATCATCGGTCTTGAGTCCGGCGCGGACGACTATATCACAAAGCCGTTCAACATCTTAGAGCTCAAGGCGCGCATCCGCGCGCTGCTGCGCCGCGCGAACGCCGCACCGCAGCAGAAGCAGCCTGAAACGCTCCTGTTGACCGCGGGTGGCATCACGCTCGACCCCGAGCAGCGCGTCGCCGTCAAAAACGGCGAGATCGTCGAGCTCACGGCCAAGGAATACGACCTCATCGAGCTTCTTGTCAAGAATCCGCGCCGCGTTTACTCGCGCGAAAATCTGATGGACCTCGTCTGGGGCTACACCTACGCAGGCGACTACCGCACAGTGGATGTGCACATCCGGCGGCTTCGCGAAAAGCTCGAGGAAAACCCCGCCGCGCCGCAGCACATCCTGACCAAATGGGGCGTGGGGTACTACTTGAAGGACTGATTTCCCACTAAAAGAAAGAGAAGGGGGGCAGCGCCGTGCAGATGCATGCGAGCCTGCAGCGAAAATTCAGCTTCAGCTATATCGCCATCATTCTGGCGGTGCTGATCCTGCTGAACACGTATCCGCTCATCACGTCGGAAAACCTGACGTTCCGCTCTAAGCAGAGCTCGCTGCAGGGCAGCGTCTCCGTGATGGTGACGGCGCTCTCGGGCCTTGAAGAGCTGAGCGAGGAAAACGTCGCGGGCGCGATGACGCTCGTGGAGGAGACGGGCATCTCCCGCGTGCTTGTGACGGACGCCTCGGGCCGCGTGCTGTACGACACGCGCGAGACTGACGGCGCGATCGGCCGCTACGCCTTTTATACGGAGCTGGTGCAGGCGCTTCGCGGGGAGGACGTCTTCTACACCGAATTTTCGGACAAGGCGTTCAAAAGCCGCGCGGCCTCGCCGGTCATCTACCACAGCCAGACCATCGGCGCGGTCTACGCCTATGAATACGACACCGAGCAAGCGGAGCTGCTGTTGTCCTTGCAGCGAAATCTTCTGACCATTTCCGCGGTCGTGCTGGTGTTCGCCGGCGGGATCAGCGTGCTCTTATCCCGCGTGCTGACGCGGCGCTTCGGCGTACTGACCGACGCCATCCGCAAGATGCGCGAGGGCTCGTACAGCCACCGCGCCGAGGTCGGCGGGCACGACGAGATCAGCGAGCTCGCCGCCGAGTTTAACGACATGGCTGACCGGTTGCAAACGACGGAAGACGCGCGCCGCCGCTTCGTGTCGGATGCGAGCCATGAGCTCAAAACGCCGCTGGCCGGTATCAGGCTTCTCTCCGACTCCATTTTGCAGACGGAGAACATGGACGCGCAGACCGTGCGCGAATTCGTCGGCGATATCGAGCAGGAGTCCGAGCGCCTGGCGCGCATCACGGAAAATCTGCTGCGATTGACGCGCCTGGACAGCGGCATGCTGCCCGAGGCGCAGCGCGTCGACCTCTCGTCCGTGATGGCGCGCGTGGTGCGCATGCTGCGCCTTGTGGCCGAGGAAAAGCAGGTCGACCTCTCATATGAAATTCGCCGCGAGGGACAGACCCTTGCGAGCGAGGATGAAATTCACGAAATCATCTACAACCTGACGGAAAACGCCATCAAGTATAACCGCCCCGGCGGCTTTGTGAAGCTGCTGCTCGCGGGGGATGAAAAGGACTGCCTTCTCACTGTCAGCGACAATGGCATCGGCATTCCGGAGGGGGACATGCCCCGCATTTTCGACCGCTTCTACCGCGTGGATAAGATGCGCTCGCGCGCCGCGGGCGGTACAGGCCTTGGCCTTTCCATCGCCGCCGACACGGCGCGCCGCCGCGGCGGCAGCATCGAGGCCCGCGCCCGCGAGGGCGGCGGCACGGTGTTTACCGTGCGCCTGCCGCGCTGCGAAGAGGGAGGGGATGAGACATGAGAAGACGTCTTTCCCTGACTGCGGCATTAGTCCTCCTGCTTTCGCTTCTCTGCGCCTGCGCGGCCCAGCACGCGCAGGAGATGGACGAGAACGGCTACGAGCTCTATTTTCTCAGCGATCCCAACTCCGCGGGCGGCAGCGACGCCATCCGCGCGCAGGAAAAGCGCATGGTGCTCGACGGCGCGATGGAGACCGAAGACTGTGTCCGCGCGCTGCTGGAGGCGCTGCTCGCAGGGCCCGACGAGCCGTCGCTCTCTTCGCCCATCCCGGAGGGAACGGCGCTCAAGTCGCTCAAGGTGTCGGGCCGCCGCGCGCAGATCGACTTGAGCGCACAGTATGCGCGCCTGACGGGCATCGACCTGTCGCTCGCTGACTACTGCATCACGCTGACGCTGACGCAGCTGCCGAATGTGAACGCTGTGAGCATCACGGCGGACGGGCGCGAGCTGCCGTACCGCGAGACGCAAGTGCTGCTCTCGGCGGATACGCTGCTTTCCTCGCGTGAGAGTGGCCTGCGGCCGATCACCGTGTCGCTTTATTTCCTCGACAGCAAGACGGGCGAGCTGCGCGCCGAGCAGCAGACGCTCGCGCTCTACGAGGGCCAGACGCGCGTGAACGCGCTGCTTGAAGCGCTCGCGCAGGGGCCGGAGGACGATTCGCTCGTCTCGCTCCTGCCGGAGGACTTTGCGGTCATCTCCTCTCGCATCGAAAACGGCGTGTGCTATCTGAATCTCCCGGCTAACGTCTCACTGCCGGAGAACGAGGCGGAGCGCGATTTGATGCTGAGCGCGCTCGAGCAGTCCATTTTGTCGCTCGGCGGCGTGGACGAGGTGCAGTTTTTGATCGAAGGCTCGGCCGAGCCCGACGGCTACCGGTAAAAAAGGCCCTCCGCAGAAATGCGGAGGGCCTTATCATATCTTGCGCTATTTTACGCTCACTCGCGCGCGAGCATCGCCGCGCCGATCACGCCCGCGCGGTAGCCGAGTGTGCAGAGCTCGATGCGCGTGTGCGAGACGGCATAGCGCGAGCCGAACGAACGCTCGCGCACCCTTTCGCGCAGCGGCAGGAGCAGCGCGTCGCCCTGATTTGCTACGCCGCCCGAGAGGGCCAGCACTTCGGGGAAGAAAATGTTGACAAGATTTGTGAGCCCGCAGGCCAGATGCTCGATGTAGTCCTCCACGACCTGCGCGCCCGCCTCGTCGCCGCGCTCCTTGGCGAGAAACGCTGTGCGGCCGTCGACACCGCCCTGCTCCGCGGCAATCGCGTGCAGCAGGCTCTCGGGGTGCGCGGCCATGGTGCGCTTCGTGTCGCGGATCAGCGCCGTGGCGGAGGAGTAGGCCTCAAAGCAGCCGCGGCTGCCGCAGGTGCACTCTTCGCCGTTTTCCGCGATGACCATGTGGCCGATCTCGCTCGCCGCGCCCGTGTAGCCTGTCAGGAGCTTGCCGCCGAGCACCACGCCGCCGCCGACGCCCGTGCCGAGTGTGACGACGATGGTGCTCTCCGCGCCGCGGCCGCAGCCGAACAGCGCCTCGCCCAGCGCCGCGGCGTTTGCGTCGTTGCCGAGGTGGATGGGAAGCGCAGTGTGCGCGCGCAGCGCGCTTCGCAGGTCGAAGTTTACAAAGTTCAGGTTCGCCGCAAAGCGCACGATGCCGCTCGCGTCGTCCACCGTGCCGGGGCAGCCGACGCCCACGCCGCCGACGGTGTCCTCGCCGATAGAGAGCTGTGCGATGACCTGACCGATGCGCCCCGTGACCGCCTCGGGGCCGAGATCGACGCGCGTCGGGATAGAATGCTCCTTTAAGATCTCGCCCTTCGCACTCACGAGTGCGCCCTTGATGTTCGTGCCGCCGAGATCGATGCCGATATAGTTCATAAAAACGCCCCTCCCGGGTGAAATGTGTCCTCATTGTATGCCGCATCGGCGGAAAATGCAAGAGCTCGCACGGGGAAGAAAAAAGTTTCTTAAAAAAATCATAAGGGTGAAACTTTTTGAGAAATTTCTCGTCTAAGAGAATGTACGGAACGAAAAAAGCTCTGCACAGGCAAGATGGAAAGAAGACGATGAAAGGAGAAATAAAATGAACCGCTGGGGACCGATGAGCGCCCTCGCACTTGCCGCCGCGCTGCTGCTCGCGGGCTGCGGAGGCGACTGCGGGCTTGACGATGACGACAGCGCCGACGAGCTGCAGATCACCTACGAAGACATCTGTGAGAGGAATAAGATCTCCGCGCTGCTTGAACGGCACAAGGTGGTGACTATTGTACGGGAGAGCACAGACAGCAGCAACGGCGGTCAGGACGTCAAGAGCACTGACCAGTACACGCGCGACGAAGAAGGTCGGCTGCAAAGCTGGAGCCACGGCTGGTATTATGATGAGTACGGTGCAGACGATATTTACGGCATGAATGTCTGCCTGGATGAAGTGCCGGACGGTATGTGCATTATCGCTGGAACAAATGATAACGGCAGCACTCGAATTGCCAGTGTGATCGCCTGCGGAACGGATGAGTGGTACGAAGAAAGTACCGCGCGGGAACCGTTTTTGCCCGTAGCCGGTGACGGCATCACGGTGGAGGTCGAAGAGCCGTATGAGCAGGACGGCCAGCTCGTGTTTCCGATCAAACATTATATCACCGACGATGACACTGACTACTCGCTGCGATGGCTCTATGTCGATCCAACCTCCGATGACCTGATATCGATCAAGTCGGAGCGGCACAGAAAAGACTTGCAGGGAAAAGACACCTGCTTTGCCACGGGAAGCTATACGTTCAGCTATGACCGCCCCTACGAACCGGAGGAAGACCTCTACGCGCTGATGCTGTCGGACGATGTTCCCAAGCATGAAATCACGCTCGTGTGGGACCCGGGCACCGCGCAGGAGCGCGAGCAGCACTTTACTGTGCCGAGCGCAGCGTACTTTTCCCCAGAGAGTGGTAAGGGCGTCATGCTTTACTACGACGCCGCCATGACGCAGGAGTATCAAACCCCTGAGATCGAGTGGCCGGACGGCGAAAGCATGACCGTCTACGTGAAAAGCGGCGGCTGAGACCGGTGGGAGATGAGAGAGGAGAGCACACCATGAAAAGCTGGAAGAGGGCTGTCGCCGTTGCTTTATGCGCTGCGAGCTTACTTGCAGGCTGCGGAGTGCAGAGCGGCAACGTAAGCAACGACGACAGCACCGATGAACCGCAGCAGATCACGATCGAGCAGTTGCGGGCTGCGAACGATCAGCGCTCGCTGCTCGAAAAGCACGACACGGTGACCGTGACCATGCAGGAGAGCGACCAGAATGACACCGTGACGTATACGGCGAAGTTCCAGTACACCTGCATTGTGGATGAGGTGCTGGCCTGGTATCACTATCAGTATACCGAGAACAGCGACGCAGGCGAGGATGAAGTGTGGGGCGAAGCAAACGAAAAAATGTATGCCGAGCGCAGGGCAAGCGACGATGCTGCAAGCCTGAGTATTCACTTTAGACACGATGACAAGCAATATATTCTTGACATGATGCCCCAATGCCCCACATCCGGAGAGAATGCAGAGCAGACGATTGACGGATGCAGTGAAGAGAACGGCGCGATCCTGCTTTCCGTCACCACGCGCTATCTGGATTCCAGCGGCTATTATTACACCACGTGCTACCGCGTTGACCCCGCAACGAGTGAACTGCTTGAGATGTCGGTGACCAACTACCATGAAGATGAAAATGGCGCGGTATCCAAGCAGGGAATAAGGCTTTACCGCTGGAGCTACGACGAGCCTTATAAAGCAGGGCGCAACCTGCTGAACGAGGTTCTGTTTTCGACGGACAGCACGGAGGACGTCTGCGATCTGACGTACTTCTATCCCGCGCCGGGCTCGGAGAAGGGCTGGGACGTCGGGGAGAACGGCTGGAGCGTCAGCGAGATCCGCGTGGCGCATGGCACGCGCATCCTCTTCCTCGACAGTGCGGATCTCGCGCTTTATGCGGACAGGGAGCTGACCAAGCCCATCGACTTCTACGACGGCGTCGACACGAGCGGCGAGAGTGCGACGGTCTACATCGTGCCGCTGGAAGAAAACCATTAAAAAAGCTTTAGAATGCGGGCGCGAGCCCGCGTCCAAATAAGGAGGAAACCAAGGTGAAAAACTGGAAGAAAGCAAGCATTGGCGCGCTTTGCGTCGTGAGCCTGCTCGCGGGCTGCGGCATGCAGGACGGCAAGGACGATGGGAACGGCGGCAAGGACGACACGCCGATGGACGTGACGCTCGAAACGCTGCGCGAGGTCAACGATCCGTGCGTACTGCTCGAAAAGTACGACGCCGTGACCGTGAACATTCAGGGCACCGACCGGGACGGCGAGGTGACCTACAACGCAAGATTGCAGTACACGGATGGGGGCGACGGCACGATCCTCATGTCCTCGCACTACAACTATACCGCCAACAGCGGCCCGGGCGAGGATGAGCTGTGGAGCGAGGGGCTTGGCGGCTTGTACGCCACGGGCATGGCGAGCGACGATACCGCAAGCCTGAACATCTATCCCATTCCGGGCGAGGGGACGGAGTATCTCCGTGAAATGCTGCCGCAGTGCGCCGACCCCGCCGCCAAGAATGCCGAGGAAACGCTCGACGAGCGCAGCGAGCAGGACGGCGCGGCGCTGCTCTCGACCACCACGCGCTTTGACGATCAGGACGACTACTACTATACCACCCTCTACTATGCCGATCCCGAGACGGGCGAGCTGCTCGCCATGTCCGTGACCGACTATATGGCGGACGGCGAGGGCGGCGCGACGGAGATGGGCACGACGCTCTACAACTGGAGCTACGATGAGCCCTACAATGAAGAACCCTACAAGTCGGGTCACTGCCTTCTGAACGATGTCGTGTATTCGACGGACGACACGAGACCCGCCTGCCTGCTGACGGTCTGCCTCCCCGCGGAAGAAGGGGGCGAAGACTGGTGGGTGAATGAATACCATGTGGCGAGGGGGACGTATGTCAACATCTGTTGCCGCAGCGGCTGCACGCTCTACGCGGATGCGGCGCTGACGCAGCCCATCGACGACACGCTGCCCATCGACACAAATGGCGAAGAGATGACGGTCTACGTCGTGCCCGACGTGCCGCTGAACTAAAACGGCATGAACTTAAAAAACGGCGGACTTCAAAAAAGTCCGCCGTTTTTTTCAAAAAGGATGAAACATTTTTCGATAAATTCCGTCTAAATAATACAGGAAAGAGGCTCGGCGCGAGAATTAAGGAACTCTTAAATAATTTGTAACCAAATCGCGCCTGATTGTAACGACTTCTTCATAAGATGAGATTATAATGGACCCAAGATTAAAATTGAGGAGAAACTGCGATGGCAAATGACCAGAAGCCCGTCATCTCGGTGCGAAAGCTCCGAAAGGTCTACATGATGGGGCAGGAGCACGTGGTCGCACTGCATAATATTGACCTCGACATCCCGCGGGGCGAGGTGTGCTGTATCTTCGGCACGTCCGGCAGCGGCAAATCGACGCTGCTCAACCAGCTGGCGGGACTGGAAAAGCCCACGCGCGGCGTGGTGCGCATCGGCGGCGTGCCGATCTCACAGCTCAACGAAAATCAGCTTGCCGCCTTCCGGCAGAAGCACATCGGCTTCGTCTTCCAGTCCTACAACCTGCTGCCGGAGCTGACGGCGGCGGAGAATGTGGCCATGCCGCTGATGTTCAAGGGCATCGACCCGGACGTGCGGCTGCTCGAGGCAAAGAAAATGCTCTGCCGCGTGGGACTCAAAGACCGCATGGATCACTTTCCCAACCAGATGTCCGGCGGTCAGCAGCAGCGCGTGGGCATCGCGCGCGCATTCGTCACGCACCCTGAGGTGGTGTTCGCCGACGAGCCGACCGGCAACCTTGACACAAGGACGACGAAAGAGGTCATGCACATGATCCGCGGCTTTGCCAAGCGCTTCCACCAGACGATCGTGCTCGTCTCTCACGATCCGGAGATGACCGAGTATGCCGACCGCATCGTCACGCTCATCGACGGCAGGATCGTCAGCAACGTAGAAAATCAGGTCAAGGCGGAGATCGACGCCGCACCTTACATCGAATAACGGAGGAAATCGAACATGAAACGCATCTCAAGATCCCTGCTCTCGCTCTGCCTTGCCTTTGTGCTGTGCGCGGCGCTGCTGCCGAATGTGAATGTGGCGAATGCTGCCGGTGAGGGAGACGGCAGCAGTGGCGGAGCCTTTATGGTCACAGGTTACGATGTCAGTTCGTCGAGCATCACAACGGGCGACAAGGTGACCGTCACGCTTTACCTGTACCGCACAGATGGCATAGAGGGTGAAGACAGCCCTATTTCAATCATTCGGGGCGTCGACAGCTTCCAGGGCAACAGCACCTTTTATCCGAGGGGCGACGGAAAGGGTACGACCTATACGGTCAGACTTACAGACCTGACCTACACGGGTGATGACGCCAAAAACCTGAAGTTTACTATTTACTATAAGGATGCGAATAACTTAGATGCTTACCAGAATGGCAGTGTGACTATCCGTGAGTGCGTGCCCTACACCGAGCCGAAGCCGGAGCCTGAGCCGACGCCGGAAACGATTCCCGAACCGCGCGCCGTTTTCAACTCTGACGGTATGTCCACGGCCATCGCCGCGGGCCAGACGAAGACCATCACCGTCTACATCCAGAACGCCGGCACGACCGCCATGCGTGACCCCATCCTGACGCTCAAATCCTCCGGCTCGCTTCTCATCATGGGCAGTCAGGACTACATGCTCGACGATATCCGCGCGGGCCGCGACACGGCTGTCACCGTGACGGTCAAGGCGCTCGACAAGATCGAATCCCAGATGCAGACGATTGACGCCACGCTGTCGTTCTACTATGACAACGGCACGCAGCTCACCGGCGGCAGCGCCAGCGGCAGCGTGAACGTCCTCTCCACCGTCACCAAGGATACGAAGGACGAGGAGACCATTGCGAGCCCCACGCCCATTGTCATCCTCTCGAAGTACAACTATGGCGGTTCGTCCGTCGCGGCAGGCTCGAGTACGAACGTGAGCTTCTCGTTCATGAACACCAGCAAGACCATCAAGATCGAAAACGTCATGGTCACCGTCACCGGCGGACAGGACCTGATGCTCAACGGCTCGACAAACACGTTCTACTTTGAATCCGTCGCCGCGAGCGGCAGCAAGACCGTCACCGTGCCGATGAAGGCCGCGCAGCTCATCAGCGCAAGCGCACAGGACGTCAAGATCGACGTGACCTATGAATACGTCGACCAGAACGCAAGAAAGTCGGGCAACGCCACGCTCTCGCTGAGCGTGCCGCTCTACCAGCCCGACCGCTTTGACCTGAGCGAACCCAAGACCTCCTACACCGGCTATGTCGGCGAGGAAACGAGCCTGACGATCGACTATGTCAACAAGGGCAAGAGCGCCATCAACAACGTTGAGGCGACCATCTCCGGCGATATCGACACGCCGACGGCCTATCAGCGCGTCGGCACAATCGACGGCGGCAAGAACGGCACCATCGCCTTCGCCGTGACCCCGCAGCTGGAGGGCGAGAATCAGGTCAAGATCGTCATCACCTACGAGGATTCCAACGGCAACACGAAAGAGCGCGTCTTTGAAGCGACGGTCGAGGCCATGGCCTACGAGCCGGCCGACCCCGGCATGGACGATCCCGGCATGATCGACCCCGAGCCGGCAAGCACCTTCCCGTGGAAGTACGTCATCATCGCGGTGGTTGCTGCGCTCATCGTCCTTCTCATCGTGCTGCGCATCCGCAAGAAGAAGGCCAAGCAGAAGGCCGAGCAGGCGCTCTGGGACAAGTGGGACGAAGAGGAGATCGCCGAGGAGAAGCAGGAGGCAGCGGAAGCCGCGGCGGCTGAAAGCAAAGAGACTGCGGCCACGGGTGCTGAGGAGCAGAAAAAATGAGATTCGCAGACATCCTGAAAATGTGCTTTGACAGCCTGTCACGGCGCAAAGGACGCACGATCCTGACGGTGCTGGGCGTGTTCATCGGCTGCACGTCCATCATCGTGATGGTCTCCATCGGCGCGGGCATGCAGGAGTCCTACGATCAGATGCTCAAAAATATGGGTGACCTCTCCATCATCGAGGTCTACCGCGGCTACAACCAGAATACCGGCACGCAGACGGAGAGCAAGCTCGACGAAAAGGCGGTGGAGAGCTTCCACGAGATCGCGGGCGTGCAGGCCGTCATGCCCAAGGCAAGCCTCGACGATTACAACATTTCGTTTAAGGCGGGCATCAACGGCCGCTACACGGCCAACTGGGTCGATTTTGCCGGCATTGACGTGAGCGCCCTTGAGGACATGGGCTATGAGTTGGTCGCGGGCCGCTACCCAGAAAGCAGCGACGAGGTGGTCGTGGGCCAGTATTTTGCCTATAACTTCTTCGATACGCTCATGCCTGACGGCAGAAATTATGTCGACCGATATATCTGGGACGAAAACGGCAATATCGACACGGAAAATGTCCCCGACCCGTTCTTTGACCCGCTCAAGACGAGCATCACCATGGTACTCACACCGTATGACAACGGTACGGGCACCGAGCCCACGCCTTACGAGGTCGAGCTAAAGGTTGTCGGTGTGCTGAAGGAGGACCGGGGAAAGGGCTATGAGACGAGCGACGGCGTGATGATGGACATCAATGCGCTCAAAGCTCTTATTCAGGACCTGACCGGCAAGACCGACACGAAGTTTGAGTATTCAAGCATCAACGTCAAGGCTGAGAGCCTCGACGCCGTGTCGGATGTGGAGCAGTCCATCAAGGACTTGGGCTACAGTACGTATTCCATGCAGAGCATGCGCGACGAGCTCAACAAGCAGACCCGCCAGATCGAGTTGATGCTCGGTGGCCTCGGTGCGATCTCGCTTCTGGTCGCGGCCATCGGCATTACGAACACGATGATCATGTCCATCTCCGAGCGCACGAAGGAGATCGGCATCATGAAGGCGCTTGGCTGCTATGTGCGCGATATCCGCGCGATGTTTTTGATGGAGGCGGGCAGCATCGGACTTCTCGGCGGCGTGCTGGGACTGATTTTCAGCTTCATTATCTCCGTCGGCATCAATCTATTTTCCTTCGGCGCGTTCGGCGGCGGGGGAGTGACGTGGGAGCTCATTAAACAGGCGCTCATCGGCGGGGAGAACGTGACGCGCGTTTCCGTCATCAAGCCCGAGCTTATCATTTTCGCGCTGGTGTTCTCGGTGCTGGTTGGCCTTGTGTCCGGCTATCAGCCAGCGAACAAGGCGGTCAAGATCTCGGCGCTCGAAGCCATCCGAAACGAATAAGAAAAACGCAGTATTTTGCAAGGAGGCGGCGTCCTGGACCGGACGCCGCCTCCTTTTGTAAAAAGTGCGATATTGCAATGTTTCAAGCGCTTGCTTTGCTTGACCGCGCTGATGCGATGTGATATCATATATCAGTCAAAATATTTATGAAAACAGGAGGCGATCGCCTTGGCAACCGTCAAACGCAGATCCACCGTTCCCTATTATGCCGCGGCGGGAACATGGGTCATTTATGCGCTGCTGTTCCCGCTCTACCGCGTACCGCATTTCCTCTTTGTGGCGGTCGTGTCGGGGGTGGTGTTCTTCATTATGAACGCCGTGTGCGGCACTGTGGAGGTCACTGTGCCTGACCCGCCGAAAAAGGAGGAGACCACCGGGAATCCGGAGCTCGACAAGATGATCAAAGACGGCAATCTTGCCATCTCCGAGATGAAGCGGCTCAACACGTCCATCAAGGATGAGAAGATCTCCGCCGACATCGACCGGCTCGAGGATCTGAGCGCGAAGATTTTCGCGCAGGTCAAGGCAGACCCCCAAAAGCTGCCGCAGATCCGCAAGTTCATGGACTACTACCTGCCAACGACCCTCAAGCTTTTGAACGCCTATGACCGCATGGGCGCGCAGGGTGTGAACGGTGAGAATATCGATAACACCATGCAGCGTGTGGAGAGCATGATGAGTACCATCGTCGCCGCCTTTGAAAAGCAGCTCGATATGCTCTTCGGCAGCGAGGCGATGGATATTTCCACCGACATCACGGTGCTTGAAAACATGATGAAGCGCGAGGGGCTCAGTGAGGACGACGGTGAGCTGCATGCCGAGTCCGGCACGGCGACCGCCTCGCAGGACGACATCAAGCTCGAGCTATAAAGGAGTAAGCGATGCGAAAGAAAGTGATGGCGTTCAACGCCAAGGTGAACGCATGGATCATGAAGCGCCTCAAGGGCGTGTGGCTCGACCCGATCTTCTGTGCAATCTTTGCCATCATGTGTGTGACAAGCATCACCGGCGCGCTGCATCTGCACAGGGATACGCTTTACTATTCCGCGCTGATCTGGGCGTTGGCCACGCTGCTGTGCCTGCGCCGCATCCAGCGCATCAAAAAGCACGAAAAAGAACAAACTCAAAGCCAAAATACGGAGGAGAAATGATATGAGCGACAACATGATGCCCGAGCTGACCCTGAACCCCACCGAAGCGGCGCAGGAAGCCGTTCCTGAGCTGACGCTCACGCCCGAAGCGCCCGCCGCGCCCGAGACGGAGAAAAAGGAAGTCGAGCCCGTCAAGGTCGATGAGAGCATGCTCACCGAGCAGGAGAAGAAAGCCGTCGACGATTTTGCGAAAAAGATCGACATCAAGGATACGAACCTTGTGCTCAACTACGGCGTGGCCGCGCAGAAGAGCGTTGCGACGTTCTCGGAAAATGCACTGTCCTCCGTGCGGAACAAGGACCTGGGCGAAGTGGGCGAGACGCTCTCGAACCTCGTCGTCGAGGTCAAGGGCTTCGGTCAGGAGGAAAAGAAGGGCTTCGCGGGCCTTTTCCACAAGCAGAAGGATAAGCTCGAGCTGATGCGCGCGCAGTACGGCAAGGCCGAGACGAGCGTGAACCGCATTGTTTCTGAGCTTGAAAAGCATCAGGTCACGCTGATGAAGGACATCGCGATGCTCGACCAGATGTATGAGCTGAACCTCAAGTACTACAAAGAACTGACCATGTATATCATCGCGGGCAAAAAGCGTCTGGCCGAGGTCCGCTCCGGCGAGCTCGAGGAGCTGCGCAAAAAGGCGGAGGCGAGCGGCCTTGCCGAGGATGCGCAGGCCTATAACGACTACGCGCAAAAGTGCGAGCGCTTTGAAAAGAAGCTGCACGACCTGGAGCTCACGCGCATGGTGTCGCTCCAGATGGGCCCGCAGACGCGACTGCTGCAGAACAACGACACGCTGATGGTCGAAAAGATCCAGTCCTCGCTCGTCAACACCATCCCCCTCTGGAAGAGCCAGATGGTGCTCGCGCTCGGCATGGAGCACAGCCGTCAGGCCACGGCCGCACAGAGCGCCGTGACGGAGACGACGAACGAGCTGCTCAAGAAGAACGCCGACATGCTCAAGATGGGCACCATCGCCACGGCAAAGGAGGCCGAGCGCAGCATCGTCGATATCGAGACGCTACAGCACACGAACGAGCAGCTCGTCTCCACGCTCGACGAGGTCGTGAACATCCAGCGCGAGGGCGCGCAGAAGCGCAAGGAAGCGGAGGTCGAGCTCGGCCGCATCGAAGGTGAGCTGAAGCAGAAGCTCATGGAGCTGAGAAGCTGAGACGCTCCGGATAGGAGAAGCATATGAAATTCTTTCAAAAACGCGGCGTCGCCATCGTCGTGCTGATTCTGGCGATCGTCGCATCCAGTGCGTGGGGACTGCACAAGGCGCCCGCCGTCTCTACGCCGGAGGGCGGAGAAAAGCTCGATCCCTCACTTTCTGCGGCGGCCTTTACGCAGTATGTGCGCGATGAGGCTGATATCCTTTCCGACAAGACTGAGGAGGCTATCGGCCTCTACAACGCCAACTGGGACAAGATGTTTGGCAGCATCATGGCCGTCGTGACGGTGCAGTCGTCGGATAATCTCGAGAATACGGCGTATGACTATGCGGACACGATGCAGCTTGGCTCAAATGATGCCATTCTTGTCATCGCCAAACAGCAGCAGGACTATTATCTGGTCGCCAGCGGCGATTTCTATGATCTGCTCAGCGGCCTTTCGCAGAGCTTTGTTGCCTCCTGCATGGCGGATAACGTGCAGAAGGGCGATTATGACGCCGCGGTGCGCTCGCTTTGCGCCGCGCTCCATGTGGAGCTGAGCCAGCAGTATCAGCAGGATCAGACCGCGCAGGACGACGCGGGCACGGCGGTGCTGTTCATCATGCTGCTCGTGCTGCTGTTCCTCATCTGGATCTGGCTCGACCGGATGCGCTACAACCGCTATCGCCGCCGCTACATGATGCCCGGCATGGGCGTTCCGACGGTGATGTATCACCCCATCTTCTGGGGGCGTCGTCCCCCGCGCGGCCCGCGCCCGCCCCATCCGGGTGGCCCCCGTCCTCCACAGGGCGGCCCTAGACCGCCGCGCAGCGGCGGCTCCTCCGGCGGTAATCGCCGCCCGCCCCAGCAGCCGAGACGGCCCTCGGGCGGTTCCGGTAATTCCTTCGGCGGATTCGGCAGCAGCGGCCGCGGAGGCGGTTTTGGCAGCGGAAACTTCGGTGGCTTCGGCGGCAGCAGCCGCGGGGGCGGTTTCGGCGGAGGCGGCAGCTTCGGCGGCTTTGGCGGCAGCCGCGGCGGTGGCTTCGGTGGAGGTCGCAGCGGCGGCTTTGGCGGTGGCCGCGGAGGCGGCTTCGGCGGAAGACGCTGAAAAGCCAAAACCCCTGATACAAAATGAAAAGCACGTCTGCTTGGCAGGCGTGCTTTTTCTTACTTTGATTGCGGCCTGAAAGGCGATGACAGACAGGCTCGCACAGCATTGTAGATTTTCCGAGGAATACAATGCTGCTTATCGGATCTTCTCAAGTACAACAGTGGGATCGCAGAGGAAAGCCTCACTCCGGTACTGCCCCGGCCAAACGACCACAATTTTAATATCCGGATTTTCTTTTGCCCGTTCAAAGAAAAGAGCAGCGGACCTGCGGCGCAGGTCCGCTGCTCTTGGTGCCGGTGACCGGACTCGAACCGGTACGATGTCGCCATCGGCGGATTTTGAATCCGCTACGTCTACCAATTCCATCACACCGGCAGGTGCAACAATTATTATATGCGATGCAGGGAGCATTTGCAAGCAAAACTTTTCGAAAAAAGGCTCCGGCGCACTGCACCGGAGCCTTTCACAATGTAAGATCACACGTAGCGCTGATTGATGACGTCGAACACGCCGCGCGTGGTGAGGCGCAGCGTTGGAATGACGGTCAGCGCCATGAACGAAAGCGTCATAAACGGGTCGACCCCGCGCGAGACGCCGAGCTTGAAGGCCTGCTCCTTGGCGTTTTCGAGCGCCTCGTTGACCTCGATAAGCGGCGCTTCGCTCATGATGCCAGCAATCTGGAGCTGGAGCTCGCCGAGCACCTTGCCGTCGTCCATCACGACGATGCCGCCTCCGAGCTCGACGACGCGGTTGACCGCCGCAGCCATGTCCTCCTCGTTCGCGCCGACGACGATGATGTTGTGGCTGTCGTGCGAGATGGATGTCGCCACCGCGCCGGACTTGAGGCCGTAGCCCTTGATGTAGCCGATGCCGATGTGGTGCGTGTTCTTGTGGCGCTCGATGACGGCAATTTTCAAGATGTCGTCCTCAACGCTGATCTTTTCGGCGTAGCCCGCATCGGTCGTGACGATCTCGCCGGGCACCATGCTGAGCACCGCGCGCGGGCGGGACTCGATAAAGTCCGTGGCCTCAAGGCGCGCAACGTGGAACGTCTCATGCGAGCGCTTGACGAGGTGCGGATCGATCTCGGGCGCTTCAAACGGCGTGACGGTCTTGCCGTCGAACATGAGCTTGCCCTTCTTGTAGACCTCAAGGATGTTGAAGTCGTCGAAATTGTCGATCACGACAAAATCCGCAAGAAAGCCCGGCGCGATCGCGCCGCGGTTGTTGAGCAGGAAGTAGCGCGCGGCGTGGTGGCTCGCGCATTTGACGGCGATGATCGGGTCGACGCCCGACTTGATGGCACGGCGCACGATGTAGTCGATGTGGCCCTTTTCGAGAAGATCGTTCGGGTGTTTGTCGTCCGTGCAGAACATGCAGTAGGTGTAATACTGCGGTGTGAGCAGCGGGAGCAGCGCGTCGAGGTTGCGCGCGGCCGTGCCCTCGCGGATCATGATGTACTGTCCGCGCTCGAGCTTGGCGATGGCATCCTCCACGGTGCTGCACTCGTGGTCGGAATAGACGCCGGCGGCGATGTAGGCGTTCAGGTCGTTGCCTGAAAGGCCGGGGGCGTGGCCGTCGATTTTTTTGTGGTGCGCCTGCGCGGCGACGATCTTTTCGAGCACCTGCTCGTCGGCGTTCGCGACGCCGACATAGTTCATCATTTCGGCCAGACCCTCGACGCGGTTGTGCTCGTAAAACGAGTCGATCGCGCGGTAATCGAGCACCGCGCCGGATTCGTCGAGCGGCGTTGCGGGCACGCAGGAGGGGAGCATGAAGCGCACGTCAACGGGCAGATCTTCCGTCGCCTGCAGCATATACTCGATGCCGTCGGTACCCATGACATTGGCGATCTCGTGCGGGTCGGTGATGACGGTCGTGGTGCCGTGCGGAATGACGGCGTTGGCAAATTCCTTGGGGGAAACGAGTGCGCTCTCCAAATGGATGTGCGCATCGACAAAGCCGGGCAGCACGAGCTTGCCGCCCATATCGACCTCGACCGCACCCTCGTAATGCTCGCCCATGCCTGCGATCAGCCCTTCGGCCACGGCGATGTCGCCATGACTGAGCTCGTTGCAGAAGACGTTCACATACGTCGCGTTCTTGAGCACGAGGTCGGCCTTCTGCCGTCCTGAGGCCACCTCGACGACGTGGAGCTTCTTGTTCAGCTTGCGGTTGATCTTTCCTGCGTAGCTTTCCCGGTATGCCATGCGTTTTCCTCCTTATTTTGTTGTGTTTGACCAGTTTATCGGATGAATCATCCATCTTCCTCGTTTATTTTTTATAGGATACTACGTTCTTTTGCACTTGTCCAGCAGAAAAAGCTAAAATATTTTTAGTAAAACTGACGAAAAGTGAGAAGGACGCAGAAGTTCACTGTATCATAAACTGTATGATGGACCGGACAAATACAGGCCGTTGCCGAAAGATTGCTTTTCACAAAATGCTGTTTACAAGCATCTGATAATACAGTATAATTAAACAAACGGTATAGAGATAAATGAATATTTTCAACTAAAAGACGAATAAAACGCACTGGCATTCACTGCGCCGGGCTTGCTTGAAGTGGCCCGCACACAAAATGGAGGCTGCGGCAATTTTAGGACCGGACAAGGAGGGGGAAGATATGAAAACCGAGCATTCCTATTCCGCAAAGGGCGTTTTGGCTGCGCTGGGGAGATCCGCTTTGTATCAGCTCTTTTTCGTGGCGGTGCAGGTTTTGCTGCCCTTTGTCTATGGGATCGGTATCGCTGCCGATGCAGCGATCAATAGGGGGGCGGACCTTGCACAGGGGGCGCAGGCGGTGGCGGAGCGGCTTCTGGACAGCCTGTCGGCGCTCACGCTGCTATCGTGTCTGATCATCGCCGCGGTACTGCTGCTGTGGTTCCTGCTGCGGAAAAAGCCGCTATCCGAGGCGGCGGGCCTTCGTCACTGCTCGGGCTGGACGGTGGGCTTCTGCGCCTTCGGCGCGGTCGGCCTCTATGTGCTGGTCAGTCTGGTGCTTGCCCTGCTGCCGGAAAGCTGGATGGAGGAATATGGAAAAGCCATGCGCCTGAGCACAGAGACGGGGCTGATCCCGGCGCTTGCCGTGGTGGCCGGCGCGCCGCTTGCGGAGGAGCTTGTGTTCCGCGGCGTCATCCAGTCGCGGCTGGAACGGGCCATGCCGGTGTGGATCGCAATTGTACTGCAAGCGGTACTCTTTGGATTCATCCACGGAACGCCGGTGCAGATCGGCTACGCGTTTCTCATGGGCCTGCTTTTCGGCTATATTCGCTATCGCACAGGGAGCATCCTGCCCACGATCGCCGCGCACGCCGCGTTCAACGCAATGAACGACCCGCTGGGGCTTTTGGGCGGTTTTGCGGAGAAGTGGCAGTTCCTTGCCGTCATGGCCGCCGTATGCGCGGCGGGCTGCGTGCTCTGCCGCCGCGGTTTGAGCGGACTAAGAACAGCGCCGGAGGCCGAAGCAAGGCCCACATCGCCGACGGTCTGCGAGGAGATCACCGAATAACAGAGAAAGCGCCTTTCAAAGAAAGCTCTTTGAAAGGCGCTTTGCGCTTCTGTGATGGAATCTTTTTACTTCACGCTGCCGTCGGCGTTGAAGACGGGCAGCTTTTCAAGGAACAGGATGTCCTTGCGGTCGGCTGCGCCGCCCTCGGCGAGAACGGCCATGCGGCCCGTAACGGTGCCGCCCGCCTTTTCGACGAGTGCTTCCATCGCCTTGAGCGAGCCGCCCGTGGAGATGACATCGTCGACGAGCAAAATCTTCTTGCCGCGGATGAGGTCCGCATCGTCAGAGCCGAGGAAAAGCTTCTGCTGGGCGACGGTGGTGATGGACTTGTCCTCCACGGAAATGGGGGCGGGCATGTAGACCTTGGGGCCCTTGCGCGCGATAAAATACTTTTTCGCGCCGCTCTGGCGCGCCATCTCGTGGATGAGGGGGATGGACTTTGCCTCAGCGGTGAAGAGGTAATCGTAGTCGATGCCCTCGGCGAGCTTCAAGAGCTCTTCTGCGCAGCGCACGGTCAGCTCCGCATCACCGAACATGATGAAAGCACCGATATAAAGATCGTCCGTTACCTTGCAGATGGGAAAGTCGCGGTCAAGACCCGCGACATGCATCGGATAAGTCGCCATAAAAGGAAGCTCCCTTCGCGTTTTACATCTTTTTCTGCCGTTTCGCGCGGCAAACAGGATTTAGTATATCTTTTTTGCGCGGATTGTCAAGCGGTCAGACCTCGGTGTCGCCCTCGGGCAGGATGATCGCGCAGGCAATATAGGCGAGCACGCCGGTGCCGGCGGCCAGAGCGAGGACCGCCCAGAGCACGCGCACGATCGACGGGTCAATGTTGAAGTAGTCTGCGATGCCTGCGCAGACGCCGCAGATCATCTTGTTGTTGCGGGACTTGTAAAGACGCTTTCTTTCGTCCATGATCGTTCTCCTTATCCGGCTGCGAGAGCAGCCACGGTGGGTTTGTAAACAACTATTATAGTATACCACGTTTTTGCACGTTGTAAAGTGCGGTTTTTCCGCGTTTTGGGCAGGAAAAGGGGAGTGCGCAGAGGAAAATGCGTGATATTTTGCGCTTTTGCCGCTTTTTTGCCGGCAAGGGGCAAATTCCCACTTGCAAGTTCCTTTTTTCTGTGATATAAGTACCACTTAGACAAATGCTGTGAAAGGGAAAATAGCGTGTTTGTTCCGCGTAGAGAGGACCGGTCGGCGGCTGGGAGCCGGTCTGCGGGATGTCGCTTGGTTCGCCCCCGAGCAGCCGCGAGGAAATGCGCGGCCGGTCAGCCCCCGTTACGGGCAATGAGCGCGCGCCTTTGGGCGCGAATCAGGGTGGTACCGCGGAAGAAAGTCTTTCGTCCCGAGAGTGTCGGGAGGAAAGGCTATTTTTTTGCCCCTGCCGCCGATTTTTGAAATTCTGCAAATTTTTACCTGAAAAGGAGAAATGATATGAAACAACAACTGGAAGCGATCCGCAAGGCGGCGCTCGATGCGATCTCCGACGCCGGCAAGGCGGAGGACCTCGAAGCACTGCGCGTCCGCTACCTTGGCAAAAAGGGGGAGCTGACCGCCGTTTTGAAGCAGATGGGCAAGCTCAGCGCCGAAGAGCGCCCCGTGATCGGGCAGCTCGCCAACGACGTGCGCGCCAAGCTCGAAGCGAACATCGAGGAAAAGACGAAAGAGCTCGCCGACAAGGCCATGGAGCTCAAGCTCAAGTCCGAGGCCGTGGACGTGACCATCCCCGGCAAGCAGGAAAAGATCGGCGTGAAGCACCCGATGTATCAGGTGCTCGACGAGATCAAGGACATCTTCGTCGGCATGGGCTTTGAAATTCTCGAAGACCGCGAGGTCGAACTTGCCGAGTACAACTTCACGAAGCTCAACGTCGAGGAGGGCCATCCCGCCCGCGAGTGGAGCGACACGTTCTACTTCACCGAGGACAGCTCGATCCTTCTGCGCACGCAGACCTCTCCGATGCAGATCCACGCGATGGAGACGCGCGAGCTGCCCATCCGCATTCTCGCCCCCGGCCGCGTGTACCGCAAGGACGAGGTCGACGCCACGCACTCGCCCATGTTCCACCAGATCGAGGGCATGGCCATCGACAAGGGCATTACGATGGCGGACCTCAAGGGCACGCTCAACGAGGTCGTGCGCCAGCTCTACGGCGAGCACACGGTCACGCGCTTCCGCCCCCATCACTTCCCGTTCACCGAGCCGAGCTGCGAAATGGACATTCAGTGCCACAAGTGCCACGGCGCAGGCTGCCCCACCTGCAAGGGCGAGGGCTGGATCGAGGTGCTCGGCGCCGGCATGATCCACCCGAAGGTCCTCGAGGGCTGCGGCATCGACTCCACGGTCTATTCCGGCTGGGCGTTCGGCATGGGCCTTGAGCGTCTGGCGCTCGGCCACTTCAAGATCAGCGACCTGCGTTTGATCTTTGAGAACGATGTCCGCTTCCTCGAACAGTTCTAATATTCCTCGCGAAAGCGGCGAGCCGCTTTCTGCGATCTCTTTCGCAGGGTGCTGCGCCGCACTCGCTTTGCTCGCACGAGCGCACCCTGAGCGGTGTTTTTTGTGACGCGCATGTTGTCACAAAAAACGAAATTTGATTGTTACTTCTTAGGAGGATACAAATATGATCCTATCCCGTAATTGGCTCAACGAATTCGTTGACCTCAAGGATATCACCGATAAGGAATTCAACGACGAGATGACGCTCTCCGGCTCGAAGGTCGAGACCATCGAGCGTCCCGACGAGAACCTCAAGAACGTGGTCGTCGGCAAAATTCTCGAGATGAAGCGCCATGAAAACTCCGACCACATGTGGGTCTGCCAGATCGACGTCGGTCAGGCCGAGCCCGTGCAGATCGTTACCGGCGCGTGGAACATCCATGTGGGAGACTATGTCCCCGCAGCGCTGCACGGCGCGCATCTGCCGGGCGGCGTGAAGATCGAAAAGGGCAAGCTGCGCGGCGTCGAGTCGAACGGCATGCTCTGCTCGCTCAAGGAGCTTGGCATGACGGCTGAGCATGACTTCCCCTATGCCGTCATCACGCCCGCGGCGCTTCTGAACGACTATCATCCCATCGATCCCGCGAAGCCCTCCATCCCCGCTGACATCAAGCCCGGCGACAAGGTCTACGGCCCTGTGCTCTGCGGCCGCGTCGAGGCGGTGGAGAGCGTTGGCGGCGGCTATAATGTCCGCGTGAACGACGGCACAGTCACCCGTGCGGCGAAGACTGTCTGCTCGAACCTCCACGAGGGCGACCTTGTCGCGTACAACACGAAGAGCGACACGATCTGCACGCTCGAGGACCTGCACGCCGAGCAGAAGGAGTTCCCCCACTGCATCGCCGACGGTATCTTTGTCTTACAGGAAGAGGACGCCGAGCCGGGCCTCAACATGGCGCACATCCTCGGCTTTGACGATTCCATCGTCGAGTTTGAGATCACGCCGAACCGCCCCGACTGCCTTTCCGTCATTGGCCTTGCCCGCGAGGCGAGCGCGACGTTCAAGCGTCCCCTTAAGCTGCACACGCCCGAGCCGCACGGCTGCGGCGGCAGCATCGCCGACCTTGTCGACATCGACATTGAGGACGGCGACCTCTGCCCGCGCTACACCGCGCGCATGGTGAAAAACGTCAAGATCGCTCCGTCTCCGCGCTGGATGCGCGAGAGATTGCGCAACAGCGGCGTGCGCCCTATCAACAACATCGTCGATATCACGAACTATGTGATGCTCGAATACGGCCAGCCGATGCACGCCTTTGACTTCAGCTGCGTCGAAGGCGGCCACATCATCGTGCGCACCGCGCGCGAGGGCGAGACCATCCAGACGCTCGACGGCAACGAGCGCAAGCTGACGGAGAACATGCTCTGCATCTGCGACGAGCACAAGCCCGTCTGCGTCGCGGGCGTGATGGGCGGCGCGAACAGCGAGATCGTCGGCGACACGGCGATGGTGCTCTTTGAGTCCGCTAATTTCAACGGCGTTTCCGTGCGCCGCACGGCCAGCACCCTCGGCATGCGCACCGACGCCTCCTCCCGCTATGAAAAGGGCCTCGACATGATGAACACCATCAAGGCCGTCGAGCGCGCCTGCGAGCTCGTGGAGCTGCTCGGCTGCGGCGAGGTCGTCGACGGCGTGATGGACGTGGTCGCCAAGGAAAAGGCCCCCACGGTCGTCAAGCTCGAACCCGACAAGATCAACGCCCTGCTCGGCACGGAACTCAGCGAAGACCTGATGCGCGAAATTCTTGTCTCCCTCGGCTTTATCCTGAATGGCGACGACATCTACGTGCCGTCCTGGCGCGGCGACGTCGAGCATTACAGCGACATTGCCGAAGAGGTCGCGCGCTTCTACGGCTACAATAAGATTCCCTGCACGCTCATGCGCGGCGAGACCACGCGCGGCGGCTTTAGCGAGCAGCAGCGCTTCGACCGCGCCATCGGCGGCGCTGTGCGCGCGCTGGGCTACGATGAGATCATCACCTATTCCTTCATCAGCCCGACCTATTACGATAAGATCCGCATGCCGAAGGATTCCTCGCTGCGCAACTCCCTGAAGATTTTGAACCCGCTGGGCGAGGATACCTCCATCATGCGCACGACGATCCTGCCGAGCATGCTCGAGATCATTGCCCGCAACCACAGCTACCGCAACAAGTCCGCCCGCCTCTATGAGCTCGGCAAAATTTACCTGCCGCGCGAGGATGGCCTTGCTGACGAGCCGAAGTACCTCTCCCTCGGCGCTTACGGCGACGGCGTGGACTTCTTCTCCTTCAAGGGCGGCATCGAGACGCTGCTGCACGAGCTGCGCATCACGGATGTCAAGTACGTCGCCTGCACCGACAATGATTCTTATCACCCCGGCCGCTGCGCGAAAGTGTATGCGGGCGAGATGTATCTCGGTGTGTTCGGTCAGATCCACCCGCTCGTCGCGGCGAACTACGGCATGGACACCGAGGTCTACACCGCAGAGCTGAGCTTCGATGCGATGTATGAAAAGCGCGGCGACATCCCTGTCTACCAGCCGCTTCCGAAGTTCCCCGCCGTCACGCGCGACATCGCCGTCGTGTGCGACGAGGCTGTCACGGTCGGCGCGCTCGAAGAGAGCATCCGCCGCGGCGCGAAGGGCCTTTTGAAGGATGTGTCGCTGTTTGACATTTACCGCGGCCCAGGTGTGGCCATCGGCAAGAAGAGCGTGGCGTTCAACCTCGTTCTGCGCGCGGATGACCGCAGCCTGACCGGCGAAGAGGCAGATGAGGACGTCCAGTCCATCCTCGCAGCGCTCAAGGCCGACCACAACGCGGTGCTCCGCTGAGAATTCCTTAAGGAAACATTACGATTTGGTTACAGTTGACAGCGCTCTCTTTACTTTTTGAAATTGCGTTGCTATACTGTCTGCATGGAAAGGAGGGGCTCTCCCAATGGAAGAATTTACCCGAAAGTTTAATGTTGCGCAGGAAAAGGACGCTGAGATCCGTCATATTCTGACCACCGTTTATGCCGCGCTGGAGGATAAGGGCTATAATCCCATCAACCAGATCGTGGGCTACATCCTGTCGGAGGACCCCACCTATATCACGAACCATAACAACGCCCGCACGCTGATCCGCAAGCTGGATCGCGACGAGCTGCTGCAAACGCTTGTGCGCAGCTACCTCGGAAAGTAAGCGAAAACCGTCAAAATAACGACCCTCGGAGACCGTGAACGCGGCCTCCGAGGGTTTGTTGCATTTTTTCGCCCCACTTTTATTGACAAGGGGGGCAAAAAATGCTATACTGCAAAAAGTTACAAAACGGTTACAAAGTTACAAATTGGTTACAAGGACAGGAGTGAGTCAGATGGCAGAAGCTACGGAAGGTCTCGTTTACCGCGGACACCCGCTGCGCCGTGTGGATAATCTCATCTACTACGGCTCGATGGCGGATAAATATATCGTGATGATGCAGGTGTTGGATACCACGCCGCTCAAGGATATCACGCTTGCCAAGCGCGTTTCCATTCAGTTGCAGATGACGGACGCAAGTCTCCGTTCGCGCGACCGTGTGGTCCGCTCGACGGAAAAAGGAAGCCTCGGCGAGGCGATGGAATTTGCCTCCATCTGGCTTGAGCGCGCGCTGAGCGGCAAGATGTAAATAGCCGCCGCGCAGCCCCCTGATTTTATTCACGAAAGGATGACTCCGCTATGAGAAACCATTCACGATGCTTATCGTTCCTGCTTTCGGGCATTCTCTCCGTCAGCCTGCTCGCGCCGCTCTCTTCGGCGCAGGCCGCTTACGACGGTTCGATCCGCAACCTCGTTGACCGCGTGACCGTGCTGACGGAATCCGTTCAGACCGAGAGCGCGAACGAAGAAGAGCTCGCCAAGCTCGATGAAATGCAGGCAGAGCTTGAAGACAAGGCTGACGCCAAGGAAGACGTGAGCGAGACCGAGACCGTCTCCATGGTCGTCACGGGCGGCACGATCAACGTGCGCACGGGCCCCGGCACAAATTACGACAAGATCACGCAGGTGGTCAGCGGCAAGCAGGTCACCGTCGTCGGTGAATCGAACGGCTGGTATCAGGTCACGTTCGACTCCTCGACCGGCTGGCTGCTCGGTGAATATCTGCGCGATCCTGCCGACCTCGACGGCACGGTGGGCGCGAAGGTCGTCTCCATGGCGATGCCCTTCCTCGGCACGCGCTACCGCTCCGGCGGCGCGTCCCCCAACGGCTTTGACTGCTCGGGCTTCACGATGTATCTCTACGCGCAGCTCGGCTACTCCCTGCCGCACTCGGCGACCGCCCAGTATAAGAACTGCGGCTACGCCGTCGCCAAATCCGACTTGCAGCCCGGTGATCTGGTGTTCTTCTCGGATTCCTCACACGCCATCGGCCACGTCGGCATCTACATTGGCAACGGTCAGATCATCCACGCGCGCTACAGCGTCGGCAAGGTCATGATCGACAGCCTGTCCGCGAGCTACTATGCTTCCCGCTACGTCGGCGCGAAGCGCATCGCGTAAAAGTACATAAAGTACATAAAGAAAGCGGAACAGCTTAGGCTGTTCCGCTTTCTTTATGTATTCAAAAAAGTGGCAAAGCCACTTTTTTGAGAAGGTTTCGCTGCATTCTGTGCCTCGGTTGTCCGCTTAAAAGCGGACAATTCGACACTCACTTCGCGCAAAGTGTTTTCTGCCACGCACATGTCGCGGCAGAAAACGAATTTGATTTTATTTCGTGCTGTGCGCAGCACGAAACTCTGCGAGGCTTTTTATTCGACCGGCGATTCTACGGCGTTCTCAGCCTTCTCCACCTCCGCGGCGCGGATGGCTTCTGCTTCGGCCTTGGCTTCGGCGAGGACTTTTTTCTCGCTCTTTGTTTTGAGCTGCTTTTCGTCGAACTGTGCCCACATGTCAGGGCGGCGGAGCATTGTGCGCTTGTAGCTCTCTTTTTTGCGCCATTTGGCCACGTTTTCGTGGTGGCCGGAGAGCAGTACGTCCGGCACGCGGCGGCCGTGCCACTCGTCGGGACGGGAATACTGCGGATATTCCAAAAGCCCTGCCCAGTGCGATTCCTCGGTGAAGCATTCCTCCTCGGGCAGCACGCCCGGGACCATGCGGCAGATGGCGTCCGTCACGGCCATGGCGGGAATTTCGCCGCCCGTGACGACGAAGTCGCCCATCGAGAGCTCTTCGTCCACGCACTCGTCGATAAAGCGCTGGTCGATGCCCTCGTAGTGGCCGCAGACTAAAATGAGGTGGTCATACTTATCCTTCAGCTCGCGCGCCACGCTCTGTGTGAACGTGCGTCCGCAGGGAGAGAGGTAGATCGTATGCCCGCGGCTGCCAGCCTCCTCGCACACATGCGCCCAGCAGCGGTATAAGGGGTCAGCCTGCATCACCGCGCCGCGCCCGCCGCCGTAGGGGTAGTCGTCGACCTGCATCTGCTTGTTCGTCGTGTAGTCGCGGATCTGGTGCGTCTTGATCGTGATGTAGCCGCGCTCCTGCGCGCGGCCGAGGATGCTGACGTTCATCATCGCGTCGACCGAAGCGGGGAAGAGTGTTAAAATATCAATCCTCATCGGTCTCTAACCCCTCGATCATGTGCACGCTGATCTCACGCGCTTCCTCGTCGATGTCCGTGATGAAGATATCCTTCACCGCGGGGATGAGATAGGTCTTCTCCTCGCCTTTGACCTTGTAGAGCTTGTGGGCGGGGTAGGAGAGCACGTCCACCACCGTGCCGATATACGTGTGGGGGAAGTAGTTGTAGACGTTCATGCCGATGATCTCGGCGTCGAAGTGCTCGCCGGGCTTGAGCTGGACATCATTGCGGCGGATGGAGAGCACCTTGCGCTTGAGCGCGGCGGCAGCATCCATGTCGTCAACCTCGGGCAGCTTCATGAGCACCATGTCGCCCTGCACGCGCTTGCTCGTCGGGCGGAAGGGCGCGCCGTCCATGTAGAACGTTTTGAACCCGCACAGAAGCTCGGGACTTACGTCCCAGGGCTGTACTTTGACCTCGCCGCGCACGCCGTGCGTGTTCACGATCTGGCCGACCTCGATATATTCGGGGCGCGCGCTCGGCTGCGGCGCACCCTTTTTGGAAAAGAGACCCATTGTCATGCTCCTTTATTTTGTTCTATCCATCCAGTATAACGGAATCGGCGGGGGATGGCAAGAATAAAAAACGTTCCCGAGAGCTTCTCGGGAACGTTTTTGCAGTTCAGTCTACGATGTCGACAGACACCTTTACGCCGGTGCGCTGAGCATAGGAACGGACGACCGTGCGGATCTCCTTGGCAATGCGGCCCTGACGGCCGATGACCTTGCCCATATCGTCAGGTGCGACGCGCAGCTCCAACGTAAGCTCGTCCGCGCCCTGCTTCTCCGTGACGGTGACGTCATCGGGATGCTCAACAAGGCTGCGGGCGATGTAGAGCAGCAAGTCTTTCATTTCTTGCACCCCGGGTCTTACAGCGCGTTGACTTTCTTCAGCAGCGCACGGACGGTGTCGGTGGGCTGAGCGCCGGTCTTGATCCACTCCTGAGCGCGCTCAGCGTCGATCTTGATCTCGGCGGGGGAGACGCAGGGATTGTAGGTGCCGATCTCTTCGATGAAGCGGCCGTCGCGAGGATAACGGGAATCAGCGACGACAACACGATAGAAAGGAGCCTTCTTGGCGCCCATTCTGCGCAGACGAATTTTAACCATGGTTACTACCTCCAAAAATAATGTAAATGATTTTGTATTATGATGAAATGCTTGTGCACTTATCAACGGAAATTACTTGAAGCGTTTCTTGCGCCCGAAACCGCGCATCCGGCCGCCGCCGAAACCGCCCATGCCCTTTGGCATCTTGCCGCCGCGCGTGACCTGCTTGATCATGCTCTGCATCATCTCAAACTGCTTGAGCAGGCGATTGACATCCACGACCTCGAGTCCGCAGCCGGCAGCGATACGCTTTTTGCGGCTGGCACCGAGCACCGCGGGATTCTCGCGCTCGTAGGGCGTCATCGAGAGGATGATCGCCTCGGTGTGCGCCATCATCTTGGGGTCAAGCTCGGCGTTTGCCATCTGCTTGCCGAGCTGTCCGGGCATCATGCCCGCGAGCTGTTCAAAGCTGCCCATGCTCTTGAGCTGGACGAGCTGGTCGTAATAATCAGAGAGGGTGAAGCGGTTCTTTTTGAGCTTTTCTTCGAGCTTTTTCGCTTTCTCCTCGTCGATGCTCTGCTCGGCGCGCTCGATGAACGACAGCACGTCGCCCATGCCGAGGATGCGCTGCGCCATGCGGTCGGGGTGGAAGGGCTCGATCATGTCGAGCTTTTCGCCCGTGCCCATAAACTTGATGGGCTTGCCGGTCGCCGCGCGGATCGAGAGGGCTGCGCCGCCGCGGGCGTCGCCGTCGAGCTTCGTGAGCACGACGCCATCGATGCCGAGTGCCTCATCAAAGGCGGTGGCGGCGTTCACGGCGTCCTGACCGGTCATCGCGTCGACGACGAGCAGGATCTCGGTCGGCTTGACGGCGGCCTTGATGCGCTTGAGCTCGTCCATCAGCGCTTCGTCGATGTGCAGGCGGCCTGCGGTATCGAGGAAGACCATGTCGTTGCCGTGGTCGCCGGCGTACTTGACGGCCTCCTGTGCGATCTGAACGGGGTCGATCTGACCCATTTCAAAAACGGGGATATTTAATTGCTTGCCGACGACCTGCAGCTGCGTGATGGCCGCGGGACGGTACACGTCGCACGCGGTGAGCAGCGGACGGTGGCCCTGCTTGCGGAAGTAGCCCGCGAGCTTGGCGACGTTCGTCGTCTTACCAGCGCCCTGCAGACCGACCATCATCACGATCGTCGGCGGCTTGGAGGCGAAGGTCAGCTTCGCGTTGGCGCCGCCCATGAGCGCGGTGAGCTCTTCGCTGACGATCTTGATGACTTGCTGAGCAGGCGTCAGGCTGTCGAGCACCTCAGCGCCGACAGCGCGCTCAGAGACGGTTTTGACAAAGTCCTTGACGACCTTGTAGCTCACGTCTGCTTCGAGGAGCGCCAGGCGCACCTCACGCATTGCGAGCTTGATGTCCTCTTCGCTCAGGCGGCCCTTGCCGCGCAGGTGTTTGAATGTGGCGTTGAGCTTTTCGCTCAGTCCTTCAAATGCCATGGATGTATTACTCCTTGAGTGCCGCCGCCTCGGCCTCGATCACGCCGGCAAGCTCTTCGAGCTGGCGGTCCTCATACCGGCGGAAGTTGAGCTGCTTGATCTGCTCGGCCGCGTCCGTGATCTTTTCCACGTGGGGCTGAAGCTGCATGAAGCGCTTGATGAGCCCCGTCTTGTCTTCGATCTCGGTCATGTAGTTCTCCGCGCGCACGATGACGTCGCGCACGCCCTGACGGGAGATGCCGTAGTTCTCGGCAATTTCGGAGAGCGACAGGTCCTCGTTATAGTAGAGATCGTAGAATTCCTTCTGGCGGTCGGTGAGAAGCTCCCCATAAAAGTCGAAGAGCATCGTCATACGAAAGGTCTGGTTTTTCACGGGAAGTTCCTCCTTGTGCAGATTCTTATGTAAAGTTTTATGCCTTTACAACATGAATCAGTTTACATGATTTTATCAAAATTGTCAAGGAAAAATCGCAAGAAAAACGTCATGCGAGCAGAAAATTCTTCCGTTTTTGCGCCGGAAAGTGCGGTGTAAGCAGAAAAGAGTGGAATTGTTCACAGTTTCGTGGTATCCTAAGGACAAATTCTGAAAAATGACCACAGGAGGAATCCGTGATGGAACCGGTCAGACTTGAGATCGCACCCGAGGTGAACCTCGACTATGTGCGCTCGGATAAATTCAAAACGGGGACGCTGAGCGTGCAGCTCATCACGCCGATCAACGAAAAAACGGCGAGCTTTGGCGCGCTGCTGCCGAGCGTGCTGCGCCGCGGCACGATGTCGCACCCCGATATGCGCTCACTTTCCACCGCGCTCGACCTGCTCTATGGCTCGTCCATCGGCTGCACGGTACGCAAAAAGGGCGAGAACCAGTGCATCGGCTTTGCCGCGAGCTTCATCGACGAGGAATTTGTCCCGGGAGGAGAAAAGCTGCTCGAGCCGATGTGCGACCTCTTGGGCGAGCTGCTGCTCGACCCTGTGACGCGCAACGGCCGCTTCCTGAACGACTATGTCGAAAGCGAGAAGCAGAACCTCATCGACGCCATCCGCGGCATCATCAACGACAAGCGCGACTACGCAGACCTGCGCTTACTTCAGGAGATGTGCCGCGGCGAGCGCTACGGGGTGGACAAGTTCGGCTCCATCGCGCGCGTTGAGAAGATCACGAATCAGACGCTCTTCCGCTACTATCAGGAGTTACTCTCCACCGCGCACTTGGAGCTCTTCTACTGCGGCAGCGCCGAGCGCGAGCGCGTGGAGGAGGCCATCTCCCGCGCGTTTGCGCCGCTTCAGCGCGGGCGTGTCGTGCCGCCGGTCATCGCGGAGAAGAAAAACGCGCCGGAGACGCCGCGCGAGATCACCGAGCGCATGGATGTGACGCAGGGAAAGCTCTCGATGGGCTGGCGCGCGTCGACGAACGACGCGCCTGCGATGATGCTGGCAAATTTGATTTTCGGCGGGTACAGCAATTCCAAGCTCTTTTTGAATGTGCGTGAAAAGCTGTCCCTCTGCTATTATGCTTCTTCCGCCTATCACCGCTCCAAGGGCATCGTGACGGTCTCGTCCGGCATTGAGTGCAGGGATGTGGAGACCGCCAAGCGTGAAATCCTTGCCCAGCTCGCAAGCGTGCAGCGCGGCGAATTTGAGGAATGGGAGGTCGAGGGCGCGAGAGCGTGCTTGATCGCGTCGCTCGAATCGCGCGGCGACAGCGCGGGCCGCATGGAGGAAAACGCCCTCGGTCAGGCGGCCACGGGCATCCGCGAGACGGCGGATGAGCTCATCGCGGCGCTGCGCGCCGTGACGAACGAGCGCATCGCCGAGGCCGCGCAGAGCATGACGCTTGACACGGTGTATTTCCTGACAGGGGAGGACAGCAAGGATGAATGAGAAAAGCTACCCCCGCATCGGGGAAACGGTCCTGGAAAAGACGCTGCCGAACGGCTTGAAGATATTCATCGTCCCCAAGCCCCAGCACCGCAAAAAATACGCCTTTTTCGCCACGCGCTACGGTGGGATGGACATGCAGTTCATCCGAAACGGCGAAAAGTGCGACACGCCCGCGGGCATCGCGCACTATTTAGAGCACAAGATGTTCGACACGAAGGACGGCAACGCCCTACAGGTACTCTCGCAAAACGGCGCAGAGCCGAACGCCTTTACCTCCAACGCGATGACGGGCTATTACTTTGACTGCACCGAGCATTTTGAAGAAAACCTGCGCATCCTGCTCTCGTTTGTCTCCGTTCCGTACTTTACGGACGAAAGCGTGGAAAAGGAACGCGGAATCATCGGTCAGGAGATCCGCATGGTCGAGGATTCGCCCGACTGGCAGGTCTACGAAAGGCTCCTTGCCTGCCTGTACCGCTCGTCGCCCGCGCGCGTGCCCATCGCCGGCACGGTCGAGAGCATCGCGGGCATCACGGCGGAAACGCTGTACGACTGCCACCACGCGTTCTACTGTCCGTCCAATATGGCGCTGTGCATCGTCGGCAACGTCGATCCCCACGCGGTGATCGCGCTGGCCGAGGAGGTCTTGCCCCGCGAGCGCGGCGAGGAGATCGCGCGCTGCTATGGCGAGGAAGAGGACGGCGCTGCCGCGCAGAAGGAGACCGTCACGCAGATGGAGGTCGCGCTGCCGCAGTTTTTAGTCGGCTTTAAGTGCGAGACGAACGAGGGCGACCTCCTGCGCCAGTCGCTCATCGGCGAGATGGCGAGCGACGTGCTGCTCGGCGATTCGTCGCCGCTCTACCAGCGCCTTTACGACGAGGGACTCATCAATTCGAGCTTTGGCGGCGGCTTTGACCAGCTGCCGGGCGTCGCGGTGCTGTGCGCGGGCGGCGAGAGCGGGCAGCCGCAGCAGGTGAGCGACGCGATCTTGGAAGAGGCGCAGCGCCTCGCGCGCGAGGGCATCGACCCTGACTTTTTCGAGCAGATCCGCCGCGCGAGCTTCGGCGCGACGCTGCGCGCGCTCAACTCGTTTGAAAATATCGCCATCTCCATGGCGGACGGCTACTTCCGCGGATTCGATGCGCTCCGGTTCCCCGAGGCGTACGCGAGCATCGAAAAAGCGGATGTCGAGCGCTTCCTGCGCGAAAACCTGACGGACAGCCGCCGCGCCATCTCCATCATCGAACCCAAGAAAGAAGGATAACGATCCCATGAGCTTTTCTGACGCGCCCATCAGCTTTCCCGGCCTTTTCGGCGACTGGCAGTTCACCGTGCCGTCCAAGGCATTGAACATCGGCAACGGCATCTACTGGTACGGCATCATCATTGCCGTGGGCATGCTGCTGGGACTCTATTTCTGCATGAAGCAGGCACCGAAATACGGCCTGAGCGAGGATAATATCATCGACACGGTGCTCTGGGTCATCCCGTTTTCCATCATCGGTGCGCGGATTTATTATGTGCTTTTCTACCTCGACCTGTTCCGCGGGAGCGACGGCTCGATCAACTGGTCGTCGACCTACCGCATCTGGGACGGCGGCCTTGCCATCTACGGCGGCGTCATTGCGGGCTTTTTGACGGCGTATCTTTTCAGCCGCCGCCGCAAGATCTCCTTCTGGGCGCTGGCGGACTGCTGCGTGCAGGGACTTTTCATTGGGCAGGCTATTGGCCGCTGGGGCAACTTTATGAACCGGGAAGCCTTCGGCGCGGCGACGGAGCTTCCCTGGCGCATGCGGCTCTGGACGTCGACCACGACGTATATGGACGTACACCCTACGTTTCTTTATGAGAGCCTGTGGAATGTGATCGGTCTGCTGCTGCTCTATTTTGTTGTGTCCCGCGCCCGCCGCTTCGACGGGGAGAACACCTGTTTTTACTTCATCTGGTATGGTCTCGGCCGTTTCTGGATCGAGGGGCTGCGCACCGACAGTCTGTATCTTTTCCACTGGACGCTGTTTGGTCAGCGCATCCGCGTGTCGCAGGCAGTTTCCCTTGTGATGGTGCTGGTCTGCACGGGGATCCTCATCTACCGGCTCGCGGTGAAGAAGGACAACGGAGTGAACCTTTACGTCAGGCGCGTGCAGCGCGCAGCGGAAGCGCCCACTGTGGAAACGCCTGAGCAGGAGAAAAAATCGTAACCATGCACTATCACATCGACAAAACCGCCGCGCAGAGCGCGTATTTACAGCTCTATCACCAGCTGCGGCGCGACATCGTCAGCGGTGTTTACCCGCTGGGAACGAAAATGCCCAGCAAGCGCCTGATCGCAACAGAGACAGGAGTGAGTGTCATCACGGTCGAGCATGCGCTGGCGATCCTATGCGACGAGGGGTATTTGGAATCCCGCGAGCGCAGCGGCTTTTTCGTGAGCTTCGCCGCGGCGGACTGCTTCCCGGTCTCCGAGACGGAGACCGAGCGCCGCATGACCGTTTCCCACGGCACGGAGGATGAATTTCCGTTCCCGTCGCTCGCCAAAACGATGCGGCGTGTACTCAGCGAGTACGGCGAGAGTATTCTCGTCAAGTCGCCGAACAACGGCTGCGCCGAGCTGCGCGGCACCATTGCGGCGTATCTCTCCCGCTCGCGCGGCATCAGCGTCCAGCCGGGACAGATCGTGATCGGCTCGGGCGCGGAATACCTCTACGGACTCATCGTGCAGCTTTTGGGGCGCGAGCGCGTGTTTGCGCTCGAAGACCCGTCTTACGACAAGATCCGCAGGGTGTATCAGGCGCACGGCGTCACGTGCGAGATGCTGCGCCTCGGCAGCGACGGCATCCGCTCCGATGAGCTCACCCGCGCGAGCGCGACGGTGCTGCATGTCACGCCGTTCCACAGCTTCCCGAGTCTGGTGACCGCCAGCGCGGGCAAGCGGCTCGAATACCTCCGCTGGGCGAAAGAACGCGGCGGCTACATTGTCGAGGACGACTTCGACTCGGAATTCAGCGTGTCGAGCAAGAGCGAGGATACGCTCTTCGCCCTCGAGCCCGAGCGCTCGGTCATCTACATGAATACGTTCTCCAAGACCATCGCGCCGTCGATGCGCGTGGGCTACATGGTGCTGCCGCCCGCGCTCTCCGAGCAGTTTCGGCGCGAGGTGGGATTCTATTCCTGCACCGTGCCGGTCTTTGAGCAGTATGTGCTTGCCGAGCTCATCGGCAGCGGCGACTTCGAGCGCCACATCAACCGCATCCGCCGCAGACGGCGAAAAGAATGAAAAAGCGGCGGCTTTGCCGCCGCCTTTCAAAAAGTTTGAAAAATCGCTTGACGCGAAAAAATCTTTGTGCTATACTTCGATTTGCATTTGAACGAATGCGCTGGTGTAGCTCAGTCGGTAGAGCAGCTGATTCGTAATCAGCAGGTCATGTGTTCGAGTCACACCACCAGCTCCAAAATGTGTTGATGAAAGATGCAGCGCAGAAAACACCGCACGAAAGTGCGGTGTTTTCATATATTTACCGCCACTTTTCAATTCAAAAAGTTAGAAAAACAGGATTTTTCGAACAACGAGTTTTCCTCCGCGACAGGCGACATTTTAGAGATGCAGCAGGGCATTTTTATGAACTGATGTGACTCGAACGCCAGGGCATTAAAAAAGAACAAACCAACAGGCCACTGATCTCTCCTCCCTCACAGGGAGCAGATCGGTGGCCTTTTTTCGCTTCTTCGGTGCTTATGTTGCTTCTGCTTCGTTTGTGTGCCATTCCTTGATGGTATTGGTAATAGCTTTCTCGTAATCTTTCGGGTATGCTTGCGCTACAAAAAAGCGAAGGAGGCATCCGAGAATGGCAACTACCAAAAACTTGTGTGCTCAGATTCCCATCGCCCTCCACGAGCGAGTCAGCGAAGAACGGGAACGGTTGGGCCAGACCACCAGCGAGTACATCGCCAACCTCATCCAAGACTATTACAACATGATGGAAAATCAGAAAGGCGGCATTCAAATGACTGAAAAAGGCAGAACCATGGCATTCCAGATTCCCGAAGAACTCTTCCAGCGCATCAAGCGTCACTTGGAGCGCGAGACGCTCCGCACCGGCAAAAAGCTCACCCAGCGAGACTTCGTGCTGAACCTGATCACGCAGGCACTGGACGAAGCAGAGGCTGAGAGCGCCGCAGAGCAGGACTTCCCCGCTGAGGCCCCTGCTGAGGCCCGTGTGGACGACGAGGCCACCCCTGCGGACACGGACACCCCTGACGAGGAAAGCGCCGTGTAAGCCCGCACAAACGCCAAAGCAAAAACACGATTTAGAAGAAAGCCGGTCATGGCATCCGAACAGCTCGGGTGCCATGACCGGCTTTTTGCGTTTCAAGAGAAAGGAGGAAATCGCCGTGGCAAGCGAAATCAAAAGACGCTTTACAGACACAGAAATGCAGATCGCCAGAGAAACGGACCTGCCGGAGCTGCTCTCCCACCTCGGCTATCAGGTCAAGCGCGTGGGACGCTTCCATACTACCGCGGAAATGGACAGCCTGCGGATCAAGGACCGCCGCAAGTGGTTTCGGTATTCCCAAAATACCGGCGGGGATGCCATTACTTTCCTCCAGCAGTTTTGCGGAAAATCCTTTCCGGAAGCAGTGGAGTACCTTCTGACCTTCCATGGGAAAGCCAGAGACGCGCCCATTCCGCAGCCAAAGCCGATCAGCCCGAAACAGGAGTTTTCCCTGCCGCCCCGCAATGCGGATGACCGCAGGGTCTTCGCCTATCTCCGTAAGCGAGGTATCGCTGCCCAGGTGATCCGACAATTTCTGAATGCCGGTCTGCTGTATGAGGATGCGGTACATCATAACTGCGTCTTCGTCGGCAGGGATGAATCCGGACAGGCAAAGTACGCGGGGCTGCGTGGTACCTACGATCGGGACGGCAAAGGTTTTCGCGGAGATGTGACAGGCAGCGATAAGAATGTCGGCTTTGCCATCCCGCACGATCCTACGTCGAATCAGGTGCGGGTGTTTGAGGCCCCCATCGACCTCATGAGCTACCTCTCGCTCCACCGCGAGCTGATCAATGCAGTAGCGCTGTGCGGCCTCTATGGCGGCGCACTGGAAACGTACCTGAAGGATAACCCCAGCATCAAGCGCATCACGCTTTGCCTGGACGCAGACGCACCGGGACGGGCGGCAGCTCAGCAGCTCAAGGACAAATACTCGGCCAGCGGCTATGCCGTAACGGTAGAAGAGCCTCGCAGTGGAAAGGACTGGAACGAATACCTGCAAAAAAGAAACACTCCGGAGAGGGGGCGATAACCAAGCATCGCAGAACATGACTTAACATCCCATCAAAATATCTAAGGAGGAAATATGCATTTGAACAAGAATCATACAATTTCCCGCCGTGCGCTGGCCATGCTCCTGACGCTGACACTGTGCCTCAGCCTGGTCCCCAGCGCTTTTGCGGCCCAGCAGAACAGCTACCATGACCCCGCCGAACACTGGATGCAGGCGTCCAACCGCACGAATGAGTTGGACGTCAACAGTGTCGTGACCCGTGAAACCTTCAAATGCGGCGAATGCGGCAAAGTAACGTCCTTTGAGGTATTCCGCGTTCCCGAGTATACCCGCAACGGCCAGACCGCTCTGAGCCGTAACGTCAAATACTCGGACGGCACGATGATGGACGGTGTCGGCAAGGGCGACTGCATGGACGGTGTTCCCGGCAAAGACGCCTATTATACCGGCTATCATTATACCAAGGCAGTCTGCGAAACCTGCGGCGGTATCAACACAAACGAGCCGAAGTCTGATTACGGCTATCTCAAAAATGTTTACTGGCTGTTTGACTGCGCCGCGGAATTTACACAGAAGCTGGAGGAAACCGTGACCTACGAGTACACGGACGATACCTACCATACCGTTACCACCAAAGGTGGCACCTACTGCGCGTTTTGCTACGGTACGAACCACACCGTGAACAGCACGCTGGAGCGCCACAGCATGGAGACCGAGGTGCTGCCCCAGCCTGCCAACGGCCGCTTTGCTACCGTGGAGAAGTGCAGCCTGTGCGACTACGCCAGCTATGACTACACAGCAGCCAAGGCGGTCATTGCAGACTACTACGGCGTCGTGGACGGCCAGCCCCACACGATCACCGTCAGCGACCTCTCCGAAGCTGGCGTCCGCACTTCCATCCGCTACGGCAACAGCGCCGAAAGCTGCACCATGACCTCCGCGCCCAATTACACGGAGGAAGGTCAGTACACGGTTTATTACGAGATCACCTACACCTATCAGAATGTCAGCATGACGGAAAACGGCGTGGCAAATGTCTGGCTGCGCGATACCCAGGCCAGCGAGGACGGCAAATGCACCTGCGGCTGCGATGATCCCAACTGCGGCTGCCAGGACAAGAACTGCGGCGGCAACTGCTGCTCCGACAAGGGCTGCGGCGAAAACCACCACTTCATTCTGCTGAACCGCACCAAGGCTGGTTGCATCACCCTTGGCTATGACCGCTACCTCTGCACCGAGTGCGGCAAGATCGAAAAGCGCGACTATGTGGACTCCCTCGGTCACGCATGGCAGAGCATCGTCATCCGCGATGCCACCTGCGAAACCGATGGCAAGCTGCTGGAGCTCTGCTCCCGCTGCGGCCAGATGAAGCAGACCTCCACGCCCAAGGGAGAGCATCAGTATAAGACCTATCCCGTAGCCGCCACCTGCACGAACCCCGGCTACACCGTCCGCGAGTGCTCCGTCTGCGGCGACCGCCATATCGAGGACATCACTTCCGTTCTGCCCCATAACTACGAATCCCATGTGATCGCCGCGACCTGTGAGGGCGGCGGCAAGACCATCCACCGCTGCGATGGCTGCGGCAGCAGCTTCGTGACGGACTACACCGCTCCGCTGGGCCACAGCTGGGATGAAGGCACGCTCATCACCAACGCCACCTGCACCGGCGAGGGCGTTATGGAGTACCGCTGCGTCCGCTGCGGTTATCACCGTATTGAAGGCAACGAGGCTGCTGGTCATATTCCCGGCAATCCTGCCACCTGCACGGAACCCCAGCTCTGCACCCGCTGCGGCGCTGTGCTGAAAAATGCGCTCGGTCACGATTACAAGAGTGAAGTGACGGCTCCTACCTGCACGGAGATGGGCTACACCACCAACACCTGCACCCGCTGTGGTGACAGCAACAAGAGCGACTACACCGAGCCTACCGGTCATAAGCCGGGCGACTGGATCATCGACAAGGAGCCGACCACCGACTCCGAGGGCAGCAAGCACAAGGAATGCGAAAACTGCGGTGAGACGCTGGAAACCGTCGAGATCGACAAGATCTACAACAGTGGCACCACGGACAGCAGGGGCGAGGCCATCGTGGGCGGCTATCTCGTGACTGTCACCGATACCGACACCAAGGACCCCGTCGCGAACGCTGCCGTGACGCTTCGCAAAGACAACAGCATCTCCATCCGCTTGCCGAATAGCCGCCTGCTGGACTATGCCGACCAGACGACCGTCACCGTGCAGCTTGTCAAGGATAAGAGCACTGTACCGGGCATGAGCATTGCCGTTACAGACAAGAATGATAACTATTCCTCCGGTAAGACCGACGCCGCGGGCCAGATCACCGTTCCCACCGGCAGTGGCAAGACCAATGAGGACGGCAAGGTCACCGGTGGCTATGAGGATGCAGACGGTAACCGCTGGACCCTGACCGTCAAAGTCATCCGCACGGACACCAAGCGTCCCATCCCCGGCAGTGATGTTTCCATCGGCAAGACCGGCAACATCTCGATCATCCTGCCGGATGGCACGGATATGGATGCCAAGCATCAGGTGACAATCGTCGTCACCGACAACAAGAAGGTCCCGCAGGAGAATAAAAATATCACCGTCAAGAACGATCTGAACCAGACCGCCAGCGGCAAAACGGATAAAAACGGTGAGCTGACTGTCCCCGAGACGGAGGAAACCGAGCGCCACGGCGTGTATATTCTCGGTTACCCGGACGGCACCTTTGGCCCCGCGCGCAGCATGACCCGCAGCGAAGCCGCCGCCATCTTCGCAAGATTGCTGGCAGATAAGAACGGCGACACCATCTCCACCGCGGCCAACACCAAGTTTACCGATATTCCCGCCCACGCCTGGTACTCCGGCTACGTCAAGTACCTCAACAACGGCGTCACCTACGGCAAGAGCGGCAACACTTTCGCCCCTGATGACGCCATCACCCGCGCTGAGTTTACCACGCTGGCCGTTCGCTTCTTCGATGTGTACGGCGACGGCAACAAGGACATCATGGAGCAGTATAAGGACTTTGGCGATGTCAGCGACGGTTATTGGGCCGCCGAGTACATCAAGGCCGCTGCCAAGAGCGGCTGGATCAACGGCTATGAGGATGGTTCCTTCCGCGCAGACCGCAACATCTCCAGAGCTGAGGTCGTCACCATCGTCAACCGCCTGCTGGGCCGCGAAGCGGATGAGAGCTATATTGCGGACAATCTTCGCAAGCTCAATACGTTCAGCGACATGAGCGGCAAGCATTGGGCCTATTACGCAGTCATGGAAGCCGCCAACGCCCACACCGCCATCCTTGGCGACAACGAGACCTGGAGCAAGTAACTTTCCCTCTGCCGCCCTCCCATGCCGGGAGGGCGGCTTTTTTATCATCTACACTATATATAAAACAAAGGAGAACTGAACCATGCTGAAAATCACTGCCATTGGTAACCTGACCAACGACGTCACCCTGAAAACGAACGAGACCACCGGCAAGCCTTACGCCATCCTGCGTATCGCCTCGGACCGCCGCTATAAGGATAAGGACGGCAACAAACTCACCGACTTTATCTCTGTCAAGGTGCGCGGTCCGCTGGCCGAGCGTTGTGCGGAGTTTGCCTGGAAGGGCTGCAAGCTGGCAGCTTCCGGTGATTTTGAGACCATCACCTTTGAGGATGAGCCGGAGCGTCAGCCCGGTTTCCTCATCAAGGCCAGCGAGGTGGAGTTCCTCTCGCCTCGCAAGGTAGAAGAACCCGCGCAGGAAATGGAAGATGAGACCAGCTGCGAGGTCGCTGCCTGATGAAAAATACCGGGATCACATATACCAGTGCTGAACGCAGCCCTGTGATCCTGCCGGAGATGGCCGAGCTGCTCCCGCCTCTGAGCGCGGAGCAGCTCGACGCTCTGGAAGCGGATCTCATCAAAAACGGCTGCTACTCTCCCATCATTGTCAACGAGGACATGGTCATTATCGACGGGCACAACCGTCAGGCGCTGTGCGAGAAGCACGGACTTCCCTATACAATGGCTGTTTTCTCGTTCGAGGATATGCTGGAGGCCAAACAGTGGGCGCTCGATACCCAGAAGGGCCGCCGCAACTTGGAAAAGTGGGAGCTTGGCAAGATTGCCCTGAAGCTGAAACCGGAGATCGAAGCCAAGGCAAAAGCCAACATGGCTGCTGGCGGACAGAATTTCCGCCCCAGCGAGGCCGAGGAAGGTTCGGCAACATTGCCAAACCTTCCTTCTGTTGAAAAAGCGGTAGATACCCGCAAGGAGCTGGCCGAAGCAGTTGGTCTGGGCGAACGCACGATGGGCAAGGTCATACAGATCGACGAGAATGCTCCGGACGCCATCAAGGAGGCGCTTGATAAGAAGGAACTGTCCATCAACAAGGGCTATGACCTGACCCGCCAGCTTCAGGATGTGCCGGAGGATCAGCGCGAACAGGCCGCCGCAGAGCTGCTCGAGTATGAAAAGGCAAAGAAAGAGCTCAAGCAGCAGGAATCGGAGATCGACCGCAGGGGCAAGGTCGCCAATCTGTTCTGTAAAGCCTACGAAAAGGCTGTCCTCCTGACGGCCACAGAAGAAAACGTCCGCTGCTGGACGGAAGGCACCCGCATGACGCTGGAAGAACTGCGCGACACCGTGAAGGAGTCCCGTGAGATCGCCCAGATGTTTATGAGCATCGCTGATATCATCGAGCAGAAGATCCTGCCTTCAGACTGGCGGAACACCGATCCCACGGATGACACCCCCGACGAGGTGGCGGCATGAGGGAGATGCTCTCCGTCCGCCAGTGGCAGGACTTGTTCCGCAGCGGTGCGTTTCAGGACAGATCACGAGAGACGCAGATCCGCGCAGGCTGGTATGACTGGTTCTGCGCTGATTCTGCCCTTGCCGGCAGGCTGCAGCGGATCGGCAGGGTGGTCATGGGGATCACGGAGCCTGCCATTCTGGACAATTACTATGTCTGGTTTAAAAACAACTGCCCTCTGGACGGCCCCCTCTATGATGACGTGCGCTTTGAGCCGTTGGAGGGAGACCGCTGCGGACGGTACTTTGTGGTGTCTCAGGACTGCCCTTATGAAAAGCAGAAATGGACGCTGTATACGGAGCGCGGCGGTTTTCAGGAACCAGAGTTTGGGTGTCAAAGCGTCCGTGAAATGCAGGGATATCTGAATGAGCATGGAAAGGAGTTGGCGCGGGAAACAGAGCCGCCGACTGTTACGAAAATGCCAAAAAAGGAGGCGCCGACGCGATGAGCCAGAAGAAAAGTCCTTCGCCGCCCAGCCTCCCTCCTGATGCACAAAGGGAAATCCTGAACAGGCTGTCCGCGGAGACCCGGATCAGTTCTCAGGAGATCGCGGCCATCTTGGAGCGGCACGGTGTCTGCGGCGATATTGACGCCTTGCAGGATGCCTACCGAAAGCGCCTGGGCCAGCGGCTCATGGCGACGATTCGGGATGAAAGCGGCAAGCGTGAGGTGCTGGCCGCCAGCGGCGGCGAGTATGTCATCGTGGATTGCTGTAACGATCCGCAGAAGCTGAAGGCCATTCGGCACCGCATCCAGGCGCAGATGAACGGACTGGATATGTCTGCCGGAAAGGTGCAAAAGCGCGTCCGATTCCTGGAACGCTTTGCGTTCTGGACGAGAAAGGAGACCTCGGATGGAGCGGCGTGAATTGTCAGCGGCGGATATCTACTGTAAATTCGCAGCGCAGCTGGATGGGGAGGGCTTTCGGCTGTATCGCGCCGCGCAGCGGATCACCGGCTTCCAGCCCTATGACGCTTTCCCTTATGAAGATAACCGGGGCGCGTTTGAGGCGGCGGACGGGCATACCCTCCTGCGCTATTTGGAAGCAGCTCATTTCGATGCCGTCACATGGGAGATCGTCCCCGGAACCACCTATGAACGGGCCATTCTCGGCAAGGTAGACACCACCACGCCGGAATACCGCGCGTTTCGTGAAGCGATCTGCGCGGATGCGCTGGGGCGCATGGGGTTGGCACATCTCCTGAAAACAAAGGAAAAAGGAGCGAAAGAGGTGGGACATGAACGATAACATCACTGAAATCAACAAAGATACTTTCTGGAAGCTGATTCAGAGTGCAAAGGAGACCTGCGGACAGGACATGGACGCTATGATGGACTTCCTGAAAGACCGGCTGGTATCCATGGGGCCGGAGCAGGCGCAGAATTTCCATGATATCCTCCACGCCTATCAGGACCTTGCGGACAAGTTTGGACTGTGGGACGCCGCCGGGGTCATGAAGGAATATGGCTGCAGCGATGACGGCTTTATCGACTTCCGTGCCTGGCTCATTGCCCAAGGAAGGGACGTCTATCTGTCCGCGCTGGCGGACCCGGACTCGCTTGCGGGGGTCATCCCCTACGGGGACTGCTGCTTTGAGACGCTCAGTTATGTGGGAGATTAT